>Ga0209084_1000209_pt1 | contig 56264 bp, 104 predicted proteins | sample C_130820_MF_Meta_FD_187309 | JGI IMG/M metagenome (GOLD analysis project Ga0209084, IMG submission 187309) | Freshwater microbial communities from Lake Croche, Canada to study carbon cycling - C_130820_MF_MetaG (SPAdes) (version 2) | ecosystem: Environmental > Aquatic > Freshwater > Lake...
CAACAGTTTGGCTATTTATTTTTTATTTATTTTTTTACCAGAAAAAGTTGCTAGACTGGTCTACTGGTCGTATCTTTACAAAGTCAAAAAAGGGCGGACACCTGGAAACGGGGGCCGGAGGGATCGGAGGTACGTTGTCCTTAACTTATTACCTTATGTGCATAAAAAAACCCGAGCATTTCTGCTCAGGCTTTTCTTTTTACTTACCAACTATATTTTAGCAGTAGCTTTCTGCTAGAGACCAAAGCTCTTGATTCATCTTCAAGCTCTTATCCAAATTACGAATAGCTTTCTGCTCTCTCATACGACCTCTAGCGTCTACAAAATACTGACCTCCACGGATAACTGATTCCTGGATTCTATTGAATACAACCCATAAACTATTACCTTCGTCTTCTGGTCTGCGTACTTTTAAGATTTCTGCAAGCTCTTCAGCATTTGGAGTTCTACCGCCACCTCTCAAACTGTAGGCTGCTTTCGCTAAACCTTTGATTTCAGATTCAGACATCTCTCTAGCAGAGAACTGGTTAATCTTACCCGCTAGTTCTGGTAGCTTAGCAATCATTTCATCAATGCTAGCTTTCAAGGTTTCAAAAGAGTAACCTGAGTGACGCATGTTAATAGATCCAAAGTCTTCTGATTTAATAACCATTCCATTCTCGCAAACGAATCTGAAGATACCAACCTCCATTCTAAATCTACTCAATCCATTACTGGAGTTATACAAAGCGATTTCAACGAAGTTCTGGTCAGTTCCAGAAGTGATATGAATGTTCTCATTGAACAATCTTACCATGTGCTTACCGTGAGCTTGGTTAGCTACACTCTTGTACTTAGGGTTAACTACTTCTCTAATCTTCCAACCTAACTTGTCCAGATCTTCTAAGATAACTGAGGTAGGAATGAATGAGTACTTCTTAGATACTCTGCTGCTTGGAGCTTCAACGAATGCCTGTGGCATAGCTAATTTCAATTCTGATAATGTGATAGCGTTCATAACTTTGATTACAGTTGTGCGGGTGTCTCCCGTTTAGAATGTAAAATTACGACAGCTAAACCGATCTAGCAACTTTTGAGGCAATTATTTTTATTTATTTTTTTTCTGAAAATAATTAGGTAAAGTGTTGCCTGGGATGTTAAAATGTAGTATCTTTATATTCTAAACAATTAAAGATTATGTATTACAGCGAAACCACAGTGTCTAACTTAAAAAGAGTTTTAGACGAAAACGTAACAAGATTCCAATTCCGTAAGAAGGATGGATCTATTAGGAATGCATTGGGTACTAGAAACGAGTTGTTAATCCCTAAGGATGAGCAAGTTAAGTACATCGATGACATTTCAAACAAGAGTGTTGTATTTTGGGATTTAGAAGAAGGAGACTTTAGAAGCTTCTCATCTAATGCCGAAGTATCGATCATCTAACTGGTTGGGCCTCAGGGCCCTTCCTTTTATTTTAAAATTAAATTTGGAGGTCTGGCTGAAAAGTCGGACCTTCCCTTTTTAAATCAAACTATATGAAATTGGAAAGCAAGCTTACCGATGTAATATCGCATGTGTACAATGCACCTACGGTATTCCACGCAAAGTCTATTCTGATCCCCTTCCTCAAGGAATCTAGGATCAAAGAATCAGATAAAAAGAAAATGATTGACCAGGCTGAAAAGATTAATGACCTGGTTCGTTTTCAAACGTATGCAACAAATGCATTGTTAAAGTTCGAGGGCCTCGGTATTATATAATGCAATCCGATTGCATCCTCAGGGGTTTATATATCGATCCTTTGCATAGTACCTATGGAAGGACTAATATATAGACAGCTACGTAACTTGGATCTCCTGGTTATAAACCTCCCCTGCCTTCGTAACTAACTCTGCACGGACCTTCTCGGCTCCTTCCTTGGATAAACCTGTGCCCTGCTCCTTTACGGTAAAGTGTTCATGGTAGTCCTTCCCGGAGTTTGCAATATCCGTAGCCATAGCCTTGGCTCCCCCCTTAACAGATTTTGAATCTATATAGGAACGGATCCCGCTTAGAATGTTATCCTTATTGTAAACGGAAGTAACCATAAAATGTTTTCTACCGTTCTTAGTATTAGTAACTTCAAATACTGAATATCCTTTCTCCTTTGGCATAATGTTTTTTTTAAGCTTTTTCAGCACCGACTACCGGTGCCTATAATGCAATCCGATTGCATCCTACACCTTCCCCCTATAAAGGTCCTTAATAAATAGCTGTTGCCCCGCGTTAATTTTTTTCGGAACGGGATTTCCCTGTGGGGATTACTGGAGTGGCGTAGGGACCTACGCTCGATTCGATCGATATCGATATATAAATTTGCTGGATTGGAAAAAATAACGGAGTGGAACAAAAAAAACTAAGCCCCTACGGTGTTCCTTTCCCTCCTATCCCTCTCTCTATTTTCCCTACCCTATTACCTATTAGTTATACAGGCTAGAATTTTTCTTATACAATACTATGTAGTGTATGGTACCTTACTTTATATGGTACTAGCTATTAGCTACTACCTAGTTTATTCTTTATTAGATTCGTTTTACCAGGCTCTCTTTCTTATCTATCTTATTTACCGGCTTAGGGATTATCCTTTGTTTTTACCGTGCCTTTCTATTATACTATCCACTCCATAGAGTGCTAGTACAAATAGAACTATTATTCCTATCATTAGTAGTCTTGCTGTCATATATCTTTATTTATAATGTTCTACTGAGGGTAATCCTGAATACTCACATACTTGCTTCTTGGGTATCTGTTTGGCTATAAAATTCATTATAATACATCTCCGCTCTACCCATATTAGGATCGAAGTTCGTACCCATACTATCGTAAACGGCTTTCATTATCTGCTCTTTCTCTTTCTCAAGTAATAGTTCTAAATTTCCCAATAAGACATTATATGATATTTTCCTACTGTCATACTTTTTTACAAGTTCTATTGCTTCTTGCATTGCTGTTTTCATATTATCTTTCATACTAATCTGCTTTTACTAGTTTTATACACTTATACATTCTTCCATCCGAAGAAGTAATCATCGCTACATATATTCCTGAAGGGATCTGAGATGTGTCTATTACATCTTGACTGCTTACTTCTCTCTTGGATATCACTCTTACTCCAGTCGCCATCTCAATTATATCTACATTTACTCTCTTATAATCCCTTAGTTCAAATAATACTCTCACATAATCAATACATGGATTAGGTCCAATTCTTATATACTCTTCCTTAGTTGGCTTTGGTTTTGGTATCGTATCCGGAATTGGATTAGGTGGAGGGGGTACTACAATAGCACTCCTCGTTATACTCATTTGATAATCAAATATTTCTTCGCCTGCAAATACTTTTGGGGTAGAGATTGCTACTAGATATATACTCGTATTATCGTCGGCAACAAGTGTCGTATCACATTTACCATCAATTAACTGTATTGTTGAGTAAGTACTACTTCCAATATACATTGGTCTATCTATAATATCTACATAGCTCGTTACATTTTCGTAATCGCTTTTATCATTGCTTTGACGTACAACTCCAATATAATAGTTTGATTTTGTGTTAGAGCTACCTACACTATCCATCTTATACTGTATCCTATAACTTGCTCTCTTTGTATTTTTGATCTTAGTTGCCGTGTAGGACCAGGCTTGATTCTTTTGTTTTGGTCTTACAAATCCATCCGTAGATTCATCAACTAATTGAAATGTATAAGTGTTAACATCTCCTAAATTAGCCACCGCTCCGGGATAGGCTACTATTGATCCCCAATTTTGCATCCAAAAGTTAATAGTTGGATTAAATTGAGGAAAGTCTAATACCGATGCCTTTAGTGCAAAATCTCTATATACACTTGTAAAGTTAGGTATGTTTTGGTATAAGTACTCTATTGGAGATAACTTAGACTTCGATGCAAATGACTTTCCGATAAAGTCTTCCGTAATATACTTCTTCCAATTTAAGTAATTAAAAAATATTTGAGATCCATATCCATGACAAGCCCTGCTCCAAGATAAAGTACTACTCTGATATCCAAATTGCCATAAACTTAACTGAGGATTAAATAGGTAAGCTGGTGCAACGTTGAAAAAAGGATTTGCTACTCCACTATATAAATTACCACAGTAATAAGACTGTATCCACTCTGCTGTACCTTCTACATACCATCTATTATTAATATCACCATAATTAAATGTCCTATCTACATTCGTACCATAGTACTGCATTAAGTGGAACACTTCATGTACTAAGCCTGACCACGGATATGGATTAACAACTTCTGATCCTTTACCCATGGGTTCTGTAAGAAAGGGCATACCGTACATATTTGTACCAACCCCTTGACCCCATCCATCATCAAACACATCTACTCCATCTCCTAGAACTCCTCTGTGATGCATGTATATGTTAAGTAGCACAGTATCACTTCCCTTTGGTGGAGTCATTCCCCATTCATCTATACTCTTACTCCATACAAACTCTGCCCATTTAATGAAATTAGCAGCCATAGCATCGTGGTCAAATCTCTTATCCCACCAAACAACAAAGTTCTTAGATACTTTACAATTTAATACTGTAGTATCGAAGTACTGATTTTGTATTTTCTTAGTAGCGTTTCCATAAAAAGCAAATACTGAACTTGATATTAGTAAAGTTAGTGCTAGTGTGATTAGGTGCTTCATTTCATAAAGATACTACTTTATTAAATACCAACCAACTTAAATCATATAAATTGGTGTTTGATCGCCAATCCAAGCATTAAATACATTATAGTCCAAATACTCTAACGCTTCTTCCTCTGTTAGATCCTCTGTTTCCATTAGGATGTCTACCATTTCATCTGCATCGTAGATTACTCTGTAGCTTTTGGAGTCTATTCCTAGGATGGCATCGTCGTATCCATCTACGGTGACTAACTGTACATCTCCTACTAAATCTCCATACTCTTCCAATAATTCTTCTTTTGTCATATATCTTTATTTATCTATTCTTATTATGCCATCTTTCAAACTCATGGTGTTGTTCTATCCATAATCCTAGTAGTTGGAATATAGCCATTATCCATAAGACCACATAGGCTATACTAAATAGTATAAAGAACTTAATTGTCCAAATTAACGATCTCATCTGTCATTACGTTTAAAGGTATTTCTTCTTTTTTGAATGTTGCTATGTATTCTCTTATACACCATTTCATTATTATCCATAGACCTTTTCTTCTCTTGGATGGAGGCTTTGTATAGAATACTTGGTATACTTTGAATACTACATCTGTCATATATCTTTATTTAAATATCTTTTGTATATACTACTGTTCTTGCTTTATATCCAAATGCCTCCATAAACTTCTGTGCTCTTATGTTATAAGGTCCTACATCTCCTATTAACATCTTCTGTCCATATCTTCTTCCTCTATTCTCTATATGGCTTAATAGATCTGAACCAATACCTTTCTGGGTACTTATAATATCTTCTATAGTGATCGTGTCTTGAGTCTCTGTTATTAGAGCATAGCCCAGTATTTTATCATTCTCTATTGCAATGATTACCCTCTTCTCTACAACTGCTTTAAATAACTCTTCATACAGTATCCTAGCTAGATCGTTGTTCCATTCTCCTTCTCTTGTCGCTCTTCCTTCTGCTATTTCTATATGAGTTATATATTCTTTACCGGCATTCTCTATAAACATATCTACCAATTCAGGTACTCCATTCAAATCATTTAAAAAAACTATATCTGTCATATATCTTTATTTACCAGATTTATCTCTTATCCATTTATACATAAAGTCTCTATCTCCTACCTCTGTATTTATTTCCTTATCTATGTCTTCTTTATCTATCTCTTCTTCTTTATATCCTTCTACAGGTCTTAGTCCTGAGTATTCACATACGGCTGGGTCTTGAGGCCTTCCTTCTAAAGGTTCGGATAGATCTCTCCACCCCGGGCCGTATTTATCACTACTATAATCCTTCCACATCTCTTTAAACGCCTTATTATTATTACAGAAATCTATAAACTCTTCCTTAGTGAATAGTCTATTGTCAGGATGAAAGCATGACATATTTGTCTCTATGCTATATAGCTTATAGTTAATAGGATCAATCGAATCACCCCAATGCTCTACGTATTTTTTGTATTCTGCGTCTAAATTCATATATCTTATTTAACTGTATAACTTATCTTTCTCATCTGCTTCCATGATGTCTACTATATGCTTCTTCTGCTCTTCTTTACTTGGGAATTCGTATACGATATACGCACCTCTATCTGTCTGTCCAACTCTTGAAGGCTTTGGGAATTCCCTTAGCATCTTTAGAGTATCCTGCATATAGACTAGTATCATGTTACTGTACGTTTATTGTTTCTATAATTACCTCTATAGGATATTTAAGTTGTGATTGTTTAGCTTCAAGCTCTTCTTTGTATTTTAAAGCATCTGCTTCATTGAAAAATGCTTTAGTACCATAACCATCTAAACTGTAACCTTCGTACTCATAATAGTACAGTACTATGTAAACTGTTATTTCTTTCGGTGTCATAAGTTACATTTTATCTAATTCTTGTACTATTTCATAATACTCTTTATAGCTCATATTGTTTACTAATGCCATCATATGAAGCACTTTTAATGCATATGTCTTTGCTTCCCAATGCTGATTACTACCGTATGATAATGTATATGAATTAAATAATTCCTGTGCTATTTCTCTTGGTGTCATAATGCTTCTATTTCTTGTTTAACTTCTTCCCAATATTCTAATTCCATTTCGTGCATATTCCTTCTTAATGTTACTATATGCTTTAAATCTAATATCTCATTTACTGCTATTAATGCACATTGTTTAGCATGTTCATTATAGCCCATTTCAGGAGCATCATGCATATCCTCTACTAAGTCTATTGCTTTTTCTTTTGGTGTCATAATGATTCTATTTCTGCTTTTACTTCTATCCAAAACTCTCCGGTACGTATTCCAAGAGAGGCATAGATTACCTCCCTTTCTGTTATGATTTCATCTACTACTTTTGTTGCACATAGCTTTGCAAATTCTACCATTGATACTCCTCTTGTGAAGTCTCTACCTAATTGCTCGTAGTATTTATATAACTCTAATGCTTTCTCTTTCGCTTCCATATGTTTATAATTTAAATATATTACCAAATGAAGTTAATCCAAAGGCAAACTTTCCATCCTCTACACATGATGCGTTAGAGAACTTTGTGTTCGGTAGTCTATGATAAGTACTAACTCCTTGATTTTCAATATCTTTACAATTGTGTATGTGTCCAAATAGCATTAGCTTTGGCTTCACTCTCATTACAGCTGTTGCAAGAGCTTTATCACCGCACATCTCAAGATCGTTATCTCTATTATAAGATAGATCACGTACACCTCTAGGAGGTCCGTGTACAATTAGTATATCCGTATCATCTGGAATAGTATCCCATACAAAATGTGTCTTGTCTCTAGCCTTCATAAAGGACCAATCACCAAACGTAGGTGTGATAGGAGATCCCCATATCTTTAGTCCTTCTATCTCAATAGACTCGTTCTCTAAGTAAATGATATCTTTTAATATCATATCAGAATACTCTATTTGCTTTCTAGCTATAGCCGTATCATGATTGCCTGCTACAAGTATTTTATACTTAACAGGAACTTTTCCATACCATTCTAAAAACTCTGTTATCTCTCTTTTAGAAGACTCCAGGAATGGACTATTAGAACAATCACCGCTATGTATCACCATATCTATTCCTTCAAATCTTTCTTTAGGAAATTGATCATGCATACCATGAGTGTCACTTATGTGTAAAATTGTCATATTAATCAGCTTTTAAGTTATCTGGAATTTGTGGACATTCATTATACTCCCACCACTCTGATCCATCATACTCGCCTCTTTCGAGCCATGTATTTTCTTTCATAAGCCATACCGTACCAAGTAATTCTTGACCTCCGTATCCACTATCGTACCCAAAGTCTAGCTTAGTTAAGAACTCTGCATACTCTTCTGTAGTATATCCTTCTTTTAATGAGATAGGTGGTGGACTAACGTAGACGTCACTATCATCCCACCAACCCATATCTCTTTTAATATAGGCGCATTTAATTGAACTCTTTGTTCTTTTGAGTATTCCTAGCAACTCTTCTTTAGCATTTGTTTTATCTTTTCCCATAACTTTTATTTTTCTTCTTTTTGGATATTAGCATTACAAATTTCTTCCCACTTTTTATTCATCCACATAGCACCTTCTATAAACCCATGTATACTTTCAGAGTTTATAATCTTCTTATCTCTATACTCTATTGCTTTATCAAATATTTCTCTTTCCGATTCAGAAAAGATATCTCTATTCTCCATACCTTTTATCTTTCTTGAGCTGTTCTTCTAATAATATCATCGATACTTGTTTGCTTATCATGCATCTCGATAATTTTCAGATACCAACCATCCTGCTTATTATCTTTCATATTTCTTTCAAACCATCTACTAAACCAAGTACCTTTGTAAACCATTACCTGGCAGCGGTCTGCAAATTCACCTCCCTCTTCCTCGCTCATGTATCCTTCTTTTATTATCTGAGCTACAACTAGGTTCTTTACTTTGTTGTAATTGGAAACGTCTTGTTCTAGACTTAATAATTGACTATCCATAACTTTTATTTTTTAATAGGTGCTTGAAAATTATCTTTTAGCCAATCTGTGTAGGCTCTAAACTGTAATGCTTTAATAGATTGTTTGTACTGAGGGGTGGTTGTAAACTCATACCATAGATCCTCCCAGTCGCTTACTTGAACCTCTCTCTCAATTATCCTTCTTGCTATACCATATCCATCCATATCATTGTATTGAGCTTCACTACAATCTTCCCAATCGGATTCATGAATCGAATGGTCATTAATAGAATACTGGTAGACTTTTGCCATAGCTTTTATTTATATCATAAAGATCGCTAGTACTTTTCATACTAGCAACTATTTCCAAAATATTTGTACACCTATGATTATAAATGCTAACCCTAGACATACTAAAGTTTTAGGAGTAGGCAACTCTTTAACTAATAACCAACTCATAAAGGTAAAGACTATAACACCAACCCCGAATCCCATGATTCTTCCGGGCCAGTTCACACCGAAGTGTGCATTCATTATCTTAGTTGAATAGATAAAGATTAGGGAGATAGGTAAGCCAAGTAGCATCATTACTAAAGGGTTATCTTTTGGAAACTTCCAAATCGTTTGTCCTTGCAGTTGTATAAATGATAATACTTGGCCTACTGCACCTAGCAGAAGAGCGTAGAGTACTTTCATTAAATACTAGATTTTCTCTTATTATACTCTTCCTTAGTCTCTACGTTAGTAATTACTGTATAGCGAGCTGGATATAATCCTACTACTCTGTCTGCCATAGTTGTATCGTCAAAGGATATGAATACAATACTCTCTCCTTGGAACTCCATACGATCTGCCCATACACCTCTTTCTAAATTGTCTTTATCTTGCTGTAAGACGATGATTCTGTATAACTTCATGTTACTTCTTTTTATTTTTTGGTTTGTAATATCTTTTTTTAGGTTTAGGTTGAGACTTTAAGACTTCTTCAATATTAGAATTTTTGAGTAGCTCTCTAACTTCCTCAGTTCTTTTATCTGCCCACTTATCTACAGCTGAGTTTATATTCTTCCAAGCATATTCATCCTCAGGTTCGTTATAGTCCTCATCTAATCCATCATACTCTTGCAAAGCCTTTATAAGTCTATCTAACTTTGCTTCTATTCTATCTAATTGTTCTTTCATTCTTAATTTATCAAATCTTCAATGTCAATATGATGCTCTTCAAGTATCTCATGTATTTTATCGAATACTAAATCACAAGCTTCGTACATACTTAAATCAGGTTTACCCTGAAGTTCTAATCCATCCATTTCATATCCTATTCTTTTCTTAGTATTGTAAACTATTTCCCATAAAGCCATTGCCATATCTGTAGACTTAACACAACGCTTGTATGCTAAAGTATCATCTAGATCATCTAAGTTAAATTCTAAAAGTCCTTTCATTTCTTTTTTGCTTTTATTTGCCTTACAAAGGCTTGTAAGAGATAGTAGTTCATATTATAAAATTACGAAAGCTTATTCAAACATCCAACTATTTTACCAAGTTTATCTTAGGCAATAAAAAAGGTCTGATATTTCTACCAGACCTCTAATTATATTTATTTTATTTTTAAAACTGACATGCATCAGAACAATTCACATATTCACTACCAGCTTGTCCACTAATATTTAAATCGTATGCTTGTGGATATGTACTGTAAGCAATGTGGTATACGTAAGCTGTTCCAACATTAATGTAAGTTCCAACACTTAACGATACTGTCGAATAACCAATTGCTGTGTATGGTGTAGATATACAGCTTGGATCTTGGCAATCAAACTGTTCTAATTGATAATAATAGTCTGATGAAGTTGGTGCAGGAGTAGGTGCGTCTGTTGGTGCATCAGTAGGAGCTGGAGTAGGTGCGTCTGTTGGAGCATCAGTAGGAGCAGGTGTTGGTGCTGTAGTTGGTGCAGTTGTTGGAGCTGTAGTTGGAGCTGTAGTTGGTGCATCAGTTGGAGCAGGTGTTGGAGCTGTAGTTGGTGCATCAGTTGGAGCAGGTGTTGGAGCTGTAGTTGGTGCATCAGTTGGAGCAGGTGTTGGACTCGGTGTCGGAGCAGTACTAGGTGCTGGAGTTGGTGCAGGTGTAGGTGCTGTGCTTGGTGCAGGAGTTGGTGCAGGTGTTGGAGCAGTACTAGGTGCAGGTGTTGGAGCTGTAGTTGGTGCTGTACTTGGTGCAGGAGTTGTACAAGAAGACTGATTAGATAATGTACCAGCGCCATCAACTATTTCCCAATAGAATACACCATTTGAATAATACCCATTTGCTGCAATATTTCCACCTAAACTCGGACTACTATATAATACAGTTCCATTTCCTAATGGTTGTTGGTCGGTGTAGTAAGTATAAGGTCCAACGGTTCCATGTAAACCAACAGTGCAAGAATCGGTTCCGTCTACAATAAAGTCTCCATTGTTATAATTTAAACTATATTGTGAAGGGGGTATAGTTGGTGCAGGAGTTGGAGCTGTAGTAGGAGCAGTTGTAGGAGCTGTAGTTGGTGCAGGTGTTGGTGCAGTACTAGGTGCTGTAGTTGGAGCTGTAGTTGGAGCTGTCGTAGGAGCTGTCGTAGGAGCTGTAGTAGGTGCAGGTGTTGTACAAGAAGACTGATTAGATAACGTACCAGCACCATCAACTATTTCCCAGTAGAATACGCCATTTGAATAGTATCCATTTGCTGCAACAGAAACACCTAGACTTGGGCTACTATATAATATTGTTCCATTTCCTAATGGTTGTTGGTCGGTATAGTAAGTATAAGGTCCAACAGTTCCATTTAAACCATAACAAACATCTGTTCCATATACAATAAAGTCTCCATTATTATACGTTAGGCTATATTGTGTAGGAGGTATAGTTGGAGCTGGAGTTGGTGCAGTCGTAGGAGCTGTAGTAGGTGCAGTCGTAGGAGCTGTAGTAGGTGCAGTCGTAGGAGCTGTAGTAGGTGCAGGTGTAGGTGCTGGTGTTGGACAAGCACTACATACACTGCTAGTTACAGTACCTGTATTATTAAGATTAACGACTGTTACATTAATTGTTTGCCCTGCATATACGAAGAAGTAATTACCTGAAGCTAAACCAGCTACTCCGTATACTTGAGTTGCAGTACAAAATCCACTGCCGTTGGTAGTAATATTGAGTAAGTTAGTAGCATTACATGCAGCCATTGCTCCATTTGAAACAAGTCCATAATGTACTTTGATAGTAGGTGTAGTTGGTGCAGTTGTCGGTGCAGGAGTAGGTGCAGTGGTAGGTGGAGCTATACCTAAGGCAAAACTACCCTGGTTAGCACGGTTAGATAACTTAAAATTACCAGATGCTGATTTATTGAACAACTGAAAAAATCCCATATTTGACTATATTACACTAATAAATAGTTTGAAACCTAAGTATCAATCTATATATAACCTAATAAAAATAGGGGGCATAAAATCCCCCTATTTAATCCCCAAAGACGTAAAAACTAGTATTTTACTACTGCTTGGAAGTGGTAGCTTACTGTACCATTTTGCAATGCTGCTATACCGCCAATTGGTTGCCATCCTCTAGCAACTAAGTGGTTAACTTCCTCTACTAATAAAGATAAGTCAGGTTTAGCTACGATTGCGTACTGCTTTACTACTCTGTCTTGGGTTTCTACTGATTCTGCTTTTGCCATGTTATTGTTTTTTTGTTAGCATTATATAATAAACTTTCTCGTGTGTGTCTGTTATTCTTCCTTCCATCTTTAGCTTTTTAATCTCAGCCTTGTACTCTTTCGTTGCTGGATACTTACTGTATAGTAGATCTTTGAAATCTATATGTTCTTGTATTGTCCAATTCCTACATTCAGTTATCCCGTTATAGTCTGTAGTGCAGAAGAACTTCTTAGCATAAGTTCTCTTAAACCAATCCTCCGCTATAAGAGCTCTTACTTTTGGTACCCACATAGACCATATTGGTTTTATGTTATAATCTCTCCCTAAAGCAATACCTCTCCAATTATGCTTTTTGTGATGTTCTACATCAAATCTTTCCATAATGTCGCTAGACATTGTTTTACCAAACTTGTATAGTATTTTTGGACTGCTTACAAACATAATTAAATATACAAACTTTATTTGAATTGACCAACTATTATAGAATAAAAAAGCCTACTTTCGTAGGCTCTACTTTATCTTCTAAGGTAGCTTACTTATGGATTAAAGTATAAATCAGTCCTCCGGCTATAATAGCTGTTCCTACTTTTTGAAACTTGGATTGGAGCTTCAATTTTTTATTTTGTAATTGAATAAGGTTATATTGCCTATTCCACTCAGCAATTGCTTGATCTTTATTGCTTATGATAGACTTATATCTTCCTTCCTTATTAACATACAAACCAATAGTACTATCTTTTAAAGTTATACGAGACTCTTGTAAAGTAATAACACTATCTTTAATAGTTATCTCTTTTACAGCACCATCATAAGCTGCTAAGTCTTTGGCTGCTGAAGAAAGTACTAGCTGTGCTACTGGTAATAGATTAGTGATGGTATCTTTTGGATAACGATTATTTAAGTAATTAACTAGTTCTTGTTCTGTAAAGTTATCTATCTTATTTACTTCTACTTGAACGTACTCTTTAATTTTAATAACTTTAGCTTTTTGACTCTTAAGATCGTGAATGTAGATACTATCTTGTCTTTTAATAGCTTCTGTTTGACTATCAGCTATCTGATTCTGAATTAGTAAGTAGTCATTAACTTCAGTTAGACTGTCTAACTTAGCTTTAAAAGAACTATCTACTTTAAAGCTTCCTAATGTAAATAAACTGTAACTTATTAAGGCTAAAACTACAACAAGAATAATTCTCTTCATACGACTATTTTATTGGGGTTATTTGATTCATTACTATTTTACCAAATCCTGTATTCTCTTTTCCTTCTTCTTCAATATAACCTCCATTATTAGTGTCCCACTGTTGTAAATAAGTTGTATGATTTCCAACTATGTTGTTCTTTACTAACTTACCAGTCTTAGGATCATATTCGTTCGCTGCTTCGTTGGCTGTATTGTTATCAACACCAAATCCTATATACCAATCAGCATCGCTTCCGTGCATATTAGAACTCTTTACACTCCAATCTTGCACTTCCTTAGCTAGTTTTTCAACTACCTTACGTACTAAAGCAGGGTTACTCATGTTAATAAATAGTTTGGTATATCTATTTCTTGAGTAGTGCTACTATAAGTGTAATAGTAGAGATAAGCAAAGCAATATCTACCTTACTTATCCCTTTCTTTTCTAGCCAATTAGTTACTTTTATTATTAGGTTCTCTTTCATTTTAATCTTCTACTGCTTCTCTCTTACTACTACTTATTGTAGGTGTGGCAGGATTAACAGCATACTTAACCATGTTATCTAATACCCTTCTTAAATAACCACCTGAAATAGTTTTATCAGTTACTTGACTATAGATTTCTGTTTTTGAATCTGGGTACTTCTTTGTGTACTTTTCGTAATCTAAAACTTCATCTATCTTTCCTAAAAGGAATGAATCTCCTTTTTTAGGGTTGCTGTCTTTGTGAGTATCGTACCACACATCATCAACTAATACATAAGCTCTTCTCGGGTTTAAAAATAATACTTCGTGCTTCATAACTGTTTATTGTTTGTTTATAGCATGAAGATACGAACTATATTTGAATTAAATACCTGCATCTCGAAATATTTCAAAATATTTTTCTTCCATAACTTCGTAATTCATTCTGAAAGTAGTGGGCATTTTTTTCCATACTTTAGGATTTCTAGCAGGAGAGTTGTCAGAGTGACACCAACGACGGGTATAGTATAAGTAATTGTAAAAACAAATGTAGGCGTTTGCCTTTTGAGTATAGATCTTCGTATCAATAGGAAGATTCCATTTCTTAATTAACTTGACAGATCTCTTTTCGTTATCTAATTCTAAATCTCTAGTTACAGCTAAAACTCTTTCTGCATTAGGTACATCCTTACCATTTAACCAGTCATCTAGATTATCTATTTCATATGAGTCTTGCCATTCCTTACATTGGTCTATCCACTGTGTTAGGTGACCATATTCGTGTACTAAGGTCATTAACCAATTTTGGTCGTTCTTAGCTACAATTAATTCTTTAAGATCATCTGGCTCGCAATAGCCGGCACATCTAATATTGTCTGGTGTGCGTATAGTTTTTGTAGGCTTAAGTCTAAACTTGATCCCATGTGCTTTGCACTCAGATCTAACATACTTAACAAAAGCATCTACATTACTCATACAACTAATATAACGATAAAAAACTAATATACCAAATCAAAAAAGCCTCCTTTCGGAGGCTTATATTTTAGTGAGGATCGTGCTGCGCCATTATAGCCTCTTTGCCCTTTTCCTCCATTTCGTGTTGTAAGAACATAATTGCTTGATCTGCGTCAAACCCATCAGCTACTAACTTCTGGATAGCCATATTAGTAACTTGGTGGAATGCTGTGTGAAGTTTACCTCCTAAAGCACTTTCCATTTTTTCCATTCCGGGTCCTTCGTTTTCCCACATCTCACTCTTAGTCATTACTAAACCTGTTCTGTTACCTCCTGGCTTAGCTTTGTGATTTGGTTCATGGTACTTAGCTTTTGTTGCTGCAGGTACTTTTGAATCATGAGCTTTCTTTGGATTCTTAATTTCACCACCTTTAGCAAATCCCGCTTTATCACTTTCCATCATATGACCTTTACCAGCCTTCTCTAATAAACTACTAATTTCTTTCTTAATAGTTTTCATAGAATCGATATACTCTTTTAATTGTTTTCTTTCATCTGGAGATAATACTGAGAATCCGTATGGAGGATTTGTTTCGTTAGTTGTCTCTTCTACTGTTTGAATGCTAGCTCCTGTAGCTTGTAATGGTGGCATATGTAAGCCTTCTTCCATTCCCTCTAGTTCTTTTCCTAAAGCAGAAATGTAGTCAGAAGGCCAATCTTCATCAGCGTAGCCATTAATTAAATTAATCTGTGCAGTATCAGATACACCGCTTGCTTTCATTAATTCAGAAGCATATTTAAATGCAGCTCTCTGAAACATCTTTCTATCTTCTAATGCAAATCTTTGTAATTCAGGATGTGCTTCAGCTACTGCCTTAGCTAATGTATAAGGATCTTCGTAGTTAGCTCCTTCTCTTATACCTATCTTATCTAAAGCATCGTAAGTACCTCCAAATCCTGGCATATCTTTTTCTTTTTCTGATGCTCTTCCTAATTCTTCCCCTAGAGCTGTCATAAATTCCCAAGCCCAGTCTTCATATTGACCGTACCCAGAAAGTAAATTACCTACTACTACTCTCTTCATTCCCGCTTCTAACATCTCATGTCCGCACCAGCTAGTAGCTGCATTTTCATATTCTTTCCAAGCTGCATTTCCTACTTTATGGTCAGGGTCTTTTCTAGCTGCTTGATACTTATCGTATAATGGCTTTAATTCTGCACTATGCTTTTCAGCAACTACTTTAGCTGCAGTATTAACGTTACGCATATGAGAACCGTCAGCATGTGCTTCTTCGTCTATTTCTCTCTCAGCATTCTCTGCTTCTTCGTCATCCATTTCTGCCTTCTTTGCTTTCTTTTCTCTCTCCTCTTCATCATCATCTTCTGGTCCATCATCATGAGATCTAACTCCTGCTATCTCTTGAAACTTCTTTACTTCTGCTTCCCAGAATTCACCGTCATTGAAATCATCTCCTCCGCCATCATATCCGCCATGTTCTTGCTTCCATTGGTAATCGTCAGCATCCATTTGATCTTTAGTTCTTAAATCATCTACAAACTCCTTTGCAGCATCGTGTGCTGGCATATGTCCGTAATTTTGCATTGGATCAACATGATCTAAAGCATCGTGGAAATATTTATACTGATTTTTATGAATATAACCATTCTTAACCAAATTCTGTAATCCATTCTCAAAATCTTCATACCACTTATCCATACCAGGATGGCTTTCTTTCATACCCCATGAACCAGGATACTCTGCACTCTCAGTACCTTCCTTTGTAGGAGCATCGTAGTTAGAAGTATCTTTAATAGACTTACCGCCCACTTTGAACTCTTGTCCTTTCTTAGTTTTAGCAAGACCTGCAGTAAATGCATTACCTTCTTTCTCTAATCCCTCTTCTGCATCTGCAGATAAGTGCTTGTGCTCACCGTGACCATCGTGGTCCATTGAATGCATTTCTTTAAGTAATCCTTTAGGGGTAGAGGCTTGTAATTTGCTCATCATACCCTTAAAACCTTCATGTGATATATACTCCATTATAGAATGATTTATTATAAATAGTTTAGATCTCTTCTCCAACCATATGCTTTCTCCACCAAATCTTGAATTTATTGGTGTTAGGTAGCCTGTCTACTTCACTCTCTACGACAAAAAGTCCAAATATTGAAAGCATAGATATGCCTATCATTAAAACAAGTATTTTCATTATGGTTTAAGTTTAACAGTAATTGTAATAAATTCAGGCTCTTTCTTAGGCTGAATTGCTAAGGTCATTTTGGAGACTTTTTTTCCTCTGTAGGCTTTCTTTGTTACCCTAAAGTTTACAATCTCATAACCTAGAAGTTTTTCAACTTCCTCTTTTGTCATTTCCATACCTATTCAGTTTGTGTAGTTAAAACATATTCGAATGTCTTGGCTGCTTTTGGATCTTCTCCATCTTTGAGTATCTCTAAGGTCATTTCATATCTACCTAACTCAGCACCGGTAGTAAATAAACTATCTTGCAGAGTGGTGTTTTGACTTTTTAACTCTTCTACGGCGGTGCTTAACTGTTTTATGGTTTTGCTTTGTTCGTACAATGTGTATGTGATTAGTGCTACGCTTGCGATGCCTAATATCGCTCTTATGTTTACCATAGTTTTTAATTGTTACGTTATTAAATTTATTATGCTTTACTTTCCAATTAAGTAAGAAGTCAATTCGTTTTCTGAATCTCTTATTCATTACATCTTCTACCTTCCATATACCGTCTAGCTTTCCTGCACCCTTAATTAGAATATCGGTATGAAGCGGATACTTCTTTAAAAGGTCTCGACTAACAGCTACTACTCTATCATTACCTGGATACTCTTTATTAGCTTTAAACCCGCTAGCTAACACATTACCGTAAGGTCCATTTTCCCTAGTAGTTAGCTTGTACGTTGTAGCTGTAACAGTATCCTGACTACCAAATAATAATATAAAGATTAATCCCACCATTCTTGTATGTGATTTTCTAGCATTCTAAATAGTAATTTTACAGCTCTAGTATGGTTTATATGTCCTATTGCAAAAGCTGCTCCTTCTTTTTCATTTGTATCAAATCCATACCAATCTCCTTTCTTTACTAGTCTATAGATTCGAACATACTTCTTAAAGTAATCATCAAAATGTTCTGATAAAGTTTCTGACTTTAATTCAAAGAATTCATCAGTACTTTCTTCATAATCATCCCAGTTCCATTTAGTTATGTGGTAAGCATGTGGTTCATGTAGGTAATAACCACTTTGAATCTTTTCCATTAACTTAACACAAGTCATTATTCTCTCAGCGTCGCGTTCATTATCAACATGATGGCCTTTCTTACCAATATAATCAGCTTGATTCTTCAGTTTAAATTTCCAAATTTCCCAGATATAGTCGGTATCCCAATCTTGATCCTTCCAAATAATTGGTAGCCATCTATACAAATTGTAGAATCTTTTAAAAAATCTTTTTATCCTATACATAACTAAGCGTTCTTTATTATAAAAGCTATTATCTCCTCCCTTAAATCTGAATCTTCTTCATCTAAATCAGTTCCATCATCATCAAAGATGTCCCACTGAAGATAACCGTTCTCTAAATCTTCTATTTGGATTACAGTATACGACTCGCCATTATATAATACTTCGTAAGTATAGTCGGTTTGTATCTTTGTAATCTTATTTTTCATTAGAATGCTCCTCTTGTTTCCATTAGTCGCTGCATATGTTCTGCAGTTTCTTTATCTTTAATAATAGAAATCTCATAGTCGCATTTACCTGATGCTGCTACAACACCCACATACTTAAATGCATCGGAATGTTCTACACAAGTCGTTGTGTATCCTAATTTTACTCTTCGTTCTGGGATTGCCTTCTGGCACACTTTACAATACTTACTCATAACTTTTATTTGTTTCTGTAAAAATACTATTGCTTTTTCTTTCTAGCAACTTTTTCTTTTCTTGGTAATTCAAAATTTTCAGTCATAATAGGACCATTCCTAAACTTATCTAAATCATAGGTCCAGCGATCAGTCACCTTTCCGGTAGCATCTTTATACTCTACTGTAAATTTTCTTTGAGTTTCGGTTGGTTTACTTAAGGCCATACTTTTCCATCAATGTATCTATCCTATCTTTACTTAAAGTAGGTTCTTTTATTGATTGGATAAAGGTCAGATCTTTTTTTAGATCTTCCAACTTTTGAGAGGGGTTTTTTTTGGACCAGAAGTCAAATTCTTCTTGGATCTTTGCGCTAAGGCGCTTTGCTTTATTTGGGTAGTTCTTTCTGTTCCCAAGTTCTTGTAACCTTTTAAATCTACCACTATCATTGATTAGCTTGTCTGCTACTCTGTTTAAACCTTTATTCACCTTTGTTAGGTTTCTTACTCATTTTGATTATAGTTAAGATTGATGCTATCATTGCTAGCATTAAAGAAATAACTTGTAAGTAAGGCGTGCTAGCCATTAAATAACTTCCTAGATGTAAACCCCACGTCGTAGCTAAAATTTCTCCTTGTTTCATTAGTTTTGAATGCTTAATTTTTGTACTAAAAGAGTTTCCCAACTCATAGCACACTTAGTTATTAGCGACAACCTCTTTTTTACAATACCCGCTTTGAGTATAACTAACATTAACTCTTTCCAACTTTCTCTACTATCTACATGTAAAAACTTATGTCTGCCTTCAGGAATATACCTCTCTGCTAGTTCTTCAAGTGCTTCATGTAATGTATCATTTAACATACTAACTATAAATATTAATATATAAGTGCAAAACTTATTTTACAAACTCAGTTACACCTAAGGCAAAGGCTTGTGCTGGAGTTAAGTTAGGATTTTCTTTCATGGTTTTCAGAGCATAATAGATTACTTCTAGTTCCAATCCATACTCTAAAGCCATATCTAATTGATTACCAATAAGTTCTAATTCTTCTTTCATTTCTATATATTATAATTTTGCAATATACTCATCTCCTTCTTGATAATTATCTGTTTGATTTAAACCTGCATCCTTAAAGAAGGATAAGAAGGTATCGTCAACACCCCAGTCAGCTTCTTCTTTAATTTGAAGTGCATTTGCATCTTCTAGAGCTTTTATTTGTTTCTCTGAGAATAATGATCCGACATATAAAAAATAACAATTATAGCATAGCATGCGTAAATTGTCTATCTGCCAGTGGTTCTTATTGCCATCTATAAAATTAAGTATTAGAGGTTGTTTATAATCCACTACTCTTTTCTCGTGGTGTCCACACTTGTAGCATTCCATTCTTAGGATACCTTCGTATATTAATCTATTCTTAAGTTTCTCTTGATCTATAGCTCTGTAGCTTTCGCTAGCCATAATTTCATTGATCTTATGAATTGATATTTCATTTCTCCAGTTAATTCTTTTGATACCCTTTCCTGAATTATTCTTATGGAATTCATATAAGTTTTTACCACTCTCCTGGTCCATGTACATTTTAGCATAGGTTCTATAAGTTTCAATAGAAACATTCAAATACCTTGCAGCTTGAAAATTAGACTGCGTATGCCTCATAGCATTTCTAATCACATTTTCAGTTAAATCTCTTCTAGGTCTTCCTGCTTTACTATTCGCCATATTTAGGGTTCATGTATAATAATGCGTTCCATAAATCACTTGCAGTTTCTAAATAGAAAGGTTTATCATATTCATCTAGTAGAGGCTCTATAGTTCCGTCTGGACTAACTCTATCCCAAAGATAGAATCCTATCAACTCCGCTCCTTCTTTACCAAAGTGTAATATAATCAAAGCATCAATAGTATCTAAGAAAGCTTCGTCATAATTAGCCAAATCTAAATTTAACTCAGCATACATTAGATTTTGTCTATTAATTATAGATTCTATTGAATTTATTATAGATGCAAAAAGCTCTCTTTTCTTTTCTGTTTGGGTTTTCTTTTTCCTACGAATTAAACTTTTTACGTTTAAAATCTGATTAATTGCTATCTGTATCTCCGTTAGTGCTTGCTCCATCAGTTTCTTTTTTAGATATTCTTTTAATAGGTTTTTTGATCTCTTCTATAAGATCCCTAATTTTAACACAATCCTCAAAGTTTTCTTCTTCTAATTTAAATTTAATACATTGCTCAAGAGCTGGCACCCAGTGATTTCTTGGAATGTCCAAGTAGAGTCCCATTCCATTTATTTCAAATAGAGTAGCAAAAGTTTTTTTGTTTTGGAAAGCTTCTTTAATAGCAAGGGGAGTTTCTTTCTTGATCATTTCAAGTAAAGACTCACTGTCCAAGAGATCGGACGATTGTACATGCTCCAAAGGTTCAAATAGAGCTTTAGGGATTATTCTTTTTGCCATAACTATTTTATATTTTTACATTAAGCCAGCTCTTCTCATCATGATTTCTTTCACAGGCTCATCTTCTTCTGCTGGTGGTTGTTCTGTTGCAGGCAACTTTTCTGCTGGTTGCTCCTCTCCTTGAGGTTGCTCTCCACCTGCTTCTGGTTGTTCTCCTGGCTCACCTTTCAATACATGGCTAACAATGAAAGTAGCTAAAGAAGGTAATGGAAGTAAAAAACCTACTACATTCTTATAAGGATTTTCTACGTCATATATAATTTGTAGACCTGCTTCTGCGAATTTTTGTTGCAATTCTGTACCAATTTCATTAGCCATTGTTTGAGCTTGGCGTGGATCATTAGGCACATCTTTCATTACGAACTGAAGCTTGACACCTTTCTTTGTTTTATTAATGTTAACATCAAATCTCAAAGTCAAGTGGTGACCAGCTATTTCTACTGGAAATTCTGGAATTAATGCTGGTAAAGCCTCGTTTAGTTGTTTTGTCATAATAATATATTAGCCATTTAATCCTGCTAAGAAACTTGTTGTATAATCTTCCCAAGTCAAAGAGCCTTGAGGTAATTTTTGGAACGTATCAATGCTTACATATCCTTCATAGCCATAATCAGTGTTAATAAACACTCCACCACAATAGTATATATCAGTTGGAGGTGTTGTACCATAGTGACCAGTAGTTGGAGTATTTGCAAGAAACCATTGAGAAGATGATACTGCAACCATGTTGGTTGAAAATACCATTTGTTGTGCAAAGCTACCTGTTGTAAGCCCAGCTTTGTAAGGATACAACATATTAGTAATGGTGTATTGTTGATAATCATTAGGAAAACTTCCTGTAGTTGGTGCTAAGCTACTTGAAATAGTCCAAGCATTTGCTGCACCTATTGCTCCACAAGTATTTGATAAAGTATTATCTTGACCTTTACGATAAATGAATCCTACATCATTATACTTAGTAATTCCAATATGAGCTGTATTAAAAATTACTAAGCTGTTACCAAAATAATAATGACTTTCCCAAGCAAGTAAACCTGTAACTCCTGTATGAGGATATCCTGCTAAACCACCTGCTTGAAATGGTCCTAAGAATGTAGATACTGAAGTAGGCATCTGTCCTATATTGTTAGGAAGTACCAATGGATTCACGTCATCTGAACAAACACAATTTGACATCACAACTTTGTCAGCTGGAACATTAAATTCGTTTTGTAAGTAGTTTACTAAATATGTACCGAACTTTTCAGCTAATACAGCGTTTGGATATGTTGTTAGCACAGCTGAAGTATAACCTGGTTGTTGTGGTGCTGCATTTTGATTACCACTTGATTGCGGAGGCGTTTGATAAAAAGGCATATTATTTTTTATTATAAATAGTTAATTTTTATTCCCAAGCGTTCATTTTAAACCTTTCGGCCGGTAGACCAAAAAAGTCTGTTTTATACTTAGATTGTTCGAAAAATTCTAGATTAATCCATTCGTTTTTATGTTTTAGTAGGGAATTAGCTGCTACTTCCCAATCTATAGCTTTTACTTTTGTTTCAACTTTGGCTTTAATTTCTTGTATTTGGTTAAAGTCAAAGGAATCGTATTCAAAATGCAAAAGCTCCATTGAATTTCCATTATTATCTACGTAGTCTACACTTATATCAATTCCCCACTTACCTCTGTAATTTACTAGTTTATTTATTAAATTACTTTTTTGAGCATACTGCTTTAACTGTTCTAAAGCTGCACCCTCATATCCCTTTCTTTCAAATAAATAAGCATGGTTTAAATGTGCACCTGTTAGTGGTTCATCACCTCTAAACCAATCTTGTCTCAAAGTAACTTCATGTCTATGATTAATTGTAGAATGATTATTTGCTCCTGCGTAATGAGACTCTAATTTTGTAAGTCTATATCCGTTTTGATCAAACATCTCTACCCAATCTGGATGTTGAATAGGAATAGGAAGATCGTGTTCTAATGGTTTATCCCAATTTTTATTTGCGTGAAATTGACTTTTAGTTAGTTCTATCATAAAAGAGTTCTTATATCAATAATGTTGTTTAATGCTTTGGCTGCATCTTTGTAACTATCTTTAGATTCCTCTTCTGCGTTTTCTGTATATTGCCAGTTAAAGTATAACTCATCTGCTGGTTTAAAACCATAGAATTCATGAACTTGTTTTTGAACTTTAACTACATTACTACCATTCCAATTCTGACCTATAAAAATAAATCCAGATTCAATTCCTTCTATTATATTTCTTTCTCCTAAAGTTGTGTGTCTGTTTTCAATCCAATCAAGTCTCTCAATAAGTTTCTGGTAGTACGCATTTGTTTGTCCCCATCTAATAGAACCCATAAACACAACTACATTAGATTCTAATAAAGGTGTTACAACTTTCCAAAGTTCGTCGTCTTCGTGATGAAAGGAAGCCCAACATCTTAAATGTCCAGAAGGATTTTTTGAAGCATCTTTTACTTTACAATCTCTAGTTCCACAACTGTTGCCGTCATTATTGGATACGTTTCCTTCACATTCATATATCTTTAGCTTTGAAACATCTACCAAAGTGCATTTGTGAGCACCTAAAGATCTTTGAATTACTTCTGCAATACGGGTAGATTTAGGACTGTCGTGTAAATCTTTTCTTGCATACTCCCCTCTATTTGAAGTAGTTATAAGCAATACTTTACCCTTTGTATCTAAATATTTAACAGCTTTTTCAAGTTGTTTTTCAAACTTAGTATCTGGAACTATGTCTGATTCTAGTAATAATTCTGCTAATCTTCCCATGTTTATAAATATTTAGAATACATTTTTGAAGAAAGGCTTACGCATATCCTTCTTGTTTCGTATATTATTAATGGTGATTTTGAATATACCATATTCGAAAGTACCTCTATCCTCTACTTGATCTAGTATTAAAGGAAGTTGTTTTATAACTTGGTTGTAGTGTTCAGACGTTAATTGCTTACCATCAAATTCTACTACTATATCGTTTTCACCTACCGGATCATTATGACCTATGATCATAACTCTCTTATCAAGATCAAACATCGTATTGCCTCTTTCTATCTCAATGTAGTCTTGAGCTCTTCCCATTGAAAATACTTCGTCTACATATATTCTATCACACCACGGTTCTAAGGTTTCGAGTAATGGTAAATTACAATTATAAACTACAAAAGCTGTTTCATATCTTCCTGGTACGATTGGTTTCATATTAGCATCGTGTAATACATCTGTGTGCCATTTTCTCCACCACTCTCTAAATTTATTAGCTCTTAGATCTAAATACTCTTGAGAATCTTTAGGCTTATACCAAATGGTTCCATCAGGTAGAGGTATCTCTCTTTCAATTTCAATTCCATCTTTAAATCTACTTCCTCTACAAGTCATGTGATAAACTAATGCATCACGTGATTGAATAAAAGTATAGTCGTTTAAAAACATTCTATTGAAGATATCTGAATCTTCTAACTCCATCGGAGCAAATAATAAGTCATGTCCACCTATTGCCTTAAAGTCACATCTGTACATAGTCCAAGGTGCGAAGATACCTTCTGAAGTCAAGTTAGAATATTCTCTTTCTTTTACTTCTACGAACTTTAAAAACTCTTTTTGCTTCTTTTCAAACTCTTCTGGTTCCATTCCAAAGTCCATTACAAACTTTTCAGGTCCAGGAGGATGTAAAGGAGGTTCTATTCTAGTTGCACTTACAACTGATAAAGGTTTCAAATGCTTTAAAATATTCTTAACATAGTTTTCAGTTATAGCCATATCACTATGTAAAATAGAAATGATCTCAGTAGGAGCTAACTCTATACCTTTATCATAAAGTACAGTGTGTCCTACTCTTTCTCCACTATCGTTTCTATATGCTACAACCTTCTCATCCCACCTAGCTGTATTTTGTATCCAATCCCAAGTCTTGTCAGTAGATGCATCATCTAAGAGAACAATGTAATGCTCTTCAGGGTGATACTTTCTAATAGATCTGTAAGCTTGGAAAGCATACTTCTGATTGTTTCTAACTGGAATTATAAATGTTATTTCTCGATTCATATTACTTCTTTAAAAACCAGTGTACTTGGTTTGGATGAACTTGTAGAGTACCTACGTTATGTTGAGTACAAAACTCATGAACGCCAGCTCTAACATCTTCACACGTCCAATCATCACCAAACATTATACCGCCCTCTTTTAATAAAGGCCAATAGTTAGTACAGTCAAAATAAACATCTAAAGCTAAGTGAGATCCATCTACATAAATCATGTCGGCTTTTAAGTCGTTTTCTTTAAACACTTTTTGCAAAATATCAGCAGCTGTTACTGAAGGATAGGCAAAAGGTACTACTACTTTATCCATGTTAGCATATTTCATATTAGCTAGGAAGTTATAGTAGAAAGTTGGATAACCATTCTTTTTTTTAATTCTACCTTCTTTATTAAAAGTAGCTTCTTCCCAATGATCAGACCCTCCCATCCAAGAATCAACACATATTGTTACTCCGTCTGGATTTAGCTCTTGCATCTTAGTTGACATACCCCAAGCGGACCATCCTAAAAAAGAACCTACTTCAATAATTAATGAAGGCTTAACGTCTTCTACAATTAACTGAAGTACATCATTAGCTGGCATTGATCCAGGTGATAATGTATCTTCGTACTGTGTATGATCAAAGTTTTCATACACATCAAGATCTCCGTGCAATAGTTGTTTTATTTTTTCAAACTGACTCATATTTATAGTTTTTGTTTTGGTTTTAAATTTCTAATCATTTGTTCAACTCTCTTTTGATCGTGTAGTCTAGGTACACTTTCTGAACCTGATTCGTCTCCAGAGTTGTAAACGTAAATTGGTTGATCTATTCTAAATATACGATCTTTTCCTGCCATTTCCACCATTGGCATACACATGGCAAAATCTGCAGTTATATTCCAATACTTTCCTGTTTCAGGATTAATAAGATCCTCCCGTGGTACTTTATCCAATAACCATGATTTATAGGTCTTTAAATGGCTATATGCAAAGGGTACTTCTCTTTGAATACCATCCACCAGGTGCATATTGAAATGCCCACCTACCTGTCCTGAGGGATATTCTACATACTGACCATAGGTCATCCAAATATTTGGATCTTGGTACGCTTGGTTTAAGTAATCAAATACAAAAGGATGTAGTAACCAATCATCTGCATCTACCTCTACTATAATATCTTCTGGATCTATTAATCCTTCTTTTTTCATGTAGTTGTAAGTGTAGAAAAAGTTACTCACTTGGCTATCTTGATCTTCATTTGTCACAATAGTAAATCTTTCATCTTGTCCAATGTGTCTAAAGAGTTCCCATATCGACTTATCATCTGATTTGTCATAACCATAAGCTGCAATAAAGTTTTTATATGACTGCTGTCTAATGCTGCTAACATTAAATCCAATCCACTTTTCTTTGTTGTACACTGTTGATATAACTACAAACTTATTCTGTTTCATTTAGTATAACATTCATTTTTTTATTCCAAACTTCCAAGGAATAATACTTTTGGTAATTAGTTTTTGCTTTTTCACTACATTTGCTGTAAAAATCTTGATCATCTCTTAATCTCAAAGCAAGATCTCTAGCTCCTTTAATATCACTAACCTTTACTGCCAAGTCAGGATGGCATATTCTTTGTGTATCTACATCTTTATTTCCAATACAAGGTATCCCTAAGTAAGCACAATTTAAACTAAATGTACCTGCTGCTACTGTAGGCATCAAATGTACTGCATATCTAAACTCACTTAGTTGCTCTATCCATTTATTCCAATCTACTCTTTCTAAATGCTTGAATATTTGATCTTCGTTATCTCTCATTGCATGTGAAGTTTGACCCCATATTGGTAGGTTAAAAGCTTCTGCTACTTTATAGCTTTCAAAGCCACCATACCATCTTGCAAAGTTACCTCCTATAATTACTTTATCTTCTTTTGTTGGAACAATATCTTTAATAAGTTCCTCAATCATTAAAGTCTGCATAGTACGAACAACCTTACTTGGAAATAACCCTTCATAGTATGCTTTATCAGATTCGTTATGTGCAAAGATTGAATCACATTCATGTAGCATGTTATAAAAATTAATTTGATCGTGAATCTCATAATCATTATACCACCAATGAGGTCCTTCTTGTACGTAGTGTATCTTTTTATTATTGCCTGCTCTTAATAGCTTAATTAATTCTGGAGTTATTAGAGGAGAAGCAGGGTTAGCTTCTTCGACTAACCTACTGCCTTCTGCACTAAGATATGTTTTGCCTTTAGGAAATACAATAAACACATGATCGTAATTTTGAACAGTTTTGTTCATTACAGCATACACAATATTATGGTGGTCAGCATTTAATGCGTGCATCCAAGCACACTCTGTTCTCATATTTGGAAAGTTTATAGGAACTTTTCCTTGACCTGGTATTTCACTTACAAAAGCTATTTTCATTATTTCATATCGTTTATAACTTTATTGATACCATCCTTTAAAGAGATTACAGGTTTCCAGAAATTTAGAATATAAGGATCTGGTTCGTTTCTCTTATTTAACTGTACTGTATCTTTTTCTTCCGATGGAGTTATCTTACAAGGAAGTGCTTCGTTAATGATATCAGCTACTTCTAAAATAGTATTCCATTCAAAGTTTGTAATATGCAACTCTTGATCTCTAGCTATTTCACTATATTTTTGGGATAAGATCATTAAAGCATTAGAACAATCTTCTGCGTGTAAGAATTGTCTCTCTTCTGTACCATCAGTCATCATTGTGATATGTCCATAGTCTTTAGCTTTTAGGATAAAGTCAGTAATTACGTGAGACTTTTCTAAGTCATGCTCAGGTCCGTACACATTCCAAAACTTAACTGTGATACCACCTAAAGCTCTAGTATAAGATTCTCCCAAAGCCTTAGCTATTCCATAAGGAGAATAGGACATATTAGACATTTGGGAAGAAGCAAAGATAAAAGGTTTTCTATACGACTTCAATGCATCAAAAGTATGAACCATAAGTCTTGCATTGTTGTCTATAAACTCATAAGTGTGTTGGTATTTTTTTAAATAACGAGACCCACCTACATCAAACGCTAAAAACATTACAAAGTCTGCTTCACTTACAAAAGAATCAACCATACCTTTTAATCGTAAATCCTGCATAGAATTATCTTCTATGTCAAAGGTTAAAACTTGGTGACCTTCTTTTGTTAAGAATTTACATAATTCTAATCCAATCTGTCCTGCAGATCCTAATACTAAGTATTTCATATTTTATATCATTTTTCTTAAAATTGTTAATCCATGGCATACTGGAATTGTAGCCCACTCCCATTTACTTCTATCTAATTCCACTACTGCTCTAAAAGGACCACCTTCTCCCCATTCTGAACCCTCTGGCGCGTCTTTAGGATAGAAGTAATGTGGATGAGAACTCATACCCATTAAATCATGTAATAGTATAATAGTACTTTTATCTGATATTTTATCAATAAATTCTAATTCTTTTTTGACATGTGCATAACTATGCCAGTCATCAACATATATTAAATCGAATTTTTCTGTATTAGCCTCTAAAAATTCTAAAGCATCGCTCTTTATAAAATTCCAATAAGGCTTTAAGTCTTCTGGTGCTTGATATCCTGGAGTTTCTATATCTACTGAGGTTAGCTTACCTCCTAGTATTTTAGAAGCAACAAGGAATGGATATGTTGATCCTCCCTCTCTTATGCCCAACTCTAATATATTTTTTGCTTTTAGTTGCAAAGCAATAGAAAAGAATGTAAAGGTGTGTTCGATGTGGGTATCCCCATTCTTTTCCTGGTATAGTGTTCTGTCTAATAGCTGTTCAAAATGTTCATTCATATTATAGATTTTTTAAATAGTTATCGTACATATAATCTTCTGCTGTAGGCATTTCCATTGCTCTTTTAAAATTCTCTTCTATATAAGGTTTCATTGCCTCATAAGTTTCTACTGTTACAGTTGATAAGGTTGGATCATCTTCTAAAAAGATAACTCCTCTAGCATCAAAGTATCTTTCAACTACTTTTCTAGAACCCCAATAAACTGGTACAGTTCCCATTACAAAGTTATCTGTTAACTTCTCCGTAAAGTAAGTATCTGAGTCATCATTCTCAATTGATACTGAAAACATATAATCTTTTATGCCATCTTCCTTATCTACCAATTGAAAAGGTCTACCTGTGCCGTAAAGGTCTACTTTATCTTTTAACCTTTCAACCCACTCTAATCTATTTCTATGACCATTTAACCAACCTTTGTTAGAAGCAATCATACTTACTAATTTAGTTTTAGGATAGATCATTCTATTCTGAGGCCAGATCCAAGGTGCTGCGTTTGATATGCAATACTTGAAAGGATTGCCTAAAGCAACTAAACTATCTACACAAGTAAAAATAGTTTCATAATGTTCTTTTACAAGTTCTAAATTATCTACAAGATACTTAATGAGATCTGCATTCACTTGAGGTGATTCTAATACCCATCCAATCTTTTTCGGATTAGGATCTTTAGCACCCTCACTTAGAATATAGTTGTCTACGTAGACTGTGGCTTTACATTCTTCAGTGCTTTCTTTAGGAACCCATCTAAAATCTTTTGGCATATTCCTATTAGAAGAGCAGTCATACTCTCCCCACCAATCCGATACCTTTTTAAATTTTTCCATTCTAATTATTTACTGGTACTAATTTTCCTCCTTCAGTCCATTCTACCGGTATAGTTTTCCAATAAGGTTCGTAAATATCTTTTCCATTAGGACCATCTGGTCCAAACCATACTGAAGGTGCTACGACTTTCTTATTTGGATTAGTATTTAAGAAACTACCCCACCAAGAGAATGTAGAATTAGAAATAATATGGTTCTCACATAGAGACATCAACCACATTTCTTTATAGTCTTGATCTTCATTTACATAAACTGCATTAGGAAGATTTAAATTCTCTTTAACCCAATCGTGATCATCGCTAAATACAAATACAGTACTATAACCTCCTATCTCTTTAAGAGCTTCTTGAATATACTCCAAAGTAACAGTTGGGTGTTTTCTTGGATACGCTAAATACTCGCTTCTCCTTACATGCAAAGATAGTGTACCTTCATTCCTTAGATCAGGATACTTTTCGACTAATTCAGGTATAAGTCCATCATATGGTAAGAAGTAATTTCTTATTTTTTCTTCATATCCAAACCAATTTTTGGTACTCTGAAAGTATCCGTGGAATAAGGTATTATTTTCTACAGGATTAACTTCTGTGTATTCAAAAGGACCTTCACTTATTATAGTAAAGTCACTTACATCATCTACAAACTTTAAATTTCTAAATACATTATTAGTGTAATTACTGGCGTTTCTTCCTTGGCCTGGTGTATAGGATGAAGGAATAAATACAACTTCTCTATCGTGTTTGATTCCTTGAGCTAAGGCATGTGCAGCTATAAAAAGCTGATTACCTAACCCACCCATGAATGCTCCTGCTATTTTCATATTATTGCTTTATGTATAAACTATCACCCCATACCTCGTGGAATGCATGATAGTATTCTTTTTTATATCCTTTAGTTGCTAAAAAATTATCTATCTCTTCAGTAGTCTTTTGACCTTCATACAATTCAATACTTGCAGTTTCAACTATAATTATCTTAGCCGTGAATATACATTCTGTTGAGCTTAAGATTTCGTAGTCATGTCCTTGAGTATCTAAACTTACTAAATCAAACTGAGAGTTCAAATTATTATTAGCAAAAAATTCATCTAACTGAGCTGTCTCTACAACGGAAGTTCCAGTTAACTTAATATCCGGATATAACTCCGAATGCATCTTTAAATTATTAAGAGATGAACATCCTGGATTATCTTTAGAAGAGTTCTCAATTATATTGAATATAGCTTTTGAAGTTTTGCTACTAGCAGCGTATGGAAATACTTGACTAATAAAATCTGTAGTAGATACGTTCTGTGTTAAGGTTTCTATTAAGTTTTGATTTGGTTCAAACCAATAAACTAACTTAGGATCTAAGGTTTTATAAAAGTGAATCTCTTCTCCTAAGCAAGCGCCAATGTGAATTATGTTATCTATTTTACTTTTTGAATTGTAATCTGCTATAATTCTTTCTATGCTAATGTCATGACTCATATTAATATATTTTACTAGATGCTACTTGTTCTTTAATCCACTCAAAAGTTTTTTGTATTCCTTCTTTCAATGGCTGACTTGGTTCCCATTCCATCTTAGTTTTATACAAAGTATTATCTGAGTTTCTACCTCTCACTCCTGTAGGACATTTAAAACCGTACTTATCGATAAATGCTTGACCATCAATGTTAACAATATCAATCTTTTTACCAGAAGCGTCAATGGCTAATTGTGCTAGTTCGTTAATGGTAACCATTTCTTCGCTACCAATGTTTACTGGTCCTAAGAAACCATCCTGTCTCATAAAACGTAATACTGCTTCAACACACTCTTCAACATATAGGAATGATCTAGTTTGTTGACCATCTCCCCATACTTCAATTTCATTAGCTCCTTCTGCAGCTTTACGACACATAGCAGCAGGTGCTTTTTCTTTACCACCTTTCCAAGTACCGTAAGGTCCAAAGATATTATGGAAGCGAGCTACTCTTACATCTAATCCATGATTACGATTAAATGCAAAGTATAATCTCTCACTGAATAACTTTTCCCATCCATACTCTGAATCTGGATTAGCAGGATACGCTGAAGACTCTTCGCAGTTAGGGTTGTTAGGATCTAATTGATTATGCTCAGGATACATACAAGCAGATGAAGAATAAAATATTCTTTTAACAGCTTGCTTAACTGCTTCGTGTGCAACATTTAAATTAATCAATGCTGAGTTATGCATTACGTTTGCATCATTGTTACCTGTAAAGATGTAACCTGCACCACCCATATCTGCTGCTAATTGATACACTTCATCAAAAGCCATAGTTGTAGTAAAAGGCTTAGGAGAATTGTAATCGTAGTTTAATGGGTACTCACCATTATTAGATTCTAAGGTCATAATGTTTTTTACTACTCTAGGATCTCTCAGGTCACCGATGATAAAATCATCTGCTGCAGTTTCCCAATACTCTGGGTACTTTAAGTCTACACCTCTAACCCAAAATCCTTCTGATTTTAATCTTCTCACTAAATGAGAACCAATGAAGCCTCCGGCTCCTAATACTAATGCTGTTTTCATAATTCTATTATTTCTATTATTGGTTGTGCTAGCCACTGTAAGTGACATATATTTTCTAACATTATACTTTTGTGACTACTGTCTGCTATTCTAAAATCTTTAATGATATTCAATAACTTAAAGTATTTTTCTTTAGGTAGCAAGTTTTCTTTTATTAATTTATTTCTTTCTACGCAATCTCCTAGCAATGCTTCATTACTTCTGAAACCATAATCGAACGGCTTATCGCTGTAATCAGGCTTACCGTAACCAGGAATTGCTTGAATCCTAGCATACGTTTTATCAAGATACTCTTTATCGTTTAGATAATCTGTTTTTGAAACATTTATAAAATAAAAATTGGTTTGAGGATAAAAAATCTCATCCATTATTTTAGGAAGATCAAAATTATAATCATGTATCCCAGCGTATCCAACTCCGTTAAAGTAGTAAAAATCCGCATTACCTATTTCCTTATCTAATGCTCCTTCTCTAAAGATCATATCGTTCGCAGACTTACAAAGCCACTCTACTTTATTATCTTTACATAAGTCAAATATAGCATTATCCAAGTCAGCAGTTCCTATTCCATGACCTCTGTTAAGTGTAGAATTTAAAAAAGTACAGTTTACAAAGTACTTTTTCCACATCGCTTCTAAGTATGGTACTAATGTTAGGTTATCGTAGTTAGTAGCCACTACTATATGTCCAAATTCTTTAAGTATAGGCAAGTTATAAGTAACGTAGTGCTTTTCTAGAAAGTCTACATCTTCTTGTGTACTAATATAACCTATAGTACCATAGACTGATTTATTAGCTAATTCTTTTAGTGTCATATTTTTTTTTAGTGTTATATTTTATTATAAAAGTCGTTTTGTTTTTCTTGACGTGTAATTGTCTTTGGATGCATTAAGTCATAACCTTCAGGTAAAGCTGCACCTGTAGAATATCCAACTATTCTCTCATGTACTTTATTTTCCCATTTAATTTCTGGCTTATTTTTTATAATACGAGTTTGAGCATCTGGATAGTTTACCCAGCCTTTTTCGTTTACTCTCCATCCCCATTTATTAATATGCTCTTGAGTAAGTCCCTCTACAGTATTGATTCTAGGAACCATGTACATATCAACATCATTATTGTGAATGATAAATGATACGTACTCCATAAGCTGATCTGAGAGGTATTCATCTGCGTCAATTTGGAAGATATAATCTTTTGAGCATAAACTCTTAAGGTTATTTTTAAACGTAGAGAAATCGTTATTTAACGGGTATACGTAGCTTATAAGTTTATGTTTGCTAACTACATCCTTAACTTCCTGGGTAGCTGTAATATCTAACTGAACTATTATCTCATCTATAGTTCTTTTGCAGGAACTTAGTTGAGTTAATAACCTATCTAATTCAACGTGCTCATTATATGCTGTGATCGCATATGATATTGTTTTCATAACTATCTTAATTTAATATAAAGAGTATTTAAATTAGGTTCTTTGATTAAATCATATTTACTTAAATCTAATAAACTACTAAGAGCAATACTATATAAACGGTACCTAGTAGTATCTGTTGCATCTAAAGTTAACTTATCAGTTTTAATGTGTTTAAATAACTCAGGTAACTGTGGTAGTATTTCTTGTATGAATACTTTTAAATGCGTATTAAAAACTTTTTCATCTGTTGCAGGTGGTTTATCGTAGCTAGGCTTATCACCATCGTACCAGAAGAACTTTACTGTTAACTCTTTGTCCTTAACTCCTGGGTTGTAATTTACCTTAGTGATATGTTTATAACCTTCCTTGTCCGTAAAAGACCAGATAGTGCTACCTTCTTTCGCATAATCGTAGGAATTATTTACATTGATATTCTCTCCTATAAGAGTATAAGTCTCTAATAGGATTTGATTTACTACATTAGAATTAGCATAAAATACCTCTTTTAATAATTCCTTTAGGTAAATTGTTTTCATAACTAATCGTTAAATACTCCTATGTAATCGCAGGCTTCAATAAAATCGTTACCAAAGTTCTTCAAAGACTTAGCATCTGATTTATGTGTCTTGTCTTTATACTTAGGCTGTTGTTTTTCTTCTTCTGTTAATTCAATTACTTTAATAGCTGCCCATTGTACATCTTCTGCAGTCTTACCATTCAAGAATACTGTACCTTGTATTTCGTTATTAATTACAATTGGATACCATACTCTACCTTCACTATCTGTATGCTTAACATCTTTATAAAGTTCCGGCATAGTTTCTTCAAAAGCAACAAAATCAAATTCTCCTTCTTTCATTAAGTCGTTAGTTTGAAAACCACAGCCAAAACAGAAGTAATTACTCTTTGTTTCGTTAATTGGTGTAATGTAGCATCCATCACATCCACATCTAGGACATAATGCTAACTGATCATTATTTTTCTCTGCTGTCATTTTCTATTATATTTGATGAGTACCAATTAGGTGCTCCATTAGTTGTATAGGTTACATTGCTTACACTACTACCTGATGATATTCCATAGTGGTGGGAGGGCGTTTGAAAAAATCCCTGGTCATTTGGAACCTTAAATGTATTAGGATCTGATATAAATCCACCCATTGGAATTGTATTATCATCTACTTCTTCTAATTTTGATTTTAATAAGTCCCACTGTTTAGGAGTCACGTTGTATTCATGAACTCCCTCAGTGAATCCTTTTAACCAAGTTATAAATTCCTGACTAGTCATGCAACAAAGTTTTATTTCCTTTATTTAAATTTTCCCAAGTGTTAGTTGATGTCCACTTAGAAGGTAATGATACTGGACCATTTTTTACCTCTTCTAATTTTTTCTGAACTATCTCCCACTGTGCTTTTGTTGGTTCTGTTACTCCTGTTGAGAAACCTTGAAACCATATTAAAAATTCTTGACCTGTCATTACGATATCTTTTTTAATTGTGGTAATACTAATTGAGGTGCTGCTGGAATCTTAACGTACTTTTCAAAGTAGGTTCCTAATAACAAAACCATATTGTCATAGTTAAATTCTGTCTTGATCTTATGAGCTTGACGTTTACCTGATTCAGCATATTTTTTATAATTCTCGTAAACTTCTATCATAGCTCTACTTGCTGCTGCAGTGTCAACACTAAACCAAGAAGCTCCTTCTAAGATTAATCCTTTAGAGAATGCTGAATGGTGACAAGGTGTTAACTTACCTGGTAATAAGATAGAAAACTCTGGACTTAAGAAGTCTGTATGTCCTGACCAAGCTGAGGTTATAATTGGTTTCTTTGATAAAGCAAACTCTGCAAGAGGTCTACCATATCCTTCACCTTTAGTTAAGTTAACCATTGCTTTTACCTTAGAGTGGTTGTAGAGGTTATTAATATCCTCGTCATCCATATCACCATGTATTAAGTAAATATTAGGTAAGTTTTTACCAACAACACTATCTCTTATAGCATCTATCTTTTTTAATACTTCTTCTCTATCCATTATAGAAGCTCCACCATGTGAAGTCTTCATAATTAAAGCAGGTTGATTCTTTCTATCTTTAAAAGTTTCTAAGAATAGTTTTACTAACAATCCTGTATTCTTTCTATCTTCTCCTAAGTCACCTTGTAACCAATGTCCTACATATAAATAACTAAAATCTTCTTTAATGCTATCTAAATCCAATACTAGATCTGTTTCCTCCAAATCTTCATCTTTAACAAAGAAGTACTTATTTAAATCTGCACCTTCGAATAAGACTTCTACAGGTTTATTTAATCTAATAGATCTCATAACTGCATTCGTATTCTTATCTCTTTCGTCAAATGTAGTAACTTCTAATATCTGCTTAGCGTGCTTAGAAGATACTAAAGTAATATCCATTCTATTACATCCTAAAATAAATTCAGCATCACACATTGTAGTTTCAATTCCTGCAGTTACTCCAATGTTTACTTTACCTACTGCTTGAAATTCATTAGGTACTGTGATTTGAATCCAAACGTCAGGTTGCTTAGGTAATTGATTGCCTTGTACGATTAAATTTTTCATCCAACCCCACTCTTCAGCATTATTATCTAAAAAGCCCCAAGGTGTTGAACCCCATCTTTGAGATAAGATTATAATATCCCATTCATCTTTTTTTAATTCATATATTGCTTTAATAAAATCTCTGCTGCGGGCACCGTAACCGCTGTAAGTATCTGGAGGTGCTGATATAGCGCATAACTGTTTCATATTAATAAGTTAATTTGTGTACGATTTTTTTTCTAGGTAATTTTTCAATTTTGATAAACTCATGCTTTGGTCTTGGTTTCCATGCTACTAATGTTTCATCTACTGTATCAATAACATTTTTACACATCCAATTAGCTGTCATCATCGACTCATCTGAAGTTACCCAAGTTCGAGCAGCTTGACAAGTTTCCTTGTATTTTTCTAGTGAATTTAACTTTAAATCGTAAACCTTTTCTAATTGAATAGCGAAGTCTCTAAAGTCCATTCTATCATCCCAAATATATGGAGTAGGTACTGAACCAACTAAACTCATATTGCTAGGGAATACTGGGAAAGCCCACTCACCACATTTTTGATAAGTACCGAAGTGATTAGAGCAGAAGTTTTCATCAAACTCAATCCACTTACCATTCTCATCTTCAAATCGCATTTGATCTTGCATACCACCAGTAACTGTAGCTACGATTGGTTTACCAGTCATCATTGCTTCTGTTAAAGATAATCCCCATCCTTCGTTAGAAGAAGGTAATGCAACTGCATCAGAAGTATTATAAAGAATATTCATATCCTGAGTAGAGTTTCTATCTGTTGAGAATACTACTCTTTGGTATGATGGATCGCATAACAAGTCTATTACTGCTGGTAAGTCTGTTCCATTCTCATCCACTGGTTGTGTATGTAATAATAAAGCGCACTTCTTAGCTTTCTCTACACCAATCTTATCACAGAATTGTGTATAGGCTGCGATTAAGTCAGGAAGACATTTACGTCTAATGTTTCTTGCATTATATAAGAATACAAACTCAGGTTGATCGTTACCAAAGAACTTAGTTCTCATAGCTTGTACCTTTGCGTAATCTTCTGTCATATCAGGTGTGATAGGATAGAACATTTTGTCATTAATACCATGTGGTACATACTTAATAACTTTATCTCCAATCTTATCTCCTAATACCATTCTATTAATATTAGCAGTTTGTTTTGAGATAGCCATTAAAGCATCGCAAGATTCGTAATAAGGTTTGTTGTAAAGTGGTGCTGGTAAATCATCCCAAATGTTCAAATAGATTAATGGAATTTCTTTTCTAACCTCGTTTTCCATTTGGAATAACCAAATCCAATAGCGTGGATCTGTAAAGAACATAATAGCATCAGGCTTTTCAATATCAATCAACTGACGTAGTACTTCTGGAGTACCATACCCTGAATTAGGATAAATGTAAACCGAAGCATCTGGAATACCTGTTACATTGCTGGTATCTTGGCAGATGTCTAATTTTTTGCCTTGCTCTGGATGCTGAACTGCTGCTCCTAAATTTACCCAATTAAATCTATGGGCTGTTCCGATAACGATTTCCTTTGCCATAGTAGAGATACCAGATGTAAATCTAATATCATCAGACAAAAGTAGGATCTTTTTTCGATCTTCTCTCTTAATGTAACCTTCTTTTAACATAACGTTTTTTAGTTTTTAAATACTGCCTGTGTAATGGGCATGAAGTTGATTATTAATTGTCTTTTTAAACTCAGAATCAGTTAGATAGAGAAACATAGATCTTTCTAATAAATTTCTCATTGTAATTTTATTTCTTACAGCTTCTAGCTTAAAATCATTAAATAACGTGTCTTGGAGTCTTACTGTAGTAAGAATATCTCCTTTTTTTCCAATATGCATAATTTTCTATTTGATAATAAATAGTTAGTTATATATACAAACCTATATATTTAGCTAATTTTTCTATCACAAAGATCTGGCCTGTCTAAGTAAGCACAGAACTTACATTTGTCTACACTTTTAGGATACTGCTTATCTAGGTACTCACCTTGTGGAGTAAAAACATTCTTAACGAATTCCTGGATATCTTCTACAGCTTCTTTCACTTTCTTGGTTCCATTAGCTGGTTCCCATTGTTGAACTCTTTTTGGAACATACTCTAAATTCTCGTTGATCTTTCTTCTTAGGATAAAAAATTCTACATCTATTTTGTCTTCTGGTATATTCTTCAGTAGAGAAAAAAATCTCTTATAAAGTAAAATCTGATTCACTTTAGTTTGATCCTTCTTCTCATAATCAGACCACCCTCTTGTTGAAGTTTTAAAGTCGTAAATTTTGTATCTATCCAAAGCCTCGTCGTATATTACTAAATCAATAAAGCCCTTCATTTTTATCGCATCATATCCTTCTAAAAGGGGATGCATAATAGGTATCTCTATTCCAACTAACTTACATTTCTTTTTAGTAAAAAACAAACCTCTTTTTCTTTTAAAGAAATCTAAGATTGCCTCTGCATCTAAATTAAACTCTGAAAGTTCTTCTGGGGTAGAGAAGTGTCCGTTAGCTGAATTAGATTTGTATAACTCTATTAACTTAGTCTTGAAGTAATTTGGTAGATTAATTTTGTCTGCTTCTTTAGCAGACTTATCAAACATTACTTGAATATAGTTCTGTATGGTTTCGTGGAAAGCTGTACCAAAGATAAGATGTATAGAAGGTTTAAAGGGTTTTGCTCCTTTAACATAATCTAAGTACCATTGATGTTGACAATTCTTGTAAACTGAATATTGGGAAAAGGAAACTGTTTTATTTTTTTCCACCTAATATTGTTTTTAATTTTTCTAAATATAAAATACCATCCATTAACTCTTGCTGGGCATGTGTGATCCATTCTGGAACTGAAAGATCATTTCTATCAAGATCTGTATTGTATTTTGCTTTTCCAAAAGAAGCTCTATCGATAAATTGATCTATAACAGAATCTACTATTGAATCAGTTTTAAATACAAGTCTACTATTCTCTGCAGAATGTGTAGTAACAGTACCGAGGTCTCTATTTCTTGTCATTATGCACCTAAGTTTTTAGGTTGAAACTCATCGTTAACATGGTGACAGCTAGTACAAGCAAAGCTTGGGATAGGAATCAAAGCATCCTGATCTGTGCCAGCAATAAATTTACTTACCTTACGTAAAAAGGTTACTTGGTTGAAGGTTTCGCAACCACATTCGTCACATACAATAGGAGTAGTCTTATCCATTGTAATGTTTAAATTTGCATTTTGTGCCATATTATTTGTTTTATTATTTGAATATAAAATAAAAAAACCAATCTAACAACTTTTAGATTGGCTTTATTAAAGTTACTGTTCTTTAACTAATTTTTATTTATTATTAGTTAATTTAGATTCCAATTTGTCTAAACGTGAGTCGAGCGAAGAATGCATATTTGTTTTATCATCATGCATTGCTCGATATACTCTTTCAATTTCATTGCTGATATTTAATTGAGTATTTTGTAGTTCTTGTCTTACCTGTCTTACCTTAACGAAAGCGTAAACGGCAACTATTGCAAGTGCAATAACCACCACTAATGCCATCCCTAAAACGAATGATAGTGTTTCCATATTTTATTTCTCCTATATGTTAAAGAACAGTAACTAGCTGTAGGGGAAGGATTCGAACCTCCACGCAGCGATTCGGAAAGTAACACAATGCTTGCAAGCAGGTGGTCAACCCCATATTACTTTTCTATTTCGTTCTCTGCGCCCTCGAGACGAGAGGGTGTGTATACCGTGCTGGCCGCTTTCACCACCCTACAGTGATTAATTAATACTGTCTTCTGTAAGATCAATATCAATTCTCGTTTGATTGATTCTAGCTTGCTCAGCTTCTTTAACCATTCTAATCCAAGTTAAAGATACGTCAACTGGAGCTAATACCCAAGCCATAATTAAAACCATTATTGCATCCATTTCTGGAGATGCATAATCTAACCCTATTTGATTGTATTTTTTATTTAACTGATAGAAACAGTAAATAATACAAATGATGTAATAACTTAATAACATATAATTTAATTTTAGTTCCCACTCATGGATTCGAACCACAACAAACAGTACCAAAAACTGTCGTACTACCGTTATACTAAATGGGAAAAGAGTGCAGTGGGATGGTACCATCCTGCAGTTACTGCACGTATGATCTGCTTTATAAAAGGCCTACTCTGTGCGCCCTGATCGCGGGAAGGGGAGTAGACTTCTTTTTGCGGAGAGAGTAGGATTCGAACCCACGGACCTGTGACAGTCTCCTGATTTCAAGTCAGGTGCAATAGACCAACTCTACCATCTCTCCAGGTGCCAGAGGAAGGGTTGATTACCTTCACGCAGTCCTTTTCGATCACTGCACCACTCCGGATTAGGCACGTCTATATGTCTTACGGGGCACATTTATTCCGCCACTCTGGCATATTATTTTCAAATAAACATAACTACCTCACATCTTCAGGTACTGGAGATTGTCGAGCTAATTGCGTATACAATCTAATTATGTTTTTAGGAAAGTAGAAGATGGGTGCGTGGACATCTACTTTTACGATTGGCATTACTAACCGGTAATAGCGTATTAGATTTGCACTAACTCGATTTAGCGGGCTACTTTTGTTCCCAATCAACCTAATGTATCCGCCCTTTCTACAGTTAAAGGATACATTTAATATATTAACAACTACCTACTATTTTTCAAAGTCGCCTCCTCGTCATGCGATGGTTATACCCGCGGCAGGTAGTAGTTTTTGTTGCGAGAGAAGGATTCGAACCTCCGACCCCTAGGTTATGAGCCTAGTAAGCTACCTCTGCTCTATCTCGCGGTGTTGTGGAGGTGGGGGTAATCGAAACCCCGTCTTACGAAGTAATTATAATACCAGCATATCACACGTTTAGATCTACATTTTAAGCTGATCAGTAAAGGGCCGTACAGTTAAGTACCAGTTACCACCACTTAGTTTTATGACTACTAAGAAACTCCCAGAAGGAGCAGAACTATAATACTGAGACTATAGCGGGGCTGTCACTTCTTTTTAAAGTCCCATGAGTGATACGGGATGTGATTAAGCAGCGTAAGCGTACTCATCAGCACCTACGAAAGACATTAAGTCTTCGAAGGTCATAGTTGACATTTCGTCGTTTATTTGTTTGCAAGTATTTAAAGACATTCATGCTTTGTCTACGTGTGGTACTATCCTTCTCATCGCAATCAATACCAAGTCACCCCCATATTTTAAAGAACTATATATAAATAGTAATAAAAGACCTTTCTAACTACGTAGTCTTTGCAGGCCGGACACCCTGACGTCTTTTTCCTTACTGATCTCTTCTATCCTTACCTGCTGGAGTTGTATCAACAGGGGTCTCGATACTATAACGAGCACTGTCGTTATAACGAGTAGCTGAATCAACTACTGGGCTTGGTGCTGTACTTGACGAACCACCACATGCAGCTAATGCAGCGATAGCGAAAATTGCGATTGCTTTTCTCATCTTGTTTGTTTATTTAAATTGTGATAATACTTGGGTTAATTGAGGCTTAGACATTACACCTGAGTTTCTGTAAACTACAGTTCCTCCGTTCTCTACTACAATAGTAGGTACACTTGAAATGCCGTGTTTCTGTGCCAGTTCTTTTTGTTGATCTACATCAATGTAGTTAATACTAATTCCTAATTCAGCACTTACTGCTTGAACTATAGGTTTGAACATTTTGCATGGACCACACCATGCTGCTGTGAAATATAATACCATTTTGTTTCTTTTTATAAATGTACTAACTTATTTTGAATCTTCCAACTTTACTGAGTGTTTTTCTTGGATACCACTAATAGCTGTGATTACTGGTTCTACTTTGTAAAGAGAGTTTACAGTATGAGCTAAGTCGTGTCCTTCACGCTCTTCTATTTTAAGTACTTGAGATGTATTAAAAAATCTATCTCCTTCAATTATTAAAAAACATTGATGCTCATTGGAAAGGCCTATGTTAAGCATTCCTTCTCTTGTATAGCCTTCATTAATACCATTTGGATGGTTGCCATCAAACTTAATATCTTGTAGCTTAGTTAGCTTTATAGTTTGTCCTCTATACTTGTCAAATTTTACTAATTCTTCCATATTAATTTATTTTAAATTTAATACCATTCTTACCTATCTTAATTGACTTTATAATTAAGTCTTGATAATCTCTTCCAAAAAACTCCTTTAAATTCATTCCTACAGCAAGGTAGGGTCCTCCTGAAGGATCTACCATATTAATAGTATCTTTATCTGAATATACTAACTCTGCGTAGGGTCTCATCTTTGCACCTAACTCTTTATCCTCATATTGATGAACTATATTTTTAAATTCTTCGAAGTCTACTAATTCAACTCCATGCTTAGCGTGTTCATCTACAAATGCTTTATAAGCCTTATCGTATACATTGGGCCAGCTGTACCTAAAATATGGACTATAGCCTGTCATAGTTACAGTCTTACCTTTATGGTCAAATACAATTTTATCTCTATATCTGTTACTGTAGATTGCTTTCATATAATGAAATTAAGGAGATTAATTCAATCTACCAACTTTCTATATGTTTATTTTAGAGCTAAGTGGGAATACAGAATTAATATCTACCGCTTCTATAAAAATGAGATGGATTATTTGGGACTATTATTCTAGGTGTGATTATAACTCTTGGATTATGATTATAAAAGGGTGTTCCATTATTTTAATCTTGTTTTTCTTCCTCTTTTCTCTTGCCAAAGATTTTATCTGCAGTAGATAAACCTAAACAACCAAATGCTAATAAAGCTACTGCTTGTATCAACGAGGTTGATGGAGCAACTGCCTCAGCTGTAAAGCTGTTGTGGTACATTGTTACACATAATGCGATTGTACATAACAATCCACATAAACGCTTCATTGAGATAACTCCATTCTCATCTGAGAAAAGAGATTTGATAAAATCTTTCATACTTTTGGTTTAATAATAAATAGTTTACTCTATCTTTTGGATCACCAAAACTTATACCAAGGCTTTACTTGAGTAGCTTGTACTGCAGAAACTTTTTTTAATTGGATTATGTGATTAAACAGATAATTAATCTGCTTATATATAATGTAGTGCTGCTTTGAATCTACCTTTGTAATATTAACCTGCACACTAACTGGAACCGTTATGGTTTCACCGTCTTCATCTACTATAAGATCTGTATATACTACTAAGTAATCTTTTTCGTTGCGTTTGATTTGGTGAATCATGGCGGTATGTATTTTTAGTTAAACTTAAATCCTGTCAATTTAGTGATATCTGCAACTGCTACTATATGAGAATGTAGGCCTGTCGGCTTATCTGTTGTATTATCAAATATATACGCTTGATACTCTCTAGTCTTCTTTATATAAATAACCTTCCAACACTGTTTAGGTACCGATACCTTGCCTATTTTTTTAGATTCTCCAATATTACCTGCCCATATATGGACGCTATCATGACTTAAAGCTAGTTGTCTACTTAATACTTCTAAAGATTTCCAATCGCCTGCATTTAAACTATGGTATTGTGCAGCCATATTAGAAAAGTAAAAAGATTCATCCTGAACTGCTGGAGTTTGACATAAGTTATCTGCTGCTGGACATATATGACCTCTATCTGCACCTGATCCTACGTAATCTGCTTTTAGATCGGTTTCGGTAGGTAATTGAGGATCTGGTTGGAAGTTATCCTTACGTGTTAAAGGTTTCTCACATCCTACCTTTGCTTTTGTAGCCCACCACTCTACTAAAACTGGGTAGTGTTTAGATTTACTAAATACAGTAATATAGTTTACGTGTTTAATGCGAACTGTGTCTTGAGCTCTAGCTGCAGAAGATAATACAACAAATATAATAATTAATAATTTCTTCATAGATCTTTACATATAAATAGCTATAAAGCAAAACTCTCTCCACATCCACAAGTACGAGATGCATTAGGATTCACAAACTGGAATCCCTTACCATTTAGTCCATCACTAAACTCTAATTCAGTTCCATAAAGATATAATAAGGATTTCATATCCACAAGTATCTTTACCCCCTTATCTTCTGCTAATGTATCAGATGGTTGTTGTTCAGTGTCAAATGATAAATCGTAAGATAACCCACTACACCCACCTCCTTTAACTGCTACTCTAACAAATGGAGTTTTGAATCCACTTTCTTCAATTAGTGAGTTTAGTTTTTTTGCTGCTGTTTCTGATACTGTTACCATTATATATGACTTTCTTCAAATACAATTGCTTCTAAACCTTGCTTTACTCTGTAATCGTTAATAGCTGCTTTAATAGCATCTTCAGCTAATACTGAACAGTGAATTTTAACAGGAGGTAAATTTAATTCCTCCACTAAATCCATGTTGTCAATCTTAACAGCTTCCTTTAATGTTTTACCCTTTAACCACTCTGTAGCTACCGATGAAGAAGCTATTGCTGAACCACAGCCAAATGTTTTAAACTTAGCGTCAATTATTACAGAACCAACACCTGGTATTTCTTCTACTTCTATTTGCAATCTCATTACATCACCACATTCCGGTGCACCTACTAAACCAGTACCTACGTTAGATTTAGATTTATCTAAAGTTCCAACGTTTTTAGGATTAGAATAGTGGTCTAATACTTTATCTGAATATGCCATAAATATTTATATATAAATAGGAAAGCCTTTCGTTTTAAGAAAGGCCTTCGCTGTTAAAAAAACCTTGATTAATACATTCCCTGCATTGGGTCTTCTTGTTTATTCTTATCGTCTTTCTTTTCAAAAATAACTGATTCAGTTGTTAAGATAGTTCCTGCAACCGATGCTGCATTTTCTAATGCTGTACGAGTTACTTTGGTTGGATCTAATAAACCTGCTTCAAACGCTTCTACTACTTTTTGAGTTCTAGCATTGTAAGTAAATAATAAATCTTCTCCTGAACTTCCTAAGTGGCTAACTCTTGCATCCTCAACTTCTCTTAAAATTGAATAGTAGTCTTCTACTCCACAGTTTGTTAAGATTGTTTTGAAAGGAGCTTCACAAGCCTTCTTAACTATATCACGAGCTATTGACTCATAAATTAATGTAGGTTTAGGAACTGCACGGATAGCTTCAATCAAAGCAATACCACCACCTGGTACAACACCTTCAACTAATGCTGCCTTAGTAGCAAACAAAGCATCTTCAACTCTATCTTTTCTTTCTTTGATTTCAATATCTGAATTACCACCTACTGAGATGATAGCTACACCACCAACTAGCTTACCTAATCTTTCTTGTAACTTCTCTTTCTCAAAGAATGAGGTAGCTTTTTCAATCTGCTCTTTAATTTCTTGAGCTCTAGCTGTGATAGCTTCAGTTGTACCTTGACCATCTACTACTGTAGTTGTTTCTTTAGCAACCGTAATTGTTCTAGCTTTACCAAACATCTCTAAAAGCTGCACTGGAGATAGCTTATCTAATTTATGACCTTTGTCTTTTGAAATAACTGTACCACCTGTTAAGATAGCTAAGTCTTCTAAGATCAAAGTTCTTCTTTCTCCAAAGTCAGGAGCTTTAACAGCTGCTACTGAAACGATACCTCTCATCTTATTTACAATCAAAGTAGCTAATGCTTCATCTTCAATATCTTCTGCAACGATTAATAAAGGTTTGTTATCTGAATTTACTTTACTTAATGCATTTAATAACTCAGCTGCTTTTGTAATACGTCCATCATAAATTAAAATGTATGGATCACTTAACACAGCATTCATTGAAGTATTGTTCGTAACAAAGTATGGAGATTTATAACCTCTATCAAATTGCATACCTTCTACAATCTCTAAACTAGTTTCACCAGTCTTAGATTCTTCTAATGTTACAATACCTTCTCTACCTACTTTTTCAATAGCTGTAGAAATTAATTCACCAACTTCTGTATCACCGTTAGCAGAAATTGTTGCTACTTGTTTAATTTGATCTTGAGTTGTAATATCCTTAGATATTTTCTTCAATTCTTCTACTACTTGTGACACGTAGCTATCAATAAGTTTTTTAATCTCTACTGGATTAGAACCTTGGTTGATTAACTTCAATCCTTCTTCTACGATTGTAGCTGCGAGTAAAGTAGATGTTGTAGTACCATCACCTGCTTCGTTAGCAGATTTGATAGATACTTGTTTTACTAACTGTGCTCCTAAGTCTTCTACTTGATCTTCTAACTCATGAAATGATTTAGCTACACTAACACCATCCTTAGTTACTTTTACTTCACCTGATTGATCTTTAATCAAAACTGTTCTACCACCTGGTCCTAAAGTGGAGCTTACAGACTGGTTTAATTTTTTAATACCAGCTAATAATTTGTTTTTTAATTCTGTTCCAAAAACTGTTGTTGTCATGTTAATCTGTTATTTTTGAATAAATGTCTTGTTCTTTTACGATGAAATACTCATCGCTGTCTACTGTAATTCTTACTGATCCCATCTTAGGAATTAATACTTTATCTCCTACAGCTAATGTAGAAAAAATTTCTTTATCGGAATGGAAGTTATAAGTTGCTGATGTTGCAACTACTTCACCTAACTCAGGTCTTTCTTTTCCTAAATCGGGGATAACGATGTTACCATACGTCTGTTCCTCCTCTTCGATTGGCTTTAGAACAATGTAGCCATTTAACGGTTGTAATTTTGACATAGTCTTTATTTGTTTATTTAATTAATCTGTTATAATTTCAAGATCCGGAATACTTCTCAGAAAATAAAATTTATCTTCTTTTTTTAGTACGATATCTACATGCCAATTTTCTTTTAAATTATCTACGTTGGGATTATCACTTATTCGTACAATCTCTACAATATAATACAGAGTATCGTTAAAGGTAATAAATTCTTTCTTAATGAAGGGTATCATAACTTAGTACTTGGTAGGCCTTTTATTTATTTTTTCTTTTTAATGCTCTCTAACGCTTTAGGTGTACTAATCTGTATTTGTTTTACAGCTTTACCTTCTGCAACTGGAATAGATATGTGTAGCAATCCTTTGTCTAAAGATGCTTCCAGTTTACTTAAATCAAACTTAGTTGAAATTTTCCAGGTAAGGTTAAAAGATGATTTTTTGATACCCTTGTAAATAGGTGTGTCTTGAACTTCATAGTTCGGTCTATCGTATGTAATACGTAATTCGTCTCCATCAACAAGAACGCTAATATCATCCTCGTGAATGCCTACTGCGGCTACTTCAAATCGAATGCCGTCTGCTGTCTCGTAAATGTCTACTGGGTGTGTTACTTTCTGCGTGATTGCAGAGAAATGTGATTGTGCGTCAAATAAATCTCGCCATAATAGGTCGAATGGATCTAGCTCAAATGGTCTAAATGTCATTTTGTTTAGTTTTGTGTTCCCTTACGGTGAACGGTTTAATAATTGTTTTCGCAACTAGGGCCTACCAAAGTACCCTTATTTCTAATAAATATCTCGTATATACGAAAAACTAATGGCCGTCGCGAAAATTCTTAGCAATTTCTGGAATCGCTATTAGTTCTACGCCGTCTAACTTAGTTGTATTTTCCATACAATCTTGTACTATCTCACAAGCTCGCTTAGCATCTTCTTCCTTCACTTGACAAATCAATTGGTCATGTATCTGACAGATTACCTGTCCTTCGATGTTTTCCTGCTTAAATCTACGGTTTATTTGCAAGGCAGCTCTATTTACTATACTTGCTGAGTAACTCTGAATTTGATAGTTTAAACAGTTATTTAAAGCGTTTTTATAATCTTTGTAAGCTTTCGTTACTGTTTCTATTCCAAATTCCTTTTCTTTCTCTTTTCGAAAACTCCAGTCATTTAGTATTCTATCCTGATACTTATCGTACATCCTCTTGGCAATTGGTAAATGCCTAATTCTTCCTACTTTATTTTTAATATAGCCATTGTCTTTTACAAATCGACGGGACCTTTCTATCCACTCTTTTAATTGTGGAAATCCATCTAAGTAGCCTTTTACTAACCTTTCTCCTTCTTTTTTATCTATTCCAAGCGACATAGCTAAAGCGTAACCCGACATACCATAGGGTACACCTAACGAATACGACTTAGCTGTTTGTCTTTTGACTGGGTCTGTTTTCTTAAGGAAGTTAGGTGCTTTTGTATGTGCACTAACACCTTCTAGCTTCTCAGTTTTAATAGCAATATGGGAATAAAAATCTAGATCATTGTTGAAGATATCCATTAAACCTTGATCACCTGCTACTGTTGAGAATACTCTAGGCTCTAGTGAAGCGTAATCCGTATCGAGTAATTTAGTTCCTTCATCGCAAATAAAGAAAGCTCTTACTACGTTTGTATAATCCATTATAATTTCCTCGTCCTGTCCTTCTTCTAACGGTTTAGGTAACTGTTGCATATCTGATCCATAACGACCTGACACAGTTCCGTTCTGCTTAAAGTAAGGGTAGAATCTTTCATTCTCTGCGGCATCTAGGAAACGATCAATATATGAGGTTTTAATCTTAGTTAGCTTATTGTAAATACGTAAGTGCTTAGCCCAAGTAAATTGATCGCTAATAGATTGAATTAAGTCTTCGTCGAATTGAGGTTTACCAGAAGGCGTCGTTGATAACGATTTAACTTTTAATACTTCGAAAGCTATTTTACCTAACTGATCCTTAGATTGTATATTGAATGATTTGCCGTCGTTATCCTCTTTCCATAAAGAAAGACTAGTCTCTTCTATTTCTTCTTTAGTTAAGAATGTAGTATCACCAGTCAACATATAACTTTTTATATTTGACTCGGGTAAGGACGCAACTGCTGCTTTATTAATTGTATACTTACCAGTCGTAGGAGACTTTGGTAACTCAATACCTGACCTTTCTAACAATCGCTGCATGAAGGTTCCTTTGTTCTTGGGAGGGTATGCTTCGATAGCTCTTGCCTTAATCCAATCTTGTACTTCAGTGATCGATAGCAACTCTTTTACCACTAACTCAGCCTGTTCAGCTAAATCCTTAGTAATCTTTTTTCTGTTCTCTTCTAGTAGTTTTATATCAAGTCTAATACCATGCTCTTCCATTGGTACTGTTACTTCTCTATACACAGGCATAACCTCTTCTTCAAAAAAGAATTTCTCCAATCCTTCTTCTTTTAGTATTGCTAAAAAGTAATGAAAAATTCTTAAAGTTAAGTCGGTATCTGCAGCAGCGTATCTAGCCAATACTTCCATATCTGCTTTGAAGATTTCGTAGTTGTCTTTGGAAGTAGATCCACCATTCATCTTAATACTAGCTTTCAGTTCTAATTGCTCTTCGTTGGCTTCCTCTTCTACATTTAATCCAATATGTTCTTGGATCATCTTAGCAATTGATTTTAATCCAAAAGGATTACCATATCCAAATGCACCTTCTTCTTTAACTGTGTGTACAAGTAGACCTGTATCTGCATATAAAACTGGCATTAAATCTATACCATAAAAGCTCTTTGTAAATCGGATATCGAAAGAGGCGTTGTGCATGATCAACTTCTTGCTCAGTAACTGTTCTATTGTACGAGTGGCAAGTGCATGTGCACTGTTACTTCCTATTGTAAGTTCCTCTAAGTGATCTTCCTTCCATACCATAGTTGGCATATAGAAACCTTTACCAACTTCACCTGAAATTGAGAAACCGATAATCCGTCCTGTTCTAGGATTCAAACTATCGGTCTCTGTATCGAAAGCAATTAATTCGTTATTTTGAATATGTTGGATGAGTTCCTTTAAAGTTTCTTTACTATTAACCGTTACATAAACTTTTTCTTGACTCATTATATTATATCTTGTTTTTCTATTATGTCTTTTGCTTCTTGGTATGATACCATTAATTCTTTCTTTTTACCTCTGTAGTCTTTCACAATATCTAACTCTTGACATAGAATAACAAATGACTTTAGATCCTTTTGTGAAGTATCTATCTTTTGTGCTTGTACTAAGGATCTGAACTTGTTAAAAGATAAAGTTGGATCACCTACTGCCTTCTTACCGTTCTGATAATACAACTTAAGTAATCTTAGGTTAAGTTCCAACTGTTTAAACTTAGGAGTTTGTAAAAGTTTTTTAGTTTCTTCAAAGCTTCCTAAAACATAGAAGGCATCGAAACCCACACCTACTAAAACAATTAGCTCAAGAAAGATTGTTATGAATAGGAATGCAGCTGAGTTTTCCATATTCTTATCCAGAGTGGTGTTCGCTTTGGCTTCTGTTTTAGTTTCAAGCTGTTGTATCTTAACATCTTTTGTTTGCTGCAAAGCGTTGACAATCGAATCTCTATAGATCCTATCAGCTTTTTTACTTCCCGGTTGAGTACGGTAGTAGGTAATTTCTTTATCATAGTACTTTGCTATTGAGTCTACTTTGTTTGTTGTTAGAGAATCAATACTTGTTTTTATTGTTTCTGTATTGTCTACTAATCTATGTGCACCTTTAATAGATAAATAAAAGCTACCAGCTATTAAGAAGCAACAGATCATACCTCCTAAGAAAATTTGACTTGTTAATTTCTTTACTTGCATTATACCTGTAAAGAATTGCTCCAAAGTAAATCTCTTAGTTAATTCATATCCTGTTAAGAATAAAGCTATGAATACTGTAAAGAACATCTCCTGAAAAGGAAACAATGGAGGTATTGAATTGGTTACTGACTTAATAAAGAAGTATCCAAAGTAAATCAAAAAGATGTTACCTAAGAAAGAGAAGTAGTACAAGATCCTATCTAAGGTCATGTAGTTCTGCTCTAGCTTGAATACCTCTAGCTTAAGTTTTAGCTTGTTATATTTATCTATTTTCATATTTAAAATTCTTCTATGATACCTAGTACTTCTGCAACTATAAAAAATATACCTGATGTTATAAGATCGCCTATGCATAGTGAAACTCCTGCTGCTAATCTTAGTGCTGATTTTGCAAGACTGATCTTGAAATGCCAACTTGTTTTTGATTCTTTTGGTTGCATATTATTTATTTCTTTGAGAGTCATTTTGCCATTGGCCGTTATATAAATTTTCTTGATCTACTTCCTCACATTCGTGGAAATAAATTTGTGCTACACGAGCGTCTTCTTCAATAAAGATAGTTTCATTTACTACCATTACAGTTCCCATAAATTCAGTAGAGAAACCAGGATCAAATACAGATGAATGTAATACTGTTCCATTTCTTAACATGGAAGATCTCTGACGAATTAATCCTACATACTTACTTGAGATATCACAACCTTCCCAGAAAGTAATATCATAAGCACCTGGGTATAATAACCATCCTGTGTATCCGTCTAATTGAATCTTAGATATAGAATTATACTCTGCTAGATTAGTTTTATCCTTTAACACCTTTCCAATCCTACCTTGTGGATTTTGTCTAATTCGATTAACTTCTTTTAAAGATAAATCATACCCTACTTGAGCTTTCTTACCTTTAGATTGTTCTAATTTAAGTAGACCTTTCTCTACTATCTGATTTGAATTTAACATAACTATTTTTTCTTTTTTGTTATACTATAAGTTTCTTTAGAATTTTCTTTTTTAAAATTAAATTCTTCTTTTCCTAATTTAAAATACATATTGTAAAAGTAACTATACCTATCATCCCCTAATCCATCTCCATTATAAGGAGTGAAGATGATCTTCGCTATTTTACCGCTCCTAAGTAAAGGTACAATTTTTAACTCTAATACTTCATGTAAAAATAAAGCCTTCTGTAACTTAAAGGGATCATTATCATCCCATTTATATCTTTCTTCGTCGGTAGGTGCATTTAAATTTCCAAACTTTAATTCGTAAGAATCTTCATTTGTAGGTATCAATCTAATTTCAAAAGGAGCACTATCTTCAGTTCCTTTAAATTCTACCGGTTTAAAAGAATAACCTCCCTGCTGTTCTAAACTCTTTGTAGTCCAATGAGTTATTTCATTTAAAAGATGGTGTTTGGTAGCTTCCGTTCTTTCATTTAAACTAGAATACCCTTTACTTACTTCTTGGTAAATCGGTATTGCTAGTACTGTTAAAGCTCTCATATGCTACTTCTTTTTCTTTGTATATGGAAATAACTTATTTAAAGTTGTTTTTCTTCTAGTACAGCCGCAATCCTCATATCCTAACATATGAGCGATCTTTTCTGCTAGTCTATCAATATACAAAAACTTTGTGATCTTAGCAACAGTATCTCCTAATCCTTGTGATTTCATTATTTTAAAATTACATTTTCCATATACTCAATATTATACTTAATAGTCTTTGCACTACTTTCCATATAAGGTGCATCAAAGTCTACTTCTATCTTTGACTTACCACCCTTCAGTCCCCAAATACTATCATCAAACTTAGTATCTAAGTAACCATGCCAGAAAGGAGAAGAACTATCATTACTATCCATTAGGCCTAACTGTCTTTGAATCAGTATCTCTCTAGGTCCTCCACCTAATCCTAAGTAGTGATGCCACTTATATGGATGGTTGTTTTTTCTATCTAATAAATATTTAGTAGCGAAGATTCGATTAAATGCAATATCGTTTGTACCTGTCATTTCACAGAAAGCATTAGGAATACCTAGGATAGACATCCCAATTACTGAGATATTTGGATTAAGAACCATTAAGTCGTAGCAAGTTAACCAACCTTGTGCATCACCTTTTCTACTTTGAGGAACGGCCATTACTTTATATGGCTTATCTTTAACCTCTTCGATAAAAGCTAAAGTTGATTCCATAGTAACCTGCCATTCTTGGAATGGATAGTCTGGAGCTACAACGTAGGTTGGCTCAATACCACTACGCTCAATAAATCCAAAGATCTCTTCGGCTGATAATGCTCTCTTGAATTCAAAAGCACTATTATCTAATATAACTGTATCACCTCTTTTGATTTTCTCTTTGTAAAAATCTACATACTCTTTATTATCTAATAAGTGAGCTAAGATTAAGTGAAAGTCAGCACTCTCAGGAATAAGGTGCTGATACTTAATAGGTGAAATGTATCCGTATTTTATTTTTTTCATTAGTATCTACTTTGGTCAATTAAATTGAAGAACTCTTGTCTTGTACCTACTTCATTAGTCCAGAAGTATCCTGACATTTGAGAAGTCTTCATTATACTATCTTGTTTAATACCGCGACATTTAACGCAGTTATGCTGAGATTCAATAACTACCGCTACTCCACGATTACCAATACACAATTCATCAATATGGTCATGGATCTGCTTAGTTAAAGACTCTTGGATGTTTGGTCTACGACTATAAAAATCTACAATACGATTAAGTTTACTTAAACCAATAACCATATCAGTCTTTTCTTTACCTGCAATATATGCCACGTGAGCTACACCCGTGAAACCGAGGTTATGGTGAGCGCACATACTAACTACTGGAATACGAGTTTGACATATCAATCCTGTATAACCTTCATCGTTAGGAAATGCTTTGATCTCAGGTGGTGCACTTAATGATCCTTTAATCAAGTCATTTACCCAGGCTTTAGCCACCCTATTTGGTGTATTAGCAGAATGTTCATCTGCAGCCCAATCAAAGCCTAATGCTGTTAAAAACTGACCATAGTGAATAGAAGCTTCCTCTATCATTTGTAATTTTTCGTCCTCTGTACGTACGATATTACCGTTTACTTTTTTTAATAATTTCATTTTAATAATTGTTTATTATTGTTAACTGATCCTTAAATGTACTGAATATTTTCTGACATTCCAACTCTATGGGTTTATTGTCAGCAACTTCGAAAGGTTCTACATCTTTAATATCCTTTCTAGCTTCATATCTACGCTTTCTTTCTTCGGTTGGACAATCTAACCATACAAGTTCTGCCTCTGGATATGCATTTAGAATCCTATCTACAATTGATACTTGTCTAATACCATCAACTACTATGTGCTCTCTGTTAGCCATGCTAGCTATGTAAATATTATTAATTAAAGTAGTTCCTATTTGACTATCTAAATGCAAAGAGTTTTGTAATGCATCTCTATTGTTTGAACTTATAATGTTCTTTACAATATCAGATACTACAAATCTCTTATCCACATCTTTCAAGTAAGATCCTTTTCCACTACATATTCTCCCGAATACTAGGGTTATTTTAAGCTTCAACGATTGCTCCATTTTCTAAGTCCTCCCAGACAGTAACTGATACACAGTCGAATTGTTTTAATAATTGCTTGGCTATCATTTCACAGCTCATAGCACCAAACATATGAACTCTCATATCTGGTTTGTAGAACATTTGCTTAAGATAGTCTTGAATGTCTCTTTTAAACATCAAAAATTCCACATCTCTATCATCATGAAACACTTCCTTCTTTGCTTCGATATGGAAAATATGCCTATGCAAAATGCTTAGAAACCCTACTTCTGGAAATAATTCCGATGCTGCAGGAAAATTATGCATCCCGTCGACTTGTAATCTTACTATTACGCTTGTTTTCATTATTTATCGTTTTTATCTTTTTGTGATGCAGTTAACTGAATACTAATATTAGCTACTAAAGCGGCCATCTGACTCCAAATATCGTCTACTTCTTTTTCTAATTTTTTAATTATCCTTTGTTGGTAGATCTGTATTCCTATAAGTACTATAATAATACCCACATATAGGTGTTCCTGCGTTAATGTAACTGTCATTTTGTTTATTTAATATAAAGGTACTACTTTAAATCCGAATTAGCAAATTCGTCCATTTCTGGTGTACCTGGAAAAGCAATGAAGTTAGGTTCTAACATTACTCGTTTAAGGATTCTAATTGTAAGATCCTTCTTTTTAGTATCTATTACTAGAGGTTCGAATACGAACTCACCTGTACTATCTAGTTTCTTAGTTAAGTAGTACAAGGTACCAGCTCCTACAGACTTAATAGCTTCGTAGTATTCCTTAGCCGTTGTTGTAGACTTCATAGTATAATTTTCTTATTTTAGCACCTAATTCTTGATCGTTAGATGTATTCTTAATCATATCAACTTCTACTGCTAATAATCTTCTATCAGGAAAGTTTATTTCGAGTTGCTTTACTTGTTCGTTCTCAAAACTTAACACGCATGCTAAGTGATCAGTACCTGATAGGTAATCATATTCAACTTCTTCAGTTGGCTTGCCACAAAATTGACAAGTGTATGGTGTACTCATAATTTTATTTTTTATTTCCAAAATTGATACCATCGTTTTTCTGGTGTTGATCTACATTGTGAAAAAGGATTATCACTAAATGATGTTGTCTTTAAATACTTAGTCGACATCATATTTAGGAATATCTCATGGTATTCTATAGGTATAGTATCAAAGTCAGCTTGGATCGTTACGTCTAAAGGTATTCCACCTGCACCATTTACTACGAGAGTCAATGTTTCGTGGCATGTTACTAATTTAGAAGTAGTCATTATAAGATTCTTACCTCCACCTAAATTAATTTCATTCTGTTGGTTCTTCATAACTAAACGTTTAATGTTTTTTCAAATTCTAAAGCGCAGAACCAGCTCCACCATCCAAAGTGTACTTGGTATTTATATACTCCCTTGGGAAATATATCGTATTTTTCATTTTTAAAAAATTTTATTAAACAGAAAGGTAAAATATCCTTTCTCATTTTTTTTGACTGTTTGTCAAATGTAAATTTCCATTTAGCCATAACTATATATTTAATGTTTTTAAGTAATCTCTAATTTCAGCTGCATTTTCATAATCTTCTACTTCAGGTAAAATGGCATAATTCATTATATCATTTAATAG
>Ga0209084_1000212_pt1 | contig 56031 bp, 63 predicted proteins | sample C_130820_MF_Meta_FD_187309 | JGI IMG/M metagenome (GOLD analysis project Ga0209084, IMG submission 187309) | Freshwater microbial communities from Lake Croche, Canada to study carbon cycling - C_130820_MF_MetaG (SPAdes) (version 2) | ecosystem: Environmental > Aquatic > Freshwater > Lake...
ACTATAAGCCTTTAATTTTAGCTTATAATCAACATAAACCTTAAAACGTCTATTAATACCATGCACATCTTCAAATGAATATACTGTATAATATTTCTTGGCATAATTTGTTGCAAACCAATCCACGATTCTTAAAGAAATTTTTGATTCTCCAGTAATTATTTTTAGCATACTATTCAGTTCTTCCTCGTTTTTATAAAAATCCATTAAATTGTTCAACAATAAATCATTTTGCGTTGTATAATTGCTTGACGCCATTATTTAAGATACTTTGTTGTGTTTTTAAATACTTATTTGCCAAAAAATCTATTTCAATTAAAAAATAATATTATAGTATTGTATAATGGATTTGTCAAAGCTTTGCACTCCTGCCATGTTGTATTTGGTCCTCGCTGCCATCAGTATTGTCATCGGCGTTTTCCAAAAGTTCCAATTTTTCTCCCTTTTAGTTAAAGTGGTTTTTGTAGCCGCTTGGACTTGGTTCTTAAATTTCTTATGCTCTAAGGGATACAAGGCCATCTCTTGGTTCTTGGTCTTGTTACCTTTCTTAATCATGATTGGCGTATTTGCTATGGCTATGGAAGTTGTCAAATCAGCCGGCAGTTCAATGATGCCCCCTCCAGCCATGCAAAAAAACCCCCAAGAAAGAGCACTAGAGGCATTTCAAATGGGTGGTCAAATGGGCAAAATGATGGGATACTAAATATAAATTTAATTGTTATCCTTAAATTTCTCTTTTTCTAATGAAGCGTTAATAGGCTTTAAAAAATTTTCTTGAACCATTACGTCTTCAAGATAATTTCTTTGCATAAATGGATTCATTCCAATTTGACCTACCATTTCTCTCTCCGCCATTTTATTATACGTGTCTTCTCTTTTATTCATTGGTTTATCTGGATTTACAAAGATTTGTTGTTCTTCTAAACTCCATACGTCATTTTCTGACAATAATGACTGTTGAAGGGCTAACTGAGCCATTTTGCCAGGGTCTTCGTCCTCATAATTAATTTGAGTTTGCGATTGTCTTTGTTCGCGATGCATTTGCTGTCTTGGAGATTTCTCACATTTCTCTCCATTTGTCCACTTCCATTCTATCCAATCATTCCATTTTACTTGCTTTTTATCCATTATAATATTTTATTAATATTATAATGTTTATATATTAAAAATAATTATATATTAAACATTTATGAGCCAAGTAAAAGGTTACTATAATTCTAGAAAGGAATTTAATTATTATAAGAAAATTGTTGAAATAGTTAATGATATAAGCGACGTATCATCAATTATTGACATTGGTGGAAGAAAATCTCCGGTTCTTGAAAAATTAGACAGCTCTATTTATAAATCTTCTTTAGATGTAACTAGTATTTTACCTTATTTAAAAGACCCCGATGTTGTTTATATCAAAGCAGATTTTTTTACCTGGACTCCTGACAAAAATTATGATGTAGTTTTATGTCTGCAAGTTTTAGAACACTTAGATAATCCAAAAGAATTTGCTTTAAAATTATTTTCAACTGGAAAAATAGTTATAATATCTCTTCCTTATAAATGGCGTGAAGGGTTTTGTAGTTGTCATGTTCAAGACCCAGTTGATGAAAACAAGATTAAAGAGTGGACACAGCGAGAACCTAGCTCAACATATATTGTTAGAGACTTAAAAGCTGATAGAATAATTTGCGTTTATTTGTAACTTTTAACTTTTAACAATATTTAACTGCTTTGTAAATAAAAAAGCGTCTTTGCTTGTTCTTCTTCTTTTTAAATTGCAATCTAAACAAGAAATTAAAACATTGTCCGTGTTATGTCCCTCATTATTATTTATTCTATCCAAAGTCCATTGTTTCATTTCTCTCACAAGGTCATATAATATATATGTTTTCTCAGCGCAATAATGACATTTGAGAGAACAGTCGTACAATTTATCTATTACCTCTTTTGTTTTAATAAAAGCAGCCTCATCGTATCGTTTTTTTATAATATCTTGGTGCTTATAACTATTTAACTTTACTTCCAATTGAGAGAGCGCCTTGCCATGTTCATTTGTATCTATATTTTGATAAAGGTCTTTTAATATAGAATCTTGTCTCTCTATTAAAAAAGATTCAGCCTGAAGCCCCATTTTTTCAGTTATTTTTCTAGTTTTAACCTCTTTGTGCTCTTTTTTTAATTTTTTAATTAGATATCTATTATTTGTCCCTGAAATCTCTACTTTCTTTTCATCGTCCATATTTAATAACTAACTAAATTTATTTATGTCTTTTTCTTATATCTTCGTCCACGGGTCTTCTTATTTTTTATTTTGATGTTTCTTTTGCTATGTGTTTTATTTCGTCTTCTAGTTTTTTTCCCACCGAGTTTTTTATCTAAAATTCTATTTTTTTTATCTCTCAATTGTGAACAAACTGTTCCTTCAATATTTCCTTTTTCATCTAAATCCAAACTATTCCTGCCAACATTCTTAAAATAATCGTTGCACTTAAATTGTGTCTCTTGCAAATCGTCTACTAATTGTCCACAACTATACTCATCGCAACAGTTTTGTTTTAATAAATAATTTGCCGTTTTTAATATATTTTTCTTTTTATAAGATTGATAGCAAGACATTTTATATTATTATTAGATAATATATAGTTGGTCCAAAATAATATCTATATATAAAAAACTGAATTAAACTTAAAACGATATAGTATAGTATATGGCAACGCCTACAAACAATACTGATGAATGCATTGAGTTGAAAAACATAAAATACAAGACCATGTTGCTAAGCGGTACCCCTGTTAAAGAAACAAAATCATCCAGTGACTTAACAAACTTGGAAAAATTCTTAGAAGATGATAAAAACAATAATCAAAATGAACCGTGGAGCAAATTAGATAAGACAATAAAAACAAAAAAAATGATGTCTTATTCAGAAGAATATGCCAAGAAAAATAATATGACTGCTGAAGAGGAAACTATATTGCGAGCATTTTTGAAAGATTGTTTGGATAGAAAGAGGTTGCAAAGAGTTAAGGACGTTGATTATGACAAGACTACTGGCGAAGTAAAGGATATTCCTTCTCTTGTATTTAATAAAACTACTAATCATTTTACGCTAAAAAATCTGGATAAACAGCGAGTTTCAACATTGAAAAGTTTACCACCAAAGAAAGCCAAAGGAACTATTAAAAATACCAAAGCTAATGACAACTCAGACTCTGATAATGATGCACTTTGAATATAACATAAAGGAACAATATAAACGTAAAACAATATAATATATAAGAACATATATTATGTTGCTCGGTGATTTAGAAGACTTGGAAGACATTTTAGATGATATTACAGGTACCGAATTCATAACTGAAAAAGTCTTTTCTGCAGAAGAAGAAACTGATATTGTTGACACATGTGTTCAACTTATGTCAGATTATGTTGATGAAAACCCGACTGCTGTATCTGAACCAGATTTTCATGAAATAATGCTTGAAAATATTAAAGAAGTCATGTTTATGAATTATGACAATTTCTTTCAAACAAATGCAGAGATTGAAGATGAATTAGAGGACCTTATTGATATTGCAGCTGATATGTTTTACTTGCACATTATGCCAAGGCGTTCTTACAATGATACATTTGAAACAAGAATGCCTGAAAAAGAGAGAAAGCGAGTCATTGAGAGACTTGAAGAATTAGCTAAGGTTCCACAAGCGGAACAGAGGACAAAAGAATGGTACGAAACTAGACACAGACTTATTACTGCAAGTAATGCTTATAAAGCATTTGAACCAGATAGTGCCAAAAATCAACTTATCTATGAAAAGTGTCAACCGCTCAAGTATGATGAAATGGAAGACCCGGGGGATTTTGAAAAGACTACAAAATTTGAATTGGTAAATACCGATACTGCTATGCATCATGGTCAAAAATATGAACCTGTTTCTGTAATGTATTATGAGGACCTGATTAAAACAAAAGTGGATGAGTATGGTTGCATTCAACACAATAAATACAAGTTTCTAGGAGCTTCTCCAGACGGAATTGTCAGCGACCCTTCTTTGCCAAGATTTGGAAGAATGATTGAGATTAAAAATATTGTGAACCGAGAAATTGACGGTATTCCAAAGAAGGAATACTGGATTCAAATGCAATTACAAATGGAAACCTGTGATTTGAATGAGTGTGATTTTTTAGAGTGTAGGTTTATAGAATACGATGGATACGCAGCATTTATGGAAGATGGAAGTTTTTTGAAATCAGCAAAGGATGAGTTGAAGGGAGTTATTATGCATTTTTCAACGCCAGATGGAAAGCCTAAGTATGTTTATAAGCCGTTGTCAATGAATTTAGATGAGGTTGAGTCATGGGAGGAGGAACAGAGAGAGAAATATAAGAATATTGGAACGCCGTGGATTAAGAATATTTATTGGCGTTTGGAGGAGGTTAGTTGCGTTCTTGTTTTAAGAAATAGAAAGTGGTTTCAAGACAACATTAATACTCTTGCAGAGGTCTGGGATACTATTTTGAAAGAGAGGCATACTGGATGTGAGCACAGGGCGCCAAATAAGCGTGTCAAGAAAGAGCAGCCAGTAGAGGAAACACTTTGTTTGTTGAATCTTGACAAGCTTACGGGGAAGGTAACTTTGACTTCAAGTGGAAAGACGAGTAGGGCAGAAGATGGTCCATTTTTTAAGATAAGAACAGAGTCCATGGATGAGACGAAACAGAATAATCAAAATGATACTTAAACGCTGTATGTAAGCCTAATACTTAAATATAGTTTTATAGCGTCTTTTATTATCTAAGTGTGTTCTCTTTGATAAAAAATCAAAATATTTTTTTGATAAACTATATTGTTGTGGTTTTATATTTTTCAATACTTCCAAGCGTACTTTCATAATCATACCTACTTGCCATATGCGTTTGTGCGTGTATTTTTTATCTTTATACAATTTTTCAAGTTTATCAATTGTATTCTTAACATCTTGCGTTGTTGTATATTTAATATGAATTGTGTCTTTGGGGTTTTTATCTATATAAACGTCAAAAGACTTTTTTGGGTTATTAGGGTTGTATAAAAACTTTTTTTTTGTTTTTGTATTGTTTGACCTTTTTTGTTGTTTTATTGTCTTCATAATATAATAAAACAAAATAAAACAGTGTAAAATGCGTAATATATATATTGCCAAAGTAACTTAAAGAGGCCGGGGTGGTTTCTTTAAGTACCATTAAGAATAATATCTATTTTGGGGATTTTCTTGTTTCATGAAAGTGTTCGAGAAATTCAAAAATGGACAAAAAAAATGTCCAATTTCCCAAAACCCTGGGACTTTCATGAAACAGGATTTTCCCAAAAGTGATTTTAGACCATAATGCTAACAATTCCAAAATTTTGATTGAAAAAGTGTTACGATAATTTTTTTAGTGTTTTTTGGGATAAACGCTTAGAGATTTTTTCTGTCAACTATTTAGAAGACAAATGGTTGACAAAAACTCGCCAAAAGAAGCCAAAATTCATATATGTAAATTTTGTGACTATGAATGCAGCAAACAAAGCGATTTTAATAAACATTTGTTGACTAGCAAACATAAAAAGTTGACACAGTTTACCAAAAAAGTTCCAAAAGTCGCCGATGCAACATTTAACTGCAAATGTGGTAAGGTATATACAACCAGACAAGGATTATGGAAACACAAAAAGTTGTGCACGTTTCAAGAAGAAGAAGAAGAATACAACATTGAAATACATAATACTACAGACCCAGATAAATTAACAATTATTACTGAACTATTTCAAGAACAACTCAAGGAAAATAAAGAATTAAAAGAAATGTTAATTGAACAGAATAAAAAACTAATAGAGTTAGCTGAAAAGAATCAAGGTCAAATTACTAACAATATTACAAACAATAATACCAATAACAATCAATTCAATCTAAACTTTTTCTTGAATGAACAATGCAAAGACGCACTCAATATTATGGATTTTATTAATCAACTTCAGTTAAACACAACCGATTTGGATATGGTTGGTCGCGTTGGATATACTGAAGGAATTTCAAAACTTTTTATTAGAGGACTTAAAGCACTTGATGTTTTCAAAAGACCCGTTCATTGCAGCGATTTAAAGAGAGAAATCTTATATGTGAAAGATAAAGATTCTTGGGAAAAAGACAGCGATGAAAAGAATAAAATGAAAACAGCTATCAAATACATTGCTGCAAAAAACTTTAAACAAATCAATGAATGGAGAGAGAAAAACCCAGAATCTGATGACTATGACTCTCAAAAACACATGGATTATCATCAAATTGTAATACATTCCATGGGAGGTTCAACCAAAGAAGAGGATGATAATAATTATAATAAAATAATTAGAAAAGTTGCAAAAGAATCTGTTATAAATAAAGAAATGCCCGGAAAATAGTATTATGTTGTTTGTTGCTTGAACAAATAACATAAATAAATTAATATGCTTGTAGCTCTGGGCCTAATGGAGGTCCTGGAATTAAGTTAGAGTTTGTAAGGTAATAACCCACGCGAACTGCGTCGGGCCTCACATTGGGTGCTGGAGGCAAAGGTTTTGAAATGTTGGTTTTTAACTGATTATCTTTATATAACGCACCACAGAAATCTGCTCTTATACAAGTTCCATCATCAGGGTTTCGCCTATATTTCAAATTGTTTGTAATTTGTGTATAAGAACCAACTTCAAATATCGGATAATGCCACCAAATGTCATTATAGTTGTTTTTATCAACATTCTTTCTTCCAGTAAAAGGAAAACTGTCGGTTAAAATAGGCACATCTTCTGATTTAGGGTATTTTCCTGGATTTGCTAAATTATAATTACTGTAACCCTCAAATCTGCTACTATCAAAGAAGAATGTAGTTAATACAATTATCATTAAAAGTGTGAATAAAAATACGATTCCTTTATTGTTTTTAATTTTGTTAACTAGATTCATAAAACTCATTTATATATTTCATATATTTTATTTTTTAAGAGGCCTATTAATAATTGTATGGAATGGACTTAGAATTTAAATGTAATATTATAATAATTGAATGGACGGGATTGAAATGCGCGTACTGAAGCGAAATGGACAATTGGAGGATATTTCCTTTGATAAAATTTTAACTAGAGTAAAAAAGCTAGGCCAGGAAGCAAATATTCAAATTAATTATTCTTCTTTAGTTATGAAAGTAATTGACCAGTTGTATGATAAGATTCCTACTACAAAAATTGACGAATTGACTGCAGAACAGTGTGCTGTTATGTCAACACAACATCCTGATTATGGCGTTCTAGCTGGACGCATTGTTGTATCAAATCATCAAAAAAACACTAATTCTAGTTTTTATCAAGTTGTGGATGAACTATATAATTTTAAGGATGTTCAGGGTGAGCATAGTCCTTTAGTTAGTAAAGAATTATACACCATTTCTCGCGAGATGGAAAATTATATTGAACCCATGTTGGATTTTTCGCGCGACTACTTGATTGATTATTTTGGATTTAAGACATTGGAACGTGCCTACCTGTTTAAGGTTGGAGATAAGATTCTTGAGCGCCCTCAGCATATGTGGATGAGAGTAGCCATTGGAATTCATGGAAACAATATGGATGCAGTAAAGGAAACTTATGATTTAATGTCTCAAAAATATTTTACACATGCTACACCAACACTTTTTAATGCAGGAACCCCAAGACCACAATTGAGCTCTTGTTATTTGATTGCAATGGAGTCTGACAGTTTGGATGGAATTTATAATACGCTGAAGGATTGTGCGAATATTTCCAAATGGGCTGGTGGTATTGGATTGCATATTCATAATATTCGCGGAAGCAATTCATTAATTCGCGGAACAAATGGCAAATCAACAGGAATTGTGCCCATGTTGAAAGTGTTCAATGATACCGCAAGATTTATTAACCAAGGAGGTAAGCGTAATGGGTCATTTGCAATTTATTTGGAGCCGTGGCATCCGGACGTGGAGGATTTCTTGGAGATGAAGAAGAATCATGGTGATGAGGAAATGAAGGCTCGTGATTTATTTTATGCATTATGGATTCCAGATTTATTCATGGAGCGCGTTAAGGAAAATGGCAAATGGTCTCTCTTTTGCCCCAATGAATGTCCTGGGCTAGCAGACGTTTATGGTGATGCATTTAAGGAACTATATGAAAAATATGAATCATCTGTCAATGTTCGCAAGTCCATAAATGCTCGTGATTTATGGTTTAAGATTTTGGATGCACAGATGGAAACGGGAACGCCTTATTTGTTGTATAAGGATGCATGCAACAAGAAATCTAATCAAAAGAATCTTGGTACCATAAAGAGTTCAAACTTATGTTGTGAAATTGTTGAGTATTCAGACGATAATGAAACTGCAGTTTGCAACTTGGCATCCGTTGCACTCCCAACTTTTGTAAATCTTGAAACTAAGCAGTTTGATTATGAGAAGCTTCATGCAGTCACTAAGGTTGTAACTAGCAACTTGAACAAAGTTATTGACATTAACTTTTATCCAACTGAAAAGACTCGGCGCAGCAATTTGCTTCACAGACCAATTGGAATTGGTGTTCAAGGTCTTGCTGATGCTTTTATTATGATGGATATTGCATTTCATAGTGATGAAGCAAAAGAGGTTAATAAATTTATTTTTGAGACCATTTATCATGCTGCTCTGGAACGCAGTAATGAGATGGCATTAGAAATTAAAAATGAATATCTAAAAACGCAAATACTATATGGAACTGAGATAGAACGCACTAAACTTGTAACCGATTTATCTTATAAATATAGCCTAAGTCTAGAACATCGTGGAGCTTATATGTCATTTGATGGTTCTCCAGCAAGCCAAGGAATTTTACAATTTGACATGTGGAATGTTGAACCGACGGATAGATATGATTGGACTGCTTTAAAATATTCTATTATGGAACATGGTCTTCGCAATTCTCTTTTGGTTGCACCAATGCCGACGGCCAGTACGTCGCAGATTCTGGGTTACAATGAGTGTTTTGAGCCACTTACTAGTAATATTTATAGTAGACGTACATTGGCTGGTGAGTTTGTCGTGGCAAACAATTATTTGATGCGTGAACTTATTGAATTGGGAATTTGGAATGATAAGATTAAGAATAATATTATTGCAAATAAGGGCAGCATTCAACAACTAACAATGATACCTGAACATATCAGAAACAAATATAAAATTGTTTGGGAGATGCCGATGAAACATTTGATTGATATGTCGGCAGATAGAGGCGCATTTATTTGTCAAAGTCAAAGTTTGAATCTGTGGTTAGAAGACCCAAATTATAATACATTGACGTCTATGCATTTCTATTCGTGGAAGCAAGGTCTAAAGACGGGTATTTATTATTTGCGCAGAAAGGCGAAGCATCAAGCTCAGCAGTTTACGGTGGAACCAGAAAAAAATGAGGAAGAACAAAAAGTAGAGAATACAGAACATGATATTTGTGAAATGTGTTCTGCGTAACACAAAACTTAATACGGTCAAAGCCGTTGCCGAGAAAGTTCAACGCTTTGGTCAAATTTTTTGCGAGCCACTTCATCAAAATTTGGTTCACCTTCTAACAAACCAAGTTTCTTCATGCGACGCCCAATAGATACTGGTTTTTGCTCTGGAATATCTTTACTTAAATATTCAAGATGTTCTGCTCGTTCTAGAGCATTTAAATAATTTGGGTCTTTGGTATCTATGCGTTGCCATCTATCAGCCCATAAATGATGGTCAACGTCACCTGTGCATTTTTCTTTCATAAATCTGAAACGTTGGCCGACATCTGTAAGATACTCTGCGCCAATATCGCGAGATTTCCACGCGTCTTTCCAAAATTTAAATTGGCCTTGATAATCTTCCATCGTTTCTTTTACAGCAATCAAGAAACTGTATCTTGCATTTTCCGGCATGTGTAGAATATTATAGTATGCACTGCCTGGTATTTGCATTCCTTCTGCTTGACTTTCGTAGTCCATTTCTTATAATTTATTTTAATTATTGTTTTAATAAAATAAATCAATTTTTTCTAGCTCGTTTCTTTTTAGAAAGCTTATTGCGTCGTTTTTTATGTTTAGTGCCACCAAATTTATATCGTCCAGTTTTGGTTTTAGTGTAAAACGGTACAAGTCTGCCCGTTGAGTCGCGAATAACATTTCCATTTTCATCGCGTTTGTATTGCATTCGCATAGAAACTAAAGTATTTTCTTCAGAGTCAGCAGTCCTTTCATGGGTATCAACAAGAACAGGGTCTGTCATTTTAAACCTTGATACCCATTCATCTAATGTTACTGGAGTTTCTACTCCATTTTCATCTACAATGGGTGGAACTTCTAAGGTGTCTATTAATCCTGGATGTCTAGTCATTATAGTTGTGCGATGATTTAATAAATATTCTAATTGTGCAACCATCTGGCCATGTTTACTTTTAGTATAAGAATTTGGAGCTGAAGAAAATCCAACATTGTCAAAAAATCCTTCAAGAGATTGATTTACAAAGTCAAGCATTTCTTGAGGGGTTGCTTTTTGACTTTGGTCAACGCAACAATAATGTCCGTTTTCATATTTAATATACTGACCTAGATTGCACCCATATTTTACATTATCAGTAGAATAGTATCCATTTAAGTATATCACAGATGGATTTAAGTCTGTTCTTTTTTGATAATTTTCAATTTGTCTAGTAATTGGATTACGGCGTGTGCTTGGGCTATATCTCTCAAATTTTGGTTTAGGTCCTGGATTGCAAAACGATTTATCTTTGGTGCTAGGAGAAAAAGAAACTGCGTTTGCTTGGTTCCAAGATGCTCTATCTAAATCACTAGAACTTTGCGGTGTTGCACTTTGTTGCGATGATAATTTATTTCCCATTTATATAACCACATAAAAAAATTTGTTTATTTTCGGGTTCTTCTAATCTTTCTGCTTTTTTGGCTTTTTTTACTTTTTCTACTCTTTCTGTTTTTTGAAACCTTTCTCCTTTTTGTTGATTTTTTTCGTCTTCCTCCATGTCCCTCAGCTTCCACGCCATCACGGTGTTGCTGTTCGGCACCATTTGCAATCAAATTAGCTGGGTCTAACCAGTCAACCCATCTTCCTCCTGGAAGACGAAGAATTATAAGTCTACCTACGTTTGGGTAATCCTGGGGTTTATCGCCATATTTTGAAACAAATAACATTCCATTTTCATTATTCTCCCAAATACGAGCAACGGGAGAAGTTCCCATACTGTGTTCATAGTTCCTCAATCCAGAATATTCTGTGGATGGTTTAAGAACTATTCGTTCATCTCTAATAGTTCCGTAATATCCTCCATGTCCCTCAGCTTCTACGCCATCACGGTGCTGCTGCTCTTCCATGGCCGCGTCATCGGCACCATTTGCAATCAAATTAGCTGGGTCTAACCAGTCAACCCATCTTCCTCCTGGAAGACGAAGTATTATAAGTCTACCTACGTTTGGGTAATCCTGGGGTTTATCGCCATATTTTGAAACAAATAACATTCCATTTTCATTATTCTCCCAAATACGAGCAACGGGAGAAGTTCCCATGCTGTGTTCATAGTTCCTCAATCCAGAATATTCTGTGGATGGTTTAAGAACTATTCGTTCATCTCTAAGAGTTCCGTAATATTCTCCAGTGGAAGGGGTGCTTCTACGAGACATGCTATATTATTACTAAATATTTTTAATTATTACTAAATAATTTTTTAGTAAGAATCATACCCTCCATCATAGTCGCCGCAGAAAGACCCGCCGCCAATATAGTTAAGACTATATGTAACTTCTTCCTCTTCCTTCTTCATGTAAGAGTCATAATACGCATTGACTTCATCAATATCAATGTCTGGATATCTCTCTTCAAACGTTTTCTCACAATTGTCGTCAACATTAACCAAGAATTCTTCAAATATATTGCACGACGCGTCAATATAATTTACAAGTGCAGCAGAATCCATAAAATCCTTGTCCCCAACATCATCTGGCATGAGTCCCTTTAAATAAGTGTCAAATACACTGAGAAAGTCAGGATTGTAGTCATACTCTTTTCCAAAATCAATGAATCCGCGACCACGTTCACCATTATAGGCAAATTGTGCACAGTTTGCGCAATATCCTAGGAAAACGCCATTCCATGAACCATAGTAGGCACAGTTCCCACACTCCCTGGGTCCTGTATCCGGAAAATGGTCCAGTACCCATTCTTCTGGAAATGTTCCGCAGTATAGTTCCTCATCATACGAATAGTATGCGGGCTTACCGTTGCGGTAATGATAAACAAATTCTTTAGGATTAAATTGAGCCATCGTTGTCAAGTGTAAAAAAATAATATTGGATTATAAAGAGTTCAATTTTTTTCTAAAACTTTTTACAAATACCAAATGTTTTTCTGTGCCACTGTGTAATTCCATGTTCATTAATTCCATCCAAATGTTTCTTTGCGCCATAGCCTTTGTTGCTATCAATGTTGTAGTGTTCAGACAACTCTGGATGCTCATTACACAATTCTTCAATATATGCATCTCTTGCAACTTTTGCTAGAATAGATGCCGCGGCAATACAAGAATATTTATTATCTCCACCTTCAATGCAAACATGTTTTAAAACTTCCAACTTTTTTTGAGTGTTATTGTATTCTGTATAAGAATTAAAATAATTACCGTCAATTAACAATTGAATAAGGTCTGGTTGTCTTGAAGTTTTTTTTACCACTTCTTTAATACATTTATGCATAGACTTTTGAGTAGCTTGGAGAATGTTTATTTCATCAATGGTTTTTTCGTCTTCATATGCAACAGACCAGGCAATTGCATTTTCTTTAATATATTCCGCCACTTCTTGAATCTTTTGTTTAGAATGGAATTTTTTGCTGTCTTTCATTTTAGAATGGTCAAATGAGTCATCTTTAGGTAAAATAACAGCAGCAGTATAAACTCTTCCAAATAGTGGTCCGCGACCGACTTCATCAACTCCAATTTCATTAATATATGGATGTTCACAGTAATATTTTAACAATGGTTCAGCTTTAACCCTTGGGGTGCGCGGTTTTTTTACGGGTTTTGTCTCCTCTAAAGTTGGGGATTCTGGTTCATCATCTTCCGACATGTTCAGTATACTTTGTTATATTAATATTTAAGTTATAAACAAATCAATTTCTTTTTGTTTTAGTTTTAAATTTTTTCACTATATAAATTATACGAATGAATATAATGAAAAATGGTGCATTGTTTCTTTTGATAATTTTAATATTAGGTTTAATTCTAGCTCCTTTTTTAGGAGGCAGCATAAAAGAAGGTTACAAAAATGCTACAACGTCATATGCAGATAAAGTGCAGTTAGCTTCTGGTGTAACAAAAAGTGACAGTGACAGCGCAAACAGTGGCAGCGCAAAAACCGACAGCGGAAGCAACGGTTATGATAACTATGACCATTATAGCAAATCTTCTGCACCAACTACATTTTATGGGCCAAATGGTAGCAAAGCAAATGTCATGAAAGATTCATCATATTTTTACATTATTATTACAGGAACTAACGGTGAAACAGTATCATATTCTACAAAAGTTCCAACAAGTTCATCTTCGGCTTCATCTTCAGGAACAACATCTACATCCTCAGATAGTATTAGCAGTTTAATGAAGCAATTTAACAATACAACATTTTACGGACCCAACGGAGGTTCAGCTAGATTTTTTACGGGAAGTGATGGTCAATATGCGATTGAAGCGACAAAAGCAAATGGTGATACAACAATTTATACTTCAACAAACACATACACATACAATTATGGAGGTCAAAATTCAGCGTCTCCTTTTGCTTCATCCGCGAATAGTTCTTCTGCTTCTGCTTCTGGTTCCGCTTCTGGTTCCGCTTCTGGTTCTGCAAATAGTTCAGGAAAGTATGATAGCTCATTGCCTCAGGGAATACCCAAGAGCATGATACCTCGCGGTCAAGAAGATTTATATATTTTAAAATCAGAGATTGTTCCTCCAGTTTGTCCCGCGTGCCCCAGTTCATCTGTTTGCCCTACTACAGGCAAGAAGGAAAAATGCCCACCATGCCCGGCATGCGCTAGATGCCCAGAGCCCAGTTTTGAATGCAAAAAAGTTCCTAATTATAGCTCTACTGGAAATAATAGTTACTCTGGTAGTTACGATGCAACTGGAAGCTTCAATTCTTCTACCGGAGGTGCGAGTTATTTACCAGTACCAGTTCTAAGCGATTTCTCAACCTTTGGTATGTAATAATTATTTCACAGATTGAATGAGATAATTATTTTTTTTACTTTATCATCCTTTTGTTTTAACGCATTTTTTGTCCATTTGAAAAGTTTCACCTTTTTCTTCTTGAGGAACAATTTTAATAATGCATTTGGATTTCTTTCCATACAAGGGTTCTGTGCATCCTTTTTCTGTTTTATTTTTTTTGGTTTTATTTAATTTTGTAAACTTGAAAAGCTTGGGTTTTTCATCAGTACATCTGGCTCTAAAATGTTCATATCTTTCTCTCACATCACAAAAGGATAAATTAGATTTCTTATGAAGCATTTTATTAACAAGCTCGTGAAGGTCATAAACATAACGAGAAAATGTTTCTCTATTTTTCATATTAGACATTGTAAGTGGCAACTGTTTAAAATTTGTAACCAGGTTCATTCGGCAATATTTACAAGGTAAAACATGTCTCAAACTTAATACAAAATTGCGGTAATGGTTCTTTTCTTCAATCGTGGGGTTTACAGGGTAATTAAAACTCATTGTATGAAGAAAGTGCCAGACACCAGGCCCCCATACAGTTGTAAGCATACCATCTCCGCTCTTGTATTCTTCTTTTGTATAAACTCTCTTTGTTTTATTATGTTTATTTTTATTGTGTTTATTGGTAGTATTTTTAACCATAATCTTACATTAAATGTATATAAAAAAAATTCCATCTAAGATAATTCTTGCATCAATTTATCAATAGCTTGTTTTGAATATAATCCGGGTTTAGATGATTCCTTAATAATAAACGCAGAGTGAACATTTTGCTGTTTTCTTTCTTTTTTAATTTTAATGGTCATTATTTTGGTATAGAACAACTGGTCGTCCTTAAAATCGCATCGTTTAATATTTATAAGCTCACCATTGTTGTTTCTAAATATCATTATCTATATTCTATTGGACTCTTTATTTCGTTTAAACAGTAATTTATTCTTATTTAATATATATAATACAGCATGAGTAAAAGCATTCGTTTTATGCCAACGTTGACTGCAAGCACAGGAGGTGCTGCGTCCGGAATATTTTCTAGTGTAAGAAACTCATTTGCATCATTAAGTTGGAGAACAATTGGTATTATTGTTCTTGTCATAATTTTAGCAGTAATTGGATACGTTGTTTATAGCAGTTATATTCAGCCTGCGATGAATCCTAGTTATAAAGCAAATCGCGAGAGAGCTCCCGACGGAAGTGCTGCGGCTAATTCAAAGGGTAAAGAGGCAGAAATAATGTTATTTTACACAGATTGGTGTCCTCACTGCAAAACGGCTAAGCCTGAATGGGAACAAGTAAAGGCGGAATACAATGGCAAGCAAATTCACGGATACACGATTATTTTTACAGAGGTGAATTGCACGAATGATTCACCTGATGTGGAGAAGATGATGAACACATACAAGGTGGAGGGGTATCCTACAATTAAGTTGGTGAAGGACAATCAAATCATAGACTATGATGCCAAGCCATCAAAGGCGACTTTAACTCAATTCTTGAACACTGTTGTCTAAAACTATAGCGTCAACTTTTTCAACTAACTGTTCGGGTAACAATCGTTTTTCTAAAAGAAATGTTTTTCCAGATTCAATTCCAAAATCTATCAATCGTTGTCTCTCATCTTTTGAAGATAATGTGAGTTGAATATTGGCCAAGGTCATTAAGTCGGTGTCATAAATAAGTTCATTGGGAATTTCCTTTTCTTCAAACTTTGATGCGACGTTGTTAATAAGTCGGCTTATAAAATTCATAACATACTCTAATATAGTAGATTCATTTTTTACTATATTTTCGTCTTTTTTTGTGTATTTATTTCTCAAACCAAATATATCATTTATATTTTCGGCTCTTAAAATGCATTGATTTACAGGATAATTGCAAATAACTCCACCGTCAACATAACATTTATCATCAATGCAAACAGGAGAAATTAAAACGGGTATGGCGGAAGACATTTGAACCGCAGTTAGAAGTTGTAAGTCTGGATGAGTTATATAAGATATATCTTCAAGATTAAAAGTGTTAATATCTAGAGAGAATAAATGAATTTCTATTTTTGAAAATTCATAGAATTCTTTCATGGTAATTTCCATAGACATGTCTTTTGCTTTGAAGAATGGTTTATAAAATATTTCTGCAACATTTTTATCAAATATTCCCTTTTTAGAGTAAGCTTCAAAGATTTGGTTAACGTTAACCTGAAAGGCGTCACTCCAAGGACGTTTTATAATATAATCATTAATAGTTTCCCAATCAAATTTAAGGCAGAGTAAAACAGATATGATTGCTCCAGCAGAAGTAGCATAAATGGTTTCAATGTCATTAATGTTCCAATAGCCGTGTTGTTCAAGATATTGTAGAGCGCCGAGGGCTTTGATTCCGGTTGGTCCTCCACCTGGTATAACGAGATGTTTTATAGTCATAATTTGTGATATATTAAATACATTGGTTAGTATTTAAATACTTTTCTTTTCTTATCTTTTTATTAATAAGAAAAAAAACGCAAAATATAATTTACTTGGCGTTTTTTTTCTAAACTTCCGTTGTGTAGTTTTTTATTTTCTGTATGCTCTTTTTTTTGATTTTCTTGTCTTTGATTTTCTTGTCTTTGAGTTTCTTTTAGACTTCTTATTGCGTTTTGTTTTACCACCTAATATAGTATCATAATTTTGTCTTACTTCAGAAATAGTATGTGTTGGTAGTTGAGCAAATGCCAAACTTTTTAGGGTGGGAACATGGCTTCTACTTTGTATTGGTTCAAGCTGTTCTTGCGTAAGTTTTCTAGGGCGACAAGGAACTTCGCGATAACCAAAGGCGGGAATAACCATCCCACCCCTCCCCCTGTCTTCAATCATTCGTGTCTCATGATTACCGTCAATAAAAAAATTTGTTACATAGTCGGGTGCGTCACTGACTCGCGGCGCGTTGTGGAAAGTGCGCCTAATAAATTCCCCTAAATATATAAACGGTCTATTTGTAAAAACCCTGTAAGCTGGGTCGGGGGGTTCGGCCCACTGCACACGAGTTTGCTGCGCATATTCATAACATCTACCTTCAAGAAATAATGTTCCGAATAGTTCAGTTTCTGCCATTTATATAAATTATACATATATAAATAATTGCAATTAAGTTACTATCTTTTTTTCTACTAAATAGTAAAACAGACAATGGCAAATATTTTTACATTAGAGAATGTTGCAGACTTTTCCGAAAAACTGAATATAGATGAATTGTATGAGAGAAAACGCCAACACGATTTAAACCAATTGGCGCTCTATAATAAGTTGTTGAATCGCATTCATGTAAGAATTAAAACTACAGCTAGACAAAAAACGGATGAACAATTTTGCTGGTTTATAGTTCCAGAAATAATGATAGGAGTACCAAAATATGACCAAGGGGCATGTATAGCATATTTAGTAGATAAGCTTAAAGAGAATGGATTTGCAGTGAGATACATTCATCCAAACGCTCTTATGATTTCATGGAAACATTTTGTTCCTTCTTATGTTAGAAATGAACTAAAGAAAAAAACAGGAATAATTATTGACGAAAATGGAAATCGGGTTGGCGACGGAGAGAATAAGACAATAACAAATAATGACCAACCACTGTCACTAGAACAAATGATGTTTAAAAACAAAGAACCAAGCCAAGCAAACTCAGCAAAAGCGCAAAATCAAAAGAAATATACCCCAATTGCGTCATATAAACCTCAGGGAAATCTTGTTTATGATGATGATTTATTAAATACGCTAGGCGGTAAATTTAATTAAGTGTCAAAAATTGCATTATATTTAGAATTATCTTATTAATATATAGATATGACAAAAAAAACAGAAAAAAATATTAAAAAACACAAAGACAAAAATAATGATAAAACGAGAAAGAATTGTAAACAGTCATTCTCATTTCATAGTTTTGAAAAAGAGTATGCAGAAAGACAAAAAATTAAATTAAGAAAAATGCATAAACATAAGAAAACAAGAGGGAAAAAAAATCATCATGAAAAATTTGGTACAACTAGATTGGCTGAGGTTATGCCCGGCATGGATGTTGAACAAGAATTGATAGAATTATTTAAAAAACCATTTTCTCCAACAACCGTGACACCTCGCAGCGATTTTTACACATATATTAATTACATTTGGCTAACGGATACAAAAAAGAAAGCATTTATTGCACCCAAAGACCAGAGATATTATGTTCAAATTGACGATTTTAGAGTAACTCAAGATAAGGTGTATAGGGATTTGATTGTAATCATAGAAGATTATATTAAAAACAATACTGACAAAAAAGCAAAACTAATTAAAAATATGTATACATCTTTATTAAATTTAAATCCAGTCACGACCAGAAATCACATTAAAAAAGTCCCAATAAAATATCAAGAATTCGTTGAAAATGACGATTTATGGAGATATATGTCGCATATTAATCACAATGAGATTATATGTTGGGGGTGTCCAATTCATTGGAAAGTTATGGCAGATGATAAAAATGCAAAAATATTTCGCAACTATATTTCCTTGCCAGAGTTATCTTTATATGATGCGGAACTATATTTAGACGATAACACAGGAAAAACGCAGGAATTTATTAAATATAGAAAAGAAGTTCAAAGGAAATATGTTGAATATGTTGACAAGATATTTGATGCGTGTCTAGGAAAGAAACATGGTTTGCAAGGAAAATATGTTTTTGAAATAGAAAAAGATATATTAAACGCAATGGGTTGTGATACCGTTAAAAATGATTCTCCCGATTTTTATAATATAGTAAAGAGTGATGAAGCTTTTGAAAAATATGGATTTAATTGGCATCAATTTGCAAGATACCTTGGGTATAAAAAGGTTCCAGATTTTTTCATATGCGATAGTTTAAATTATTTGAAATGTATTTGTACGCTTTTAAAAGACAATTGGAAGACTCCAAAATGGAAGAGTTATTGGTTATATATACATTTTAGACAAATGATAAGATTTGATAAAAAACTAGTTTATATTCATTATGACTTCAACGGGAGATATTTACACGGAATTCCTGGTCATTTTCCCTGGGATTTATATCCAATATTTGGTATGTCTATAACTTTTAATACATTTTTAACGAATCAATTTGTAGCAAAGTTCAAAAATGAAGCCGTAATTAATTATGTGCAAAGTATGGGAACTGATTTAATTACCGTATTTAAAAGAATTGTATCCAGAAACACTTGGTTAACACCCAAAACAAAAGAATACGCATTATTAAAGTTGAAAAACATGACATTAAGCATTGCGGCGCCAAAAAATATGAGAGAAGACCCATTGTTAGATTACAAAGCAGATGACCCATGGGGAAATTTATTAAAGAAGTGCAATTGGCGCACATATAAATACATATCATTGGAAGGAGAAGATGTGGTTGATATACCTCAAGTAAACTGGAATGCGTTCAAATTGATTGGACAACAAGCATATATAGTAAATGCAATGTACACACCAACTCAAAACTCTATTTACATTCCTTTAGGGTATTTGCAAAAACCATTTGTGGATTTAGACGAGAGAGGAATAGAGTATAACTTGTCACATATTGGGTTTACTTTAGCACATGAGATGTCACACGCGTTAGATGACATGGGAAGCAAGTATGATTACAAGGGAAATTTGCACAATTGGTGGACGCCTGAAGATAAGAAAAGGTTTAGGGCAATTCAAGAAGATATTATTAAGCAATATGAAACATTTGCATCATACGATAAAATAAAATTTGATGCGGCTCCAAGTATAGGAGAAGATTTAGCAGATATTTCCGCCATGGCGATTTGCACAGAGTATTTAAGAGACTTTCAAGATAATAATGACGATATTATACCTATCCGTTCGTTGTCTTTCCAAGCGTTTTATTGTTATTTTGCAATGCAACAGAGACAACATATTTACAAAGAGGCGGTTGAGGCTCAATTAAAAACAAACCCACACCCTCCGGATAAATATAGGGCAAATGTTCCATTGTCTCGTTTGGAATTATTTAGGAGTTTATACAATATTCAAAAGGGCGATAAAATGTATTGGCCATCAACCAACACAGTTTGGTAAAAATTGAGTCTACGTTATTTAGAAAAATTTGGCTTTTTTCTTTATTAAGCAAAATTTTTTTGTGAGATATATATATAAATGGCAAAAACTCATCGTCGTCGTCATCACCGCAAGGGCGGTCAAGCTATGAAGGCTATGGCCTCTCGTTCTGCTGCTCGCGCCGCTTCCCGTGCTGCGTCTGCTGCCCGCAGTGCTTCCGCTGCCGCTTCCCGCGCGGCTTCCGCTTCCCGCAGTGCCTCTGCTTCCCGCAGTGCCTCCGCTGCCCGCAGTGCCTCCGCCGCCGCTTCCCGTGCTGCGTCTGCTGCCCGCATGGCTTCCGCCGCTGCTTCCCGCTCTGCCGCCGCCAGCCGCTCTTAAAAAACTAACATCTTTTAAAGAAGTTGTTATAGTTTAGGTTTATAGGTTTATATTATTTATTATTTGGTAATAAATAATACTCGCATCGCAATGCATTACTCATTTAAACAGGAATTTTATCGCTTTGTTGTTTGTATGGTGCAATAAGTTTCTCTCTTTCTTTCTCAAGTTGTTCTATGTGTTTTTGAGTTGTATTGAAAATTTGACTTTCAACGATGGCCTCATATATCTTGACGCCCTCTACGAAATCAGTTTCACATTTTAAATATAATTCAATAATGAGCTTTCTAGTTTCAACGATTAACTCTTGAAGCCCGGATTCAGTTAAATCTGGATTAACACGAATTACTTCTTTATCTGTTACGGGGTCCAATACATAAACAAAAATTTTATTAATTATTGCTAATAACTCGTCTTGTTTAACATTAACTGATTGAATCATGGCTTTCAAATTGTCTGCATACTTTAAAAACAATTCATCTTTATATGTTCCTTTAAGACCAATTCCATTTTTGCCAGATTCACAAAACTTTTTAGTACTGTAGTCTCTCAATTTAATATCGCTGAATTTTTTCACGTCTGGTGGCATATCAGTGTTATCAGTAAATGCCAAATAAAACCTCTTGAGGTCTTCTTGAAATTGTTTTTCAGTTTCAGTTGTCATTCCCATGAATTTTCCAGTTTTAAAGTCATAATCTCCATCAAAATATAAATCAATTAATTCATTTATACCTGGTTCATCGTCAAGATAATTCGTCTCTCCATTTTTATCTAAATTAACAGTGCAAATGTCAGGATGTATTTCAATTTTGTTATCACCAGTTTCTTTGACTTCCACTTCCTTTTCTTCTTCTTCATCTTTGTCCGCTTCGCTTTTGTCTTCTTGTTTACCTTTAAGAGCATTTATTCTCTCGCTGCACAAGTTAATTTTTGAAACTTGTGTGGCAACACCGGAAGGTATTTCATTTTTTTTCATAAGACTCTTTTTAACTGTATTACCAAACGTGTCTTTGTAAACATATTCAGGATTAATGGTGGTTACAATTGCAGAGAAAACGTGTGCTATTTTAATATAAAATTTTGCTATGTCAATGCAATATTCTTTTTTATCGGGTATCTTTAGGTTTTCAATATCTGCCTTTTTAAAGTAAACAAGTTTTTCAGAAGCATCAGCACCAGACTCAACACGCTCGGCCAACCGCTGAACTTCTAAATCACTAAAATACTTATTAATAATGTTAGAAGTTAAGACAACTAGTTCGTCGCAATATTTTTTTTCATGCAGTTGGCTTAAAGTCTTGAAATCCATAGTCAAAATATAATAACTTGCAATAAAATCAAGTGTATCACTAAGAGTAACTACTTTTTCTTCGGAATCTTCTCCACCACCTGATTGAATATTTGAATATAATGATATGCTATTTCCCATATACTATTAAAACAAAATATAAAATGAACAATTGACTAATATAATGAAATAAAATTGATATAAAAATATCTCGCCAATAAGAAAAGCAAAAGGATGAGCAAAGAACAAAGTAAAAAAAGAAAAGACCTTCAACCAATAAACAAGGCTGAATTATGGAACATATTTGATGCAGAGGTTGTCAAACCTGCGGCTCCTTTAGAATGTATTTATAGGGCGTGTGGTGACAGAGAAAAGTGCGACAGTTGCGACTACAATTTAGCATTCTCAGAAGAGGGATTTTTGACATGTACAAACACAAAATGTGGAATCATTTATAAGGATATGGTTGACCAGAGTGCAGAATGGAGGTATTATGGAGCCGAAGATAATCACGGCAATGACCCTACAAGATGCGGCATGCCAATTAATCCATTATTGCAAGAGTCTTCGTTTGGTTGCAAGGTATTGTGTTGTGGTTCAACCTCTTATGAGATGCGAAAAATTAGGCGTTACACAGAATGGCAATCTATGCCTTATAAAGAGAAATCACAATATGACGAGTTTCAAAGGATTACTATTATGTCACAGAATGCTGGAATGCCAAAACTTATTATTGATGACGCAGTTAGGTATCATAAAAAGATTTCAGAATATGAATTGACTTTTAGGGGAGATAATCGCGATGGAATTTTGGCAGCGTCCATCTACATCTCATGTAGGATTAACAATTATCCGAGAACTGCGAAGGAAATTGCGACAATCTTTCATTTGGATGTGACGAGTGCTACTAGGGGGTGCAAGAATGCGCAACTTATCATCAATAACTTGGAGAAGGATATGGAGAATAATGAAAAGACGGCATTTTGTCGTACAAAACCTGAGGCGTTTATTGAGCGTTATTGCTCGAAGTTGAACATTAATACTGAGCTTACTAAGGTCAGCCAATTTATATCTATGAAGATTGAGAAGCAGGGGCTAATGCCGGAAAACACCCCACATTCAATTGCTGCGGGTGTTGTATATTTCATTGCACAGATATGCAACTTGAATATTACTAAGCGTGATGTAAAGAATGTGAGTGAGATTAGTGAGGTAACGATTAACAAGTGTTTTAAGAAGATTGAGAAAATTAAGGATGACTTGGTTCCTGCGGTAATTTTGAAAAAATATTCGTCTTAAAACTTGTTAATGATGGCGATTATATATTGTTGCAAATAAAATAAGAATAACTGGTGATAAAATTAGACCTCCTGTTAGAAATGGTTTAATTTTTCTCATATCATTTTTTGCTTTATGGAATTCATCAAATATATAGTGAGTTCCATTTGTTCCGCATTTAGATTCAGTTTCTCTGCAAGAATCAGCAAAGTCATAAGCTATTTCTCCTGAAACTAGATTAGCGTTTCCAAATTTACTACATTTAGAAAATGTAGGAGAATCAAATGAATCGGGAATAAAATGTTTACATGTAATGCATTTGGGAGTATGCAAATTCTTAATAGCATCAGGAAGTATTACGCGACAGCCTCTATAAACAGTTGTTGTAGATAACAATAAGAGAGAAGTTCTTTTCATGTTTTGATAAAATAATATTAAGTTATTTTTTAATATTATTATCTTTAAAATTGTTATATGAATCCACAAATTCAAGAAATAGCAAATTCATTTACAAACACAAAATTAAAAAAAATAGTTAATGTATACAAACTTCATTATAGAAATGGTCCGTCTCCTGGTTTGGGAGATTATTTAAGAGGATGTTTTATGTTGTTGCAGATATCATATTTATTAAATATAGAGTTTGACTTAGATGTATCCCAGCATCCATTGTCAAAATATATAGAATCTTCTGTAAGCGTAAAAGGTATAGATTATAATGCAGTAGATAAGTTTTATGGAATAAATAGAAAAGATGGAAAAAACAATTACGAAAATTCTGCTACAAATATAAACAGCATTTTTTTAACACAAATTATTTCTCATTTAAATTCTCAAAATTGTGAAACTTTTGGACTATTTTCAAATGCATTTCCGTGTTTTAATGTATACTCTCAACTTGGAAAAGAAATAATAAAATCTAAATTAAGACCAACCAAATTAATGACTGAATATGTTGACGCAACATTAAATCAACTAGGGTTATCAAAAAAAGGTTACGGCATAATTCACATAAGAGCAGGAGATAACTATCTTGTAAATGGAGAAGCGATGGATATGCTTTTTATTAATAAAATGAAAAATATATTAAAACATTTTACATTTTCAGATAGAAGATATATTATACTTAGCGATTGCAATATAATAAAGAAACATTTAAAAACTGTGCCAAATTTTTACATATATATTAGAAAAATGGAACATCTTGGTGGCGAGGCTTTAAAATCTACAGAAACAAATGGAATAATGAACACAATGTTAGATTTTTTTTTAATAGAACACAGCAATGCAGTTCTATCATTGTCTGTTTATGACCATGTAAGTGGATTTAGTAAATATGCAAGTATTATAAACAATATTCCATTTAAATATATAAAAATTTAAGACAATGTCAATATAATATATAGATGAAATATCATTTTATAACTTTTGCGACAAAAAGTTATATTAATTATGCGCAAAATTTGTGTAAAAGTGCAATTGGAATAGGGAAATTTGACACTGCAACAATATTTACATATAATGATATTGATAATGACTTCTTAGAGAAAAATAAATCAATATTATCGTTAAAACGTGGTGCTGGTTATTGGTTGTGGAAATCTTACTTTATTAATAAAAAATTAGAAGATGTTGACGAAGGTGATGTTGTGTGTTACTGTGATAGTAAATATTTAATCAAAACAGACGTTCGCAATATAGAAAAAGAGTATATCCTAGACAAAAACATAGGAATAACTCTAAATAAACCAGACCAAGCAGCATTTTATAAAGAAAAGTTTTATTCAAAGGAGGATGCGTTTAATTTAATGGGAATAAAAAACGAATATAAATTGCAGTTTAAAGAATCTCCCCAAGCATGGGCAGGGTTTATAATAATAAGAAAGGCAAATTTTTCTTCTTTTTTTATTAAAAAGTGGTTGCAATTTTCTCAGAATCCATTAATAATAACAGACTCTAAAAGCGTTACAGGAAAAGAGGACGCCTTTTTTATAGAAAATAGACACGACCAAACGGTTTTAAGTTTACTTGCAAAGAAATGGGGAATTCGGTTTTATGTTATGAAACAAATTTACTTAATAAATGCGTAATAAATAATAATTTTATAAACTACCATTATAATAATGTTAACTTATAAAATAGTTGTAGCTCGTTACAATGAAAATGTACAATGGTTATTTAAAGAAAAAGATAATTGCATAATATATAATAAAGGAACCCCGTTAAACATTGATTCAGAAATTATGTTAGATAACGTTGGCAGAGAATCGGAAACATACTTAAATTACATTATTAATAACTATGACAGTTTACCAGACATTGTTATTTTTACACAAGCAAATATTTCAGACCATCGTGGAAAAAATGACGTTGATTATTTGTTAAAATTAAAAGAAGAAGCTGATAATTATGGTAAATCGTTGCCAACAATTATTCATAATTATTCAAATAATCCAAATAAATGTTGGGGTCCATATTGGAATGTGAACAAATCATATAATGGGTTTTATTTAAAGGATAATTATAAAAATAATAACCCACAAGTATTTGTTGATTGGTTTAAAAAAAATATAAACGAAACCTATCCAAACCCTATAAAAATATACGGTAATGCATTATTTGCTGTTAAAAAGGAATTGATATTAAAAAATGACGTAAACTTTTATAAAGGTTTAATAAATGAAGTAAACTTTCATTTAAACCCCGCAGAAGGGCATTTTTTTGAACGTTCTTGGTATTATATATTTAATTAGTCTTATCATGTGCATGCAATATTATAATATAACTAACTTATATATATGGAAAGGGTTTCTGTTATTATTCCAACATTTAATAGATTTAAATATCTATTAAATGCCATTGAAAGCGTTAAAAAACAAACCTATATAAACATTGAAATTATAGTGATAAACGACTGTTCTACTCAACAAGAATACTATAATTATGATTTTGGAGAGAATGTTATTGTAATTCATCTAGATAAAAATAGCAAAAGTGTCTTTGGTTATGCATGCGCAGCTTATGTAAGAAATCAAGGTATTGCTATATCAAGTGGAGATTATATTGCTTTTTTAGATGACGATGATATCTGGTTTCCTAATAAAATAGAAATTCAAATAAGGAGAATGAAAGAAACCGGATGCAAAATGTCTTGCACTGAAGGGTTAATAGGACATGGAATATACGATGAAACTAAAAATTATGCGGTATGTTTGCGACAACAATATTTTAGTGCTTTTAGACAACGTTATAGACAAGTTGGGTCTAATTCATTAGAACGAGGTTATCCATTTATATGGGATTTAAATTTCTTAAGAATAAATAACTGTTGTGTTAACTCCAGTGTGGTTATAAAAAAAGATATATTAGATAAAATAGGAAATTTTAAACACATGCCTCCTCCAGGAGAAGATTATGATTGTTGGTTGCGTGCTTTAGAATATACAAATTGCGTATACGTTAAGGCTATATGTTTTTACTATGATTTAGGTCACGGAGACGGTCAAAATTATTAGTTAAATAGATAAGTTTATTATATTTACAAGTATTAATGCTTAATATTTATGAACCAAATATAAATCAATATAATAATTCTGCAATAAATGCTATAGAATCTGGATGGATTTCAAATCACGGTGAGTATGTTGACAAATCTACACAAAAATTAAAAGAGTTTTTAAATTGCAAACATGCAATCTTAATGGCAAATGGTACTTGTGCAACGCATTGTTTATTTTTATCTTTAAAATTTAGGCATCCTGAAATAACAAAAATATACGTTCCAAACAATGCTTATGTTGCTGCGTGGAATGCTGCATTAATGGTCTATTCAATAGAACAATTAGAAGTTATGAAAATGGATATAAAGACTTGGAATATTAACACCGATGAAAAATATATTAAAACGTTAGACTCTAATTCAGCGGTTCTTATAGTTCATAATTTAGGAAATATTGTAAACGTTCCTAGATTAAAAAGTATGAGGCCAGATTTAATTTTTGTAGAGGACAATTGCGAAGGTTTATTTGGGAAATATAATGAGATTTATTCAGGAACTAGTAATGATAGTTTATGTTCTTGTGCATCTTTTTATGGCAATAAAATAATTACAACAGGAGAAGGTGGTGTTTTTTTAACACAACACGATGATATTTATCAACATATTAAAAAGGTATATTCTCAAGGTATGTCAGAAACAAAATATTTGCACGACGTTCACGCATATAATTACAGAATGACAAACATTCAATCGGCATTTTTATACGACCAGTTAAATGATATTGAAAATATTCTTGAAAATAAAAAAAGCATTTTTTCCAACTATGAAAGACTATTGGATGGGTTAACAAAAAACGGAAAGGTTGCGCTTTTTGAACAAGAAGAAAAAACAGTGTATGCGCCATGGATTTTTGCAGCTCGTCTAATTGGAAATTCAAAAACAATAGAAGAAACTACATCGTTTTTTAGAGATAATTGCATTGATATAAGACCATTTTTTTACCCAATTAATAAACACTATCATTTGTCAAAAATAGAAAACAAAGACCCAGCTTCAGAAACATTAAATCAAGAAATAATTATGATACCTTCTTCGCCCAAGATTACAATAGAAGAACAAGAAAGGGTTGTTAACGCAATAAAAATGTTTACTGCATAAACTTTATATTTAAATAATAAAAAGTTTAAACGAATAATATACTATATAGATAAATATAAATGTCTGGTTGGCAAACAATAGAACAACTTAAGAAAAAGGGCATTACAGTTTATGGCAAAAATGTTTTAGTAAGTACTTTTGTTAATATTTATAATCCATCTAATCTAATATTGCACGACAATATTAGAATTGATGATTTTACCGTAATATCTTGCAAAGGAAAAGTTGAGATATTTAATCATGTTCACATTGGTTCGCATTGTATGGTTAGTTCTTCAACAAATGTTGTGTTTGGGAATTATGTTGGAATATCATCTGGGGTGAAGTTGTTTGGTGGTTGCGACGACTTTTCTGGGGATTTCTTAACAAATCCAACAATTCCCAAAAAATATTTGAATGTTCAAGTTGGTGATATTATTCTAGAAGACCACGTTTTAATTGGTGCAAGTAGTATAATCTTGCCAAATTGTGTTTTAAAAAAAGGGACCGCTATAGCAGCAATGTCTCTTGTTAAAAAAAACACAGAAGAATGGAAAATTTATGGAGGATGTCCAATAAAATTTTTAAAAGACCGCAAAAAAACTTGTTTAATTATGCAAGAACAACTAGAACTGGAAGAAAATAAAAAACCAGAGGACCCAGAAATTATTAAGGATAATTTAAAGTTTGAGTCAAATGAACTGGATATAGATAAGTCAAAAAAAACAATTTTTATTACTGGTGGTTCTAGAGGAATTGGTAAGGCAATAGCACAGCATTTTAAAAAATTAGATTATATAGTAATTGTGTCATATAATAAGTCTGTTGAAACTGCAAATATATTATCTAAAGAAGGAATTCACTGTTTTAAAATGGATGTAACAGATTATGAAGAATGCAAAAAAGTTGTTGAAACTATAATTGAAAAATTTAATAAAATTGACATTCTTGTAAATAATGCTGGTATAATAAAAAATCAACTATTTCATAAAATGACAATTGAACAATGGAAGTCTGTTATAGACACAAATTTAAATTCAATGTACATGGTAACACACAACGTAATTCAAAACATGATAGAAAATAAAAATGGAAAAATAATTAATATATCATCAATATGTGGGTTAAAAGGAAGCAAGGGGCAAACAAATTATTCAGCGTCAAAGCACGGAATTGTTGGATTTACAAAATCTCTTGCATTAGAATATTGTAGTAGTAATATATTAGCAAATTGTATATGCCCTGCATTAGTTGAAACAGATATGTTTCATAATATAAATTCAAAAGTTACAGATAAAATAGTTCAATCTAATCCAATTAAAAAGGTGATTGAACCACTTGAAATTGCAAAGGCGTGCGCTTTTCTAGCAGAATCAGTGTTTTGCACAGGAACTATACTTAATATTGATTGTGGAATGAACTGTTAATGTTTTTTTTTCTTACAAGATAGCATTTATTGCATCTTCGGTAACTTCAAAAATGTTATTTATTTCATCTTTATCATAAAAATTCTTTGCAAATACAAAGTGTTTTTTTGAATTTTCCTTGTAATTAAATCCATCTTTATTTTCAATAAATATAACAGTTGGGTCATAATGAAAAATGTCTTTTAATAAAGATTTCTCGCAGCATTTAATAACTATTTCGTCGTAGAAAAAGGAATAATACTTAATAGGTCTTACAAAATCTTCAATATTATTAATATTGTCTGCTATTTCTATTAACAATCTATTAACTTTGTAACTTTTCTGTTCTTTTAACAGTGATTTTGCAGCATAATTAATCTTATTTTTAACTCTAAATCGTATATCATTATATTCAATGCATTCTTTGCACACGTTTAAATATTCTTCATCGCCAACGCCACCATCTCTTAAAACATCCATCATATTCCAAATTAACAAATTTACCTTTTTCATTGATTGATACAAATCGTTGTATTCAACTAAAAAACCTTCTAATTTTTCATATAATAAATTGTATTCTTTTTGAACGTCGTCTCGTCTATGGTCTTTAATTTTATCCAATTTAATATCCAAAATGGTTAATTTGTCAATTGCTTCCCCTAAAGAAACAGGCAAATAAATTAAATTTTTTGAAACGTTCATTTAGCGTAATTATATATATTCACAATATATATATGACAAAACAAAAATACGCATTTTTTTTATCCAATAATGGATTAGGCGATAACATTACAAGTATTAGCGCTGTTAATTTCTTGCAAAATTATTATGAGACAATCTATTTTTTATGCGCAAAAAATAATAATGACAACGTAGTATTATTTTTTAACGAATCTGTTGTTACAATACCATTTGATTCATCAAAAGACGAAGTAACGGAATGTAAAAAAATACTTAATGGCGTTAGCCACGCCGATATATTTGTTTCGGGGATTAATAAACACGAGATAAAATCAAGAATAACTCATCCAGATTTATTAAAACCTATTATATTAAATGTTATTAAACATAGTGACCCCAATAAAACTATTCCCATAAAGTATCATCACATTTATTATTTTTATAGCGACATTGGTTTAAATTTATCAATTTATTTTAATTATTTTGACATTAAAAGCAGCGAATTAAGTCTTAAATATTACAATGGTTTAAAAGATTATAAAATAATTTTTATGCACACAAAATCTAGCAAAAGCGAGATTAATTTAGTTGATTTGATAAATACGTATAAAAATAACAATGAATTCATAATAATATGCGCAAATAAAAACGTTTATGACAATACTGACACCAAATTTGAAATAGCAGAAAAATATATTAATATTAAAGTAGCGCATTACATTGATATTATTAAAAATGCTGAAATAATTCATGTCATTGATTCATGTTTTAGTTGCATAGTTTATCCATTATTTGTTTGTAATAAACTAAAATCAATTGATACTGTTATACACGACCGTTAGATTTATTTTTAAACAAGGTTTGGGAAATGTTGAGGAGTTAATCGTCTAATGTGAAATGGTTTATCATTTAACAATTCCCAATTAAATTGTGTTATATCATTTGTAACATGGTGCAATTGTTGTCCATTTTCATGATATAAATTAGTCTCATCTGGATAAACTCTATAAAAAATGTTATATTTATACAAACACAAATTGTATAATCCGTTATCTTTATCATTTCCACAAAAATATGGTGCTTCTTTATACTTAATTGAAGTTCTCTTATTAAGATTATTATAATTTTCACATAAAAGCAACCAATCTGACATTAAATGCATTACATTATCTGTTTTTCTTAAAATAATTAAACCAGCATATATTGAGTTGTCATTTTGATGCAAAATATTAAATCTAGGATAATACCGCATTATAGCATCCATTTTAACCCATTGTTTTGATTTATAATAATCGTTTGTAGAAAATGCTATTATTTCCTTTTCATTTAATTTATCAAAATAAAAATTTAATCTTTCAATGCCATTTTTATTTAAATGAATGCCTGCATCACAATAAAGTAATATATCATTATTGTTCATATTTGATAGAGTATCAATTATTATTTTTGGTTTCCAAATAAAACACCCAAATCCTTGTTTATAATTTTGATTAATAAAATTTTGATGTTTATTAATAAAATCAGGAATGTGAGTTTCATTTAATTGCAATATTTCATCAAAAACATTTAGGGATTTAGCTTCTTCTGCTATTCTATCGCAAGACATAAAGTCTTTATTTGCAAATGTTAAAAATATTTTTTTTGCCATTATATATATATATATATAATTTTATTTTTATATTACAATTAACTTATTTGCAAATTGTCTACTATTTTTTAGTGCCACTAATAATAGCATTCGTAATTATTATTATTTTTATTGTCTGTTGTAAAATTATAATATGCTGATTGATTTAACAGAGTTAGTAAAAAAATACAATATTTATTTTAAAGGAATTTTGCACGTTGGTGCTCATGAATGTGAAGAAATTGACTTGTATGAAAAATATTTGCCTAGAAATAAAATACTTTGGATTGACGCTTTGTATGACAAAGTTGAATTATGTAAGTCTAGATACAATGATTTGTTAATTGAATGTGTCGTTGTTTCTGATAAAAATGAAGTTGTTAATTGGAATCGTTCCAATAATGGACAATCCTCATCTATATTCAATCTTGGGTTACATAAAATTCATCACCCACAAATTCACTACGTAGTTAGCGGAAAAAGAGATGCTGTTCCTCTTAGCAGTTTTATTGGAAATTATGATATTTCATACAATTTTATTAATTTGGATATACAAGGCGCTGAATTAAAGGCCTTAAAAGGTATGGAAGAATATTTAAAGAATGTTGATTATATTTATACAGAAGTTAATTGCGATTATGTATATGAAGAGTGCGCATTAATAAATGAGATGGATGAATATCTTTTGAAATTTAATTTGCATAGAGTTGAAACTGTTTGGGCCGGCGAATGCAAATGGGGTGATGCATTTTACATTAAAAAAGTTTAAAATTGCAATTTAAATTTTGTTACAACTTGCATTTAATAATAAAATAATTTTATTATTAAATACCTTATATCATATAATATATAAATCTTAAACGAGTTTTTAGTCTTACCAATCATGTGTATGTTTTATTACATAAAAATAGAAAAAATTTCACTATTAACATCAACTGTCCTATTCAAACATACTATATTGCAATATTGATAATGGTCTTTTAAATTTTGCAAAGGAACCAGTCTATCGTTGGTTAAATAACAAAACCTATAAAAGCCGTGTTTTTCTAAATAAAATATAACATCGCGAAGATTTATATTATTATCTAAAAATGTTCCGCCATATTCAAATTGGACTATTTTAACGTTTTTCAACAATTCTTCAAATCCCATTAAAACATTCAATTCATATCCTTCTGTGTCTATTTTAACAAAATCAATTTCTGTTACATTTCTTTCAAAAATATACTCTTTTGCCTTTTTTATATTTAATGTAATTTTATTAGCGTCGTCACTTATTTGACAACTATTTACTCTATCATAAAATGATTGATATTTTGGATAATAATATAATTCTTTGGCTTCATTGCCTAAACCAAAATTGTTAAAATGCGATAGTTTATTGTTATTTGGTTGTTTTGATAAATTGTCTATAAATTCGTTAACTGGATCAAAATAATGAACCTCGCCTGTAAAATTTACAAATTCGCTATCCGATCTACATCCAACATCAAAAATAACATTTATATTATTTTTTATTTTTAAAAAAAAAGCTTCTTCGCCGTTAGTTTTTGGATCACAGTTGTTAAACATCTATTTTTTGTATAATATTCTTAGAATAAAAACTGTTATAATTAAACGAGTTTTATATAACATCAGTTTAGACCCTTGAAGATTTAAAACCACGCCCTATTAATTTTAAAATTATATTTTAATTTGCATTGGTGGCACGTACCAACAAGATGCTTTAAACTCCTCAAAATCATTACCATTGTGTAATCCAATCCAAGGTCCATGATTTCTTACATTTGATTTATGCAGATGAACAATTTTTATTTGACTGCATGGGTTTAAGATTTTTAGATTTTGTTCATATAAAGCTTTAATGATTCTAGTTTCTATTCCAGGATAATTTTGATAAAAGTCAACATTTTCTAAAATGCTTTCGTTTACTACATTTGCTTTGAATATATAACAGTCGTGACTACCTTCATACTTATTAATTAACGGACAAGACAAATCATATTCGTGTCTAGTTAATGCATACACCCAGCTGTTTTTATCTAAAGCGTCTAATATGGTTTTATCAAATTCATAAATAAAAATATCTGAATTTGCTATCATGCAAATTTTATTTTGCAAATATTCAATTATATATTTAAAATAGTCTGTATATTTTGGTTTTTTTCCAATCTCAATAATACATATTTTATCTGTATTTGTTTTATTTATAATAGTTGTCAGTTTATTAGATGAATCTTCATCATCAACAAATAAATGTATTTTTTCTATAATAACGCTTTTAATATTATTTAATAAAGTTGCTTCAAGTTCTCTGCTTCTAATAATGTCGTTTGAAATATAAAAAGTGGTAACAAGGTTAATCATATAAATATATTTATATTTATCTTTTTAAATGGTTGCGGTTACATTTATAATACAATTTGAATTAATACTTTAAAGACATTTTTTTAATTCATTAATGTGAAAACTAGACCTAGACTCATCTTCGTAAACATATTCGCCAACAAATCTTAAGTTTTTGAAATAACTAATTGGAAAATTTATACAGTGTGCTTCTTTTTTATGAAAACTAGCATGTATAACTGAATTTTCTTTAATAACTGGGTAAATAAAAATTCTCAAAAAATCCTGGTCATACATTCTATTTTCATTATTTTGATTATATTCATTTATTACAATAGTCCAATTTTGAATTTCTGGAATTTTTCTTGTTCCAAACATTCCAGCCAATATTTCAAAATTATGATGTGGATGGTCTCTCATAATGTGAAATAATTTGCCACTATCTAACCATTCTTTAACCGCTAACTGTTCTCTTAATGTAAATCTTGTATCACTATCTCTAGCAATCATAATTTCAACTTCTGGGTCATCAATGGCTTCAAAGCGCCACATTCTTGGTTTGCAAATTTCATTTGTTAAATCCCCAGTTTTAAATATTATCTTTGTATTGTCAAATTCGTGCAATTTTTCTATAATTTCTTTAGGAACTGTTTCTTCGTGAACATAAAACCAACATTCAAAATCAGGATAAACAGTTTTTGCCAACTCTGCGTTTTTAATGGCTCCAATAGTATACATAGGTTTATCCCCCCATAAACTAAAAGTTATTACTTTCTTCATATATTAGGGAATTATTTTATTTTTATAACAATCTAATGTATGGATAAAGTGTCGGTTATTATTCCAACATTTAATAGATTCAAGTATCTATTAAATGCTATAGATAGTGTAAAAAATCAAACCTACACAAACATTGAAATTATAGTTGTTAATGATTGTTCTTCTGAAAAGGAATATTATGATTATGATTTTGGCAAAGACGTTATTGTTATCCATTTGGAAAAAAATAGCAAAAGTGTCTTTGGTTATGCATGCGCAGCGTATGTAAGAAATCAAGGAATAAATGTATCAAGTGGAGATTATATTGCTTTTTTAGATGATGATGATATGTGGTTTCCAAATAAAATAGAAATTCAAATAAAGAGAATGAAAGAAACGGGTTGCAAAATGTCGTCCACTGAAGGGTTAATAGGATATGGAATATACGATGAAACTAAAAATTATGAGATTTATAATAGAGAGCACTGTTTTAATATAATTAGAGATATATATAGAAAGACTGGGTCTAATGCATTAGAGAAGGGCTTTCCGTTTATTTGGGATTTAAATTTCTTAAAAATACATAACTGCTGCATTACATCTAGTGTTGTTATAAAAAAAGATATATTAGATAGAATAGGAAATTTTAAAGAAATGCCTCCTCCCGGAGAAGATTATGATTGTTGGTTGCGTGCTTTAGAACATACAAATTGTGTATACGTTAAGGCTACATGTTTTTACTATGATTTAGGTCATGGTGATGGTCAAAATTATTAATATATTAGACTTAAAACTGTAATTTGTTTTTATAATATATTAACGCATCCAGAGTCATAATAAAATTTTTAAATAGTACTTTGACAGAACTAGACAAATTCCAAAGTTTTAATTTTAATACTATGCATTTAATAATTAAAATTAAAATACTTTTATTATTAAATGACTTCTGTTCCACCTAAACGAGTTTTTATTGTCCCTTATAGAGACCGCATTCAGCAAAAATTCTTTTTTTGCAAGCAAATGGACTTTATTCTTGAAGGGCAAGACGACTATGAAATTTTGTTTGTGCATCAATGCGACGCCAGAAATTTTAATCGTGGTGCCATGAAGAATATCGGGTTTTTAGCAATCAAGGAGAAATACCCGGATTCATACAAAGATATTTCTTTTATTTTCAACGACGTTGATACATTACCATTTCACAAGTTGTTTGATTATGAAACAACCGATGGGATTGTTAAACATTATTATGGATTTGAAACAGCTTTAGGAGGAATTGTTGTTATAAAAGGTTCTGACTTTGAGCTAATCAATGGTTATCCTAATTATTGGGGTTGGGGCATGGAAGACGCATCATTACAAAAAAGATGTTTTGCATATGGACTTCAAATTGACCGCAGCAATTTTTACACTATTGGCAGTCCTGAAATCCTTCAACTGTTTGACGGTGTCTCTCGTCTTGTCTCAAGAAAAGACCCACAGCGAATGAAAACTGATAGCGGTCAAGACGGATTAAGAACTATTCATAAGCTTCTTTTTACAACTGACAGAGAATCGTTGAACCCCGATGATAATAAATTTGTAGTTGAAAGCGAGAGAACATTTGTGGTGAATGTTACATCATTTATGACAATGGTTAGATTTGAAACTGATTCTTATTATGAATATGATTTGAGAGAACCTGTGAGCAAGGTTGTATTTCCAGACCGAGAATCAACAACAAAAACACACATTGGTCCAGAAGAATGGAGAAATATTCCCTATAATCCAATGGCAGATGAGAGAGTAATGATGATTCAACAACAGCGAGCAATGGCACAGCAATTGCAAGGTCAAATGCAAGCTCAAAGAATGATGCCACCACAATCTCCTACAACAATTTTCTCTCCACAATATGCCAGAATGATTGGTGCAAGACCTAGAGCAACAAGTAGCGCAAATATTGGCTTAGGTGGTGTGAGACGTTAGTATTTTAGGTTTTATTTTATTTACCGTCGGGTTTCAATAACTTTTTCTCTCTTCATCCTAATGGATAAGAGTCAAATTGTTAAGGAACTAAAGGATGTTACCTTCCCAGAAGTTCTAAAAGACTGGCTAGAAATTGCATCAAAATCCCCAGAAGCAATTGAAACTTTAAATGGAAGAAGTCGTCTAGGTTGTAATTTAATAGATTATTATTTTTTTGAACAGCGTATAGAAACTATAGGAAATAAAGGTATTAATTTCTTTCAGTTTGTTGACGATATTGAGAACTACAAGAAAAAGAAATATATTCAAACCTTACTTACATATTGTGAAAACCATAATCGCTATAAAGACAGTATTATTAAGAAGTATTATTACTGTTATGGATTATGTTTTGGTCGCATCAATGCGTTTAAAATAACAAACGCATTGCAAATTTATAATAGGTATCCACCTGTAACTGCAGTTATGGACCCATTTTGCGGGTTTGGTGGAAGACTTGTAGGTGCAATGATGAAGAATATAAATTACATTGGAGTTGATTTGAATAAAGATTTAGAGCAAGGATATTTGAGTTTGATTAAAGATTTTAGAGAGAAAACTACATCCAAAATAGAATTATTATTCCAGGATTCAAATTCAATAGACTATAGCAACTACAAATATGACATGGTTTTTACTTCGCCTCCTTATGAAAACATAGAGATATATAAACACATGGAGAGAAAAAGTATTGAAGAATGGAACAAGTTTTATAAAGAAGTATTTCAAAAGTTGTGGGATAACCTAGAACCTAATGGGACATATATTATAAATATTAACGAAAAAATATATACAAAGATACTGGAGCCGTTGTTTGGTCCTGCCATGGAGGCCATCTTATTAAAAAAATCCAGTAAAAATGATTACAAAGAATACATTTATATTTGGAAGAAACTGAATTAAATACTTTTTACTATTATATTATTATTTACAAATGGCAAATAATAATAAAACTTCTTTAAGTTCAATTGCAGACATTAAACATGCACTATATATTAATTTGAAGCATAGAATAGATAGACGCGAGCATGTAGAGCAACAACTGGCGTTAATTGGAATTACATCTCCAACAAGATTTAATGCAATAAAACTTCCAAATGGAGCTCTTGGTTGCAGCATGAGTCATTTAAGGTGTTTGCAAATAGCAAAAGAAGAAAAATGGCCACACCTATTATTATGCGAAGATGATATTCAATTTTTAGACCCGACTTTGTTTGTTAAACAGATAAACGGATTCTTGGAAAATCATGAAGATGATTCAACATGGGATGTACTTTTAATTGCTGGCAATAATATGCCTCCTTACGGAATAGAAGACGATTATTCCGCTCGTGTATTTCAATGTCAAACAACAACTGGTTACTTAGTCAAACAACATTATTATGACAAATTAATAGCAAATATTAAAGGAGGGATTGAAAAACTAATCAAGGAACCACACAATCACCGTTTTTATGCAATTGACAAGTATTGGTTTAATCTTCAACAGGAAGATTATTGGTTTTTAATAACACCTTTAACTGTTGTGCAGAGAGAAGATTATAGTGACATTGAGAAACGAATAACAAATTATAAGAAAGCTATGACAGATTTAGACAAAGAAAGTTATTTTAGACGAGTTGCCAAGTAAAGAAATAACGCATAAATATAACAACATAAAAAAAAGAGGTTTAGTTGTTTCATTTACAACTTTTGATATTTCATTACCAGAATACTCATTATTTTTTAACTTGAATAAGTTAAATGATATTGGACTGCATATAATGGCCAACAAAATTCCAAATATAGCGTTATTTGCTGTTATATACATTAATGCAAGAGAATTAGACATAATATTTAAATTTGTAATAATGCTTGCACAAACTAATGAAAACCGTTTTCCAAAGATAACCGGCAAAGTATATATTTTGTTTGCTTTATCACCAGCATAGTCTCTAATATCAAGAAGAATTTCATTAGATAAAGACCCGTAAAATACAAGACTCATTGCAATGGATAAAATTCCAAAGTTATTATTTTCGCTTACAATTATAGTTTGTGAGGAAGATACTCCAGAAAAAAACAATGTTAATGAGACAATCCACGCACAAGATAGATTTTTAAAAAGTGGAAGTCGTTTTAAAAAAGGTGTATATATGCCAGTAAGAAAAATAATAAAATTTATAATATATTGTTGCATTTCAGGTAAAAAGCGAAGACTTAGAGCCTCGGCAGACCCAATTAAAGACAAATAGAGTAAAAGTGCTTCATATATTTTAACTTTTCCTGATGCAATTGGTCGTCCAGGATTGTTAATCTTATCAATCTTAACATCATAAACATCATTTATAACCATACTACTAGAGAGAATAAGTATTGTAGATGAAACAGAAGTTATAAATGTTTTGGAATGAATGAGATTGGTCAATGACGGATTCATTATAAACCCCCCTGCACCACATAAAAAAAGGGTTGGTAATATGCTTTTTGGGCGAATTAATTTTACTAAGTTCTTTATTTTAGAGAGTGGTTCTGGAAAAGTATTTAAAATTGGTGATTGTTTTTCATATAATGCATTATTTAATCTGTTGGTCTTTTCTGGGATAAATTTTAAACCTGTTGTATTTATTATACCAAAAAAACCAAATAATAAATGAAATGCACTTCTCAATTTCATTTATATAGTTAATGATTATTTTTTAAGTATATACCCGCAATCATATTAAAAAATATGATTATAACAATACATGGATGAAAAAGTAAGCGTTATTATTCCAACATTTAATAGATTTTGTTATTTATTAAATGCTATTGAAAGCGTAAAAAAACAAACGCATAATAATATTGAGATTATTGTAGTAAATGATGGGTCTACACAAAAAGAGTATTATGAATATGATTGGGCTAATATAAGGATTATCCATTTGGAACAAAACACACAAAACATTTTTGGATATCCTTGCGCGGCTTATGTAAGAAATCATGGCATTAAAGTTTCAAGTGGAAATTACTTAGCATTTTTGGACGACGATGATATATGGTTTCCAAATAAAATAGAGTTGCAAATTAAAAGAATGAGAGAAACTGGATGCAAAATGTCTTCAACAGATGGGTTAACTGGTCATGGAATATTTAATGAAAAACGCAGTTATAAAAAATTTAATGCTGAAAGTGCGTTTGATTACATAAACTATGTATATTATTCTAATGGAAAAAGCGATTTAATTAAAAATGGACTACCTGATATATGGAATTTAGAATTTATTAAAATAAACAACTGCATAATATGTAGTTCGGTTCTAGTAGAAAGATGCATTTTAGATAAAATAGGAAATTTTAAAGAAATGCGTCCCCCCGGAGAAGATTATGATTGTTGGTTGCGGGCATTAGAACACACTGATTGTGTTTATTTGAAAGAAATATGCTTTTATTATGATGCTGGACATGGAGATGGACAGCATTATTAAATAATGTTATATAAAGAAAACCACGCGTTACTTTGAAATAGAAAAAACAAATCCGTGTTTTCAAAATATAGTTGCAACATCAAATTTTGGTCGTCATCTGTAATATAATTTTCTTGCCATTCTGCAAGTTTTTTATCATATAATTCTTCAAATTTATCAACGCAAGATGAATGAATAATATAAGCACCTCCAGTTAAATAAATATCATAAGAAGTTAACATTATATTTGGGTCTATATAACACGTTGGTTTAAAAAATGTGTGAAATAACATTTTGTGTGGAAGTTTTGATATATTAATGTTTCTAGGCACAGATTGTTCGCATCTGACATATCCAAAATCAATCCAAGAATAAAATTCATAATATGGGTATGATTTTCTTGCATCGCTTATAAAATTAATTTTGCTATGATTTAACAAATTATATTCAGAGTAAAGATGTTCTGGATGATTTTTTCTCTCGTTAGGAATTTTATTTTTATAAATATCGCTTGAAATTATTCGTTTATCGTTTTCCAAATACTTCTTTAAAAATGTATTTACAGAGTTATAATTCTTTAGAACAAAATTTGAACCTGCGTTATTTAAATTTATTCTCGCTAATATTTTATCACGCACATCATCTTCTACATATACAATCAAATTGTATTCAAAATCTTTAATCAAATTAAAAAAGTATTCAAAATACTCGTCGTTTGTTCTGCTGCTTTGAATCCATGATTTTCTATCAATGTCTTTATAAGCTGTTATAAATAATATGTCGTTTGCCATCTTCTATATAAATAACTAGGTTCTTTGTTTAATATATGGGAAAACTTTTATATTGATTGGCAATAATAAATGATATTCAAATAGCTTAAAATATACTTAATAATATAAAATAATACTATGTCGCTGTTATCCAAACTACTTCATTTTGTTTTACTAACAACCAAGAAATATGAAATAGATGAATCACATGGATTGTCTCATAGCATGAATGTTTTGCATTATGCTAATAAAATATACGAATCTGAGGTTGAACTTTATCCTATTCTTAAAAACCAGGAAAAGTTGATATATGTATCCGCGGTTCTTCACGATATGTGTGATAAAAAATATATTGATGAAAATACTGGATTAAAAGAAATAGAAACTTTTTTACAAGAGGAAAATGCATTAACGCCAACTGAAATAAACATGTCAAAACAAATCATGTCAACCATGTCTTATTCAAAAGTCAAACAACATGGATTCCCAATTATGGGAGGTTATCAAAAAGCGTATCATATTGTAAGAGAAGCAGATTTATTAACAGCGTATGACTTTGACCGTTGCATGATTTATCAAATGAACAAGAATGGTGGAGATTTGGAAGATGCTTTTAAAAATGCAAACAACTTGTTTGAAAATCGTGTTTTGAAGCACAATGAGGATGACTTATTTTTATTTAATTACTCAAAACAAGAGTCTTTAGTTTTGCACCAACTATCGTTGCAAAGAATAAATAGTTGGAAAAACATTCTTATTCGTCCTGGGTTCTAATAAAAAAAATTATATATTATTGTCTTTTTATAATATATAATGCCACGTAGAAAAACACGCATAGTTCGCAAAAAATCATGCCGCGTCAAGAAAGCTCGCACCATGAGGAAAATGAAAGGAGGCTGAGGTCCACCCAAGGCGCCTGACACACCACCAACGGTGCCTTCTCTCCCTAATTTGCCATAAAGTCACATTATGTTGTTATTTTCTGGAATGACCGGTTTCTTCTTTTTTCAATTGAAAAGTAGCAGCTGTGAAAATAGAAATTTATTACATAATACTCCTTAGACTAAAAACGCAATATCTTTGAAATATTCGTCACTTTGAACCGGAATCATAACCTTTTTAAATACCGGATTTAAATTTAGACCAATGGCATAATCTTCCAAATACTCTTTTTCAATATTTTCTCTCTTTGAAACAAGATTAGTAACCGCCTCTGGAGAGAGAAAATAGAAACGACCACTACAATATTCCGTCTTTTGTATTATCATGTCTTGTGGTAACTCTGGGTGGATTGTAAAATATTGCGATAAATATGGGATTTGTACATCCACAATTTGACCACCATAATGCGCCTTCATCTTTGTAGGCTTTCTTACAAGCTTATCTATTAACATATCAAAAAATTTATAGTCTTGCAATTCCTGGTCATCATCGGTTTTAAATATATATTTGAATTTAAATGTGCTACGAACTGCATGTAAAGCAGCAATAACTTTTTTAGGTAATGAATTATAGTCGTCCTCAGTTTTAACCCAGAGGATTCTTGTTTCATTATCAAATACATATGGTGTGGATAATTCAGTATCGCCGATTACATGATAATAAGAAACGCATTCGGACAAAAAATTCAACCAACCCGCCTTTTGCAGAAGTGCTTTGGTTCTATATCTCATGCAATTCATAATTAATAAAATATAATCTTGTTCTATTCGCTCATCGCTCATTTATATTATAATCTTTATAACATAAATTACTTTTAACTTATTTTATAGTATTTGTTTTTATTTCTTATTCTTGTTCTTTTATTCTTATTAATTAATTGGAAGTTATCTTTGTCCACGTCTCTGGGAATAAATCTTGCACATCTTTATTCGCCAATAATGGACCAAACCATAAATCTGGATAACATATTATTTTATCTTCATGTGAGTTAAAATATGCGCCCCACCAACTAAATGAACTATTTGCAATTATATTGTGACGACACAAGCTCATCATTAAAAGTTGCTCCCAATCAATAATTCCGTGGTCTATTTTAACAAACCTGCACTCTTGAAATTGTATCTGCAACCTGTCTATAATTATTTGAACGTCTCCATCGTCTTCTTTTTCGCAAAAGTATAAAACTTTTAATTTGTCATTTTTAGTTACGCATGATATATGTTGAATACTGTTTCTATAATATTCATATTTCATAAGAGGATGGTAACCTTGTTTGTTTTTATAATCACCTAAACGAAAATGCATGCTTATTATATTATCGTAATTGTGGTTATACTTGGCTTTTGTGGCCTCTTTTTGTTCGTCTAATTTTATTGAGTTAGATAAAGTATTCCAAATTTTCTGGAAATATTTGTGACTTTGAAAGTATCCAATTAATGTAGTATGAAAATTTTCATAGGGAGCAGGTATTTCTTGGAAACGAAAATCTTCAGTTTCTCTAATTATTTGAAATTTAGGTCTAACATTTGTTGTAAACATCTTTAAAGGATTTAAAAAATTATTCCAATAAGTAGGTCTATCGCCTAAATTATCTGTATATAAAAAACAAAAAGAGTTGTTATGTTTCATTGCATAAGAAATTGTTGCAAAAATTTGGAATAATTGATTTCCTAATCCGCCCATTAATTCACAAGATATCATTTGTATTATATCTTTTGTTTTTATTTTTATCTTCTTTTTCCTTTTTTGTTTTACACCTTTTCTCATTTAAAACGCCCATTTAAAAATGTTTTACATCAAAACAAATACCTTCATCTACTGTTTCATAACTAATTGTAATGTATTTATCATTTTCTTCAAAATGTTCTTCTTTATATTTATTTATTTTTTTACAATCGTAATTGTTATTTAGTGGTGATTTTAATTTCATGGTATATGGATATTGTTTCTCTATATCGCACTCAAAAATGTAAAAAATATCATATTTGTTGTTTACACTTAATATTCTTTTAGCATCACTTCCGGTTGTAGAATAAGCAATCCAACCATTGTGTTTACTTTCAAATAATACTATATGTTTTTTTAACATTATACTAAATTAATTTACATAAATTTATATACTTTTTGTTAAATTATATAAATTTATGAGCATTTTAAATGAGAAAATGTGTAAAAATTATTCGCTACTAAAATAAGCTCCCTTTCCCATCCCAAAGTCAGTTAAACGAGTAATAATTTCATGATTTTTTTCGTTCATCTCCTTTACCAAATCTTTAATTGAAATCATTCCAATAAATTCCTCATTGTTATCATCAATAACCAGTAAATGACGAATATCTTTGAACATCATCTTATTCATGCACATTGTCAAGGTATCACTTTTTTTGGCAATAATTGTATTTGGTCCATAAGTGCAAATTTCCTTTACCTTTACAGTTTCACTATTCTTTCGCAACGACGCAACCTTGGTAATAAAATCTCGCTCAGAACAAACCCCAACTACCTTATTATTGCTATCAGTAACGGCGAGACAACCAATATTAAATGCAGTAAAACGATTCACCGCTTCCTGAACGGGGCTGTTTTCACTAATCTTAAAATCAATCTTATGATAACAACTCTTTGCAAAAACATCTATTGCAGAAACTGGTGTGACAATAGACGAAAACTTACGAGAAAATGTTCTAGATAACATTATACATCTTTATTATAATGTTGTTTTAAGTATGTTTAATAAATATTTTTCACTTGCGGCATCGTTTCTAAAAATCAGCGTTAAAGTCAAATAAATCTGCAGCCTTTGTCTTTTCAGCCAATGCATAACTATCCACTCGCTTTTCAAAGAAATTGGTTTTAGATTCCAATGAGATAAGTTCCATAAAATCAAATGGGTTTGCAACATTATAAATCTTGTCATATCCAAGCTGCAAACACAATCTATCGGCAACAAACTGAATATATTGCGTCATGAGTGTAGAATTCATACCAATCAAGCGACATGGAAGGGCTTCACAAATAAATTCAGTTTCAATTTCAACAGCTTCTTTAATGATTTCATGAATTCTTGCCTTTGGCATTTTCTTTTGAAGTTTGCTATATAACAAAACTGCAAATTCCGTGTGCAAGGCTTCATCGCGAGAAATCAATTCGTTTGAAAATGTAAGTCCTGGCATTAATCCACGTTTCTTCAACCAATAAATGCTGCAAAATGCCCCACTAAAAAATATTCCTTCTACACAAGCAAATGCCACCAACCGCGTAGCAAAGCTACTACGATTATCATGCATCCATTTTTGTGCCCAATCTGACTTCTTTTTAATGCATGGAAAATTCTCAATAGCATGAAATAGTCTGGTTTTTTCCTCGGTGTTTTTTATGTAAGACTCAATCAAAAGAGAATAGGTCTCTGAATGAATATTTTCCATGGCAATTTGAAAACCGTAAAATGCTCTAGCCTCAGACAATTGAACGTCGTTCATAAATCGTGCAGCCAAGTTTTCCAACACAATTCCATCACTCGCTGCAAAAAATGCAAGAATCATGGAAATGAAAAATCTTTCATCATTTTCAAGAGCATCCCAGTGTGTTTGGTCCTTAGATAAATCAATTTCTTCAGCTCGCCAAAAACAATCCACTTGTTTTTTATACATTTTCCATATGTCTTGGTCTTGAATTGGAAACATTACAAATCTATTATCGTCAGGTGCGAGTAGTGGCTCTAAATTGTTCTTTGACATCCCTAAATAATATATAGTGAAGATTTTATATTTTAATCGGTAAGTCTTTTTCTTTTTTGGGTTTTTAAGTTTTTTTTTAAAAATAAAATACATTTATAGTGTAAGTATGCAAGTGTATGAAATAAACTTAGCTGATAGAGACAATTATTTAACGCAAATAGAGAACCAAATTCAGTCCAAAAGAAATTTATTACTTGAAAAGAGAAAAACTTTAGAAAGTACTGTTGGTCAAAATCAATTTTTAGAGGGTGTAAAAAACGATTATCAAAGATATCACAACTATATTATAAAACAAAATCAAGACCAAATGAGGGCAATGAACATATTAAATCAATACTTGGGGGATATTATGGTGAGTGGAAAGTTAACAGAAAAAGACATTAATAACACTAGACATGAACAAAATAATATATTGAAAGAAATGGATAAAATAAAAGGAGATTTAGACAATATTATTAATCCAAATGAAAATAAATAATTTATATGCGTAATATATATAAATTATGGCTCAACAAGCACAACCAGATTGTATTCCCCCACAAAGATTACAACAAGTTCAACAGTTTGTTCAAAGAATAGGCGATTTGAATGTTAGAATTGGGGCTGAACGACAAGCAAATGAAGCATTTAGAGCTGCAATTAATCAAAGAGTTCAGTCATTACAAGGAAAGATTCAACAAATTGCTCCAAGACTTGCTGCTCTTACTCAACAAATTGTAGCATTAACCGGTGAAAGAGACCAGGCAGTTCAAGAAAGAGACCAAGCGCGAGTTAATTTGCAAGCTCTTCAAGCGCAATTGCAACAATTAACTCAGGAGAGAGATGCTGCTGTAGCACAAGTTGCTCAATTAACGCAGCAATTGGCTGATTCGCAGGCTCAAAATCAACAATTACAACAAGACCTTCAAGCGGCACAACAGGGTTTAGCTGCATGTGAAGCCAGAATGGCTCATTGCACAGAACAAATAAATGCTCTTCTTGCAACAATTGACCAACTTGACGCTGCAATTACCGCTAACGATGATAGCATAACTCAATTACATGATACAGCTGGACAAAATTACCAAGAAATTCAAGCCGCTTTGACACAATTAGAGACTGATTTAGATGCGGCTTTAGCTGCTGCTCCCGCTCCTGTTAATCCTCCCCCTGGAGGAAATGGTGGTCCCGGAGGAAATGGTGGTCCCGGAGGAAATGGTGGTGCTGGCCCGTTAGTTCCTCCTGAAGACGAAGAAGAAGAAGAACCGGGAGCAGGAGGAGGAGCCGTAGACCCAGGCACACCTGGAGATTTTTATACTCCCCGAGAAGGACCTCGCCTCGTGGTTCCCGCAGATACGATGGTGCAACTTGGTCCACAACAAATGACATTGGGCCAAGCAATTGCTCAGTTAAATCAAAAAAATCAGCAAATGAGAGGAAGAGACCCTAATAACAAATACGCAAAAGTTTTACAAAGAGTCCACGCCGCTCAAAATGTGGCTGATGTGCAGGCTGCTTTATCTTCTCCTGGTTTTAAATTTAACCAACAAACAGGCGCACTTCAAGGTGGCAAAACAAGAAAGGCTAGAAAGGGAGGCCGAAGAGGAAAGAAATCTAGAAAGGGCAAGAAAGCAAAAAAGAGTCAACGCGGTGGATATCGCGCTGTTTATCGCAGAAGATACACTCGCAAAACAACATCATCGGCATAATATAATAGTAAACTACCTCCTCCAAAACATTCCATATATAGATGGTAAATAGTTGCAATCATTTGGCCATTTACCATGTACTTCTCTGAACCTCAAAGAATCTATTTGTTTCCTTCTACTTATTACGCGATTTTTTTCATTATAAACTCGTCTCCAACATCTTTGGATAAGTCTAAGCCAGACTGTTTTAAGAAGAGCCACACATTCACCGCTTGAAAGATAAATAACTTGTCCAATATGCGGTTGAATATAATCGCTTTTTGATATAATTCGGTGATAGTTTCTTATTATATTATGCTTTCTTGTAATTTGCCTAGTGTAATTTATATAATAAGCGCTCTGCAAATCCACTATATCACATATATGAGGTTCATCTGCATTAAGATGGGCAAATAATTCATCATCATCACTGTCATAATCACGGTCATCAAATATGCTTCTATTTCGCGAAACGTGTGAACATAAATAATGACCATTAACATATTTATCACTATAATTGTAATAACCATGAATATTCCTATTAAACAGTTCACAAACAACTAAATTATATTTGTTTCTTTGAAGTCGTTGCAATTCTCTCAAGTCTATAATTTCCATAGTATTCTATTATTGAGTGTTTTAATAAAATGCATGTTCGTCAATTTTTTTTGACAGAATATATATATAGATGAAGATTCCTAGTTCTGTTAAAAAACTCTTAGAGAATAAGTATGTTTTATACATTGTTTTCTTTTTAGCAGTAGCCAACCTTTTTGGTTATATGGTTATGGGAAATTATAAAGCCATTGCTTTGTTTGTTTTAGTAGGATATTTAGTGCACAATTTCAATAAAAATATGATTCTTGTATTGGGTGTTCCTCTTATTTTAACTGCTATTTTTACTTCTGGCTTTATTAGAGAAGGTAATAGTAGTAGTGACGGACTGGCTGCTGCCAAAGCTGCTACTGACAAAGATGCTGCTGACAAAGCTGCCAAAATTGCTGCTGATTCTGCTGCTGCTTCTGCCGCTTCACCTGGTGACCAAGTTCTTTCTGAAAAAGCCGCCAAAGATGCTGCTGCTGCTGAAACAGCTACCAAAGTTGCTGCTGATTCTGCTGCTGCTGCCAAAGCGGAAGCTGATAAAAATGCTAATGGTAATCCAAAAGAACTAGTTGTTGGTGAAGTTAAAGTTTCTGGAAATGGCGCGGCCGTTGTTCCTGGTTCTACATCTGGTTCTACCTCTGGCTCTGGCTCTGCCTCTGGCTCTGCCTCTGGCTCTGCCACCCCTGAACCAGTAAAAGCGCCTTTTTCAAATCCATATAAAGGTAGCCGTTTAGATTATGCCGCTACTGTGGAGGATGCGTATGGGGATTTAAATAACATTTTAGGCGGAGATGGCATCAAGAATTTAACTGCAGACACTCAAAAATTAATGGAGCAACAATTACAATTAGCGAATGCTATGAAGAGCATGACTCCTTTATTAGAGCAAGCTAAAAGTTTAATTGGTGGTTTTGACATGAAGAATTTTGGAAATATTACTGAAATGGCAAAACAGTTTAAAGCGGCTGGTTCTAATTAAGAATAATAAACAAATAATAAATTATTCTTTGTTTAATATATATGGGAAAACGACAAAATAGAAAAACAACAAGAAAACACAATACACGAAGAAAGATTAAAGGTGGGTTAAAACAGAAAAATCCTGATTTAACTAGTTGGCAATGCGTATATAAAATGATTTCTAATCCCGGTGCACGTTTAAGCAAAATTGCATTTAGTTCATTAAAAGGATTCATATTTAGATTAGATGTTCCCCCAAGCCCAGAAAATTCTGAATTTTTTGGTTTAAACGAAAGAGGAACTGATTTTACTAAGCCAATATATAGTTTGATTTTTAAATTTGCAATAATAGGAGAAGATGTTGATGATTCTGACTTGCCAAATTTAGTAATTCCTGGAGATAAAACCGATAACGGAACGCCTTTGCCTCGCGGTCGCAGTAAAGAAACCGAAGACTTAACTAGTTTTAAGATAGAAGCTGATATACAACAAAAAATTTATTCTGCAACAGTTACTCCAACGGCAAAACCAATAAGCTTAGCCGTTGTTGATTTTTCAACATTTAACAAAGCAGCATCAGACGTATTGTTGAGAGAATTATTACCTAAAAGTGGTAGCGACACAGCTAGTCGCATGTTAAATTATTTAATAACAAATGTAACGCCCGGTAGAACTCTTGGATTAATGACAATGGAATTAGCAAATGCAGATTTTAGAGAACTTGGTGATGTAGAAAATGACGAAGCTTATTATGCAGATTGTAATTATGGGTTGGCTCAACTCTTTATTTTATTTGCAAAATTAAAAACCATCAATTATGATTGCCATATGGGAAATATATTAGGAAGTACAATCCCCCCGGCAGCAGGTGGAGGGAGTGATGAAAGAGCGGTTTTAATTGATTTTGGCCGAACGTTAAACTTAACTAACCCAAGACCTTTTCCCTCAAATGCAGGAGAAGTTATAGAAAAATATAATGTTTTTAGTGGTTCAAATTTTCAAAGAGACCTTGCAGAAGTAATTGGTTATAGCATAACAGATTTTTATGTTAGCAGAGACACCCCAGAAGATGTGGTTATAGATAGAATGCAAAAAGTTATAAAATTCATATCATATTTAGACTATGCAACAAACACTGTATATTTTGACATGGACCCAGCAAACGGTTTGGATAGACCGCAATTGATAACATTGTTGGACTTTATATATGGGGATGGAGTTATTAGTCGTGGATGGATTGCTTCTACTCCAACTAGAGTTCGTTCAGGGTTTGAAATGAATCGTCAAGCCAGAGGTGTTTATGCAAGTTTAATACCATTGATAAGACAAATAACAGAATCTCCAGCTACTGCACAAAATCGCTTAAGCTATGCTGCAATTAAAGGTATGATTGATGATGATAGGTTATTTTCCGTTAAACCCAGAGTCTCGTATAGTAGAAATAATGTTGCTGCTTGGACTCTTGCAGAGCCTCAGGTTCCTGTTGCTGCTCCTGCTCTGGCTATTACAACTCGTTCAGCGGCCGCCGCGGCAGCTACAGCTGAAGAGGATGCAAGGCCAAGAAGAGGTAGAGCCGGTAATTTTTCTGGTGGAAAATCAAGAAGATATAAAACCAAGAAAAGAAGAAGATATTAAGTTTTTGACATATATATTGTGTTATAATATATACAATATATATCAATGAGCAAAAAATGCCCACCTGGAGTAATATGTCTAGAAAACATGACAATGGTATTTTTAGTAATAATAATTGGTGTTGTTCTATATTTTGTGTTTAAAAGCATTAGTCAAGATAATAAACGAGAGAAAATTATAATAAAACAAGAACAAAGGTCTACAATGCGCGACCCAAATGAAAGTTATTTTGGTTTTTTCACTCGTCCAAATTATGGTTACAACAATTTACCAGGTGATGTTCTTATGAATCCATATGTTCCACCATTAAGAGATGAGAGATATTTAGTACCAAACATTACATACACTCCTCCAGGAACAATTCCTATTAATGTTTCAACAAATATAGGAGCCGTTGATACAAATTATCGTCAAATGGGTCTTTTAACACCACTTAATGGTTCAGGAAAAATATTGCCATTAATGGGTCGTCCATTATTTGTAAGTCGTTATAAATGGCAATATTATACAATGAGTGACCAAAACAATAGTGTAAAGCTCCCTATAGTTAGAAATGGTCGTAGTTGCACCAATGAATATGGCTGTGATGAGTTGTATAATGGAGACACTGTGTATGTAGAAGGATATAACCAAGCTTTCAAGATAACAATATATGACAATGACACTATAAAATACATACCGTTTATATAATTTATTCTAGGCTTCAACTAAAGATTGATTTGCATTTGCAACGGCATTAAAAGAGTCTCTATTTAATTCTGTTGACGAGTTAACACTTCCAAGATTGAGTTTTTTCGCAATCTTATCTGAAATATATTCTGCCAATTTATCAAGTGATTCTGCGACTATGGACATATCATTTCCAATGGGTTGTTGTTGTTGAGAAACAGGTTCTTCTGTTATAGAAGTGGCATCTTCAGAACCGGCAACCGAATCATTTTCGGCGCTAGTAGGTCCGTCTTCAACCATTTCTTCTTTTGCTTCAGGAGATACCTCAGCCGAATCAGTCCCAACTTCAGAAACAGGAGGTGGAAGTTCTTGGTGGCTTCCAGGACCTTCCCCTGGGTCTTCTACATTGCTTGTAGGAGTCTCCATTCCCGAGTCAACTTTGGAATCGTCAACTACATCGCTTGTAGGAGTCTCCATTGCCGAGTCAACTGGAAGTTCGTCAACTACATCGGTTGTAGGCTGCATTTCTTGAACTACCTCGGGTGTAGGCTGCATTTCTGTATGCATTTCTTGAACTACATCGGTTGTAGGAGGCATTTCTGTATGCATTTCTTGAACTACCTCGGGTGTAGGAGGCATTTCTTGAACTACATCGGTTGTAGGAGCAACCTCGGCGACTTTCTCGGGTGTAGTAGGCTCAACAACTTGGGTGCCATTTTCTGGCACTTTAGACCCATCTCCGCCTTTATATTTTTTTAAACTGGTATTGTGCAGATTTAACGCCTTTCTCTTTCTAAATGTTTTTGTATTGCGACCTTTGCCGGACTTCTTAATTCTTTTTGCGCTCTGGTTTTTCTTATTCCGAATCTTTGATATTTTTCCTTTAGTTAATTTCATTCTTATATATTCAACTGATTATTTTTTATTTATATTGTTATATTAATGAGTAATCAAATACAACCAACGCCCATGAATATATCCCCACAAAATATAGCTGGAAATTGCACATTAAAATGCGACTTTTCATTTGATTTTCCAGTTAGCAATTGTACTGCAACTAACAACGGAACTTCATTAAAACTATCTTTTAATTGCCCTAGTCCTCCTGTTACATTCAACAATACTAAATATAATTTTTTTGAAGCAGATTTATACAGTCCATCATTATTATTATATAATAATCAAAAAAGTAGTGCAGAATTAACGTTATCATTTCAACCTATCAGTGGCGGAAAATTTTTAGTTGTAACTATTCCTCTTTCTACAAACGGAACTTCTGGTTCTGCATCTAACAAAATAACTGAAATTATTAATGCGGCTTCAAAAGGAGCTCCAGCTCAGGGGGGAAGCACAAATCAAGGAATTGCTGATTTTACATTGAATGACTTTATTCCTTTAAAAGAGTTTTATAGTTTTTCTTATCCAAGTATTGAAGTTGTATCATTTGGCACACAGAGCGCAATTTATATCTCTCAAACAGATTTAGCAACACTTCAAAAAATAATTAAACCAACCAATTATATTCCTTTCGCAAGTGGACCCAGTTTATACGTAAATAAACATGGTCCAACTAAAGGACTCGGTTTATCTGGTGGCAGCGACATTTATATAGACTGTCAACCAACAAACTCTTCAGAAGAGGAAACAAATGAAGTTGTTAATGTTAAATCAAACACAAACTACGACGTTGGTAGTTCAATGTCTAACATACTTTTTAACCCATTCTTTTTGTTATTAATATTTGCAATTGTATTTGTTGCTCTCATTATGGGTATAAATAAGGGGTTAAAATATTTAACAGGAGGAGGTGCTTCAGCAACTTCATAGAGAGAATATTACATTTCTTTAAATTTAAAATGTAATATTTATTTAAATCATAGGACAATTTAAACAACACCTGTGTAATCAATTGGAGCAGCATCATAAGTATCATCCAAAATAGGAGAGAAAGAGGAAGGAGACGTATCAGCAGGAACTTTCATAGGCGCCATCTTCTTAACGACTTCTTGCTCCAAAGTGTAAGGAAATTGATTCATAGCATTGAGATTACTCTCCTTTTTAATTTCAGTGGGAACATAGTGGTCAAGAGCAAATGTTCCAGTTGACATTGATGACTTTCTTATTAAGTCAAACGCCACAATAAAACCAAGAACACCTAAAATAGGATTTGTGTAAGAAAACAAAATTAGAGCAACAACAACAACAATTATTTTTCCGTAAATTGTGTCAATAACATTTGCGACTGAATCCGGGGTTTTGTATCCTGAAATTAAATAAACAATGAACAATATAGCTAACACGACTTGTCCAGAGTTTTCCTTTTTAAATAAATCTGAAAAACTATCCATATATCATAATAGTAGATTTTATTCTTATTGTTTTCCTTTTTAAATAAATCTGTATAACATTTTTAAAATCATATAAAAATTGATTACTAAATAATAATAACCCCTGTTATGCAAAATATGGAAAAAACGCTAAACACTTATCTTGGCCAAAAAGGTTATACTATCCTCAAAAAAGATTTATCAACAGAACAACAACATTCTATTAGAAGTGACCTAACCGCTAAACCTTATACGCCTGGAACACCCGGTGGCGGAAATCAATCTAATACATTTCCGGTATATCGCGAATCAAGTCAAAAGTTTTATATGCCACGTTATTACGGTGAGGAAAAATTTGGACCAGCTAAAGAGTGTCGCATTACAGAGGGTGTTGATATTGATGTAAAATTTGCAGGAGAATTGCGTGACAATCAAAAGCCTGTCGTGAAAACCTATTTGGACCAAGTCAAAAAGAATGGTAACACTGGAGGTGGGCTTTTAGAGCTTCCTTGCGCTTACGGTAAGTGCTTAGGAATAGATACAGAAATTCTAATGTATGATGGAACAATTAAAAAGGTTCAAGATGTTATACAAGGCGATTTGTTAATGGGAGATGATTCTACCCCAAGAAAAGTTTTATCATTAGCTAGAGGAAATGAACAAATGTATAAAGTTGAAACTCAAAAAGGTGAAGGATATATTGTAAATGAAAGTCATATTTTATCCTTAAAATGTGCGACAAACCATAGTAAGGCTCTACAAAAAGGAACCGTTCTTGACATTTCAGTGCTAGATTATTTAAACCTGCCTAAAAGTTTTCATGGAAAAGGTGGGGTCCTATATGGCTACAGAGTTCCTATAGAATTCTCTGAAACAGAATTGCCTTTTGACCCATATATGATGGGTTATTGGTTGGGTGATGGTAGCTCACGTGGAACAAAAATTTCCTCTCAAGATTCTACTGTTTTACATTATTTTGCACACAATTTAAAAAAATACAACTTATCTTTAATTTATGCTTCTCAATATGATTATGGAATTTGTGGAAACCACGTGGTTGGGAATAACGTTATGTTAAATACATTGAGAGATTTAGATTTAATACAAAATAAGCACATACCTTTAATATATAAATGCAATTCAAGAGAAAACCGATTAAAATTATTAGCTGGGTTAATTGATAGTGACGGTTCTTTAATAAAAAAAGGAGGATTTGAATTTACTCAAAAAAATGAAAAGTTGATAGATGATGTTATTTATTTGGCTAGAAGTTTAGGGTTTTCGTGCGACAAAAAAATCAAAAATACTTCATGGACGTATAAAGGAGAAAAGAAATATGGAACTGCTTTTAGAATGAGTATAAATGGAAAAGGAATAGAAGATATTCCTACTATAGTTCCCAGAAAGAAATCTTCACCTAGAAGACAAATTAAAGATGTTTTAAATTACCGTATAAAATTGCAAAAACTAGAAATAGACGATTATTATGGCTTTGAAATTGATGGAAATCGGAGATTTGTATTGGGTGATTTTACAGTTACACATAATACAGTTTTATCACTTGATATAATTTCCCAGTTGAAAAAAAAGACTCTTATAATTGTTCACAAGGAATTTCTATTGAATCAGTGGATTGAACGCATTCAACAATTTCTTCCTGGTGCGCGCGTTGGTAGGATACAAGGACAGATTGTTGATATTGAAAATAAAGACATTGTTATTGGAATGTTGCAATCACTTTCCATGAAAGATTATCACGAGTCTACGTTCCAAAGTTTTGGACTCACAATTATTGACGAGGTTCATCATATTTCTAGCGAAGTCTTTTCGTGCGCCCTCTTTAAGTTAGTTACAAAATATACTTTGGGATTGTCGGCCACTATGAATCGTAAAGACGGCACCACCAAAGTATTCAAAATGTTTTTGGGCGAAGTTGTATTTAAAGGAAAGCGTGATGAAGAACACGATGTTGTTGTCAGGGCTATTGAATATGCAAGCAATGATGAAGATTTTAAAACAGTTGCCACTGATTTTCGCGGTAATGTTCAATATAGTACAATGATTTCTAAACTTTGCGCGTATAATCACAGAAGCGAATTTATACTGCGTGTTATTGGCGACATGTTGAAGGAAAACCCTGCACAACAAATTATGATTCTTGCTCACAATAGGAACTTACTTACCTACTTTCACGATGCAATTAAATCACGAAATATTTCAACTGTTGGCTATTATGTCGGTGGAATGAAAGAAGCTGCTCTCAAAGAAAGCGAATCTAAGAAAGTTATTGTTGCGTCGTACGCTATGGCCGCGGAAGGACTTGATATCAAGTCTTTAACTACGCTCATCATGGCAACACCTAAAACCGACATTGAACAATCTGTTGGGCGTATTTTGAGAGAAAAACATGGTAGCCCAGTCGTAGTTGATATTATTGATGAACATGACCCATTTAAAAATCAGTGGACAAAGCGAAAAACATTTTATAAAAAACAAAATTATAAAATAATTCAAACTTCTATTGCAGAGTATGACCCGGATATTAGATTT
>Ga0209084_1000214_pt1 | contig 55651 bp, 32 predicted proteins | sample C_130820_MF_Meta_FD_187309 | JGI IMG/M metagenome (GOLD analysis project Ga0209084, IMG submission 187309) | Freshwater microbial communities from Lake Croche, Canada to study carbon cycling - C_130820_MF_MetaG (SPAdes) (version 2) | ecosystem: Environmental > Aquatic > Freshwater > Lake...
TAAATGTAATACCTCTTATAGAATTATAAAACTGACAATTTTGAATTACAGGATTAACAATATCGTAATTTGATCTAATACAATAATATAATCCGTCAAATTCACAATTGTCAACTAATAAATTATTCGATGATACTGTTAAATTTTCCGAACTTGGATATCCTCTAAGTTGTATTCCAGAATGTCCACCGTTAACATTATCTATGGTATCACCGATGACATGATTACCTGCAAATCTAACATCTCTAAAAATAGCATTTTCGGCGCAATCTAAACTCACTAAAGGGCGACATCCTGATACACCACTTAATAATGGATCATATTGTATGGTAAGACCTTCTATGTGAATGTAGTTAGGTTGAGCACGGCCTGATGATATAGTTCCTGTGTCAAATATTACATTACTTCCATTTATATCATTGATGTCAGCATCTCTGGTTAATATAGCATGGCTATCATTTAATGCAATTAAATTAATAATAGTTTTTCCAATTCCTTCTCCAACAATAGTTGTATATGCTGGTAAAAGTAAAGGTTGATCTATATTGTAAACACCTGCTGGAAAATATAAAACTTTGGCACTATGCTTTCCATAAACAGAGCCATCCTTTAAAGGATCAAGAAACAATTTGTCAATGGCATTTTGTATTGTTAATACTTCATTAGCATTGCCTCCCTCACCTACAACACCAAAATCTTTGATATTAACAAAATCATCGAGCTTTTTATTGATATCTCTTATAACCGCAAGACCTGTATCAATATTAGCAGTGATGGGTGGATCTGTATCTGCACGATAGGTGTAGTCAGCAACTGCTGGAGAATTGAATATATTTTCTGTGGGTAGAAGATCGTTCTCTGTTAGAATTCTAACATTGGCATCTCTTGCACCACCGTCATCTCTGCGTAGACCAATGTATAGATGTTCAGTGTCAGCTGCCCAACCAAATTCTCCACCTGCAAGTGTAGGTATACCTGTTTGATTTTCTTGTCCTCTTCGGACTTGTATTCTGCTGATTTCCACTACGGCCATAATAATATCCCTCGCTATGAGATATTTATCCTGATCAGGCTACTTAGTTAGGGCGTAGTATTCTTCTACTTTGTTTAACCAAGCATCTTGCCACTTGTTAAAGTCTTTAGGTTCTAATGTGAATTGCTGATATTGCAGATCTCTGCTACACATAAAGATAACGCCCTTGCGAATAGTGGTGCCATACACTTCATTATGTGCCATTATATACGCCATTAACTGCAAATAATAATCATCAACCCATTCTGCCTTCTTTGGTTTATTAGTTTGTTTATGATCGCAAACTGCTGGCTCACCTTCGTGTACGCCAATTAAGTCAGTGGTGCCACTGTATAGTCCTGGAAAGTAAAGACTTTGTTCCATTGCCCAAACTTCACTCATTTTGCTTAGACCATTTTCAATAATGATATCAGCCATTTTGTTAGCTTGTACATGAACTGGATTGCTGCCCGGTTGACGTTGTTCGCCAATTAAGAAACGTTCCAAATTGGCATGCATGGCTGTACCTACTCCAGCAGCCTCTGTGGTAATTTGCTGTGCCTTGGCATGCCCGATACGATCCCTCCATTGATTCAAATGGGTCATATCTTTAGTAGCACCGAGAATAGTAGTTACACTGGGCAACTTCTCACCATCTGGAGTTTGATAAACTCTTTTACGAGTTAATGGATCATTGATTTGAACACAGTTTTTATATTGGAAACGCTCGATAAATGCAGGAGGAGTATAGGTTGTTGTCATATAGTGTTAATTATAACACTACAAGACCTATATAGCAACTATTTGGTTATAGTTTTGGCATTCTTGGATGCCATAGCGTCAATAGCAGGACTTGCGCCGCCTGCTTGTTGAGCTTGGTCTTTATTAGGATTTTGTGCTGTGGTTTTAACTATTACAGATCCATCATCTAATACACTGTCAATAACTGCTTTAGCGCCGGGAACTGTTTCGACCCATTTACGTATTCCGTCTATGGTGCTAATACCTAAATCGAATCGATCTAACAGATTAATCATTGCAGAAAAAGGCACAGTCAAAGACTGGCCTCTTCCTGCTGATCCTAGTTGATTAGCATTACTTTGTAGAATCCTCAGAACGTCGCTTGCGGATCCAAGATCTACTTCAAATAATTTCATTTACTTTGCCAATGAGGACATGATGTTATGTGATTCAGCTAGTTTGCGAGCAAACTTGCTTTCACGCATTTCACGTCCGGTTGTTCCCATACCTGCTGCTGCATCTGCTGCACCAAATTCATCACCAGCTGGTTCTGGATTCATCTCGTCAGGTGCGCTCATATCCATACCTGGCTCTGCTGGCATTTCTGGTTCCATACCCATTGCTGCATCTGGAGTGGCTTCACCTGCTAGTGTTGCAACTGCTCCACTTACTGCTTCACGTTGTTGAGTTAGTGTCTCAAGTGTGGCGGATAGTGCTGGTCCAACTGCGGCCTTGAATGCTTCTGCTTCTTGTGCTCCAAAGTCTGCTTTAATTGCATCAGCTAATTCAATCATTGTTTTAGTTTGATATTGACCAACACGTTGCATCCAACTTGTAAAATCATTAACCATATCACCGGCTGCGGTAATAGCCTTGGCTTTACCTTCTTCATCTTCTTGTAGTAAGAATGCCAGACTTTCATTAACAAAACGTACATTGTGTTTGAAGTTGCTTTCTTCTAATGTACCAGCCTTGGCCTTGTCAGCACGGATCTTACCTGCTACACGTTCACCAGCTTCTTTACTACCATAACGCTTGCCTGCATCTTTGGCAATCTTTTTAAACATCTTACCTGGTTTGCCTTCATCCTTGCCTTCATACATGCCCATGCACTCTTTGCAATCACAATCCTTAGGATGCTTACCGCCTTCCTTAACTGGAGTACCTTTTTTATCTTTCAATTTCATTGTATTTGCTGGGCGACGTTCGTCTTCTGGCGGCTTCTTATAATCAGATTGATTGCCATAAGATTTGCCTTGAACTCGGGTACTTGGCAAATCAGCCATTTTAACTTCTGCAACTTTCTTTTCTTTTGAAGATTTTGTCAAATCGTTTTTACCTTTGCCATCTGCTGCAAAAGCTGGGACACTTTTACCATTGACTTTTTTCATTGGCATTGAGCCTTCTTTAAAATTATCACTAGTTGCTTTAGCAATGGCTTTCTTTTTAGGAACACCACCAGCTGTCATGCGAGCAACTTGAACATCGTCAAAGTCTTTCTTACCATCACCAGTTAGGTCTTTTTTCTTACCTTCGCTTAGTTCCATCATTTTGTCACGTAGTTGTTTGATATTTTCGCCTAGCATTTCTTTAATCCTTGTATTAAGCAAGTCCAACATGGCCTTGTCTTTTTGGTATGTTTCGTTGGTTAGCAAGTCATTGATACCTGCTGAGCCTTCCTGTTGGAAAACACGGGTACGTAATTTATTACGCATGTCTTCTAGTTGTTCTCTTGAATAGTTTTCCAACTTAACTCGTACACCGAACATTTTGTTCATGTTTTCGTTGAGTTTGGCACTTGTTAGCGGAGAGTTAAAATCACTTGTTTTCATAGTTAATCCCGGAAAGATTGATAATATTATTTAGTTAAATTGCATAAGTTTATTAAAACTTCTCATCACGGTTTTGAGATGTTGTTCCTTCTTATACCTATCTATTTTAGCCTTGGTATACATAACATCAGCACGATCTATCATTTTAGTTTTTATATTCTTGTCAGCCAACTTAGTATGTAGTTCTTCATTAAACAATGAATATCCATAATTTGTATCAGCATCTACAACTTCATCATCGATGTATTTGCCTAATGCTAGTCTATTAGCTATTACTGCTGCTGTTTGTGGGAGATTAATTTTGTCTAGGATTACTTCTTTTTCGAAGTCTAAAATGCAATAAAACCCATCTTTTTTTCGTTTAATTGCATAGTTTCCTACGTTAATGGTGCCATCTTTGCTTCTAATAGGCATGACTACACCTTGTTGTAATAATTTTGATTTAGCGTCTTTGCTGAGTTTTTCTATTGTTGAATAGACATCATTAGGCAGTTGTTGTTTCATCTAGTTTCTTTACCATTGTTCGGTTATCATTACTTATCGAGTAAATTCCCTTGCGGACAAGGTTTTGAGCCAACCAAAGGTCGTGCTCATCCAAACTGGTAATAGATACATTATCCTTATGTCTATTGACAAAAGATTGTTCTTCATTGGTAAGAACAATATGCATCCCTGATAATAACTGCCCTATTTTCATACTCTAGGTGGTTGCTGCATTTGCTGCTGCATCTGTTGTTGTTTTTGTTTTAGACCTACGATCTGTGCTGCAATCTTATCAAGGTCTGTCATTGTGGTTTGCATACCTTGTTGTAGTGCAGGATTAGGTGCTGGTGCTGTAGTAGGTGCTCCAGTAGCAGGAGCAGGTGTTGTACCAGTAGCAGGAGCAGGTTGTTGTCCAGGAGTAGCAGGAGTTTGTCCCGGAGTCACTGGTGGAGTTGTTCCTGGTTGATCAGATGGTTGATTTGGTGGGATGTTGGGTTTAGCAATAGGTTGTGTGCTTGAACCAAAAGGCACTGCTTCTAGTAATTCTTGTATTTTCATTTTATTTTAGGATACTTAATAATGTATCGCCATGTGCTGTAATCCATCCTAATGCTGCTATTGCGCCTGCACTAAGATAAACCCATTTTGTTTTGAACTGCTCAAGGTCTTTGATCTTACCTGCTAATTCACTGTGCTGATCAATATTGGCCTTATGCATTACTTCCAGTTGATCCATAATGCTATCACGAGTTTTATCTAGACAGTTATGCATTTCTTTGACATCTACTTTAAGATCATCGATCTTTTCTTCAATGTTATCAACTTTTGTTTCTAATACGCTAACACGTTCTGGAACGGTTGCTAATGCCGATGTGGCCATCTCAAGTTTCTCCTTTAGGGTGTACGAATTTCCAACTATTATGTTGCCTAAATTGTGCCTTTGATTGCCTTGATGATGGTATTCTTGGAAGCGCTATCTATTAGTTCGAAAATAGCCTTCTCGATATTTATCGTTTCAGTTAACTTTTCAACAACAGGTACACCATGTACATCTTCAAGTAAGCAGCCTATATCGTTATCACCTTTAGCATATGCTCCTGATCTATCAGGGCTAAATCTAAATGTCCATACAGCTTGTTTGCCTTTGTACTTAGAACCAAATCCTAGATCCTTAACATCTATGACTTGTTTCTCAGGTGAGAAATCATAGGAAATAATTGATCTAAGTTCTGCACATTGTTTTAATGTTGTAAAGTTTCTATTTTGATCTATTTCAAGTTGTGTACCTTGATTGGGTCTTGATACTCTTGTGTTAGTAATATCTACCAGTGTTTTTATTTCAATTAGTTGCATAATATACCTATATAATATATTTATGTCGTAAAAAAAGGAAGTTAAAAAACTTCCTTCTTTATTCTTTAATTTATATTAAAGAGCAACTCCACGGATCTCTGCTGCTACAGTAGTATTAGCATTGTCATATCCTTGCAATGCACCTGTAACAGTGGCCATAGCAACAATAGCTTGTTGGCAAGCAAGAGCAAAAGTTTCAGTATCATCATCACCGTCATAGTCTTGTGTACCAAATGCACCACCTAATGCTGCTACAGCAATAGATAATGTTGTGTTACTAGATGAATATCTAGGAGTACCAATGATTTCAATACTGGCTATCTTAGCAATAGCATCTAATGCTTGTACCACTGGACTTTGAACGCCTGCAACTCTTCCTAGGTTATCAGTTAAATCTGCACTAGGAAATGTAATTGTTACAAACTGTAGTGTAACACCATTTTTATATGCTGGTGCAATTAACGTTTCATGTGTTTTTGTAATTCCTGTCATAATAAATATCTCCGATTGTTTATATTTAGCAAGTTTACTCAAAGGAAAAGGGAGTTAAAAACTCCCTTTAATATCACTAATTTTTAAATTATAGTGTAATTGCTGCTACTGCACAGCTAGCCAAGTTCACACCTTGATGTGTACCGGCAGCCTGTACTAAACGTGTCAAGTAAGCAGCAAAATCTTCGCTGTCTGTACCATCCCACTTAGCTGTACCAAAGTCGCCACCAGCTGCGGCTACTGCGAAACGCATATCACGTCCAACACCACCAATGCTTAGATTTTGTACTGTACCAAAAATCTCAATGCTAGCAGCTTGAGCAATTGCGTCAAACGCAACTACAACAGGGCTACGTGGAGTACTTGGATAGTTTGTATAGTCTGTGTCTAATTTAGCAGCCACTGTGCTTGGAAATGTTAGTGTGAACCACTGTAGACTTACACCATTCTTATAAAACGGTGCTACGATCGTTTCATTCTTTTTTGTTAATGTTGCCATTATATTTTCTCCTGATCTTGTTTTTTAAGTTTCCCTATGAAACTTTGTATGCTTTTATTTATCAGTTTTGGTCAAAAAGAAAGGGGATAATAATCCCCTTTCAATATGTCTACTTAGTATTAAGCAGAGAATGTGCCTGCGTTTGTAAGTGTTGTATAAGTATTTACAGTTAATTTGTCAACTGTAGTAATACCTGCTAGAACAACCGCATCCTTCAATGCACCATATGCACCGGAAGTAGTTGCACCAGCACCAGCATTGAAGCTAGGGCCATCAACGATACATGTGAAGTAATGAGCATCTGTACGAGCGCCAAGCCATACAATGCTGCCCAATGATTCTACAGCCTCAACAGCTTTAGTATAACCACCTTTAGTGATTGCACCAGTAGTGCCGCTAACTGTATCTGCTGTGAAAGCAGCAGAATCGGAATCAGTAATCTTAATTACTAGTGGGGAATAACCGTAAAATGCACCGGCTGCTACAGCGCCGTGTTTTCTATCTAATGAAGCCATTTTTAAATCTCCTAATCTTATTTTTTTTAAGTTTCCCTATGAAACTTTGTATGCTTTTATTTATCAGTTTTGAAAAAAACTTATATAACCAGACGCTTAATCGTCGTTTTTAACATCACCGTCGATGACTTTTAGATGTTTGGCAACTTCTTTGTTATCTCTAAGTCTACGTATACTGCGTGTAAACTTGCTAGGATCGCTGCCTTTGATGCTGTTAATTAGTCTACGTTCTAACTCATAGGCATCTTCGGTAGAGAAATTTTCTCTGATTAGAGTTAATAGGTTAATAGCGCTATCAATTACATGAGTAGCCCTGGCTTCTATGATGGCCTCACTGTTCTTCTTTTCCGTTATGGAATTGAGTTCTTCTAATAGGCTACGTGTTGTTCGTTTCAAGATGTCATCCTTGTTATATGATATTTAGTAGATTGTAGCACATATGTTTGGAAAAATAAAGTCTTGCGAAATTGTGCAGTTGCAGCATAAAATAGATAAGTATATTAGTAGAACTACTGAGTCTCTACAATATTTTAACAACAAGGAGAAAATATGTTAAACCGATTAGCTGAATACTTCCACAAGATGTTTCAGAATTTTGATAAGCCACAAACTTATGGAACAGCATTAGAAGCATACATTATGCGTAATTCACCACAGAGCGTAGGTGATGTTGATAGATTAACTCGTCAGTTTGATCTAAGTCAAGTAAATCATAGAGGATGGTAATCATGAGAGTACTAAAAGCAATCTACAATTTTTTAGGTGAAGTAGGCCGTGTACGTGCTGCTACACATCTAGCACACAAGGGCGATCATGCAGGTGCTCAACGAATCATGTCAATGAAAGAATTTAAGGGGTGGATATGAACATCGAAGAAATTTTTACCCTACACTTTTTGTTTATGATATCACTTATGGTCATACACTTTGTCAAAGAAACATTGACCAACTGGTGGCCTGTTTCTAATGAAGAGTGGGAGAGATTAAATTATCCTGAACGTTTTAAGAAAAAATGTTCATAACAGTTGCAATATAAATAACAATGCAGTACAATTACTGCTTACACACATACACAAGGAAATAAAAATGTTTAATAAACTATTCGCACCGTATCTAACACTTGAAGCACATATTGATGCTTTCCAACAAACCAAGCGAGGCCTAACAGATAAGATCATTACAGATCCTACGCTGAACAAGGCCGCACACGAATACATCGATGCTCAGACTGAATTTGCTAAAATGTTAGCACACAACTTCACTGACATCGCCAAGTATTCTGTAGACTCTATTACTAATAAATGGTTTCCTAAGAATGAAGAAGTAGCCCAGGCTAAGGCTACACGTAGCAAACGTGCTACTGCCTAAGACATACACACACAAGGAGAAAATTATGTCAACAATTAAAGCACCTGAAGTTAAATTCAACAAGAATGGTTATGAAATCCGTACAGACATTTTAGATATGGCCAAAGGTCTTGTCAGTGAAGAATATCACAGCAAGTTTCGTGGCTGGGAAATGTCAGTTCAGCGTGATGAAAAGACTGGTCAAGTAGTTACTCGAGTAGATATGCCAGAGTTTCCAGGACTTGATAAAGTTCTTGAGACAGCAGAAAAAATGTATTCATTTGTCAATGCTGGTAGTACTACATCTAAAAAATAATACTAAAAAATATATAGGACGTAGTCCAGGAGCCCCGGCATTAGATCGGGGCTTTTTTACAACTGATTAGATTGGGCGGCTTTTTAAGAACTCAGGATATTGCTTGTTGAAGTTTCTCATTATAACACCGGCAATTTCATGTGCTTGATTTTCTTCAGGACTACCAGTGGCACCACTTTCATCATTGAGTTCATTTCTGATATCTTGTCTATAATGTACAAGTTCGTGTGCTACAGTTCTAAGTATATCCACGGGATGACGATTCAGTATAGCAACGTGTAAAATTTTATCTTCGTTGTTATACATACCAAAACTTGGTTGACTACCTGATTTTACTTCAGGTTCAAAGTCCATCTTAGGTAGTCTATCAATCTCTAAGATCTCCATGGCCAAGGGAAGAAACTTTTTAAACATATCAACGAATGTTGCTCGAGATTCCTTGCCCTCAAATAATAGATCTTGTATCTTCATAATATGTATTTAGTGCCGGTGACTTTATCCGGCTCCTACTACGCGAGGAAGTTCAATTGCGCGGACGCCCGGGCAAGCAAGCCTGCCCCCGTGACGACAACGGTCCCTAAGGTGAGATCTATACTGGACTATATGGATTACGGGGTCTATCCGTGCCATCGTCCTCCGGGTATACCGGATAATCATTAGGGTTATTCTGTGGCATTTGCACCGCATTTAGCACGTTTGGCTTTGGTCAACGATCCAAAATCTACAGGCCATTCAGCACCCGGTGCTAGTTCAATTGCACCTGCTGGGAAAGCATACTTAACGCCGGCTTCTTGCATAATGTTAGCAATTGGTTGACGGAACTTAGTTAAGTCGTTGCCTAGGTTAACATATGGCTTTGTATGTGGGAATCTCCAGCCTGCTACTTCTTTAGTGGCATTATTAATTACAATCTTATAATATCCGTGCGGTACAATAACACCATTACCGATAAACTCATCACCTTGTCCGTAGAAAGCACCTACATAGATAGTGTATGGTTGATTGCGTTGTACTGCCCAACCACGTACACTAGTTTCTAATAGTTTCCAAATTCCTCTGTTTAATGATCCATGCTGTGGATACATATTAGTCATTAAGAAACTTTCGTATTCTACCTGTTGGCTCCAACTTAGATCACCGTCTGGACTTGCATGTCCTTTGTCGTAGCCTGTACCAGCATAGTCATCTGGGCGAGCACCACCTGGTACACTTTGATCTGCCACAAATGCATTGGTACGTGGAAAGCATCCTAGAGCATTTTGCGGTAATAATGTGTATGCTACATACACAGGAATCTTTACAGGAGCGTCATAGGCAACCAAATATGCTTCACGGCAGATAGGCTGTGCTGTACGCTGTGTAGAAGCAAATCCGTATGGGCTGTGTACAGCACAGGTTTGTACTGGATTTAGGGCACGTTGGTCCCAGGCTTGGGCTAACCCTGCTACGAATAGCAGAGCAATAGTTAGTAGTTTTTTCATAATAGTCCTTGGTTAACTACTAATATTTATATTATCTACGCACGAAATGATAATCGCCATCTGGGCCATTATTGCTAAACAGTCCTAGACAATCATAGCCCAATGAATCCATATAAGCGATTACAGTATCTTTTAGTGGAGCACCTTTATTGTACTCTACTATCTGTAATTCTAATATAATGTGTTTGGCAGTTTTAATAGTTTCCTGTGCGCCTTTAAGTACATCCATTTCTGCGCCTTGCACATCCATTTTAATTAGATCAGGTGGTGGATATTTATTAAGGCTAACCACTGCATCGAGTGTAATAGTTTTAAGTTTTCTTACATATTTGTCACTGTACAGAGTTGCTGCTGCTGGTTGAATATCAGGATTTTCTCTGTAATAGCTATTGCCGCCAGGTGCTTCATTGTTTTGATAGAAGTCTACTTCTTTGCCGCTTTCATTGCTGAGTACACCAATGAAGTATTTTACACCAGCTTCCTGATATAAGAACTCGTGTACATCTGCTGCTTCAAATGCTACAACTTCTGCTTCAGGCCATATATTTCTAACTCTATCTGTCCAATGCAATACACATGCACCAATGTCATAGATGACCTTAGGTTGTACGCCACCTTCTTTTAGTTTATCAAGGTATTCGATGTGTGCTGGAGGGAATGGATATGGATCACGTAGCTCTCTTAGAAATTGTTTAATATCAACAATAGTACCATTTGTTTCTATCACAGGTGTATTCTGATCAACGTTGAATGTAAAACTTCCAATATGTCTACATAATATTCCAGGATCTGCCCAAATAGTAAATCCGTTTTCTCCTGCCTTTCTACAGAAATCTACATCTTCGGATACAGTATCATTGATGCTTATAGCACTATGGTATTTAAATTGAGGATATCCTATTTTTCTAAATACTTCTCCCTTGATCAACGCACAGCCAAATCCACATCCTGCAACTTGTGTTAAGGGCCTACCTTTTAATTTTCCATAAGGCATATTAATCATACCACCTGTGGGAGTATGTTCGTATATTTCTATAATATGTTCTCCAGGTTTACGTTGTATGTATATACCGCTAACAACATCTTTATCATGTGATAACATTCTTGCCAATGTATCAGGTGCAAATGCAATATCACTATCTACCGCAAGTAGATAATCAAATCCATGTACCACCCAATCTGCAATTAAATTGCGTACTTGATCTATGTTATATCCATAGAAAAATTGAAACATTGTTTCATAACCGTCTGGTATGATAAGATCGTAGATACTTTTAAAAGTATCTGGCTCAATATTTTTAGCTGTGGGTATTGCTATAAGTATCTTTTTTTTAGGTTGAATCATTTTCTGTACTATCTCATGTGCATTTTTATTTTGTTCTACTGCATTAACCTTATAATCATTTAAAGGACTTGCATCATTATAATTATATACAATATCTTGTAAGCATTTTACCTGGTTAGGATCTGCTTGTTCTATTAATGCGTAAAATACGCTACCATCGCCACCGGCTTTGTACCAATTACCATTACTATCTTTAAATGAACTATCATTGATATTGTTTAACAATGACTTTTTAAATGTTCTTAAATGTGTATAAGGTAATATCCAGTTAAAATGATGATCTCTATAGGATTTATTTTGTTTAACTGCTTCAGGATAAGGTTGACTGATCAGTGGAATGTTATCAACCATGCTCCAGCAACTACCATAGGTAAATTCAGTGGTACCGTCATAGATAGAATTGTAATAAGAGAATACTGTATTATCATTAATAAGACTGTCATCTCCGTCTAACAACATAACAATGGTATCATCTGCGACCATTGATCTAATGTTTTGTATTTGATTTCTAACTGCGCCTAAGTTTTCTTTATTAGAGATAACAGTGAACTTACTTCTAATATCTTCTGGTAATGTTTTCAATGTTTCTATAATAACCTGTACAGTATTATCTGTACTAGCATCATCAATTAAGATATGTTCATAGTTATCGTAGTCCTGTACAGCCACACTGGTTATACAACGAGAAATATACTCAGCACAATTATAAAAAGGACTAACAACTACTATCTTTTGTTCATTGCCTGATTTATAATGTTCTAATTCGATAGTGTTAGTAAACCTGCGATTCCATATCTTATGTACTTTGTGATTAATCTTTGATACGCGACGGTATCCATCTTTAGATAGATATTTGCCCAGCCGCTGCGCCATTAATTGTTTCCACTGTAGAGCAACACTATCCCATCCTGCTACATCTTTAACAATATTACAGTAGTATTGTTTTTGTTGATGTAGATATCTATTATGATAGGCTTGTATAGTCATCTTTACAAATTTATTAATTTGTTCTTCACTATTGATATCAGGGAACAAGCCGTTAGGTTCTATAGCATAGTCAATATGATAACAAGCACCTTCTAGAGCAATTTCTTCCAATGCGCCAAATCTACAAGTAAGTATAGGAGTATTGTAGAGTAAACTTTCCAGTGATGATATACCAAATGTTTCAGGAAACGCAGCAGGGTAGATCATAAAACTTGCTGATGTAAGTATATCAGCAATTTCTCGTTGAGGAATAACTCCTGTGTATTCTATACCTAATTCTAAGTTACGTGGATCGGCCGCCATAATGCGCCAATCTTTTTCCTGTTGATCAGGTTCCGATGCTTGACTAAATCTATAATATCCGCCTATGATTTTTAATCTAGCACTGGGTATCATTGCTTTAACCTTGGGCCAAATATGATTCACTAATGGGATCATACCTTTAGTCACACTGGCGTTATAGACAAACAAGTTATGATCTTTAGCACCAATGTCAACTTCTTTTCTATAATTACGAGCACCATTACGTGTAATAAACATCTTACGTTTAAGTACTTCAAAATTACGTCTACGTCCGTGATGGCAGTTAGCCACGTAGGTTAAGTGAAAATCGCTGAGTGTGAATATATCAGTGATGCGATCTGCTACCACAAGTTCTTCAATGATATTATCACCGAGACAAAATGTATCATGCATCCAAAGTATACGCATGGTAGCCTTGGATAGTATTCTATCATACAAGTTCATACTGTGGAATGGATATGCTCTACCATCGCCTAACTTTTCGTAGTCTTTAGGATCAGTAAATGGTATTACAGTTCTTGAGCTTATAACAATATCAAAAATATAATCGTTGGCTAATTCATCAAGTGTACGATATTCAACACCTTGATAATTTCCAGGATGAGCATGATCTGTATTGCAGTTATTAAACACTGTCACATCAAATCCAATTTGGGCCAATTCATAGGCCATGAGTGTTACAGCACTTTCGCTGCCTCCCAATCCTTGATTGTCTATGGTATTACCATCATAGGGTATGCCAATAATATCTATAATAGCAAGTTTCATATATGCTATTAATTATACACTAAATGATAACAATGTCAAAGATCTTGATACTAAAAAAACATTGAGGCGCTACCAACAGCAGCAAAGTTTGGGGTAAACTTATATATTCTGTATCCGTTTTCTATACTAGTTGTGTAATTGCCTGTGATAGTAAATGGATGATTATATATTGCTGGCCACCAGAATATAGCAACACCGTCAGCGCTCCAAGTACCTTCACCGCCATAATATGTACCCCAACCTCCACCTGCACCGTTGCCCGTATTACTACCGTAGGTTGATACAGCACTACCTCCAACGCCTCCTGCAGCAAAAGTTCCTGAATATGATGAACCGTCAGCTATATTAACATAAAGCCCAGGACCAGGGGTGTTACCCACTGCGGCCCCACCGGCTCCGCCGCCTGCGCCCTGGGAGCTGCTGGATCCACCTCCACCATACCCTCCATAACCGCCAAAAATAGAACCGGGTCCATTATAATTTCCACCAGCACCGATACCATTACCTGAACCTGAGTTATCACTGCCAGCACCCCCGCCACTACCGCCAGAACCGCCACCACCGTTGACTCCGCCATTACCACCTGCGTAAGCCACCTTAGATCCTATAGGTGCGTAAGTAGAAAAAGACAAAACGGTGGAGCCGGGAGACCAACCTCCGTAATATGCTCCCGATCCTGCGGCGCCACCACCTAATTTTTGTCCCTGTGAGCTTCCACCAAAACCCCCATTACCTATTTGAAGTCCTACTGTCGCACTAATATTTGTAAGCATGGTAAAAGTACCTAATTGTAGTCCACCGCCACCGCCTCCACCAGGAGTACCACCGTAAGATGTGCCAGCACCGCCGTAGCCGCCACCACCGACTAACAAATAATTCATAACTGGTATTATGTTGTTGGGCCAATTACCCGAATATTTTGCTTGAACTTGGTCCTTTGGGGTCCAAACGGTTCCCGAAGAAGCAATGGATACACTAGGATATAACGCAGAACCTGTTATAAGTTTTCCAATAAATTTACTCATAATATATTAATAGAAGTTGATTGTTCCATTTCCAGTCCAAATATAGGTTGTATATCCTGTGCTATATGGTGCCCCTCTGTACAAATAAAGGTTGGTAGCCTTTGCGATTGGAATATAATCCGGAACACGTATTATAACAACACCATTGCCGCCGGCGGCACCAGGGTAATACCCACCACCAACAGCAGCATCGTTATTCCCGCCACCGCCACCGCCAGTGTTTGGTGCCCCAGACGCCGAGTAATCAATTTGCTGATATCCTCTACTGAACCCACCGCCGCCTACGCCGCCTCGACCCACGCTGGTGTTCCAGGTCACGTAGGGGCTACCACCGCCACCACCAAAGTAAACCTGACCTCCGGAGACTTCACCAACTCCTAATAATGTTGCAAGTGCAGTTGAAATTATGGTAGTAGTAAGACCAGTCCCTCCATTACCACCAGAATCACCAGAAGTCTGACTCCCTAAGTTGATGTGGTTTGAACCATCACCATGGGCGGCATAGTCAACGTTGCCACCGTTAGCCTGTTGTACATATGAATTAACGGTAACACCTGAAATTATACTAGGACTGCCGTTACTTGGTCCTCCGCTACCGCCAAGTCCAGCTGTAATATTATACAATCCCGGATATAAGATGGTACTAGTTGACAAAATGTTTCCTCCATTTCCACCAGGACCGTAATGTAAACCGGGATATGCAGTTGTGCCGCCGCCACCACCACCTATTAAAAATAGATCCGCAGGAAATTTAGTTGGCCAATTACCTGATTTTTTTGCATTGAATTCATCAGTGATATTAAAAAATGCATTAGTTGCCGAAATAGCAGCTACAGGTTTATTTGCACTAACAATTCTTCTGTAATAATTCGACATAGATGTAGATTATGTTGAAGCTGAAATTAGTTCATATACTGCTATATATTCCAACGCTGACGCTACTGCGCTTTGCACATACAAACTTGAACCTTCTGATATATATAAAAAGTTTCCTTTATCTACTAATTGCAAACTGGAATTAGCAGGTATATAAATGTTGTAGGCTAATCTATAACTTATACCTGTTCCGTCTGCTCTATCATTCATCCATACAGTGGTTCCTACGGTATTATCTGTTACATTAGTAATAATCATTGAATTTACTTTATAGATTAGATTAGTATCTGGGAAATTATATAACATTACATTTGGTGTAATATTAGCCGGAATAAGTCCTCGCCAACCTGCAAGAATTGATGATACATTAACTATATTTGGGTTTGCCATTTTAAATTATCCTCCGAATATCATTGCCATGGCAATGCCTTTACCTGTTGTGATGCCAGGATTACCTGCTGAACCTGTATATCCTTGATTACCTTGATAACCCTGACTACCAGTATATCCGCCTGCCTGTCCACGACTACCTACAAAACCAACACTGCCGGTATATCCTCCAGCAGGGCCTGTACTGCCTACAAAACCAACGCTGCCTGTAAATCCTCCAGCAGGGCCACGACTACCTGTAAAACCTACAAGATTTGATCCTAAAATTTGTTGTATACTTATTGTCATTTTATCCCCAGAACTGATATGGTAATGGTGTTATACCATTAGTTATAGTTTCACCAAATTTCTCATAGATGTTTACAGGTTTTAAATTCAATGTTGATCCTACCTGATTAATTAATCCTCGAATAGTTGTAATATTTGTATTATTGACTATTATAGGAACTGGTACAAATTTTTCAAATATGATATTCTTAGGTGAATCATTTTTGCTAAAAGCATCTCTACCCACCAATGTTGCCGACGTTATATTATTTATTGTTGGGAATGGCGACCAATTTTCAGATACAATAATTTTAGGTATATTAATTAGTCCAAGAGCATTTTTACTTACTAATGTTGCTGACGTTATATTATTTAATGTTGGTCCCGGAGCAAGTGTTTCAATATATACTACGCGATTATATCCAGGTGCAAATACATTATATGATATTGTAGCTGTACTTGCTGTGCTTATTGTTGTTAATATTGGCAGCGAACTAACATTACCTATACCTAACGCATTTCTAGTTGCACTAGCAGTATTAATTGTTAACGTTCCACCGGTTTGATTATTTTTTCCTATTGATGTTTTAATAGATGAACCGATATCAACAACTATAATACTACCAAGTTGATTATTTTTTCCTATTGATGTTTTATATGACGAGCCAATATCAATAGGTTCTATGGCCATACTACTAACATTTATCTGACCTAACGCATTTCTAGTTGCACTAGCAGTATTAATTGTTAACGTTCCACCAGCAAGTGTTTCAATATATACTACGCGATTATATCCAAGTGCAAATACATTATATGATATCGTAGCTGTACTTGCTGTGCTTATTGTTGTTAATATTGGCAGCGAACTAATATTTGTTGGACCTAAAGCATTTCTAGTTGCACTAGCAGTATTAAGTGTTAACGTTCCACCGGTTTGATTATTTTTTCCTATTGATGTTTTATATGACGAGCCAATATCAATAGGTTCTATGGCCATACTACTAACATTTATCTGACCTAACGCATTTCTAGTTGCACTAGCAGTATTAATTGTTAACGTTCCACTGGTTTGATTATTTTTTCCTATTAATGTTTTTTCAGATGAAGAAGGGACAGTTAATGAAAAAACAGAAGACGACTGTGTAGTAATTACAAATTTAATTAATCCAGTACCAATTGTTAAGAAATTTGCAGCGCCAGTTCCTGTAGATAAAGCTATATTATAACTTCCATAGACAGTAAGTGTATTGACATTAAGCGTACCCTTATCAATGGTTAATGCACCATCGGGGTAAATTACATTGAAATTTGCACAGGTAGCGGCGGTGTCTAATGTAACAGTCCAAACGCCTGTACCTACATTTGAATTTGTATCAAAATATACATCATCTAGATAAGTAGGAGCGCTAGCACCACCACTACCGCCGGAAGTAGCTGACCAATTTGTAGTAGCACTAAGATTCCATGTGCCATTACCGAGCACCCAATAACGATTGGCCATTTAATATCCTTAACCTAATTGATTTATAATAGAATCTATGACAATCAAGGATATCACAGATAAATTATCCTTTTATTACTAATCTACCATTGGAAAAACCTTGGGCTGTATAAGCAACGTTATGTAAACCACCTACATAATAGATACGATTATCACTAGCAACCACGTTACAGAATGCTGTATATAGTCTTGCTCCATTACTATACATGCTTGTACCATAACCCATAGGCGAGTTAGCAATCTGGTTGGTACCAGAATTCATTACAATTGGCAATCCTGCTGCTATTGGTCCTGGACCTGTTGCATATATAGGATGTGGATAGTTGAATTGAGCTCTTACAACATAACCGTTGGCGGCAAGTGCTGAAATACCAGTCTTCTTAGGACTAATCCAGAATTGTCCTCTAACTGGAACAATATTAAGATCGCCACGATAATCATATATAACACCAGTGGATCCCATAGCAGCACTAGCTACTGGTAAACCAGCAGCAGCACCAGGTAAGAATGGAGTTATAGAAGTAGTTACAGTGCTCAATGTGGTTGTACTTACCTCATATATAAATCCAGGAACAGTAGATGACCCACCAACTGCAAGATAAACCCTATTAGCCGCATTATCAACATAGAAGCTAGTTGGAGCATCTGATGCCGCCGCTGTTGAACCAAGAGGGAATTTAGGATTGTATGTTCTAATTAATTCATTGCCTGTATCAGCAAAATATTTAGAAATGTACATATGATTAGCGGTTGCTGATATTACACCACCTTGAGAAGCTATATACACGTTGCCAAGATAGTCAGGCACAGGAGTACCAAGACCAGATGCTACTGCGGTTGCACTACTAAGTGTATATGTACTCGATTGCAAGAAATTAGATCTTGCAAATGAATATACTTGCATCAAGTTGGTCGAAGATGTTCTATGTGTGGCATAGATATATTTCTGATCAATGGCCAAGAATGCTGTTCCTGTTGTAATAGCAGCACTTGCACTAAAGGTAGGAGCAAATGTCTCAGTATCAATGGCCACAACACCAGTGGTTGTGGAAGCATAAATTGTTCTTTGTCCATCATGCACAATATCCCATACTGATCTATCAGTGGCTAAGTTAGTATATCGTTGAGTAATACCGGAGTTTTGACCTTGACTTGCATCCCAGGTATAAACACCCTGGTTAGTGGCCATCCAAACGGTAGAACCTATAGCAATTACTTTTCCTACAATAACAGAACCGGCTTGTCCATAGACAGCAGTAGTACCGGTTGAGAAGTTAGTATATGAAGCATTGTTCCATGATTGTTCACTGCCGCCATTTAATGGTAATAATAAACATTCGGTGCTTGCACCACTAGCACTTGGCCAGCCGCCTGTACCGTCAAGGTTGACAAATGTAGTATCTAATGCACCGCCTAATGGTTTAGTAATGCCCACATTGTAGGCTCTACCCACTGGCATAACTTTAAGCATGGCATCTGCTGCTATTGGACTTACGATAGTTTTTAATGTATCCCAACCATAAGCCAATGAAGATGTGGAAAAGTATCCCGATCCGTAATATGAACCAAGATGTAATTTGTTTGGATCAAGTGAGGTAGGTTGTGTAATGCCCTGTGTATAAATTGGAGGGAACATTCCTCTATTGGTTGTAGGAGCATAAATTCTTGCCGCTGCTGCACCAACAGATCCGTCTGGTGCTCTTGGGAACGCCATCATGATTTGACTGTAAACAGTTTCATTAAATTGTCCGTATGGACTACCAAGCATCAAACTATTTGTCCATGCCCAACATGGTACTGGACTACCTGTAGTAACGTCTTCGCCGGCTACACGTTCAAATTCAAATACACCAGTCCACATACCTGGTTCACTTCTAATAAATGTCCAAATTATGCAATGTCTAGCTGTAGCAGATACAAGGATAATACTATCTTTTAAATCATAGTTTTGTGTAAATGCTCCAGCACCATGCCATGTTTCATTGGTTGGAAGGTGAGCAGAGTTATCCCAACTTTCACAAGATGACGTATTAATTGTCAGGGTCATTGCATTAATACGTAGAATAATGTATTTGTAAGTAACAGCATCTGCATTAAGTACACGATACACATATGTACTTATAGGGGTAAATGTATAACCTGCTGAACCTGCAATTGTAGAATCATACAGCGTCCATCCTCCTTTAACCATACCCTGGTTAATGGCGACGATGATGTTAGAAGAAGTAGTTTCATTAGAAACGTTAATTCTTAAACTATTTGTTGTATATGATGATGTTGTTACTGTCATGAGTTTTCCTATTATGTTAAAACAGACTAAGCTGTAAATTTAATGTATTTATACCTAATAATCAGTTTTTAATATTAAATTGGCTGGTATAATACCTGTACATACAAGTCTTCGCCCGGTTGTGCGCCGGTTCCTACAGATAAAACGTTAACTGTTAGGTAATCTCCCGTGGATAATGAGTAAGTAGTTGTGTTTGTTGCTGTAGTTGTTGCTTGTGCTTGAATGGTTTGTGAAAATAACGAAGTTCCATTTTTTAATAAATTTAAAGAAATAGGCAAATCCGCAGAAGTTCTAACCCTAGGAGTTACAGATGTTATAATAGAGTTAGTAGGCGAATACCACCTTGCTGTACCTGTATATGTTACTAACTTTCCAGGTTGTTGCAATGTAATATTATTACCCCCAAGACTACCTGTGTATCCTATATAACCACGGGGTCCAGTAGTTGATGTCACTTGCCACGTTGTTCCATTGAATACAAATTCAAATGTGGAACCCTTGAGATCTAAACTTATATCTTCGGTTAAATTTTCAATGGTATTACCATTTCTTAATACTGTAATTGGATATCCGTTGCTAAAATCATTACCATCTGTGATCTGTATATATGATCCTGTATATGCACCGCCGGGCAATGAAATACTAAATGATCCAAACTTATTATCTGCAATAATTCTATCACCATCTCTGGCTGTATAATTAGTGGATGTACTAAACCATGGATTTGTAGCAGATCCAGTTAGTCCTGGCTCACCTTGACTACCAGTATAACCAACACTACCTGTATATCCTATAGTAGTACTAATAGCTTTCCAAAATCCACTAGGACCACCGGTCCATACCCATGTACGGTCTCCAAAGGTAAAAACGTATCCGGTTGCGGTTGTTACTGGGAAATTAATAGCTGTCATGTTTATATTTATTAGTCTGAAATTACCTGTTAGATAATTTTATTGGTGGTACAAATACCTGTGATGTATAACGTGCTACACCTTTGGTTAAACGTACATCTTCCATGTATCCTTGGAAATAGTTAGGAGTGGCAGTACTTGTATTTAGATTACCAACAGCCACTGATGGGAATGTATAATTATACGTATCTGTTTGTGTACTAACAACAAAAATACCATTGATAAACACACTAGTAACTGCATTCTGTCTTGCCACTGCAATATGTGTCCAAGTAGATGTGCTAATACTTAAACTTGTACTTGCAGTAGAAGTAGCCACTGTAGCATTAAAATATGAAAGTCTATCAGAATTGTATCTTAAACTTCCGCCGGCGCCAGCGCCACCGTGATCTAACAAATATGTCAAACTAGTATTCCATGTTGAACTTGTTGGATATATCCACATTTCCCAGGTAAAATCATTTGATCCATATACGAACGATGTACTACTTGTAGCAATTAAAACATCAGAACTTCCATTGAAACTTAGACTATACTGATTATATTTCGTTGTTAGATTAGAAATAGTATATGTAGTTGTATTATTTGTTCTAATTGTAGTATTACCTGAATAATCAACTGCCTTGCTGTCGGTGAAGTTTAACAACAAGTTAGTAGGATTACCAGAATACAATGCTAATGGTATCTGTGATGGATTAAAGGTACTATTGTATAGTGCAGTTCCTTTGATAATTCTAAAGTTAGACATATAACCATACAAGTATTCATTGTATGTTGGAGCCGTTGTATACTGTACTGCTCCTATAGTCAATGGCGAGACAGTATCTACTACGGTAGCCACTGTGGAATATACACATACTCCATTGAGATATATATTGACAGCAGTACCATCATAAACATAGGCAATATGATTCCATACATTAGGCGGTACAATTGTAGTAGATATATATTGTGTACCATTATAAAATGCTATATAACCAGTAGTTATAGCAAGATATCCTTCGTAGGAAGTATCAGCTGCACCGCTGGTATTTCTCTTAGCAAATAAAGCATTATAATTAGTATAATTTCCAGGATGATTTAACCATAACTCAATGGTCCATGGTCCACCAGCAATATTCAATGAAGTTGTGTTAGGGAATATCATAACACTCTTGCCATTAAAATATCCACTTAGATTATTTGTAGAGAATGGTGAATATACCGTTGTCTTAGGTGCACCACCGGCTACTAAAGTGCTAGAATATTTTGAGTTATCCTTAACATATTCATCCTGCAATGTTAACAATGATGTTTTGATAGCAGTTGTTGCTGGGAACGTTACCGTATTTGTTAATGTACCTACGTTCGATGTAGGAACACCAATAAATGATCCAAGGTAAAGTGCAGCATCTTTTACAACTCTAAGATTACTCATGTATCCGTTGAAGTTTTCAGAAGTATTTAAAACTCCACCTATAAAGAAGTTTTCATTGCTATCTGATATAATTGCTGATGTTAGATTACTAACAGATGATGTAGTGATAGCACTAAATGCATTAACTGTATCAGTTATAATGGTTCCTGTGCGTGTGTCATTATAAGTATCTTTAATGTAGTAAACATAAATCTTATAATTTGTACCTGCAAGCAATGCAATTGTTTCAGATTCTTGAGCAACATTGTTTACATCGTCTATGGATATAGTTAAATTATTTCCAATTTTAATAGCATGAAGTCTAAAATTATTAGATGCAATAGCAGGATTAATAGCGTAATAAATTAAACGTCTAGCTATAGGTAAATTATATGTTGCATACCACGCCCATTCAGCTGCCTGTGTGTATACCATGGTACTAAGATTAATATATCCCATGCCCAAATAACCAGTAGCTAATCCAATTCCATTAAATCCAATACTAAATTCAAAATCACTGGCATTAGTTGCACCAAATATATATGTAGATGATGTAATAGTAGTTGGATTATTGGTCAATACTAATTGTGTAACTGGTGATCCAACAACCTGTGTTGTGGTCAATGTAGTAAACGAAGAAGTTGTAAAAATACGATTTCCATTTACATACATACTTAATTGATGATAATCACGAAGAGTATTATATGTATAAGCAACATGATTCCATGTACCAGTGGTCAATGCAGTGGTAGAAACTTGAAAATTTTGATTAGATCCATCATAGGTAGTAAATGCTAGATAACCATTACTTGCATTTAGATATCCCTGATACGAAGTTGATGTATTTGAAGGAAGGATTGTTCCAAATGGTGATAGTACCGAAATAGTAGGAGAATTGACTAATGTTATTGATGCAGTATTATAACTATGATCAACTACCGTTGTTTCTGTCCCTATAAAGTTTGCAGTCAATAATACCGTTGATGATGTTTCGTATACATATCCAGTGTAGATATATGTAGCATTAGTTGCCACTGATACAGGAGTAGTTGCAGTATTAGCTATACTTAGATTATTTGTACTATTATCTACAATAATATTAGATTGTGCAGTTAATAACTGTACATAACTTGCTGTAGTAATTGCAGCAGTACCTGTACTACTAATTTGTAAATTTTCAAAAGGTGCAGTCTGTGGTGTAAATGATGATTGATACAATGCTTGTCCACTAACTATACGAAGATTAGATACATATCCTTTTAGATAGGTAGAAGTGGTACCATTATTATAATAATTATAATATCCAATATAACCAATATTGTTAGGATTTGAAAAATTCCAATCATTTGCGCCTGCTGTAAATGCAACTAAAATACCATTTTTAAACAATGAAAGTTCGTTGCCATTTCTAACCATGGCAATGTGTGTCCAAGTAATTAGAGGAACTCCTGCACCTGCGCCAACTATTAAATTAGTAGTCCATGTGCCAGCAGCATCACTATTAACGCTCAGTGAATTAATATCTTGTCCAAGATTTAAATACCATCCTGTGGCATTATAACCATAAAACCCAGTAGGTGTTCCATAGGTAAATTGTAAAGGTTTTCTAAATTGCCCACTGGTGTTTGGTCCACCACTAGCACTAGTACCACTGGCAAATATAAATGACAAGGCACCTGTTCCGGCAATATTAAATCCACCGCCTTGTCCAAGAGGCGCAAGTGATGAATATACTAGTGTATTAGGATTAGCGATTGTATTAGGTGTTGTGCTTGAATCTGTTATATATGTGCCAGAAGATGCTACTTTGAGCAATAGTGAAGTATAGCTTGCAGTTGATATGGCTCTTATACCTGATAGTACACCAAACGGATTTAAAACACTATATGTAGCTGGAGAACTACTATTTGTAATACCAGTTATTACACCACTGCTATCTGTTAATATTGATCCACTATCACTGGCCAACAATAATAATTTTGTATTATTAACAGTAGTTAATGGTGAAGTAGGTACACTGCCTGTGAAAGGACCTGTATAATATCCAGTGCCGACTATTAATCTAATATTGGTAAGATAACCTGTAAAATATGCCAGCCATCCACCAATATAACGTATCTGTGTAAAATTAACAGTGTTAGAAACGCTGCCGTTGAACGCTCCATTTAAGTATATAGTCAAAGTTCCAGATATTCTCACCACTGCTACATGAGTCCATGCATTAAGAGTAAGGGCATTAGTACTACCTAAATAATCAGTAGTACTATAGTTTGTTACATGTATTCTATTGCCATCACTTTGTGTTTCAATACTCAAACCGCCACCTACTCCACTGGTTATGAACTTGGTAAAGTTTGCCATATTTGCAGTAGGGTAAATCCAAAACTCAATGGTGAAATCACTGGTACCAACTGCTAATCGACTGTCTACAGGCAAGATTATGGAGTTGGCGCCGCCTGCAAATGATAAACTACCACTTGTGTTTGTCAGAGCGCCAGATTGAGTGGTATTTAATGCACTTGTAGGTATGGTAAAGTTGCCAACATAAACTGCTACTCCCTTTACAATACGTAGATTTGTTACATATCCATTTTGATAATAGGTATTGTATGCACCCATGGTAAGTGCATACGAAACAGAAGACTGCGGAGTTCCGATAATTGCTGTTGTAGTTTGTGCAACACCATTTACAAACAATGTAATACCACCCGAAGTCTTGGTCATAGCAATATGAGACCAATAGTTAAGAGGTACCGTATTTGTAGAAACTACACTTTGTCCTCCGGCAGTTCCTTCATAGTAATAAAAACGAATTTGTCCTGTGGCGCTACCAATACCAAATGACCAATAATTTGTAGCAGCATTGAAGGCCATATTACCAACAGTGGTTGGTGGGGAATTAGTGGTAGCAGAATACCAACCAGTATACGTAGTTGGATATATCCAACATTCAATGGTATAATCAACTCCAGATGTATACCAATCAAACAATGCAGTTGAATAAGCTGTTGTTAGATACTGATTCGTACCATTAAAATACAAACTACCACCACTAATTCCAGTACTTGCTGGCAATCCAGGATATCCCCCAAGTGTATGCCATACTCCATTTTTACCAATCCACTGTTTATTTGTAGTTGGATTATATGCTACATTTATTACATCACCTATTACATATGCACCTAACGCACCGGGTTGTAGATTATCATTAATATAGATATTGCCATCGTAGAGATAAATTCCAGAATAATTAGCACTACCAGAAACACTGGCTCTGGCCAAGCCAATTACAATTCCTTTATTTCCTGTTGTTGCAGTTATAGCTATTTCTAAATAGTAATTCTTATCTTCCAACAATGCTGTGGTTCTTGCACCACCAGAGGAAGATTGTATACCTATTGTAAAGGCACCAAACTGCCAAGTACCTGTGCCACCAGCTGACATCAATGAATAATCAGTTCCACTATCTTCCCAGCCCCAGTTTGGTGTTGAACTGCTTGTGTGTGAATAAGTAGAACTAGCTACTGGTACATAGTTAGGGCTAAGAGGAGTTGCTGTTCCAAACAGCACACTAGCAGTAGTCGAATACCCAGACAAGTATACCCAAGCTTCAACTGTAAAATTAGTACCAGTTGAGAAACTAAAGGACGATGTTGATATCTGCAAATATTGACTGCTTGTGGTAATATTAAAAGCAGCACTATAGGTAGGATAGAATAATGTTGGATTAATAGTGGTACTAACAGTGGCTGTATTAACATTTATTGGCAGAGCTCTAGTGCTATAATCTGCGATAAGATTATATTGTGCTGTTAATAAAGATACATTGCTGGCGGTGGTGATAGCAAGAATATTTGTTCCACTATTTTGTGTGGTCTGCAACATCTGTGACGGTGCTGTAAAGTTGCCTGTGTATATTGCTTGTCCTCGAACAATACGAAGATTACTCAAATACCCTTTATAATTAGTATTTCCATAAAATCCACTTGCTCCTATATTCAATGTTTCTGCAACACCACCGTCTATAGTTGATATATTATTCGTTGTACTTGATAATGTTCCGTCAACATATAGATTAAATGTTGAGCTACTTCTAACAATAGCCATATGATGCCAAGAACCATCATTCAAATTAGTAGCAGTTGAAATTAAGTCTGTTCCTGTGTTATTTTTGCTATTAAAACTTAAACTACCTGTTAAATTTTGTTCATTGGATCCATTAAATGTAATCATCCATGAATTAGTTGATGCGGTATATGTAGTACCAGTTCCGTTGCCCATGATTTTTGAATTAGAAGTTGAAGTTGAATTCATCCAAAATTCAATGGTGAAATTATTACTACCCAAGGCTTGAACAGAACTAGTTGATAACGATATTGGAGAATTATTAAAATTTATACTACCGCTAGCAGGCAAAGCAACCTGACGATATTTAGTCAATGGTGCTGTGGGTACTGTAAAGTTACTGGTATAAAGTGCTACGCCGTTCATTGCACGAACATTAGATATATATCCTGCAAACTTATATCCAGTTTTTTGTCCACCTATGTAAGTATTGCCTATTGATAAATCATAAGTTGATGAATTTACCTGTGTAAGACCAGCTTGGATACCATTGACAAACATTCGCATATTTGTACCACTTCTAGATACAGCAAGATGTTGCCATACATTATTAAGTCTTCCGGCACCCACGGCATAATCCCAACCGCTGCCGCTACCACCCCAACCCCAAGAGTTAGCAGTTGAACTATAACCCATGAAGAATCCAACACCATTAATACCGCCACTGTATGGACTATTAGTGCTATATAAAACAGTAGTAGTATTAGTTATTGTAAAACTTGATGTACTTGTATCAGTTATATATGTTGCAGAGCTTGCTACATTTAATAATAATATTGTAGTGTTGCTGGCTACATTGGTAGAACTATTGGTACTTTGAGTTAATCCTAATGGAGTAGTGGGTACTATAAAGTTGCTGGTGTATACTGCTTGACCGTTGACTACTCTAAAATTAGTTATATAACCATTATAGTAACCTGTATAAGATCCAGCTGTACCAGATTGATTTTGACCACCTATATTATACCAAACACTGGTATCATTGACAACTGCGATGGCTCCAACATGTGACGACAAATCAACAGTTAGTGTTTCTCCTACTCCATTAATATAGATTGTAATAGCTGTAGTACCAACACAGACAAATGCTATATGAGTCCATATACCTTTAGGCACAGATGCAGTGGTATAAACAACACTTGCGGCACTGACACTAGTTGTGTAGGTAAAAGAGAATTTATCATAATTATTAATCCCTAATGCAAATCTACCGTTTACAGCCGATGCTACCCAATTTCCAAATATGTTATATTTGTCATAGGTATATCCTACATCTCCAGCACCTGATGCAATGTAATAGGTCCAAAATTCAATGGTCTTAGATCCAGTTCCTAGATTTCCAAAAGCATTGAAAAAACTAACTGAATTAGCAATTTTTAAATACTGACTTGTACCATTAAAACTCAAACTACCACCAATACCACTTGCTGATATAATTAAATTATCTGTAGACTGAGCAACAGTTGGATATACCCATGCTTCTACCGTAAAATCACTTTGACCAAAATTCAATGATGAAGTAGGAAGGGCTGTCAAGTATTGTGAACTACCATCAAATTTTACACTGGCATTAAATATTGGACCCAGTGTTGTGCCGGCAACTATGTTAAAATTTGATATAAGAGTTCCAGCGGTATAACTTCTATCAACAATGATATTTGATAGACCGTCAAATTGTCCAATAATTAATACGGTACCAGTGGTAATTGCATTGGTGTTAAATCCACCAAATGGATTACTAGATTGTGTGATAGTTAACGATTCATTGGGTACTGTGAAATTACCTGAATACACGGCTGTACCATTGACTATACGGAAATTAGCTATGTAGCCATTCATTAGATAAGTGGTGCTGTAATATCCACCTATGGCTAAATTTGTTGTATAGTTATAGTTAGTAGTATCATTGGTTGCAACAACATATCCAACTCCATTAACATATAGAGTCAATACCGTTGAACTACGAACCAATGCTACATGGTTCCAATTATTAGTAGACATTGGGCTAACTGCCAAATCTAAATATGTACCTGCAGTACCGTAGTATATGCGCCAGCCGCTAGTAATAGATGCCAATGCAAGACCACTAATAGTTGCAGGTAATGTAGTTGCGGCTAAATGCCAAACACCATTATTAGTACCGCCTGCAATATAATTAACCCAACATTCAATGGTAAAATCACCAGTACCAAATTTAAATGCAGTGGAGTTAACCACAGCCAAATATTGATTAGTACCATTAAATGACAAGGCATTGAATGAGCCTGCATTACGTTTTGCAAATAATACATTATTATTGGCGTAATTTCCATTGGGATTTACCCAGGCTTCTACAGTCCACTCTGTACTGGTTGAAAAATTAAATCCGTCAAAATTAGCTGCACCAACAAAAGAGCTACCATCAAAATATGTACTATAATTTGTATTGAATGGTGAGAATGCTTGGAATGATGTAGCTGTGGTTGAGTTTGTAATTGCAAATGAATTAATTGATCTATCAATAAATGTAGTTTCGGTGCTTAATAATGTTAGTAGCACAGTATTAGTAATTGTAGATATATCACTCATAGGTGGAGTAAAACTTGTGATATATTTTGCTGTACCTTTTACTAGATGTAAATTACTGATATATCCATTAAATGTAGTTGCAGCATTACCATTAATATCTGAACCTATAGCAACTTTTATTGTATTATTAATAGTATTACCAGAACCACTAATTGTATAATTAATAAACGATGGTAAAGATGCATTATAATATGTTGCACCAGTATTACTCATAGTTGAGAGACCAGTTGTATCAACTATTTTATTGGCATCACTATTAACTAATAATAATAATTTAGTACCACTAACATTTGATGTTGCATCTAATATATTTGAAGAAGTTAATGGATTAAATGAACTTGTATATAAAGCAGTACCTGCAACAAATCTTACTCCAGTTATATAACCAACAAATGGATAAGATGCTGTATCTGTATATCTTCTACCCAAGGCAATTATTGTGGTACTAAGACTTATATTATTTGAATTACTTGCACTACCTTGCAATATACCATTTCTAAAAAGTCTTACAGTACCAGATTGATTTGACAATGCCACATGAGTCCATGTATCAGTTACGAAAGTACTCAACCAAGGCACAAGGGTGTTGGGACCACTTCCATTAGCAGGAATTAAGCCTCCACCTGCATCACGGGTTATCGCAAATCCTGAGGCCGCGCTGCTAACGCTGGCTAAAAATGATGCATAATTAGCATCAGATCCTGTACTATTTAAATATACCCAACATTCTACAGTGAAATCACCAAGACCAACAGCAAACTCACCATTAGTAGCCGATACATTATTACCAGAAGTGATACTCAATGCACCTGCCGCTGACACTATTACTGGAGTTAATGTTGCGCCGGCAGGAGTACCAGATCCGTTTATCTGTCCATTGATATAGAATGTAGTTAGCGCATTATATCTCACACATGCCACATGTGACCATTGATTCAATGGAACCGCGGCAGTTGAAAACAATCCTGTGCCTGCTCCAATTTGAAAATATAATAATCCACTGGGATAAATCATCCATACCCAATCAGTGGTAACAAGATAACTAATTGGTCCTACAATCACAGATCCATATACTGTATTACGTGTTGTTGGATATATCCATGCTTCCATGGTAAAGTCACCGGTGCCAAAGGCAAACGAATTAGAAGAAGGTAAGGTCAAATAATTATATTGACTATTGAAGTATGCACTACCACTACCACCAAATGGGGTGTATGGAGCAACCACAGTAGCAGTGGTAACATTTGCTGTCAATAATCTTACAAAATTAGAATTAGTTGAATTATCAATTAAATTATTTTGTAGAGTTATTAACTGTGTATTTGAACTTGTAGTTAATGCTGTTGTTGGAACAGTGGTAGTTGCATTATTGTAAATTGACCGACCAACTAATATACGAACACTGGAAATATAACCATAGAATGTTTGATTGCTAGCAGTGACAGGACTATTTAAAAATAATGTTTGTATTATAAATGCTGTGGTATTTGGGTATGCTATGCCCACCATATATCCATTGATATACATGGCAATGGTAGAACCATTTCTAACCAATGAAATATGATTCCAAGTATTTAAAAATACAGATCTAGTTGAAGTTATTAAATCAGTACCACCTGTGGCTTGGAATCTAAGTGTTCCATTAGCCGCAAGATATAAAACAGGTACATTAGCAGTGGCACCACCGTTGGTTCGCCAATCAAGTATAATGCCACCCGATGAGTTATATAATGTTGGGTAGATCCAGCATTCAACGGTAAAGTCTCCGCTGCCCAATGCTGATGTAGCTGCTGTTCCAAAATTTAAGTTTTGACTACCAGCAGTAGAAGTACTAAAATATACACTGCCACCAACCATGGATTTATTGTATTCACCGGGTATTTTATAAGGTGTGAATTTAGTTATAGTTGGAGAACTGTTTAAAGTTCCAGTGGTAATATATTGATTATAAACACTGTCGTCTACATGATTATTGTTTGCTGCAATTAATAAACTTGTATTATCAATTCTTGCCAATGGTGAGCTAGATGGTGTAAAATTACCAGTATAAAGTGCTGTGCCATTTACCATTCTAAAGTTAGATAGATAGCCAGGATACATGCTGGTTATAGCAGAACCAGCTGTGCCTATAAGCATACTTGCTGTGCTATTGTAGGGAGTAATAATTTGTGAAGGAGGAATTGCAGTTAAGAATCTTGTACTAGTATTAAATGTAATAGCGTTGGTATTTGTTCCACTCCAGGGATTTGTTGGTTGCTGTGTGGTTAACACTCCGGTGGGTGGTACAAAGTTTGTTCCAGTATAAACTGCCACACCGCTGACTATTCTAAAGTTGCTGATATAACCTGTTAGATAAGTTGATGTGGCTGTACTAAATCCCATGTAACCAAGACGTAGAGTATTCTGTTCTGTATAACTGGTAATTATTGTTGATGAAGTTCTAACACCATTTACATACATTGACGCAGTAGTACCTAGTCTTGAGAATGCCACGTGATTCCAAGTGTTCAGTGTAAATAATTGTGTTGGTAAAGATGAAACACCTAGTAATAATGATATATAACTTGCAGTTAATACAGCCTGTGTATTAACACCTCCAAATTGGGTTGAAATTGATAGACTAATTGGAGGAGTAAAGGTACCGGTATATACTGCTAAACCTTTAACTATGCGTATATTGTTAATATAACCTGGGAAGAACCAAGTTGGGCTTGATGCATCATTGTTAGCACCAATAAACAATGGATCGGTACTGGCTATAATAGTTGAAGCAGCTACTGTTGCAACTTGAATTCCGTTAAGATATAGATAAAAATTAGCACCATTTCTTGTCCATGCTACATGATTCCAGGTGTTTAAACTAATAGTTCCACCACTCAACCCAGAAGCATTCAATGTTACAGCAACAGCGCCGCCAGTAGTAGTATAAAGAATCCAGGCTCTACCTGGAGCAGCATGATATAAAGCAAGTAAGGTTAAAGATGTAGCACCGAATGATGTTTGATAAAACCAACATTCAACAGTAAGGTCTCCTGAACCAAATGCAAATGCTGCATTATTTGCCACAGATACATAATTACTGGTACCATTGAAACTCAAACTACCAGAAGAACCATAATAATTGCTAGGATTTAATGTTGTACCATTATTTGTTGGTGTAAACCCAATGCCGCCTTGATCAGTAAGAAGTTGTGCAAGGCTAGGTGATGGAGATGAAGTAAAAGAAGTTGAAACAAACGTTGTCACCGCACCAGAAGATCTATATCCTAGTGTCATGTAATAGTTGTTTATACTCCATTCCCACCCAGTAGTGCCAACACCGTCGTATGTTCCAGCTATCAACATACTAGAATAAGTTAAGGTATTTAAATTAACCCAAGCCTCAACGGTGTGATCACCATAGGTCAACCAACCAGTAGATGATGTTGCGCTTAATGAACTATTACCATTAAAATATAAACTACGTAAAATAGTAGTAAATGGATTTAATGTACTTAGACTAACTGTGCCTGAACCTATGGTTATCGCAGAAGTGTTGGTACTATAATCCACTATGTTAGTAGTGTACGGTAATAATGTTAATAACGATGTGTAAGTACCAGTGGATATTGCCTGTACATTACTACCTCCGTAGGGATTGGCAGTTTGTGTAATGGTTAATGGTTGACTGGGTCTAGTGAAGGCGCCGGTATATACTGCTAAACCTTTAACGATACGTAAGCTAGAAATATAACCGTTAAAAAAACTTGTCAATGCTGCGCCGCCGGAATAAGATGCAGCTATTTGTTGGGCACTAGCAACATATGTATTAGCATCTGTGTAGGTACTACCTGTTTGTGTTCCATTCAAATACAACTTAGTTGATCCACTTAAACGAACCAATGCCACATGATACCAAGTGTTTATAGACAACGCTGAACCGGTAATTCTTATTACACTATTTGTATAGTAAGCAATAGTTCCTGTAGTTTGAGTTATATACAATGTAGGATAAAGTCCCTCTGTGCTTGCTAGTCTACCGTCAATTAGCAACATATTAGCAGCACCATTAATTGCTGTAACATATATCCACATTTCAATAGTAAAATCAGTACCACTTGCATAACCAAATGCTGCATTGGATGGTACAGTTAATGATTGACTTGTACCATTAAAGTACATACTACCACCCCATACTGTAGGGTCGCTAGTAGTTGGAAAGGGGGAGAATGGCTGTATGCTTGGGGTACCGTTAACTGTTAGTGCAAAGGCATTAGTACTATTATCAACAAATATATTACTTTGGCAAGTTAGTAAACTTGTATTAGTGATTGCAGTTAATGGAGCAGTTGGGGGTGTAAAAGTACTAGTGTAAAGAGCCAATCCGCTTACATATCTTAAATTACTAATATTTCCAATAAATGGTTGTGAATTAACACCAGTATAATCCATAAATCGACCAATATGAACTGCACTAGGATTGCTACTATTAAATTGAGATTGTGTGCCTGATCCTACCTGTACACCATTTACATAAAAAGTTATTGCAGAACTGTTACTAACCACTGCCACGTGCTGCCACGTATCAAAATTAATTACTCCTGCAGAACTAGTTACAGAATAATCACCGGAACTAGGACTATAATAAAATGACACATCTCTAGCCGTACTGGTTGCTGCGTTAATATATATAGCCCAATCTCTATTTGTAGTTGTTCCTTTGCTTATAATTGTAGCATACGCTATATTAGTACTACTAGGATTTATCCAGCATTCTATAGTGAATGTTCTAACCGTGCTTGGATTCATTGCAGTTCCAGAAACCGTTAAATCAAGATTATTGCCGCCGGAAGTATAATTACTCCACCCACTTGAACTAATAGGCGGAGCAAGATTAGTTGCAAAAGTATTACCCACGCTGGTTATATAATTAGGAATAACACTATAATCTACAGCAATACCACCTTCACTGACAATAGGAGAAGATCGGCCTATCAGCAAACTTGTACCAGCGGTAATAGCTGGTGTATTATTACCATTTTGATTGGCCAATTGTGTGGTAGTTAACTGTGATGATGGTACAGTAAAGTTACTGGTATAGATTGCTGTACCTTTAATAATACGTAAATTGGAGATATATCCTGTCCATGGTTCAGCAGGCCACGTGGCATAAACTCCGCTGATTCCAATAATTAATGGATTATTACTGGATAAATTAGTGCTTCCTAGCGGAAATGCCTGTGTTGAAGTTGTAACGTCATTCCCATTTAACCATATTTTTCCAGTGGTGCCTGATCTTGTTGCCGCTATGTGATACCAAGTATTACCAACAATGGTACTTGGTCCACCCCATCCATTTACTGCCCAAGTATCCCACGATGCAAGTCTCCAATAGTTACCAATATATTGTAATTCCCATGAAGCATTATTAAAAGGAATTATATTACCTACAATTGCGTGTTGAGCCCCATCAAAAGGAACCGTGCTTGGCCAATACACCCAAGCTTCTACGGTAAAATCACCAGTTCCAAACGTCCAAGCACTATTAGCAGGTATTGAAAGGAATGATGTTGATGTACCCCTGAAGTACATACTATTAAATGTACTAGTTGATGAGATAGGTGGATATAAGTTTGCCGCAGCAACTCCTGTATTTGTTACTACAAAATTATTAGAACTATAATCATCAAAGAAATATCTACTAGGATTAACAAATCTACCCGTTAATAACTGTGTAGTGTTGGTGAAATTAGCCGACGCCGCAGTAAGTGCGGCATTTTGTATATTAGACAAAGGACTAGTTGGTACTACAAATAGTGAACCAGAATACAATGCTAGACCTTTGACTATACGTACATTACTGATATAACCGTTGAAGAAATAACCATTCCCAGAAGTCCATCTACCAATTGATCCTACTAAGGTGTTACTGCCTATTGCCGACGCTGCCGCAGTAGGAGTATTGCCAATTCCATTAATATAAATTGTAATATTTCCTGCAAGACGTACTACTGCAAGGTGGGCCCAAGCATTTAAAGGTATTGTAGCAGTTGTTGTTATGGTCGACACCAATGAAACACTCGTGGCCCATTGGAAATAAACAACACCTGAATTGTTTATCCAAAATTGGCACGATCCAATTGTATATGCACCTACAAGACCATTCCAAAAATCTATTATCATGCCGCCCGGGCCGCTTCCATAGGTTATTGGATATACCCAACTTTCCCAAGTAAAATCACCAGTACCAAAGTTAAATCCAGCGTTGGCCGGTAAATTTAAATAACTTGATCCATTAAAATATAAACTATGATATTGACTTTGATCATAAGGATCCAGTGAGGAGTATGTTAGATTACTCGGTACAGCAACAGCAGAATTAATACTAGAATCGGAATAAGCACTTCCATAGGTAAATGCTTGCTCTTGACCATTAACATATACACTGAATTTTAGCCCCGAACGAACAAAGGCAAGATGAGACCATGTACCTGTTGATATAGCTATTGCAGAAGTAATTGCGACACTATTAGTTGCTGTGGTATTGGCCAATGTCAATGTTGGTTTATTTGTCGAAGATAAAGATATACCAAATGGTGCAACATTGTTGGTATTGAATTGTCCAGCAATATAAGCAGTCCCTGTGTTGGCTGTAAGATATGCCCAGGTTTCTATGGTCCAATCATTACTACCCACTGTAAAAGCAGGTATATCTGGTACAACCAAATAATCAGTGAGCCCGTTGAAGTATGTACTCCAGTTATTACCAAATGGGCTGAATGTTCCTTGCCCTGGAAAATTTGAAGAAACAGCACCTAAATTGTATGCACCATAATCAACAAAATTAGATGGTGCTAGACCATAGGTGGAATATTTAAGAGTTAATAAACTTGTACCAGTTGTTATAGCAGAGGTATTATTGCCACCGTAGGGATTTGCCACTTGTGTGGATTGCAATGAACTAGTAGGTGGTGTAAAGTTTCCAGTATATACTACTACGCCATTTACTATTCTAAAATTACTTATATAACCATTAAACCGATATTGCACACTTGAGCCCGAAGCAACTGATCCAAATAGACCAATCTGCAAAGTGCCACGGGCAGTCCACGGCCCCGAATTTCCACTACCAACTTGAGAACCATTGACAAATAGTGTAGCAGTGACTCCTGATCCTGTGAGTGCTACATGATACCAAGTAAACAATGACAATGGTATACTGGCGCCCGCACCGCCGTTACCTAGGTTCAAATATTGATAAGACACGCCAATACCAGACGTACTAACAACCCAATTCCACGAGTATATAGTACCCGAACCAGGTCCTCCTAATTCACATGCAATTGTCATTGTACCAGTAGCATTTAAATAAATCCATGCTTCCATGGTGTAATTGCTGGCTAACCAGCTACCCGACGCTTTAGTTAAACTTAGATATTTGCCAGTACCATTAAAATAAACACTTTCATTCAATGTAGATGTAAATGGATTTAATGTACTTGCACTAACACCTACATTTGTTATTGAATTTGTTAATGTACTATAATCTGTAATTGATGTACTTGTAGTTGCAAATCTTCCTACCAATGCAGATGTACCTGATGTAATAGTTGCTACATTTATTGAAGGCGCAAATTGTATTGTACTTAATGGTTCTCTTGGTATCACAAATAAACCTGAATAAACTACAGTTCCATTCACCAAACGTAAATTAGATATATATCCATTATAAAAATTACCACTTGATCCAGATTGTCCTATTGTTAGTGCAAATGTAGAATTGGATGTAACACCTACGCCAAACCCTCGAACAAATGTACCCGAAGGATTACCATTAATATAGAATGCTCCAGTATTTCCTGTATAATTCCATGTAACTGCAATATGCGACCAAACATTAGAAATTATTGTTCCAGCACTAGTAGCTTGAACAATAAAATTTCCGCCACCGCTGGCAACGGTAAAAGCAATATTTCCACTTGAGGTAATTTGTACACTACCACCTACATAATTTGCATTCCCGGCATTGGTACTAAAAATAAAAGGATTAGAAGTTAATAAAGTTGGATAAGCCCAAAACTCTACAGTAACAATGGCTGCGGTGCTGTGTATAAAATTAAAATTAGTATTAGCACCTATGGTCAGATAACTACTACCGTTAAAATATATACTATGATAAAATCCCGGATCAAATGGATTGAGAGTAGCAGCAGTGACTCCATCATTAGCCATAGCTAAACCATTTCCACTGAAGTCTGTAAAAATATTATAAGTTAATAAAGAAGAATTACCAGATGTACCTGTAGTTGCATTCAACAACAATGCATTATTACGGAAGTATGGATCTGATTGGTTGTCAGGGTATAAATTCTTAGGAATAGCATAGCTTAGTATAACAATACCACTACCACCAGCACCACCGACACCAGTAGTTGATCCGCCACCGCCGCCACCACCACCGGAGTATGAAGAACCTGATGCACCAGCAGGTGATGTGGTAGTTCCGCCTGCGCCGCCACCACCAGTTAAGCTACCATTAGCATATCCAGCGGCATTTGCTCCACCACCGCCACCGCCACCAAAGTATAGTGGAACACCTGTTATACGTGTAATTGTTCCTGTACCACCACGGCCGGCAGCACCTGAATTAGCCGTGTCACCAACTCCGCCCGAACCGCCACCTGCACCTCCATAAGTGGTTTGCGATCCACCAGCGCCACCTGCAAAACCCTGACCACTTATTCCAGTGCCACCTGTGCCGGAGCCGGAGCCGCCTCCACCTGAGCTGCCATTGCCACCACTACCGTTTAAAGGAGCACCTCCTGGGCCTCCGCCCAGAGCTGTAAGCACAGTTAGACCATTAGTCACTGTAGAACTTTGTCCAACTACATTGGTTGCACCGCCGGCACCAATTTGTATTACAAATGAAGTTGTAGTTATTGAAAATGTAGAAGAATTTATAACTCCGCCACCGCCACCACCACCACCTACACCTCCACTAACAGCAGGGCCACCACCGCCACCACCTCCGCCTACTACCAATAGTTGTGCAGTGGTAGTGGTAACAAAACTTGGTAAAGTAAATGGGCCTGATGAAGTGAACAAATGTACAGCATAGTAGGAACTACCTGTAGAATAAAATCCTACAAAGCTACTTCCGTAGGTACCTGTGGTTATTGAAGGAGGTTCTCTTCTTTGTCTTTTAATTACACCTAAATCGTATGGCATCTCTTCTTTCTCTATATTACTTATTTAACCGAAGATGCTTTCTGGGGAATTGCGAAACCAGAATAATATGTACTTGTTGAAGTAATTGAGTAACGTGCTACACCTTTGGTAATGCGTACTTCGTCTATATAACCATTAAAATATCCAACACCTGCTACACCAAATCCTATACGTATAGTTGAATTAGTAAAGTTTTGTGTTATACTACCAGAATACGGATTACCTTCTTGTATTCCGTTTAAAAATAATACAAAAACATTATTTCTTCTAACCAATGCTATATGATGCCAGAAATTTGTTGGCAACGGAGTTGTACCAGTAATATAAATTAAACCAGTTGTACTAAAATTTAATGTACCGGTGGCAGTTAAATAAATGTCAAAACCAACATTAGCAAGATTTATTGTTCTCATATCAAATAATGATCTAACTGTAGCAGGTTGTAATTGTGTACCAACCCAAGTTGATACTGGCAATGCATAAACCCACATTTCTACAGTGAAGTCGGACACTCCTAATGCATAGGTAGCTGTAGATCCAGCTGGTGTTATACTAAGATAATCGGATATACCATTGAAATAAAAACTTCCTGGATTATACTTAACCACTGAGGTAGATATTATAGGACCATCCTGCGGAGTAAGATTAGTTAGTGCAGTTTTATCAATCAAAGATGCTTGATTAAAATTCAATAATAAACTTGTAGAAGTACTTAGATCAACAGTGGTCAATGGTGCTAAAGGTGGGTTAAATGTATTTGAATATAACGCACGTTTAACTATTCTAAAGTCTGAAATATAACCATTAAAATATGATGTAGCTGTTGGGCCATTTCTACCTATTACTAGTTGACCTGCTGAATAATTAGTGGTTGTGTTATATCCCAGTGTTGGAGAACCATTTTGGAATATAGATATTAATGGACCACTTCTAACCATGGCAATATGATTCCAAGTAAATGGAAGTATAGCACGATTTGAATTAGGTGAAGTAGAATTATTTGTAGCTATAGAATAAAATCCAGATGTTGCTAGGTTCAAAGCTAATGAATCGGGTCGAAGAGTATTACCATAATTCCCTGCAAGATCAAATACAGTCTGTGCAGCGGCCAATGAATTTACATAAAGCCACATTTCTATGGTAAAATCACCCCCAGTGTTATATGAAGATGAAACTGAATTTACTGTAGCTATGGCACTGGTACTATAATCTGTGCTAGCAGATACCCAACCTTGTGCATTATATGCTGCATCTGCTGCAATGGTAGTCCCACCTGAATATGTTGCATTAGTAAATCCTGCTGGTGGAGAATAAGTATTGGCTGTATAATATCTAAATGTACCAGTTGTCGATGAACCAAAGCTGGCACCGCTCATAATTATAAAACGTAAATTTCCAGTTCCGGGTATAGTACTTCCTGCGGTGCTTACAGGATCTAAATACCATACAGCATTTCTACCAATCCATACTTTATTTGTTGATGCATTATAGGCTATTCGTATTATATCACCGCTGGAAAATGGGGCTGTAAGTGTAGTTCCACCAGTCATTCCCCCATAGCCGGTGCCATCATACGCATATATTGATGGCACATTACTATATCCGCCGGTGCTAGTATCTCGTGCTAATCCAAATAAAGGAAAATCACCACTGTTATATACTACTTCAAAATAGTAACTGCCTGAATCACGTAGAGCAGTACTTCTTGCACCGCCTGAACTACCTTGAATATTGTTAAAAGAAAAACTAAAAATACCAGTCGCAGCAGATTGAGCAGCACTAATATTTGTTATACTTAAACCTGATCCACTAAGTTGTAATGCGGTTGATGTACTAGTTAATGTATTTGTATATATAAAATCTGATGTACCATTAAACAATGCACTACCACCTAATGTTGCAGGATTATATGCAGATCCTAATGGGAATGGTGAGAATCTTTGTATCTTAGGTGTACTAGTTGCTGTGCCTGTACTAAGAGCAATTGTAGATGTACTACTATCAACAAATTGATTGCTGTTCATAGTTAGTAAAACTGTATTAGCACTGGCAGGTAATGGACTAGTTGGTACACTAAATGATGGTAATACGTTAGGATAAGTTCCAGTGACAAACACAGGTGTAACAGCAGGAGTTATAGAAACTGCATTTATAGAGCTATCTACAATTGTTGCATCTGTGGGTAATAATGTTAATAAAACTGTATTTGTAATTGAAGTTAAACTAGTTGTAGGCGGTGTAAAGTTAGAAGTATATATTGCTGTACCTATAACCAAACGTACATTGCTAAGATAACCATTAAAACAATTACTAGCAACATCCCACTTCCGCCCAATATACAATGTACTTGTGGTGATTGTTGCTACAGCAACAGATCCAGGAGAAACTGCAATTTTAACTCCATTTAAATATAAATTATGTTGAACACCGTCATACACACCTGCAACATGACTCCAACGATATAATGGTAATTGAGTAGATGAAAGTGCTCCAATCATACCAGCATTGTAAAAACCAAAAAATAAATTAGATCCGCCGTCGCCCGGCGAGGAAGTACAGGTACATAGAATAAAATGTGCATTGTTGTTATATATAGCTGTACCAAAAATATATTGACCAGCTGTAACGTTTGGAAATACCCAACACTCCAAAGTGTATGGTGTTAAATATAAACCTAAAGCAGGTAAACTATACGATCTTGAAATACTTAAACTTTGATTAGTTCCATCAAAATACAAACTCTTCTGATTCAAATTTGTAGGATCACGACTATAAAGTGCTGTCCCTGATACGGCTCTTAAATTACTAATAAATCCATTATAGTATTTGGCACCATACGCACCTATTACCATACCCTGAGTTTGTGTGGTATTAGTAAGTGTGCTAATAGTTGAAGCTGTGGTAATTTGATAAATTCCATTAACAAAAATTGTAGGTGTTCCTGCATTAACTACCCACGCCACGTGATTCCATGAACTAGTTGATAAGAAATTAGTTGCTGTTATAAAATAATTTGTATTAGCAGAATCTCTCCAATATAGCATTGGTCTATTTTGAGAATCAATGCCCACACTCCATGCTAGCTGTCCACCTGTAGGTGATGCATCACCTAATATAACCGATGATGTGCTGGCAGTTTGAAATCCGTTTGGATATAACCATGATTCAACAGTGAACGTTTTATTTGCTCCAAAGAATGTATTTTGTGCAAACGCTGTTCCTGTGGAAGTAAAACTAAAATAATCTGATGTACCGTTAAAAGCTGTGCTCCACAACGAACCATATGGACTAAATGATCCTTGTGTAAATGTAAGAGATCCTGTATTAAGATTAGAAGTAAGGTAGTTATAACTTGTATCTATCACAGCTCTATTATTAATAGTTGATGATGTGATTGTTCCAGATACATAAGTTGTTGTATTAAATAGAGTTGATGTAGAAAAACTTAAAGTTCCTGTAGCAGTAAAAATATAAGTTTTATAACCACCGGTATTAATAAATGTTGCGGTTCCCGGAGTATAAGTTGCATCTTGTATTACACTATTATATCGAATGACAACTACACCAGAGCTACCAGTGGTACCAGAAGTAGATGTTGAGCCACCAAGTCCGCCACCACCTGTACCATTGGACGGTATTGTATAAGGAGTATTTGTATTAACATAAACAACACCTCCAACATTGCTGACCACATTAGCATATATGCTTGAATCATATGTACTTTGTGGAACCAATAACAATGATGTATAACTTGCTGTTAATATTGCCTGTGTATTACTACCGCCATATGGATTGGCAGCTTGTGTGGTTTGTAATGAACTTGTAGCAGTGGTAAAGTTGCCAGTATATACTGCTAGACCTTTAACTATACGTGCATTAGTTATGTAGCCAGTGAATGGTTGTGTACCTGCACTACTTGCCCCAATGGATATAGTATTTGTTGCAGCATAAAGGCTGGGTGTACCAATTGAATATGTTACAACAGAAGTACCATTTAAGTATAAAGTAAATGTATTACTATTTCTAACAAACGCAATATGATTCCATTGATTTAACGGTATAACTGTACTCGATATACTATCTGTTAGTACGGCCGTGCCATCGGTAGATAATAAAAATCTAGCATATCCATTTGTATCATTGCTGGTGATAACTGCCCAGGACAGAGTTGTACCGCCAGTAGATCCGGACCATTGGCAAAAAAATATGTTTTGTGCTGTCCAGGCTACAGATCTAAAAACCCAAGCTTCAGCAGTAAAATTATTTGTACCAAATTGGAATGTTGTACTGGTTGGAACAGTCAAGTAACTACTACCATTAAAACTCAAACTACCGGGTATACCATTACCATAACTAATAGCACCGGCTGTGGCTCCATTACCAGAACCGCCGCCGGCAAAATAAACAGATGTTCCTACAACTTGTCCAACGCCTGCATATGCCGCTATAGCCGCTGTAATTATAGTAGATGATGAACCTATACCACCAGTGCCTCCAACAGTGGTAGGGCTCGCAACGGTTCCAGTAGTACCGGTGGTGCCAGCACCGCCACCACCACCGCCAGGATATGCAGTAATGTTAATATTAATGTTAATAAACCCATAAGTAACAGGTGCACCGGCATTTCCTTGAACTACAATGCCGCTGCCACCAATAGTTTGCCCGGTACCGCCACCGCCGCTGCCGCCCGCGCTACCTGCTTGGCCATAGGTTGCACCGCCACCACCACCATAGGCCACGATATTTGTATTACTAAAACTAATACTTGAATTAGTACCACTACTACCATTATTTGGACTTGCACCACCAGTACCACCAGATCCTCCTGAGCCCACAGTAATAGTATATGTGGTGGTGTTTAATGTATATGTACCATCACTATTAAGAGTACCAGGTAGTGGATACCCAAGGGCTGCTAACAAACCACCACCACCACCACCACCACCACTAATACCGGCAACAGAATATGATATTACAGAGGCTGCTGATGGAACATTTGAATTAAATGTAACTCCGCTAGGATTTGCTGGAGTAAGAGGACTACTACTACTATCAGTTAGATATGCTCCGCTACTTGCTACATTTAATAATAATTTTGTATTAGTAACATCGGCCATGGGTATACCCGGTATAAACCCACTTGGGAAAAGTGTAGTAGTATACGCCGCAGTTCCATTTATTACCCTAACACCAGTGATGTATCCAGTAAACGGATCGTTATAGCGGCTGTTGACCGATTCATCACCTATACTAAACGGATAGCCTGAATTTCCAATAGTATCTGTAATTTGATTACCACTATAGCTATAAAATACCCCGTTGAGCCAAAGATTATGATTTCCGTTATAGCGAACATAAGCAACATGATACCAAGTAAACAACAGTATCCCGCCGGCGGGGGCGGCGGCGGGTTGGGAATACACGCCGCCGGTTCTTCTAGTTACTATATAGAGACCACTGGAGTACATAATAAGACTGTATCCGTCGGTGTCACCACCACTCTGCCCACCATTGGAAAATACCATTTTGCCATGACTATTTGGGCCAGTAAATGAAGTTGGATATATCCACATTTCTACTGTGAAATCACCAGTTAGCAGGAATGCCGATGCACTATACGGAACTGTTATGCTATTACCACCACTAAAACTTAAACTACCACCCGTCCATGGTGATCCAGACAGAGACGGTAACGTTGTATTTTCCCATGTGACACCACCGTTATTGGTTACTGGGAAAGCATTTGTACTTGAGTCAAACAATTTAGTGAGATCTGTATTAAACAACAATAATACTGTGGTATTGGCTCCAGCTGACAGAGGCGTGGCTGGGGTAAACGTAGTATTGTATAATGCCTGTCCTTTGGTTATACGAACATTGGTGATATATCCAGTCCATCTGTATGATGAGCCAAGGCCACTCTGCCCAATATATAGTGCCGAAGATTTAGAGACGTTAGCTGGTGTTAAATCAGCACTACCGATGTCTTGAACGTTAGTAACATCTACACCTCCTACCCATATTTTTCCAGTGGTGCCAGATCTTGTGGCTGCTATGTGATACCAGGTATTGCCAACTGTTCTTCCTTGTCCTACTATATTATTTCCAGTTATGCCCCACAATGGGATATCATTGACGCCTACCAAGGTGCCATAACCAACAAATCTCCATGTATTGTTATAGTATTGCAGTTCCCAAAAACGATTTTCAGCAGAGGTCATATTACTTAAAATTGCGTATTGACCAGTGTCAGTGGGCATGGTGCCTGGCCAGTATACCCAGGCTTCTACGGTAAAATCACCAGAGAATGACCATGCCGATTGATAGGTAGCGGCAATGGTTAAATATTGACCATTCCCAGCAAAACTTACAGCACCAGATATTGTTCCTGCACCACTAACTGAAATAGTAGATGTATTGCCGCCTCCGCCGCCTCCGCCACCTGCAACTACCAAATAGTCAATGGTTACTGCAGATCCAGTACTTCCATACACCGGTAGTTTATATGTAGTTGGTTGATTAGCTGATAATAATAGTGTGGTATTTTTAAAATATGTATCACTGGCACCTGTAGGATATCTATCTGCATCACCTAAGTTTGCAGGATAGCGGAATACAACAATACCACTGCCACCAGCGCCACCAGCGCCTCGCCAGTCAAACGCACCAGCAATTTGACTGCCACCACCTCCACCACCTCCTGTATTTGTTAGGCCTGCAATTGCAGGAAGAGTACCTATCCCATCTTTATATCCTGATCCGTCACCACCACCGCCTAATCCACCGGGGCCTCCGGTTCTACCAGCATTAGCGGGATAATCGCCACCACCACCACCGCCACCATAAGCTGTAGAAACACCTGTATAATTAAAGTAAGCACCATCGCCGCCGCGCCCGCCTTCCCACCCTACAAAGCCTTGGCTAGCAACTTCTATTAAACATAGTTGTCCTGGACTAGCATATCCGCCACCGCCGCCAGAACCGCCGCCGCTAGTTCCATTGATACTTCCTCTACCACCGTTGTAGCCTTGTCCAGGAATACCTGCACCACCTGGAGCATCATATCCGCCACCGCCCCCACTTCCGCCTATTTGTCCTGAGCTAGCCTGGGCACCTCCACCACCACCACCGCCTACTGCTCTTACTAAATCACTTTGTATATTTGTAGAACTAAATGCATAGAACGGAGACATCATCGATGATGTTGTTACTGCCGTTCCAGATGTTGTAAACGTAACATTATTATTAGAAAAATCAGTGGTTATTGAACTGTTATTTTGACTAACCAACGTCAATAAAACAGTTTGAGTAGTTATGGCAGCAATTGTACTTCCTGATATTACATTTATACTTTGGCTTGTTGTTAAATTTTGTGTAGGAGGAGTAAAATTTCTTGTGTATACGGCGGTGCCTTTTACTATACGTACATTTGTAATAAACCCTGAAAATTTACTCGCACCAGCGGCATCACTGCCAATTACAAGGGGAACGGCAGGATCGTCCCATAATGTAAAACTAGTGGTGATCGATGCTGTTGAAACACCATTTGCCCATGTTGAAAATGTATTTCCAAAACGTGTAGCGGCCACATGAGACCAAGCATTGGCAATAACAGGAGTTGTACCCAATGATGTGACAAGCCACCCACTACCGCCGCCATTATTCATAGAATATAATTTAACAAGATTATTTTCTAACAATAGAATAAATGCACCTGCACTAGAAACAATACTTGCATTCTTTGTTATAATTTGTTGTTGTGCTATATTCACCGCAGTAGGATATATCCAACATTCAATAGTCCAATCTCCTGAGCCAAATGTAAAGTCTGCTGAACTTGGTATTGTTAGATATTGTGTACTACCATTAAAACTTAAACTACCACCGGTGCTGAATGGAGTAGCAGCATTGTATGTAACGCTGCCAACATTGGTGATATTAGTATTTCTTAGAGAACTATCATTTAAATATGCACCAGAAGATGCTACATTTAATAATAATGATGTATATGTAATGTTAGTTACTGGATTAGTATATACAGTTAACGGCGTAGATGAAGGAACAAAAGTACCTGTATAAACTGCCACACCATTGACCAAACGTAAATTACTTATATATCCAGCATAAGTTAGATATTGAGCGCCACCTGCTATGGATATATTAGTAGTAGTAAAAGTTATTGCATTTGAATAGTTGTAGGTAAGGCTATCAGGTACACCATTGATCCATAAATTAAAATAATTTGATTTTCTTGTTAGTGCTATATGTGTCCATTTATATGCAGTAATTGTTCCATTGCTAAGAAAGTATTGTGTACCGGGTGGATTCACAGACAATGAATATCCTTGTCCAAACCCAAGTTTATAATTAGGATCTAAATAAAAGTCCCAGCTTCCGGTAGGTACATCAGGATTTCTTGTATCAATCAACGTGCGATTATAATTTGCACTTGTTTTTTCAGGTCCTGCAGTGGGATAAATCCACATCTCAATGGTAAAATCACTAGAGCCAAAATTAAATGATGAATTAGATGCTCTTAGTTTAGTATTAAAGAAATATCCCGAATAATATGAAAATGTAGTAGATGTTGGATAGAATAAACTATCGCTGCCATTTCCACCGTTTAATCCCGCTGATTGATTTGTTCCTGTGAGAATTGCAGCAGTGCTACCACCAGCACCTACCACTACGTTCCAAGTTGTTCCAGAAGTTATATACCCTGTTCCAGCAGGAACTGGATTTGGATAATATCCTGTATAATTACTTAATGTAGAAAATCCTGTTGGAGGAGCATAGATATTTTCATTACCTGCACGAAATAAACCGTTTAATGTTCCACCTGCTGCGGCACCAGAAAACATTATTAGTCTTATAGCATTGGTTCCTGTAAACCCTGTTCCACTTACAGAATTTGGATCAAGATACCAGGTATTATTTTTACCAAAAAATACCTGTGCGGGATTTGCATAGCATTGATATGCAATTTGCAAGGTATCACCTGCAACAAAATTTCCTAATGCTGTTCCACCGGTTGTACCACCAAATCCTGTACCACCAACAAGGTATATACATGGAACATTAGTATAACCACTCAATGGTACACCATCTCTAATTAATCCAACAAGTACATCGGCACGCGGTAGTGAGCGTATATATATTTCAAAATAAAATGCTCTATTTCCCTGAGCATCAGCTTCGGGCAAAGGCATACTTCTTGCGCCGCCGCTGGCATTTTGTACATTACGCCAATCAAATAGAAAATTACCAGTTGCTCCTGTAAAATCAGTAACATTAGTACCAGTAATCCAACCACCTGCAACAGCAGCAACAGAAGATGTTGTTGCTGCAATATACAACGGGCTTGGAACTACCCTAGATACTGGAGTTAATTGCCCAGTAAGTATTCCTCCAGCACCGCCTCCAGCGGCACCTGCCTGTCCGTTAAAAGAAGAACCACCGGCACCACCACCACCAACTGCAAACCACTCTAGTGGGTATACAGTGGAAGTAACTGTGAATATACCCGATGAGGTAAAAATATGGGCAATATACGTTGTGCCATTATAAGTATAGGAAGTAATTGTACCACCACGAGCATATGTACTAGTAGTTACATTAGCCGCCGTAGCAGTTGATACATAACGTTGTCTGCGAATTATACCTAAATCAAATGGCATTGCTTAGTTCTTATTCAGGTGGATTTTCACTAGGAACTTGTTCAGTAATCAGTGGGATTATTATAACCTTCCACGATACTGTTTCTTCATCCCATTGATAATAAGTTCCAGTGCTTGGATCAGCTGCGGGCATTTCAACGGGTGCATCCCAAATACATGTATCTTCATTTAAAATCCAGCTTGGATATGGTTGTGGTGAATAAAATGCATCGCGTTCTAGATCATATACAGATCCAATGCCTGCATAGTTTTTACGTAAAGGGGTGCCGCCTAATTTATGTTCACCGGCATAGGTATTATAGCTAGTTTGTACCCAACTTCCAGGATCTCCAAATAAACCAGTATTAATTACATCTTGTTCTACAACAATAACCTGTGTTACTAGACCGTTTTCAACTTTTGCAAAATGACTCATTTTTATTAACCTTCCGTGGTACGTATATGATATTTATTAATCTAAATATCAATGTGATTAATATTTTTGAAGATTGAAAAATTTACCAGCTTGTGGCTATAACTATACCATCGCCGCCCTTGCCGCCTGCGCCGGAAGTTGATAAATTTCCTGTAAGACACCCGCCACCGCCGCCACCACCGCTGCCAAAAGCACCATCACCGCCTCTGCCACCGCTAGATCCTGCTACTGCACTACCACCGGATGATCCACCACCCGAGCCGCCATAAAAATACCACAATCCGCGTATTGGTTGATTGCCATGTGAACCAGCGGTGCCGCTACCCGTTGAAGTACCACCTGCACCACCTGCAATTGTAGGGAATACTCCGGCACCTGTAATGGCACCGCCAGCATTTCCAGCTGTTGCTGTTGCTGGAAGAGTACCTCCACCTGCTCCCGAGTTTACAATTATTCCTGTGACACCTATTGTAATAGCAGCACCACCTATAGCACCAATAACGCCAGCAGTGTTAAGGTTATTAGCGGCAGATGAAAAGAATGTTCCAAGCGTACATAAAGGAGCCTGTGCTACAGTAACTTGTGCAGCTAATGCACCAGCGGTACCAGCAGTAGCACCAGTACCACCACCTGCACCACCACCACCATTCGCTCTAATTAATAAGTTATTGGCATTTAGAGCTGTATCAGGATATATAGCAACATAACTATTAATACCAGCTGTACCTGCTACGCCATTACCAGCAGTGGTTAAAACTGCTGTTCCGCCAAGACCGCCGTTGCCCACCGAGATATATAATACATCAGGTAAGGCCCATGCTGGAAATGTAACAATAGATGGGGAACATGACGCACCACCACCACCACCTGCTGCGGCACTAACTGCACCTAGTACACCACTACCACCTCCGCCACCCCCTGCAAATACAAAAAATTGTACAAAGTTAATACCACGCGGTTTAACCCATGTAACCCAGTTTGCACCGGCTACAGGAGAATTAGCATTAAACACCTGTAGATCATATTTAGGATTACCAGCAAGATGGCTTATATCTAACATAGATTAATACTTTCCACCTATACCCATTACATACCAACCTGTGGCCACGTTTTGTCCTAGGCCAACAAATACTCTGTATCCCGGTGGCAATGCCAAGTTCATTGGATAGTCAAGTTCGGTGGTAGCAGCATTGATAGTGGCTGCTGTAGCAGGCAATGACAATTCACCATAAAACATATTGTTAACCACATAGTCTGAAGGGTTTGCCAACTGTCCTGCTATAATAGGCACGGTTTGTGTAAATGTAGTAAGTGTTGAAGAAAAATAAACATATTCTCCCTGCGATACAGGTCCAGTATATATACGATAACTAACTGCTCCACTGACACCTGCCCATGACCAACTAATTGAACCCAATGGTCCGACTACGTTAACTGCACTAGATTCAGCAGATTGATTACTTAATCCGCCCCATTGATCAATTGCTTGAATTTTAGCATAAAATGTACCAGTGCTTAATGTTCCGCCAGATGCACTAGGAGTACCAGTAGGTGTACCAGGCGTGGTTAATGGAGATACAACGTTTAATAAACCTTCATTGATCCATATACGAGCCACAGTTGCTACGTTGGCACCGTCTGCTTTGGCTTTAAATCTTATTCTTTGTATAAACCCGCCATTGGTAAGATCTGCTGTAAAAACTGGAACAACATATGTACCTGTACCTGCAAAGTCTGCAACAGCAGAGTTAGTTGAAGAGTTAACGATCAATACACCGCCCTGTATGTCTCCTACTCTTGAAAAAATTGGGGATGAATTTCCAGCCATGTTTAGTATTCCTTAAATGTGTTAACTGTACGTATTTATGGTAGGTACCAACCAGCAGCGCCAGTTATGACAGAATAGTAAGAACTAACACCGGATGCACCTGTATCACCTTTACTGCCCACAAAACCGTTATTTCCTGATGGACCCATTGCACCCATTGAACCAGTGAATCCATTAGATGCTGTAGCTGGCCCAACCCATGTCCATTCATTAACAGCAATTTTTATCAAAGAACCAATGGCATATTGCTGATTTAATATAGGAAAATCAGTATAATGCAGCGTAACCGCACCAGAATATGGAGATATTGTTACAGGTCCTACACCAAATTGTTGAATATCAACTCGTTGTCCAATTGCAAAAGTAACATCAGCATCACGTGGAATAACTAATGTAGTTCCCACGGCATTGTTTATTTCAATCAAATATCCAGCATCACCGGACACTAAAGTATATGTAGTACCTGTTTGTACATTGAATGCTTGTACAGCATTAAATCCACCAATACTTCCAGTATATCCAAAACTTCCAGTATATCCAGCTGATCCAATATAGCCAGTGCTACCAGTGTAGCCTTGGCCACCAGTTGGTACAACAAATAACCATTCATTAGAATTAGTTTTTACCAATGACCCTAGACTATATTGAGCATTCAGTATAGGATAATCTGTGGATACAATTGTAACACCGGAATCACCTACTACTGTAATACCACCTATACCAATCTGTTCTATATCTAAACGACTACCTATTGGAAAGTTTACTGAACTTTCCACAGGTACTGTTAGTGTAATAGGAAGTGTGTTATTTAATTTTAATAGATTTCCAGCATCAGTTAATGCCAATGTATAAGTTGATGATGTAATGGTATTAAATGCTTGTACCGCACTGCTGAAATTACCCTGACTACCAGTATAACCAAAGCTACCACCAAACCCGGCGCCTGCACTACCAGTATATCCTGTTTGTAATACAAAGTTTAATACAGCCTGTCCAAAGTTTCCAGAGTTAGAAACAGTAGATGTAGTTCCACTGATTGTAACTGTTCCGAGTTGTACAGTGGCAGCAGTTCCTGTACTGCCTGTATATCCAATATCACCGGTTCTACCAAAAGATATAGCCAATGCATCTACTGCTGATGGAATTTGAGCACCAGCAACATATACTGAATTTAATGTATAGTATCCTGAATTGTTGACAACAGATAATATAGCAAATACATTGGTTAAAGTATTAAGATTAGAATTATTCTTAACCTCTAAATATCCTTTTACTGAATTTGAACTAGCACCCATGGAACTAAACCAGGATGTAAGATCTGCTCCATATATATCATTAGCATCCATATATATGGCAGTAACTGAAGCCACTGATGTACTATTATATCTAATAGCACCATTTACCAATGAAGTTAACGTAGTAGTGGTTGACTCAAACGCATATTGAAAACCTGGCTTTTGTCCTTGACTACCAGTATATCCCCTACTACCCCAATATCCTGTAGCTCCTATACTACCTATCCATCCTTGACTACCAACATAACCGATAGATCCCATTGGCCCAGTATCACCTAAATATCCCTGAGGACCTTGGATACCTTGACTACCTGTATAGCCAATGATTAATCCAACATCTAACCATGATCCACCATTCCATACCCACATATGACCTGTGCTTGTGGTAACATATGTATCATTAAATGCACCTGTATAGCTACTTGGCCAACCTGGCAAATCTAAATATGTTGATGTTGTTCCTACGATAACAACGCTGGTACCAGTTGCACCTTGACTACCTGTATAGCCAAGTTGTCCTTGGAATCCGCTGGCTGATATTTCAATCCATTGAACACTATCACCATCATTGGTCCATACAAGTTCAATACCATAATTAGTATTAAACCAACGGTCGCCGGGTACTGGGAATGGTGGAGCATCGGGAGAATAAGTATAAGAACTTTCACCCATGATACCTTGTACACCCTGGATACCTTGTACACCCTGGATACCTTGAATACCTTGAACATTGGCATCATTACCCTGAATACCTTGTAATCCCTGAATACCTTGGATACCTTGTATACCTTGTATACCTTGGCTACCATCTTGACCTATATATCCAGCTGTACCTTGTATACCTTGGCTACCTGTATAACCAATAAATGATCCAGCATCTGTCCAAGCAGTACCGTCCCAGACCCATAAATGACCATTACTTTGAACTATATATCCATCACCGATAGAACCTGTATAGGTCATCGGAGTTGGAGGTGTTTGATAACCAGGTAATAAATTATATGTTGAGGTACTACCTTTAATTACAACGCTAGTACCAGCATCACCTTTGCTACCTGAATATCCTACACTACCGCCATAACCCTGTACACCTTGAATACCCTGTATACCCTGTACACCTTGACCAGTAAGACCCTGTACACCTTGTATACCTTGAATACCCTGATAGCCCTGTGTACCTTGTAATCCCTGTGTACCTTGAACACCTTGGCTACCAGTATAACCACGTGGTCCCTGATCACCTGTAGTACCTTGACTACCGGTATAACCTTGGCTACCGGTATATGCTCTACTACCAGTATAACCTACACTACCAGTAAATCCAACTCCACGTTCCTGACCACTTATGAATAGTTGTCCTGTAACGTAAAATGCTCCTGCAACATTTAAATCGCCGCCAATGCCAACGCCACCAACAACAGTTAATGCACCATTGGTACTGGTTGTAGAACTGGTAGCAGAATATATTGCCACTCCAGTTTTATTCATGGTCATTACATGAGTAGCAGTAGTGGCACCAAAGTCAGTAGTTACACCTGGTAATGCAGTTCCGTCTGTATAGAATTCAATATTTGTATTAGTGTTAGCATTGGCAATGACTAAATTTTGGCCCTTGTTGATGAGATATCCATCATTTGCGTTTGTTATTCCAAAATCAGGAGTTGAATAAGCACTATTGTTAATACCAAGATTTATATAGTAGTTGGTATCTGTACCAATATCAGAAGTTAATACTAAATCAGTACTGGCAAACGCATAAGGGCTAAGATTTTGTATATTAACTTGTAAAGAATTATTAATATCACCAGTTACTTGCAACGGAACATTAGGTAATAATGTTTCATTTAAATTTGCACCAATTTTTACTTTACTTGTTACATTTAAATTACCACCAACCCCAACACTACCTGCTACTGTTAACGCACCTGTATTAGTTGATGTAGTATTAGTAGTATTAGTAATTGATATTGCGTTGGTAGTAGTATATCCACGGTCAGTAACAGTTTGTAGTGTACTAGTATTCCAAATTGTAATATTACCAGTGCTGGTGTTTACTGCTGTATCGGTGCCAGCGGTTATAGTTGTTGCAACTATTGGGCTATTACCTAAGTTTAAAGTAGAGCCTTCAGCTAAAGTTAAATTTCCACCAATATATAAATTACCACCAATACCAACGCCACCTACAACTTGTAATGCACCTGAGTTAGTTGATGATGCTTGATTGTTTCCTGTTAACGTTAATGTATTTTGGAAACGTGGAGAATTTGTACCATAACTTACTAAAATACTGCCAGTGGAACCTGTACTAACAAATCCTGTAGCATTAGTAGAAGTTTGATATAATAATTGTCCAGGCCCGCCGCCAGTTATATAAAGTGCTGAATCAGCAGTTCCACTTACAGATCCTGTAAATGTACCAACAAAATTGCTTGCGGTAAGAACACCTATTACATTTAAATTACCACCTACATTTAAATTACCGCCAATACCAACGCCACCGGCAACAACTAAAGCACCTGTGTTTGTTGAAGTTGATACTGTTAAATTAGAAATACTAATAGCTTGATTAGTAGATGATCCTCTATTTGTAATAGTTTGGAAAGTACTAGTATTCCATATTGTAATATTACCAGTGCTGGTACTAATAGCAGTATCAGTGCCGGCAAATATAGCAGTTTGGCTGGCGTATTGATTAACAGTGGCGCTGGTTAAAACAATTGCTCCATTAGCATATGCATTGCCACCAACATATAAATCTTTGCCAATACCAGCACCGCCGCCAATTTGTAAAGCGCCAGAAACAGTTGAGTATGACTGAGTAGTATTATATGTGCTAATAATATCATCAGTGGTTATCAACGTGGTAGTAATTGTAGTGAGTTGTACAGTTATTTTCTGTGCAACAATTTCACCACCTACATATAAATTACCACCTATTCCAACACCACCAATAACTTGTAATGCACCAGAGTTTGTAGATGTTGCTGATGTAGTATTTGTAATATAAACAACTTGGTCAGTAGTACCTGTAAAGCTACCAGTAATACCCTGTATACCCTGTATACCTTGACTACCGGTATAACCTACAATACCCTGGATGCCTTGTAGGCCCTGTGTTCCTTGTATACCCTGTATACCCTGACTGCCGGTATAACCTACAATACCTTGCAGGCCTTGTAGGCCCTGGATGCCTTGTAATCCCTGTATACCCTGACTGCCGGTATAACCTACAATACCCTGGATGCCTTGCAGGCCCTGGATGCCTTGCAATCCTTGTATACCCTGACTGCCAGTATAACCTACAATACCCTGGATGCCTTGTAGACCCTGTGTTCCTTGTATACCTTGTATGCCTTGTAATCCATCAAGTCCTTGTATACCCTGTATACCTTGCGTGCCCTGTGCACCGGTAGCACCGCGAGGACCCTGTCCACCTTGACTACTCTTTTCAAGGGCAACATAGTCAATCCATGTTCTATGTGCTGTATTACCAAAACTAACGTGATAAATTCTAAGACTAACATTACCACCAGAAATATATGGTGTTGAATCAATTGTGCCAAGAATAAACTCAAACCAACCTGTAGAACCAGAATAGGTAGTAAATGTATCCCATTGACTTTGAGCATAGTTATATAAATCAATATCTTGTGTATGTCCAGATGCTTGTGTATAGTTAATATTCAATACAATTCTATTGAAATCTGTAATATTACTAAATCCAACATAAACAATATGGGCAGGTTGTGTAGCCGCATCATGGATACTATAATATCCTGTATTTGTTCCAGTGTTAAAGTCGTTGAATGTCCAGATATCACTAACACCACCAAAGTCATAGGTTCCATAAACTGTTGTAGTATTGGCAATTGTTGCCAATCCAGATACACTGCCTGGATTATTGGTAATGTAGGTAGCAGTATGTGTAACTGTTTGTAAATCGACGGCAGTAAGAATTTTAGAACTATTAATATAACTGGTTGTAGTTATATTCAACACACCATTTACTTGCACATCACTATTAATTGTAGTCAATGTACCAGCAGGGTCAAGTGTAAGGTCGCCGGAATTCGTTACTAAACTACCGCCACTTAATACTAAACTTCCAACACTAACGCTAGTTGGTAATATTACTGCATTGTTAGATCCGTCGGTTACTGTAAGTTGTCCTAGATTTCCTAGATTGACTTGTGCATTGCCAAAACTTACATCTCCAGTACGTTGATTAACTAAGAAACTTTCTCCTACACGGAAATCACCGCCTTGATCAACTGTTTGATAATATACCTTACCACCATTTATCTGTATAACTTCGTCGGCCTGCACAACCAAACTGGTATCATCTGATGAATCTTTACCTGCGCCAATATGACTTACGTTAAAAGCAATAAGTTTAATATCGGTACC
>Ga0209084_1000215_pt1 | contig 55593 bp, 54 predicted proteins | sample C_130820_MF_Meta_FD_187309 | JGI IMG/M metagenome (GOLD analysis project Ga0209084, IMG submission 187309) | Freshwater microbial communities from Lake Croche, Canada to study carbon cycling - C_130820_MF_MetaG (SPAdes) (version 2) | ecosystem: Environmental > Aquatic > Freshwater > Lake...
CGAACCGGAACCTCATTGGCCGGATGCGACATCTATTGCACACTAGAGCCGTGTATAAATTGCGCTAAACTTTTAGTAAGCTTACGGCCAAGTAATGTATACTACATTGAAAAGTATATTCATTCTGTTGATGACACTAGAAAACTATTTGATTCCTCCGGAATCCCTCTTATTCATTGTCCTGCCTAAATAAGGTTATATTATCTATATGAAAATTGCATCCATTGAAGAATTTGAAGTCAGGTCTGTAAACGACTTTGTGAATTTAAAGAAGACCAAGCTATTTAAAGGCTATAGAGACCAAGGAAAAAAAGTAGGTCTTGCTTTTATTTTTGCTCGTGGTGCTCAGTCATTCGCATTAAAAGATCTGGATATTTCTTGGACTGATGATGAGATTGACAACTTTCTTGAAGACAATAAGCTTAATGATCATGTTCATGGCATCTTTGAGAAAAAGAAAGATCTTACTCTACGCCAGGCAAAGCTGGTTGCATGCGCAAGCTTTATTAGAAACAATTTCTTTAAGACCTATCCAGGACTTCTTGATAGAGTACAAAAGAATCGTGCTTTTGCAAAAGAACATGGGTATATTCGCTCTGTATTTGGTTCTCTTCGTAGAGTTCCGCAGTTATTTCTTTCTGGAAAGGATGATCAAAAAGAATATGGTGAGGAATTTGCCAACTTAAATAACATTGCTACAAATAGTGATATTCAAAACTTTGAGAGTGGATCTATTAATCGTCCTATTGCTATTATACATGAGTGGCTTATTGAAAACAAAATGAAAAGTAGAATCATTGATCAGGTACATGACGCTGTAGACTTCTATGTTCATCGTGATGAGTTAGATCTAATGTATAACAAGATCAAAGAAGAATTTGAAAGACGCTATCCAGAACAATGGGAAATTCCTCTTGAGATTGAAGAAAAGATCTGTGATCCCAAGCTAGGTGGCTTTTATAAAAGCGGAGTCTCTTATGATAAGTATAAGAAACTGGTTGCCAAGAAGTGATTGAATTCTCAGTTAGAGACTTAAAAGTTGTTGTTAATTTTCCAGGAAGCAAAGCTTTCTCTGATGTGGTTCTATTTTTAAAATCTCAACACTGCACTTTTAATCCTGATGAAAAAGATTGGACAATAAGCTTACCTAAATATGAATCTATAAGAGAAAAGCTTTCTGAATTGGACATTATCTCAATTTCTTTTGTGAATGAAAAGAAACTTAATGAGTTGTTGTTAACTGTAGGTAAGCAACAAGAAATTTTTCCAGAGCGTAGAAGCTTTGATCAATCACTTCTTAAGAAATCTCCAGTAAAAGGAATCTCTCCTAATGAAGACTATCAAAAACAAGACATCATCAAAGGTATAAGTCGCAATAGATATCTTTTTGATCTTGAAATGGGACTTGGTAAGAGCTATATCTTATCTGGTGTTCTGTCTCATCTAACAAAGCTAGATGACCTAGGTAAAATATTAATTCTTACCACCAGAAGCGGCACTTATAACTTCTATCATGAGCTTCTAAAGTTTACTCACTTCTTAGAAGAAGACATGGTAATAGCCAATAAAGATAGTGTTGATGTGTTTGAATCAAATAAGCGAATTGTTATAACAGACTTTGATACTTTTAGACTTATCTCTGATAAGAATTATAAAATCAAGAATAAGAAAAGCGGTGTTAAATATCGTTCATCTCCGCTACCAATCGCCAAATGGATTGGAGATAAAAAAGCCTGTCTTATTCTTGACGAGTCTCATTGTGTTGGCAATCCACAATCACGTAGATATGCTACTATTAAGCTTATTGCTGATCAATTCTATTTTCGTTACCTCAGCACTGGAACTTTTGTTGATAAAGTAGAAAAAATATACAGTCAATTAAATATTCTTGATCCTGGCCTGGTTCACAACTATAATTTTACAGATTGGTTAGCAGAGTATGCGTCAATTGGCAATCGTTTTTCTGCGTATGCTATAAATTATTTTAAAAAAGACAAAATTGATGCTCTTATGGATAATATTCGTAAAACTTATGCGTCTCATAGGCGAGTTGAAGATCATATTGTTCTTCCAGAGAATTTTATGAAGAAAATATACGTTAGAATGTCAGATACTCATAGAGAAGTGTATGAAAAATTCATAAAACATGAAATGCAGCAGTTTTCTGACATGAGAATGATTCAAAATAAGTTCCAATACCTTATGTTGAGCTTGGAAAACCCAAAATTCCTTGAAAGTCATGAAGAAAAGCTCCCAAGTGATGTCAACAGGGCTATTCAACGTTTTAAAGTTGAAAATTTGGAAAAATATGTTGTCCTAGATGGCTTGATTGACGAACATGTAGTAGAAAATGAAGAAAAAATGATCTTGTGGACCTCTCATCCTAAGACTGCTGAGATTTTAAGACAAAAATACCTCAAGCATGACCCTATTGTGATAAATGGTGAAACAGAAATACCTGCAGGCATGACTCGTGATGAAATGAAGAGATATCTTGTTGAAAAATTCAAAAATAACAAGAAAAATAGAATTCTTATAGCTGGAATTCAAGTTCTAAACACTTCAGTCACTGTAACTGAGGCTACGTGTCAGGTTTATGTTGAAAGAACCTTTGATTATATCACTTTTAGTCAATCTATGGCCAGAATTCACAGAATTGGGCAAACTCGTAATGTAAGTACCTATGTATTGCTTTATTCTGGCTCTTTGGATGTGTATATGGATAAAAACCTAGAAACCAAGGGTATGCTTAATGAAAAGCTGCTGTCTAAGGACACTCTAAGTACAGAAGAATGGAAAAGTATCTTTAAAGCAGACGAAGAAGATGAATACTCTTTCATCACTAATTAATAAGTGGATAGGATAGACCTAAAACAGGTTGAGAAAGGCTGGAATATTATTCCTTCCTTTCCTATTCATTATTCAGATACTTTTAACTTACCTTTATTATTTTCATCAATTACTGTTAATAAGCTCTTCAACTGATCTAAACCCTGTAGAACATCGCGTCCTGCACCAGTAAACAGCTGCTCTTCTGTTGGTCCTTGACCTTGATCAATTATTTTTTGTCTGTCTAGCAGCGTTTTTTCACCAGCTTGTGAGATAAAAGGACTGAGAAGTGTCATTGTTCCAGAATTCTGATTCTTTTGTGTAATATCCAGCAACTGTATAAGCTGAGGAATGTTAGCTTCAGAGATTCTGGTCATGATATTGTTCTTTACTGCCAACTCAAACATTTGATCAGACTCAAGCTTCTTAAGACGAGTCTTTAAAAAGTCAGTTAGAGTGGTTTCAATGTCTTCATGCGGATTAAACTTTTTAATCCTTAATTCTTCTAGTTCATCGTCTCCCACAGCTAATACGTCATGAATTTTCTTCATTTCGTTAAGTTCTTTGGATGTCATTTTCTATTCCTCTTCTTTCTTTGCCAAAATAGTGCATTGCTTCTGAATGAAGTCACTTAGTTGGCCAAGCTTCACTCCATATTTTATAGAAGATAAGTCTGGGAGGTTAAGTAATGACTTTACATCCTCCCATGACTTTTTTTCTACATCTCTATAGTAATAGCATAGTGAAATAACAAGAGTATCTTTAAAATCTTCTTTGGAAGGCATAATTATCTTTTTGCCCTGAAAAGTGTTCATGAAATCCATGAACTTCTCTATTCCTAAGTAGTTATACAACTCCACCAAAATCAACTGATCAGGATCTTTGTCTGCGTTCTTGAAAAGATGTAATTTAATCAAATCTTGGACTATGGACTTGGAGTTTTGTGATCTTAAGTTTTCTTTTAGCTTTTGTTGAAAAACTGACTTAGGAGATTTTATCATACCGTCTCAAATAAAGTATTTTGTAAGAATTGAATATCTTTAAATGATAGGTTTATCTTTAGTTTTTCACAGGTATCGATAAAGGCCTCTTCATCAAATTTAGCCGCAATCTCCACATCTGAAGGTGTATCATAAAGATCTTTAAGGTCTTTAAAGAATGCATCTTTATTTTCTTCTTTTACCTGTATGGTTTGACCATCTTCTAGGGTCTCACCATACTTTTGATAAAGACTGTTCTTTAGCTTTAAAATTGCAGATACTTCTGATTCAATCGCTGCTGCAACCTTTAAAAATTTAACCTTTATCTTGATACCAAGATCTCTTTCTTGACCTTGCTGATCAACAGAAATTGCAGTTATGAGTGCATTCAAGTACTCAACATCATTATACGTCATGTTCTAACCTCTCTAATTAACTTAGTTAATTATTGGTTTTTCTGCTCTTTTTCGTCTTTTTTAGGGCTTATATTAGCAGCAATGTTAGCCGCTTTGTTACCACCAACATAGATACTCAGTATTAGTCCGGTAGCAAAGAAAAGCTGATCTAAAGGTAGAATTCTAGGCTTGATTATGTATTGAACAATGAGGCCCTCTGCTAGTACAAGTACCATGGCAATGGCTATGTTACGTAGCTTCTCTTTTGATCCTTCATATTTTATGCCTTCAGGCATTTTCATAGAGGATACAAAAGTGGCAGCCTGGTCCAGTCCTATATAGGACCCCACGATCATCATAAGAGAATAGATGGCCATCTCCATAGGAATAAGAACTGTGTCAACAGCTTGCAATATTAACAGCAAGAAGAATAGCACAAAATAGGCCCATACTGCCCAAACTGTTCCCATTTTGAATTTTTTTTTCATTCAATTTCCACCAGGTCTCCAGACACAATATCTCCAGCTTTAAGGCCATGAGATGTAAAAAGATTTCCAAAAATCTCAAGATCTACAGGAGCCACAATAAAACATCCGGCTGACCATGCTACTCGTGTAACCTCACCCGCAGGAGCAGGAGCATGCTTTTGAGTATCATGAAATAACCATCGCTCAACGTTAATGGGGCCGCCATCTTTTCCAGCAATGGGTTGTATAGATCGGCCATCAATCACCTGACCATCAAAGTCTGTGGTGTTTACAATACCATGAATACGTCCACGAAAAGCTCGTGGTTCAACAAAAAGTTTGATTCCAAATGGCCCGGGCTTTATAGTATCTTTAAAACGTGCGCCAGGCATGTTAGCCACAGTTTGTACTCGTGTTGCATGAAGCAGTGCTCCAGCGTCCCAGAGCTCAATAGTGTCCAGGCTATTGTTGTGATCATTATTATGCCAATCATCTGCAGAAGCAGGTCCATTTGCTTTATAGCTATAAGATGCGGCTTTTCTTTTAATTATAATATTCATTATTTTAATAATCTCCTTTTACCCAATATGTAGCAGAGTATGTACAAGTTCCCACAAGACCCGCGAGACCACCACCCCCAGTGTCTCCACTATACGCACCTCCGCCATATGCAACCCATCCACCATCACCACCATTACCACCACGACCACCGCTTTGTTTAACTCCACCTTTACCGTTTGATGTACGTGCTACTAAAGGCGTATATCCATATCCAGCTCCATAGCCATAAGCATAATCACCACCAGTTGCATAACTTGATCCCGGGGCTCCCGAACCTCCAGATCCACCCTGAGCATCTGCTCCACCATAAGCAGCAAATCCACCATCTCCACCGGTAGCTGTAAATGAAACGATAGAGGCTCCCGGTCCTCCTGGTACACTTATAGAGTAATTGCCAGGAGAGGTGGTTAATGATGTTGTACCACCAGTATTTCCTACTGTGCTATTGGACCCATTTCTACCGTAGTTAGGATAAGAACCAAGGCTAGTATAGCTATCGGATTTATTTACAACATATTGACCTACTACAGCAGATCCAGCAGCTCCTATAGTTAAAGTCACAGTACTACCAATCCATTTTGCCACGTCTGTAGAAGAAAGCACTAAAGATACCCCTATTGAAATTCCACCACCATTTATTGTAGGCTCTCCTCCTGCAGCACCACCCCCACCACTAGCAGATGCAGTAATCCATGGATAAGGGGCCCAGCGCGCAGAATTACCACCCCCACCTTGAGCTCCAGAAGCTCCCCCACCAGTGGAGCTATAAACAGAATAAGATAAAAGAAATCCTCTATTATCTGCTGTTGATGGAATAACAGCTCCAGTGGTTGTAGCTGTTGCCTGCTTAGAAGCAAAAGCCACAGCATAAGTAACTCCTCCAACAGACACTTTAAGGCTAGATTTCATAGCCACCACCTCTGGTGGAGTACTAAGAGACTCTGGTATAAGTCCTGCGTAATAAGTTACACCACTTTTTGATACAGGAAGCCAATGAGATGTGGATATTCCTGTTCCATTCATTTCTGCTGTGGTGGCATAAAGAGTAATAATCTCTTGGTTTCCTGCAGAATTCTTTATTTTTAAAGCCATGGCTATTCTTTTATTTCAATTAGCTTAATAGGTAGATCTTTTAGCAATGGAGTATGAAACATAAAATAGGCTAGACCAGTAGTCAAACCACTAAAATTAAGATCAATATTTAATGTTGCAGCGATCTTAACATCATCTTGCGAATAAACCGCGTCAACCACGGTCTTTAATTCTTCATAGACGTCTTGAGTTAGCTGATCTCGAGTGTAATCTTTATATTTTTTCCATCTAATTGGGTCAAGTGCTGCCTCAAAACCAAACATATACGGCCGCACTATTTGAGAAAATTCTTTTGTCATGGCCACGCCATATTTAAGTGCCAATCCATAAGAAACAAACATTCTATCGCTGTTTCTTTCAACGTCTCTTCTATGTTCAGATAGTACAAAACTATCTCCAATTGTAATCAGTTTCATCATATTCTCCTTTTTATCTTTATACTATCCAAATATTTCCAAGGCCTTGAACTGCTGGAAGTTGAACACCTCCGGCGTTATAAAATAAACCAGCAGCTCCATAAAAGCTATAGTTGGTTGTTCCTCCAGTAGCATTTGAATAGATAGCGTAATTGTTTGCAGTGGTTCCATTCCAGGTACCAGTAGATTCAACATCTAATGTGGTTTTGTTAATGGTGTTTGTAGACGAAGTAGCCGTTCCATTGATTTGATGTGCAATAAACGTTGCACTTTTAGCTCCAGCATGATTTAAACTAACAGATGTTGTGGCAGTGGTGGAAGTATAGGTTTGAGTAAATACTCCAGTACCAGATGTCATTGTCAAGTTGGCGTTGGCATTAAGAGTAAGTCCTGTGCCCACTGTCAGGTTTTTAGCTATACCCACACCGCCTGCGGTTTGAATAGAACCTGAAGCAGCTGTTCCAAGAGTATTATCTGTTGAGTCAGCTTGATAGATTAAACCCGTGTTACTATACAATGAATAATTGGCAGTTCCGCCAGAAGCGTTTGCATATACTCCATAATTTGCAGTTCCAGTTCCTGTAGACTCAAAGCGACCAGCATATTTTGTAACTGTTCCAGTAGCAGTTAATATGGAATATACGCCTTGAGCCACATGTGCACCGGTTACATAACTTCCACTTCGTGATACAGAAATACCGTTTGAAGTTGTAGCACTATTTATGCTGCTGGCGGCTGTTACCAGGTCTATACCTGATCCAGAGGTCAAAGAATTGGCTGAGATCGTCAACGCTTTTCCGGTTGTTAAAGAGTTTGCTGTTATAGCATGCGCGTTAGTGGTGGTTCCGGTGAAAGTTTGAGAGAATACTCCAGTACCTGATGACATTGTCAAGTTGGCATTTGCATTCAGTGTTAAAGATGTGTTTATTGCGGGAGTGGTAAGCGTTGGAGAGGTGCTGAATACAATATTTGTGGTGTCTGTTCCCGTTGTTCCACCTGCGTTTGTCAGATAGTTGAGCTTGGCGGCTGTGGTGTTAATTGCAATTCCATTAATGGATGGTAGATTGGTAATTTCCAGGTCAGTAAACCAACCTTTACTTACTCTGGTTCCTATTAAACCAATTGAGCCACCAAAAGTAACATTACCAGCATTTAGAATTCTCATTGCTTCAGTTGCGCCATTATTTCCCACCTGAAATATTATTGCGTCAGTGGACCCAATTCCTGAAGTTGATTTTAAAGTTAATGTAGAACCGACCAAAGATCCACCAGTTACTTGAGGAAATTTTACTGAGCTTGTAACAGATAAATCTTGATTAATACTATCGAGGTTAGGTTTATTTGTATGAGTATGAGAAGTAGACCTTAAACTTATTAATTCAGGACCACCAAAATATTCATAGTTTTCAGCCCTGTATAGCTGAACAATAAAAGTATCGGTGTCAACTGCTTGGTATAAAGTCCCAGATGAAGTAACATACCCAAAGACAGGACTAGTTCCTCCAACAAAATCTATTTTAATAGCATATGTTCTTGATGCTTCAATAAATGCGTCTGATACAGTAAACCCATAGGTTGTTGATGAAAAAGATTGAACTCCAGATTGAAGCTCTATTAAAGAATCGTCTGCTTTCTTTAAGAAAAATTTTACTAGAAGACGACTCAGATTTGCACTTTGAAAATCTACTAAAGATCCTAATGAATTTGTATAATCTATGGTCCAAGATCCGCTATAAGGAGATGCTTTTAAAATTGCTCTAGTTTTAGAATCAGAGAATTGAAAAGCTGAAGGATATTTAGGAGCTCCACCTAAACGTAAAACCTTAATTTGATAATAATTTCCACCAGAGTTTAAATTTGGTAATGTAGCTGTATTGCCGGACGATCCATTTATTTTATTTATATAATCAACTACTTCAGTATATTCTGTGTTTGAAACTTTACTAATAGTAGCGCCATTACATAGCAAATATCCATAGTTGGCAGTTGTTATTCCAGTTGCTAATTTAAGAACAGCTCCAGTAGGAAAATCTAATTCAGGACTTTCTAGTATAGGTGAAAAATTTGCATCAATAGTTGTGGCTGAAAGGGCCAGGCCTACTTGAATAGTGTTTAGTCCCGCATATTGAGATGCACTTTGTGACACTGCTCCATTTTGACCTAAATATACAGGAAGTCCAGGTGTTAGTCCAGAAAATCCAGAAATTTGTCCTAATTTCTGAAATAATCCAGAAGAATCTGCATCAATATATGATTGAGTAGTGCTATTCCCATCATTAACAATGAAACCAATAAGATTACTTTTTTCTATGAATCGATTGTCAGCTAAAACAGCTTTTCCGCTATTAACCGAATTACCTATTTTAGTAACATATGTATTATTTTTATTTATGATACCATTTAAATTGCTATTAGCTCCAGAAAAATAAACATATATAGGAATATTTTCAGTTCCATTTATAGTGAATACTATTTCATTAACAGAATTAACCGTTACAGTTCCACTGGTTAATTCCAAAGATGTTGTAATTTGAGTACTTCCAAAAAGATCTTTATTATTTGCTGTTGTTAGGATAGCATCAATAAAAGATCTTATAAGACTAGGTTTTACATATCCTCCACCAGTACCAGAATCATAAGATATTGGCGTTCCATATGCGTATGTTCCGTCTGTATCTATCCAGTCAGACCCATTATAAAATATTTCATGTGTACTACGATTGCTTGAAGGAATTATGCTATTTAGATAAGTGTTAAGGTCATTTGGTGCAGATCCCGAAGATCCAACTGTAGTAAAATAAAATCCTACTGCATAGTATCCAGTGCTAAAAACTATAAACTCATTATCTAGATCATCAATTGCTACACCAACTCCGGTGTTAATACTAAAAGTATGATTATAAACATTTCCAACGTTCTCATTTCCAATAGCGTATAATTTTGGAGGCAATTTTACACTATTATTATGAACAACTTGTCTATCAGATAATGTATACTCTACTTGAGTTATTCCTACAGGGCCTCGGCCGTCTCCACTTAATTGAATTTGAATATAAAAATAAGCACCACCATCGTAAGAAATAAGAGTTCCTAATTCTATTACATTTCTGTTATTTAAAACAGCTGTTTCACGACTTAGTGTATATTTTCCAGATTCTTGTGAAGCATATATTACTTTTCCAATGTCTTCTACCCCTAATGTATCTAAAATTGGGTCTAAACTTGAAAACAAAGCTGTAGAGATTTTTACTTTTCCAGATGTTATTATTTCTACATCTTGATCCGTGCTTACTGAGCTTTTTGCAATTCCTATGCACTTAGTATAAGTGTCTGTGCTTAATGGAATTACTTTTCCAGAAGAATTTATTGAAAGAGGCATTCCCGCGGTTATAGACGCTCCAGCAGAATAAATAGGTTCTGGAATAAGAGATCTTATTTTATCGGCTGTTTTGAATCTTACGGTTTCTGTTGTAGGATTTATCCACATTTCACCATTTGTATTTTGCGCCATTACCTTAAATCCTTTATATCAAATTAGTTAGTGGTCTAAGCATCAACTGATGGTAAATAAAACACAGTAGTTGAATTTACCGGTTGAAAAGTCCCATCTGCTGCTAAAAATACTCTATCTCTAGTAACATTGGTTGACGTGTCTGACCACTTATAAGTTCCATCTACATAGTCTGTTTCATTAGTAGACAATTGCCATAGCGATCCAAAACTTAAGTTTATTGTTCCAGCTATAGTTTGAGAAGTGTATGTTGCTGGAACCTCATAACTAACTGACGTGGTAGAAGAGGCTGTTACAGTCCATGTTCCATTATAACCAATTGGAGTTACTCCTGAAACAACTATTGATGATCCTACTGGAATTATAGCTCTTGAAGAGAAAGTAAGAGTGGCCGTCTTGGTTGTGCTTCCAGTGGTTGATGCCCCAATTGTTGTAATAAAATCGCCAACATCATTAGCAACAAGACCTTTATCAACTTTTCTATCTTTAAGATAATTTGTAACCGTTGTTGCATTTACTCTTGTTTTAAGAATATCAACTTCTAATTGTCTTAGAGATTTAGGAGTAGACGCTCTTACAAATATTCCAGTGTTAGTAGCTGGTTTATACGTAGAAATAGCTGGATTTGAAACAATACTTTGAACTTCTGTAAATAAATCCCAATCGTAAGGAACCACACTGGTATAATCTGCTTCATTTTTTAAAGGAGCAATAGTTGTTCCTCCTACAATTCGTCTATGATAATCCCATAGTTTATCTATTGTAGGAGATCTTATAATTCCATTTGTGTCTAGTCTTACTTGCTCTGAAAGAGAAGGATGCGTTATATTATCATTATATGTATCTTCTATTAGCGGAGAAGCACTTACTCTATAGGCGGTTCCATTTCCAAGACCAGGCCCAGTAGCGGTAAAAACAGTACCTATGTTACTATCTTTAGATCCTATTAAAATAAAATCGGTAGTTCCAACTGTTTTTATTTCATATTGCTGGCCAGTAATAAAATTTGTAGAAACAATTATTTGTGATTGATATGCAGTTCCATTTCCAAGACCAGGCCCAGTAGCGGTAAAAACAGTACCTATCTCGTTATCAATAGATCCTATTAAAATAAAATCGGTAGTTCCAACTGTTTTTATTTTATATTGCTGACCAGTAACAAAATTTGTAGAAACAATTATTGGTGATTGAACTGAAATATCTGTAGAAACATCATATAAAACTTGATTATTATGTTCAACACGAGAGGATAAACTTAACTCTTGATTAAAAGAATCGGGAGATATGTAGTCACCAAAAAAGCTTAATTCAATCCAGAAATAGTCTAAAGAACTAAATGATGATGTCTTTCCTATTTGTATTTGTTTAAATGCTTTAAATGACCCTAAAAGAGTAGATGCAAGAGTTGTGTCTTGTTTTAATACATATAGATCGTGTACAGAGCTTGCAGTGCCAGTTGCATAATCTACCATTCCTTTAGTAGCGGACCTGGCTTCTGTATAATCTTCTGTTGATGACAAATACACAACAATGGAATTTGCATAACCTGGGCCAACGTGTGTATTGAGGTTTGAAGTTACTGCAGAAAAGTCAGTGTTACTGACTGCAAAAATATCATGATTAAGAGAGTTTGAAGTTAAGAACCTAGTTTTTTCTACTCTCATTAAATAAAATGCTGATGGTGGATCTGAATTAAATGATACTTTCCATGTTCTATCATCGATCCAGGTCTCTCCTTGATCTATAGATTTATAGCAGTGAGTAACCCATGAAGGAAGTCTATCATTGACGAAATATCCAGTCTTTGCTTCCATTAATATACATCCTTATGAAATAGAGTACATTTAATTAGTAACTGGATTATTATAGTGTAAGTGCTGCAGTAGTAACCGTAATTGGAGATTTTTTTATAAAAATATTAAAGGACATGTGGTTATCAACAGAATCATAAATCACTTGAGGAAAATTAGCATACATAACAATATTATTATCAGAGTTAAATAGCGCCATTTCGGAAATTCCTACAATAGAATTGCTTAATGGATCTGATAGATCTTTTGTACAATTTGTTATAAAGTTTGAAGAGGATTTATTGATCCAAGAAGTCATGATCCTGGTTGCACTTCCAGTGCCAGATCCAGCTGATAAAGCAGTAAATTCAGTATTGTATGTTTTTCCATCTTCAGCTAGAGAAATAAGTCTAGCTTTTCCAGAATAACTTCCAGTAGCGGTACTATCAAATATTACTGTAGATAATGTGCAATCTGTTACTAAGTGTTCTCCATTATAGATAGATGCTAACCCAGTTATCTCTATCATAGACCCTATTGGAAAAGGAATAATAGATTGAGGACTAAATGTTAAAGTAGCAGAATATCCATCCCCAGAAGAAGATATAATATCAATATAAGGAACTTTTGCAATAAATAATACCTCATAAGCAGTACCAGTTCCTGTTCCTTCATACATGGTTGCTCTTCCTGTATAAGTTGCATCAGATGCTGTACAACTAAAAGAAACAGAGGATGTTGTAGAATCAGTAACAGTTTTTACACCATTATAAGAGTCTTCACCTGTTCCTGGTCCTACTTTACTTACAGTTATTTTTGAACCAATTGGAAAAGGATTTATTGCTAGTGTACTAAAAGTAAGTGTAGCTACATTTAACAACGTTGTTGAAGACCCAGTAATTTCTATTACTGGGTAATTAGCTGTAAAAATTGTTTCTGGATCACTATTAGCCGCTCCAGCTAAAGTAAAATCAGAACCTCCAGTGGTTTTAATAATGTATTCTGTTCCATTAACTATAGACGCTATAGAAACTAATTTTGCGCCTATGCTTTCATAATAGGATGTTCCTATCTCTGCAATTGCATATTCACTTTCAGTTTCATAAGAGTCCGACGTTGGATATGTTGCTCCTACTGCGTCCCAGTCTGTGTTTCCTAAATACAATATTTTATATGAATCATTTATTACAAATGATTCATCTTGAGCATAGTCTATATTAGAAACCAAAGTTTCCGGAGCGTTATAAGCAAAGATGTTATTTTGATTTATACTCTTTATTCCTGTAACTTTAATTGCAAAACTTCTTAAATTCTTAGAGTAATTTAATCCAGAGTAAATTACATTTAAGGAATTTGTTGTTAAAATATTTTCTCTTACAGGTAATTGATGATCAAGTAAATTATCATATGATGAATTTCCTATGGCTATAAAACTTAGAATACCATTATCATAATCCATAAAAGACCTGTTTTGGCTAACATATCTTTTTCTACCTGAGTCTATTCTAGCATGATAAGTAAGTGGCTTTTCTATTCTTATGTACGCTTCATCACCGTTTGTTATATCTTCCCAGTCATAAAAAGATCCTTGTAAAGAAGTTATTTTTTTCTTTTTAAGAATTTTTATTTTTTGAGACCAAGTGCCATTTATTTTATCATAGATATCATTTATAAATAAATATTGCCAAAGTGGATTTACTTCATCTAAAGCATCATCTACCCAAAATAGATCTTCAAAAGATGTTTTATCTGTTATAGTAAGAGGAGTTCCTAGATCTTCAACTCCGCCTGTTCCTAAAAGAGCACTGGCGTCTGGATTAGCTAAAAATATTGTTCCAACTTTATTTTTGCTAGCTCCAGCTTTTATAAAATCATGATTAGATGTGGTAGTAGTCCCTACATAAAGAATTTTATAAACTTTTCCAGGAATGACATTTTGAACTCCTATGTCATACACCGTTCCAGTTCCTTTATCCACAAGATTAGTAAGAATAGCGTTATTGGTTATATTAGGAAAAGTGTAGGTAGACGCTGTTGAACTATAACTTATTGTCACAGTAGATAAAGTCCCTAAGGAAACTGTATAAACCCCTGTTGGCAAAAAAGATCCCATATCAGATACAAAGACTGAAGTAGATGTTGTAAATGGAATAGCATCTTGAATAGGAAAAGTCAATGTTATGGTAGTTCCGCTGCTAACTGCACCAGTTATGCCTAGCATTTTAGTTCCATCTATTTTAGACAAGGTTTCTGTATTATAAAATATGTATGAATTATTAGCAATAGTTAGACTTGTTAAAAAAGACACTGAATAGTTTGTACATTTGGTTACTGTGTATGATCCATTATAAGACCCCATGCCGCTTATAACAATAGTAGACCCATCTATAAAAGGTATGTTTAAAGAAGGATCAAATGTTAATATTGCATGAGTTCCTGTACTATTTGCGCTATTAATATTTATATTGGTTGTTCCTTGAGAAATTAACGCAGATGACCATTCATAATCTAGATTTGTTCCACTTAATTCAAAGGATACTGAGTGGTTTGTAGAGCTTGTTACTTCATAATCTACACCATTATATGATCCTAGATTATCCACAGCAATAGTTGACCCGACTGGAAAAGGAACTATAGATTCAGCTGAAAAAGATAACGTTGCAATTCCAGCATTACTGATAGCTTTAGTTATTCTTATTGGTTTATGATGAGCATTAAAGATGTTTCCTATGCTATTAACACCAGATCCTAAAATAGAGTAATTAGATGTCCCAATGGTTAATATTTTATAAGTAGAACCAATTTCTATATCATTAGCTGGTATTATTGGGCCGGGAGTGGTTATTCCATAATTATAAGTGTAATCTTTATTTGCGTTTGATTGAATTACTTTTGTTATTTTAGTAGAAGTTTCTAAAAAATTTGGAGATATAATAAAAGAGCAATTAATAGACCCTGGAGTTACTTTTCTTCTTTTAAAATCTAATACTGTTGTTATAGCGTCTAATCTATTTTGAGTTATGTTATAACTTTCAGATGTATCATACACTGTTCCATAGCCAGCAATGCCAGCAGCTGTAGCTGTAAAAATATTTCCAACAGTAGCAGGATTTAAATCTACACCACCTATTTGAGCAAAAGAGCTCCAATTATTTGAAGTTCCAATACTAACAATTTCATAGATATGATGTATTATTAGATCTCCACAAGAGATTAATTGTCTATCTAAAAGAGAAGATCCTGTAAGAGTATCATAATTATAGGTAAAATCATATGTTTGTTTTCCTATATTTTGGGAAGTAGTTTGTCCATTGTTGGTAGTAACACTATCCAAAAAGTTAGGAAGAATTTTTATGTTAAAATTAGGGTTTATTGCATTCTTTACATTTTCTGAATAAACCATAGTATTTATAAAATCATACTTATCATAAATTTTTTCTACATATTCCATTTTATCAATATAAGATTCAAATACTTCATTTTCTACATTGAATCCAGAGATGTCATAAGCTGTTGGTTGATCTATTGTAACTGATTGTAATTGGTTTGTATCTATATAAAAGTTTGCTCCATAAGTAGAAACATCTCCAAATAAAGGAAAAGAAGCAATATCATCAATAGACCTAAACCAAGAAGTTTTTGCTGATCCGGCTGTTCCTAATCTTATTTTTGTGATATTTGAATTTTCTTCATAGTTTTTATTAAAAATAAAAGCTTTTACTTCAGTTTCTGGATGAGTAAAGTTTTGATTAGATATTTTTGTATAAAAACCTGAGGTATCTACCACTATAGTAAGTTGAGATCCTATTTTTATAGTCTCATTAATTCTTTTTGCTTTTTTAGACTCTTGTTTAACATAGTCTAGCCAGGGGGTATCAATAAGACTTTTTGATGTATCTTTTGAATTAAGATGTTTTAAAACTTTGTCTAATGAAACATCAAGAACAATTGTCTTGTTATTGTAAGATGGATTTAATTTTTTTAGACCATTCCATGAAGTACTATTAAATGAGTTTGGAAAATCTATTTGATAATTTAATTCATCATCATAGCCGTCTAAGAATCCAGTATGAGGATATGAAGTAATATTTCCTGCTTCATTTATTGGTAAGAATTTTTTTATTCTATTTTCATTAGCATCCACTAATCTAAAATATCTTTTATGATTATGGTCATGTTGATCTCCATATTTACCAACTAAGTATACAGACCCATGTTTTCTTAAAGAAGAGAATATCATTTCATATCCTAAATAGGATCCATAATATTTTCTTCTATATGAAATTGTTTCTAAATCTTGAATTCTCCATGCTAATTCGTTTCTATAAAGTCTATTTGTTCCAAGTATTGATTCTGACCATTTTATTAAAAACTTATAGTCAGGATTGTATCCAATTGTTTTTGATACCCCTAAAAATATATCATTAAGTTCAAAATATTCTAAAACATCTGAATAATTGCTCTGATCTGGATAAAGTTTTTCTAAAAATTTATAAATAACATAAAGTATATCTTCATATTCTTTATTATATAATTCAGACAACAATATAGACCAATTATATTCTGTTAAGAAAGAGGGAAGATTTTCTGATAAGTTAGGAATTAGCATCTCAGAGGATGTTTTTAAAACCTCTTCTTCTATGACTATAGAGGAGTTATCAATCATAACTTGCCTCAATTATAATATCATCTTTATCTATTGATATCATTGTATTATCAAGATATGGAATTAGGTCTAAAGATCTTGGTTGAGCGTATATTTTTATAGAAACTCTGTCTTTTAATTTTAAAAGATATGCACTTAAATTTGCATCTGTGGTTCCAGTGTAATCAAACATTGGCAAATAGTTTACATTGTCTCCATTTGTGTTTGGTAAAGATATTCTACCATATTCATAATTAGAGTCTAATGTATCATGATTTTCTGAAAAATCTAAAGTTACTGCTTTTGAAGAAAAACTAGAAGTTCTTGAATAAGGAGATATTCTTGAAGCTTGACCGCCTATGTATCTTGTGTCTCTTGTCAAAGGAGATAACTCATTTCCAGATGCATCTGTTTTATAATAATTTAATTCTATTGGAGTTATTCCATAGGGAATTACAGAATTATTCATGAAAGCTGTATCAAAAACTCTATTGGGTATATAAAGAAATTGAGCAACTCTTAACCCGGTTATAGAGTCTAATTCTCTTTCTGATGAGGAGTTGGTATCATAAAGAAAAAATGTTCTATTATTTCCTGATTCTGTAGAATTTTTCCAAACTATTTCAACTCTTAATACGTAAGGAACTCCTCCATCAAATTTACTTTTAAAACCTGGGCGCATAACGTCTTTGGAAAATAGAGGACTATATTGAAAAGAAAAAGTAAACATTTTTGTTGAAGAGTCATAAGATACTCTTTTAGGATCAGAAAAATCAATGTCTTGAACTGCTTCAATGTAACTATTAGAGCTAAAAACGCCTGGAAATGAATTAATCGATGTATTTAAATCTGATAAATAAAAAGGATCTAAGAATTCTTTATAAAAGATTGAATATTTATTAAAAAGAGAATTTTTTAATGTAGTCTTTATTTCACTTTCTGATATAGATCTACTTATTAATTTTACTTTTGAATTAATTCTTAGTTTAATAATTTCTGGATCTTTATAAAAAAGAGTGTCTGTTGGAGATTTTTTTCTTCCAATAAAAGAAACCGCATCTTCTAAGAAAAATTGTCCTTGATCTCCTAATACTGGTAATCCCTCTGAGTCTATTGCAGACAAATATACAACATCTTTAACAAGATTTGTAAGAGGATCAATATATTCTCCTGAAAAAGCAATTATTTTATCTATTCCAGAAATATAAGACTTTAATTGCGTTTCATATGAATCAGCAGTACTTATAGTATAACTTCTAAGATAACTTAAAGGAGCGTTTACTCTTATACTTTCTAGGGATTCTACTTCAGTTCCACCTAAAACAGAAGTGTCGTTTATACAATACAGTTTATTTAAGTTTGTTAGAGTTAGTCCAGTCTGACCATCAACTATTATTGGAAAGACAGAATCTATTTTTAATCTTTTGCTTACATTTCCATTGATTCCACTTGTAGATAGATAAGAAATAACTATTTGTGTATTGGGTGAAGGCTTTAAACCATTTTTTCCATCTCCAAATTTTACATATACTTTAGAAAAATCATTTGAAGAAAAAACTTCAAAACATTTATCATAAGGACCACAAGAGAGCAATGATTCTACTTTTGTCCAAAATCCTGAATATGATTCATTATTGTATGTTTCACCAATAATGTTTTGAAGTTTTACAGTAAAAAACTGTTCACTTATATCTAGATTTGCATCTTCAATTGAATCACTATCTATTACTATAGAAAAATTTTCAACGACTGCATCGCCAGTTGTCTGACTAATAGACTTTTCAATTCCTTGAATTACAGGTATTCTAAGATATTTAATTCCTTCCCATGTAAAGTTAGGAAGTATAATCTCATTTTCACTTATTGCGCTAACATACGGTTGAATGCTTTTTGTTTCTAAAGCAATATAAGTAAGACCACTAGATGTATTTTTAAATATATCACCGCGATTTATAGACCAAGGATCATTTGATACGTTAGCTCCCGTTGAAATAGAGAAAGGGCGTAATGCCTGTGTCATTGAATAGGTGGCATTTGCATCAGGGGTAGCAACTACCGCATCTTCATCAGATAGTTGATCAAGATCAAAAAAAGTTGTAAGATAGTTTGTTAGTCTTGGATCATGAGAAACAATAACTTCACCAATTGCTGATTTTTTTCTATGAGGTTTATATCCAATCATCTTACACATTGCTAAAAGAGAACTGGTATTTTGTGCGGTGTCCCACTTTTTTTCGCTTAATAAATATTCTACATATCTAGCAAGCTCAGAGTTTATGTCAGCAGTGGTTTTCATTAGCGCATTTAATGTAGAATCTTCTGCTATAACAGAAAAATTTCCATTAGATCTAAGCCTGGTTTTTAGTCGTTGATATATAGAGTCTGAATCAAACTTTTTCATTAAATTTATACCTGCACATTTACACTAAAATTTACTAATTTTTTGTTAATAATATCAAGTACTTCATACTTAACTTTCCAAATTTTTAGTTTGACATCCATATCTATAGTTAGTTGAACTAGTTCAACTAAAGAAAAGTCAATTCTAAACTTATCAATTATTTGAGATCGTATTTCACTTGCTCGTTGTGGAGTCATAGGTGATCCTAATAGTAGCTCTATAACTCCTCCTCTTAGAGGTTCTCTATAGTAATCTCCCTTTTTAGAAAGCATCCACATTTTTACTGTGTTTATAAGAGCTTTGTCTTTAAAAACAGCAATTTCATTTGACTCTGTTTCTTTATCATAATATATTCCTAAAGAATGAAGATCAACATAATCATATTGATCTAGAAATTTTGTTCTAAGTTCTTTTACTCTTTTTAAAATTAACTGGTTTCTTTCTAGTGTTTGTTCAACTGCCATTTATATTATCCTATGTTATAGACCACGAGTCAAACTTATAAGTTATTTGAATGGTAGTTCCGTCAGCAGAAGATTTGCTCCAACCTAAGTCTAGTGTTAAAGGAGAGGAGGGCATAACTCCTGTAAAAGTAATTTTACCATTATCTGCATTTCCTATAGTGGTAGGATTTGTAAACTTTTGCAATTGAACTGTTAGATTTCTTTTTCTAGGAAGATCTCCTTCAGGCTTTCCAACGTTATAACTGTCTGTTACTTTATTATAGAAAACATTTAGCCAATTTATATGATATTTATAAACAGCTAAAGTTGAAGTCTCTCTCCAAGTAATAGTTACAGTATCTTCCCAAATATAATTTTTAAGAAAAAACTTTCTGGTTAAAGGATGTCTTTGTAATTCTAAATTTCCACTACTAAAATTAATAGCCGTGATAAGTAAAGGAGTAGTTCCAGCGCCAGTTTTCTCTTCCATTTTATCAAAAACAGCCGTAGCTTCAAAAAGATTAGGAGCAAAGTCCACCCATGAGGTTAAGCTTTTAATACTGTCTTTAATACTGGCCATGTTTAATTAGTAAAAAGTAATAAAGCTAAAAAAGAGCTCTTTCGAGCTCTTTAACTTTACTTTCATTATATATTTAATGATACTATGTCTTAAGTGGTACTAGGACCATCAACTGTGCTGAAATAAAATGTTGCTTTTACGCTTAATGGCTCGCCACTGTCAGTGGTAAACACGGGCTCGGTTACTTGTTGTACCCAAACTCCAGAATATGACCATAAGAGGTTTGTAGTTAAAAAGTTTCCATCAGAAACCCCAGTAGTATGAGCATCGGATGCTAGAGCAATAGGAGTACTTAGAGAATATACTTTTACAAGTCCTGAAGAAGTTAATGAATTGGATACATATCCAGTTTGTGGGTTAAATGTCTCTTGTTGCCATTTTTTTAATGCTTTATATGCATCATAATAAGCATCCAATCTAAATTCAATTTCAAACTTTCTTTCTCCTTCTACTAGAGTTCCAGGTCTATTTACTGTTATTGATTTATATTTAACAGCATATTGACTTTGATTCAGCATTGCAGGAGTAAAGCCCTTTGCTCTTATTTTAAATAAACTTTCAGCAGTTCCTCCTCCTGCTAGAGTAGAGGCTGTTCCTGCAGGAGTAATATGTATTTCATACATATTACTCATTGCATCAGCGCCGGCGGCTAAAAGTTCAGTTACGTGATTATTACTTGCTAAAGTTGCCATTTATTATATATCCCTTCCTTATCTTTAAAGTGTAACACCTTGACCAACATTCTCAAGAGTAAGATCAACAAATTCAGAGAATACGGTGACTTTTACTTGAATTATAAGCTTAAATGTTCTAGCTGCTTTAGCCGCTGCATCATTTCCAGCAAAAGCGTCTACAAGTCCAGCCTCCCAAATTCTACCCGGTCCTTGAGTTCTTTTATTTAAAATTGTGTTAGATTGAAATTCTCTTAGGCTTTGGAATTGATCATCAATTGGCTTACCAAGCTGAGGTACCATAACCAAATCTCTAATTTCTCTCTTAAATTCATCAAATGCCATACTATGAGCCAAGTAACTCCAATCACTTATTTCTAATGAAGCAGTTGATGTTTTTTGACCAAGAATAAGAGGTCCATGAAATGAATCTTGAACAATAATGTTTATTCCAAGTTGATCCATCAATTGTTGATCATCATTATTAAACTTAGCTTTTTGTTTAATAGCTGAAACAGGTAGTGAACCACCATAACCATTATAGTCAGTAAACATTGGAGGCCATCCACCAAGTTTTCCTTCGATAATAGAAGCTAGTTTTGTGCCTATTGCTCCAATGCAGTTACTCCAAAAAGTAGTTCCTAAGTAATTATCTTTTCTTAGGAATTGATTAGCGTAATAGGCTAATCCTTTTGCACTTGATACTGAAGAACGAGCATCATGCAATGATGAAATATACGCTGCGTCAACGCCGGTTCCATTAAGAGCTGAAATGATTGTAGATAACTGATAAGCTTGTCTTATAGCTGGAAGACTTGCATTAATATCCATATTTCCGGTTGGTTCCATGAAAACTCTTACTGTATCATAATCTCCAGCAAGAGCTGCGTCCCATCCCTCTTGAAGAATTATTGAAAGATCAGCTCCAGTAGAAACTGCATATCTTTGACCCATTACAGATAGGGTTTGAGGAGCAGAAGTGACAGAGGTTGTGTTTGTAAAAGGCTTGACAACTTTAATTTGTACAAATGCGTTCATGTCGTCAGTTAAAAGATTTTCAATATAGTTATTAGCGCCATATCCATCCACTGAAGTATTAACTAGATTTCCGGTATAAGTACCACCACTTACTTGTCTTCCAGGAGCGCCTTCTTCTGTAAATGAGAAGGATATTTGATTGGTGGGCCAGAGAACTTCAGTATATACAATTCCTCCAGCAATAGTTCCAGTTAAAGATATTGCGCTTACTGAGTTAGGAGTTAATCTTATTTTAAATGTGTTTGTAGTAACATCTGATACATAATAGGTAGTTCCTGTAGAAATAGCAGGAGTACCAGTAAGTCCATTTAAATTTGAGAATTTAATTGCTGTTTTGTTGCTTAATGAGTGATTAGCGCATGTTAACACACTAGAAGCACAAGAAGCAGATCTGACATATCCAATTTTTGAAACGGTAATATGAGCAGGTACTTCACTTGGTGATCTTTGATTTAAATAAAAATAGGTATCACTTGATAGATTTAAAATCCATTCAAAAGTAATTCCACCATTATTCCAATTGTCATTAAAATAACTGGCTACCGCTCCACCAGTTGCCCAATTTACTTCTGAACCTCCATCCGCTCCTTCAAGAGTAAATAAAACTGCTTCTTGGTTAGAAGCATCAATTGCGCCAATTACTATATCATTATAAACTAATCCGTTAGGAAGATCGGTCTTATCCAAGACAATATCAATAACTGTTCCTTGAAAAGTTGGATTAGCTTCAACGTAGGTTAATCTTAGTCCTACCGCTTTTGAATAAATCCAAGATGGAACATTGTCAATAGTGAATATACCAGTGGTATACTCTTTAGTAGTACTATTTGCTAATAGAACATTATTTGATGATCTAGTATCATCTTCAATGTCTAAGCGCACAAGATAATTTGGTTCTGAGATGTCTGTTACTCTATCAAATTCAAATATGCCATACTCAGTCAAATACACTCCACCATAGTATGATTCATATTCATTACTAGTACCTGCTGGTGAGGATAGGTAAAGCCCATATGATGCATTGAAGTCTAAAGCGTCTTGAATATTTGGATAGGTTGTTGAAGGAACTCCAACAAGAGAAATAATCTTATTGGCAGATCCTTTTGGAAAATAAGTTGCAACTGCATTTCCTTTTGGAGCTTTTACTACCATATACCCAGTTGCTGAAGAATCTATAGTTCCAAGTCCTTGACTTGTATCAATGTCATTGAATGTTAGTCTAAAATTTCCTGCCATTTAAAGTGTTACTCCTTTAATCCGTTAAGTGGAATACATAATATCTATTTTGGTCCACTACTTAGTAGTTAGTATCTTTGTTTAAAAAGTTACTCCTCTTAAAGATTTAAGACCAGCTAGCCCTCCGCTGTCTGGAGTTGCTGGATTGTTTGCTGTAGTAATAGTTAATGTCTGAACTTTTATCTTTCCTGATTTTAATCTTATGTAAAGATAAAATTCATAATTAGATAATTCATTTAAACTGGTAAATGTGTATTCTCCTACTAACTCTGGGTTATCAATTACAACTGAGGATTTACCTTTGGTTGAAATAGTTATGGAGCTTATAGAATCTGGGCTAGATGTTATTGGTATTTCTAAGTTCCACTTAATTTTTGCAGAGCTATAAGTAATGTCTTGATTATCACATTCTATTGAATTAATTATTATGTCATAGGTTGGATCAAAATACGCATTGATAGCCAATTCGGTTTCTTCTGGATGAGCTAATAGATTTTTGCTTCTAAAAAATTGTAAAAGCACTGTCTCTGTTATACTAATAACCTCATCTTCTTTGTCTCCAGAAATAAGTCCATTAGTTACAGGAGTTTGAATATTTGGCCCAAGAGCATATGTTCTAACCAAAAGTTTAGCAGATATAGGAATAATACGGTTTTGTACCAACCATTCTTTTTCAGTGTATGTTGGATTATATGTTATTTGCTCTAATGAAACTACAACCGGTATTATAATATCACTTTCTTTGTATTTAACGGTTGAAGCAATAATTGCACTTCTTGGGCTAAAGATCCATTGCAATTTTTCATAAGCAATTCTTGCATCATTATCAGAGTTAAAATAAAATGTAAATGGTATTGTAGTTTGAACTGCTCTGGATCTTATAAAAGATCCAGCTCCTAAATTTAATCCTGTTATTTGTTGCGATGCTTGTTGTGAACCAGGACGCTGATCTTTTTCCCAAAAACCTTCATACCAATAGTTTGCAAAAGGAAATTTTAAAGAAGAGGCTGCCTGATAAGCAGTGCTACGATCTTGTTGCTCCATTCTAGCACGAAATACGAAAGAGTCAGATGTAAATAGTATTCTAGACAAGTCTCCACGTAAAACTTTTGCGGCAATAAACTCTTCAAGAGCTATTTGAACTGAGTAATATGACATTCCAAATGTTTGAGTGTCATAAAATGATTCATATTGAAATTCTTGTCCCATATTAAATTAGTACAATTTTTTAAGCAGGAGAAGATAATAGTTTCTTTAGTATAGAAACAGCTCCACGATCATATGATGTACTTGAAGACTTGATTAACTCATTAAGTAGATCTATTGGTTTAGAGGACTGAGAATCAGAGAATGAAAGACGAAAATGCTCTTTCTTTAAGACAGATTTATTTAAATTTTTAGGTTTAGAGTTTACCTGTCTAATATGAATATTTCCATATTTTTGCTTTAGTAAAGACACGTCATAGCAGTTATAAATTGTCCAAGAAGAGATTTTATGATCAACAGCCGGAAGAGATTCAGGAAATTCAACCTCATAGTAGCCTAGTATTTTTGGAAGAGAAATTTCTGACCAGTCGTTTTTATCCAAGCACCAGATAGCTCGTGTATCATCACTCTGCAATGGATTTAATGGATAAATAGATCCAATATAGCTGGAATTTGATCTGGTATGTATATGTCCTAGAATTATCTTTTTTGTTTTTATTGCAGATAGATCTGCTACTTTTCCAAAAGCGTTTATTGTATTGTCAGTCAAATGACCTAGTACAAAATCATAAGTTTTGCTAGTAAATTCTTTGGGAATACTATTGTAATAATCATACATAGGAGGCAGACCCTCAATATGATTATAATGAGGAAGTGAAAGACAAGAATATCCTTCAATTGTGATTTCTTCAAATGGTTTTTCAAGAATGGTAACATTTTTCATATTACGAATAAACTCAAAAGCAAGATGCTCTCTACCCTTACTCTTACGCAAATCATGATTGCCTACAAGTACATAAATATGTTTAAATTTTGAGTGTTCTAGTAGCAAGTGAAGTTGCTCAAAAACTCTTCCACTGTTTATAAATGTTTCAACCAAATCACCTAAAAAAACAGCAGTATTTTGAGAATTGTTTTGTGATAAATTTTTATAGAAACTTAAAAACTCGTTTCCAGCTTCATATAAATACTCTCGTTGATCTGTAAAGTGTACGTCTCCAAAAAAACAAATCAAACTCGTGGCCTCTTGTACCCAAATGTAAATTTCTTTTGAGAAGAAAGCAATCCCATGGCTTTTTCTACAGCCTCTTTTAGCTTAATTGAATTACGACCCATAACGGTTGCTGCAAGAAGATGTGTTTTATCTATATTAATAGATGAAACTAGACGTAGATTTATAATAAATTGATCCAGCTTATAAAGAGAATCTTTTTCTATCTTTCCATCTGAATTTCTTGTTTGTGTTTTAAATTCTGGCAATTTAAAGATAGGATGATCGCCTTTACGAGCCTCTAATACAAGCTCATTTAGATTTTCATTTTTTCTTTTAATTATATCATAAAACATTTCTAAGTTTTTTTCTGTCTTAGGAATAATTTGAGGAATCTCATCAGCGGCATCACCAAAAAAAGACTTATAAAGAACAATATTGCTCTCTGTAATTGGAAAGCCTAATTTTTTGCTATAATCTTCAATTGAAGAGGGATCTTCTACAAAATTATCCAGAATGAAATTACGATCTGAAATATATCGTGCCCAATCAGAATCATTTGTAATAAATAGAGCTCTTTCTGCTGGCTTTATGTAGTGACTTAGCACGGGCTTTACAAGATCATCAGCCTCTAAGTTGGATATTTGAATACAAACATACTTTTCAGTATTGACCATGTAATAATATTTTAAGAGATCAATTGTTTGATAAAAATCTTTATTATCTTTCTTTCTATGAACTTTGTATTCAGGATAAATATTTTTACGTCTTACGTTATAGAAAGAATCTTGTAAATCTTGTTTTGAATCAGAGTTATCAAATAGCAGATATACATTTCCTGTAGTGGAAAGATATTTAGATTCAATCTCTCTAATGGTATTTACAAAATTAGAAAAAAGGTCTGTATATACGCTTTTTTGTTGAAAGCGTGACTTTTTGTAGCGATCTTCTAAGACTCTATAAGCCACATTAAGTACATCTACGAGTATAGCATCAAATGGAAGCATATTCCTTACCTTTAATTTTAAATCTTAGCCTTGAAGACGAGTTAAAGTCTTCCAAACGCCAGGAGCAACTTCAACTATTTTTTGTCCAGTAGGTTGGTCATTTATTTCTCTAATCTTCTGCATTAGCTGAGTTTGAGTTATTTCTTGCTCATCAAGCTTTACAGTCATATCCATACATAAACTCCTTAAAATAATATACCCAATTATCTCATATTTTCTAATTTAGTGTAGTTCTTCTGTCCAAGTATGCGTATCCACCAGTTTTTTTCGTCATCTTTGTTTATTTTTTCACCGGTAAGTGGATGTTTACACTCTTCTAGCAAGCTATGACTATATTGATTTAACGTCATTATGTTATCTGCGCAATAACACAGCTTAGGATCTGTTGACACTGGAAAAACATGTGCAGGAGTTAGTCTATTTAAAAGAGATCCTGCTTTATTTATAAGCAGGTAAGCCTCTTGTGGAGTCAAAACTCTCATAAGACGACACACATTCTTATCTCTCAAAGATACTTCTGCTTTGACTTTTTGCCATTCTAAATCATTTTTATCACGACGAGACATTATTAAATCTTTTCTATTTTATTTACCAGCGTAGAATTTTTAAAGAAATAGTTTGCTGCGTCTTCTAGAGATTTAAATTCGCCACTTCTATATTTTGTTAAGAAGTATACACATGAGCGATTCATTTTATATCTAAAAGATTCAGCTGTGTCTTCATCAACCAGAATAAAAGAATCACGTATAATAATAACCTTGTCTATTCTCCAAAGACGAGACACGGTTTCCATACGGGATGATGGAACATCTTTAGGAGAAATTCCATCATTCTCTATTAGATTAGCTTGTTGTTCTGGAGTGAGTTGTTTTTCAACAGTTGTAACCTCTTTAAGGCGCGGATAATGCTTAATGATTTCCATTTTGATGTCATGGATAAAGGTTTTGACATGCTTGGTAAAGTCCCAATCATAATGATATACAGCTTTTGAGTTCTCATGAATTACATCAACTCCTTGTTGGGTGACAACGTAACTTGCAAGTATTGGAGCCTTGTTTATAAAATTAGTGAACTTTTCCTTGAATTCAGAAATATATTGACCGGATTCGATCTTTTGATGAAGCATTTAAGCTCCTCCTTCATTTTGATATTAACTTAGTTAACTTTAGTATTTGTAGCCAATTCAAATAAAATTGGCTCTGGCCATCCTTTTCCTAAGGATCCTTTAAAGGGCAATTCTTTATCTAAAAGATCGCGATATGTCTTTTTTTCAATTATAGACATATCTTTAAATTCTTTTGGTCTATTAATTTGTCTTTCTTTAAACGAAGATGATTCTTGAATTATTTTTGCTTTTAGGCCATACCAAGCTTTAGCATCTTCAAGTACATGACTATTAAAAAGTTTAAAATCTCCTCCATGACCAATAAGAAGATGGTGATTTTCTTCTTTATCATTTACATCTGTTTCGCAAAGAGCTATAAGATTTCTTTCATCAAGTTCTAGATCTGGTCTACCAACCCCAACACAATAATGAAATGGATGAATATGATGTACTTGTAATCCTTTTGTAGAATCACAGGCAAAGCATTTAGGTGTTTTTTTCAAAACAGATTTTTGAACAGTAGGCCAGTGAGGACTTCTAGTTGTATCTCCTGCTACTTTAACCCCATTATCCTCTTTGGTCATAATCACCTCTTAAGGTAATTAGTTAAAAACTGATTGAATGAAATTATATTTTTTATCCATTGATCTTTTTTTTCTAAGATGTTAAATTTGTTTTTAGGAAAGTCACCTACATCTTTACAAAAAGATGGAACAGGCAGCACAGATATTTTGGTTTTTGTAAGATCAATCATTTCAGAATATCCTGTTACAGAATCATATCCAGCTTTATCATTGTCTGGTATCCAGACTATTTGTTTAAAGTCTGATAATAACGCGGCTTTTCTACGTGTAGGATTTGACCCAAACAGAGAAGTGCTATTTTTAAAATACGGGTCTTGTCGTAAGATAGCCAGGTCCATAAGGCCTTCAACCACATATAGCGGTTCATCTCGTTTTAGATTATCAATATCATATAGAGTATTTACTGATGAGCCAGCCGGATAGAGAACTTTTTTAAGTGATAATCCTGTAACATCCCGGCCTTCATACGCTAGAGTATGAGTTTGTTCAATCACAGGTATTAGCAATCTTTTGGAAAAAGGAGTGCCATTTATAAATCCTTTTTCCATATATCTCATTTTAAACTCTCGTGCAATCTCTAGGGTTATTCCACGATTTAATAGATAGGTTACGCAAAGATCATTAAGTCTGATCATAGGACCATCAAATGATATTTGTACCTGTGGTAATTTTTTATGATCTTCAGGTTCTTTGGCTTTATTTAAAAAATTTAAAAATTCAGTATCTTCGTCAAAATGCTTGCCTAGTATTTTAAATGCAGATTTTCCAAGATGCTCTTTTGAGAGTTGATTTAGCGTCCAGGAACCACCACAACTAAAGCAATGAGCAATTCCTCTTTCCACATTTACAGAACATGACGGAGTTTTGTCAGAATGTGCAGGGCAGGTAATAAATATTTGAGGATCAGATTCAGACAAATGCTTTTTGGTTTTTAGTCCTAGACTTGCAATCAGGAAAGTTAAGACTTTAAAGTTTTCTTCTTTTGTAAAATATGACATGACAAGAGTAATATAACTCTTAAAAGTCTATCTTTCCTTTGGATTTGGACAAGAGCTCTTTAACTCTTTCAGCCATTTGGCCATAGAAATAAGGAATGTCTTTAATAAGAAGAGCAAGATGTTTATCAAGTAGTCCAACACCTGCATGCAGATTGGGAGCATTCCATTTCTTAGGAACAATATTGTTAGGGTATATTACACCATTTTTTTTGGAAAGATTATATGCCAGGCCTTGATCATAGAATGCTGGAGAATTAGACCACACTTGTATATCACAATTATTCAAGAGTGCTTTCATTTCTTTGTTTGTGATTTCAAAATTATCACCAATGTCTTCTTTAAGACGTGATTCCTTCTTTCTTGTGCCCTCAAGAGGAGACTCATCGTTTATGGTTTCTTCCTCTTCTTGCCCTTCAACCGGACCCGCGTCATGAAAATCACGATCATTAATATCTGTTTTTACAGGTTCTTCAATGTCTTTTGTAATACGTTGAATATTTCTATCTGTCTTTAATTCTTGGTCTTTATCTCCACGTATTTCTTTAAGAGCAGTTAAAGCGCCAACTACCAAAATCCAAAGACTATAATGACCAGTGCGATTTGTTTCATGTTTAAATGTTTTTGCATTAACAGTGATATCACCGTCTGACCCTGCAGGAGTTATGAATTCAAATACAATGTCATCGTAATTGTCAGCAAATCCAGCGCGTTGACAAATGTCAGTACGGCGAGATGGACCAACTTCTCGTTCTCGGTCATTCATAAACCCTGATGTTAGATTTGAAATTCCTTTTCCATTTGAGAAATCAGAAATTTTAATTTCATTAAGAGTAACGAGAAGTTGCTTATAGTCCATATCTAATTAGTTGATAAGTTCTCTATGATAATGTCATGTACTTGTTCTGGTGTTTTTCCAGAGATATTAATCATAAGCTTCCTAGGAATATTTGACAGCAATGTGGCATTTTTAAATGCCGCAATTTCCTCTTCTAGATCTTCTTTAGTGGATGAAAGAGAATCACCATCATCTCTAGCAAGTAAATTATCTACGTCATCAATAAAAGTAAACAAAAAGAAATCTTTAAGGCTATATCTCTCTTCTATATCTAGAACATAATCTCCACTATAGCCACGATACTTAGGAGCATATACCATTTCTCCAATATGAGATCTGTCAAGAATAAAATTTGTCCAAGGAGAGTCTTCAATAATCTCAAACATATGATTAAAGTTTAGAACGCCTTGATCTTGTGTAGGATAACCACTATAATGAAGCTGAACTAGCGGGTTGTATGGTTGATTTTTAGCAAGCCATTTCCATAAAAGCTTTGCTTGAGTACTTTTTCCGCATCTATCCTGACCTTCTAGAATTATTACTCTTTGAGTTACGCCAGTATAATTCATGCTTCTACCTTTTTCAATTGACCTGCAACATACTTATCAAACATTTCCCAGCGAATAGATTTGTCTCCATGCTCTGGCTTATGTAGATCTTTTTCAAACTTCATTTGAATCTTATTATCAAAGTCATAGAACCAAGTGGTATTTCTCCAAGAAGTTCTTACTCCATCATCTACACGAAGTACTGCTACATCTGGATTATCTGGATGAGTTACTAGGAAATTTATACATTCTTTTCCAAGCCAGAAAGATCCGTTGGGAAGTTCTTTTTTAGCAGACTTTGCAGCGTTCTTAATGGTTTTAATAGTAACGTCATCAAAGAGCCGTGTTTTTCTAATAATTGACTGTTCTGCCTTAAACGCTCGAGCAACCTTTTTCTGTTCAGCCGCCGCTTTCTTACGGAGACGCTCAAGTCTAATGTTTTCTTTTGCCTGTATTTTTTCTTTTTTAAGTCTTTCACGAGTTTGCTTCTCCTGAACTTTTAATTGTTTTTTAAAATCTTTTTCTTTTTTTATAAGAAGTCTTTGCTCTTTGGTTAGTCTAGGAGTATCGCTCATTTTGTTTCCTTGTAAAACATATGTGTCTTTTGATTAGTGGAGGATGACTTAACACTAAAACCAATGGTCTTGTGAAGATTTATGGAGGGAGTATTCTTTTCATCTATATACGCCCATACTCCACAGGTCTTATATTTGGATAATGTTTTCTTATAAAGAGTTTTTGCATGTCCTTTTTTTCTGTGCTCTGGTAGAACATATACAGAAGAGAATACTCTTTGTGAGTCATCATTCACAAAAAATCCAATAGCTCCCAAATACTTTTCGCTATTTTTTAGCTCATCCACAAGCTCAAAATATTGAGCACGCTCTTCTGTCATAAAGCCTACAGGAGTCCATAGACCTTTTTCTGTCCAGAAATTTTGACGTTTGATGTTATCTTCATTTTGAAATGAAATATCACGTAGAACAATTGCCATTTATGCACCTCTCGATTTTAGTATAACCATACTTTTCATTTTTTCTACAGCTTGTGCAGGATCTTCTGCCACTTCAAAAAGTCCAGGAATTTGAGGAGTTTCTGTCCTATATAATCCGTTGCTTGTACGAGAGGTCAGAAATGTATAGTTTTCTAGAATTTTATTCTCATCATTTTCAGTCATCAAAAATCTCCTGCCTACCCATATCTTTTTCTTTTGGATCATCCTCTTCTCTATTTTGTAATACTGTTTTTACAAAAGAGAGTATATCGCCAGATCCCCAGCCCGAGGCTTTCATCTTGTCAATAACTTCAACCAGATCAGTAGATAAGTCTCCCATAATCTGCCTCCAATCTTATAAATATAATATAACAAAACATTCCGGGTTTGTAAACTTTTTCTAGACTGCTCAATAATGGCACACTGCATACTGCCACTTTATGGCAGCTATATAATATCTATAATAGAATAAATATAGTATCTATTTTTCTTAGGAGACTCTGTCTCCGCAGATTATATTTGATTTTGAAGAATTTTACTAAATAGAAATGGAAAGTAATTTGTATTTCGCAATTGCGCAACGTACAGCCAACGGCCGTTACATCAATCTATGGATCAACGGATCAGACAGAAAAGAAATGATAGCACCAGAAAATCTTTATGGTGTTCTCAGAGAAAAGAATATGCATGAAATGGTAGGACAAATAAATGCTATTGTTCTAGGAAGCTATAGCATGTATCTATTGGATTTTACCACTGGAAATATTGGACTTCTTTCTGCACTAAAAACCAAAGACGGAGTTTCTGTAATGGAAGCTCTTAGTGGTGCAAAAAACTCTGTTGACCTAGAAAGCAAACAAGAGAGCGTAAGCTATCTCCTAGACATAGGATCTAATCGAGAGGGAAAAAGCCGCACTAACAAAAAAGAAGAAGCACTCAAGCTCAGATTTTGGAATTCAAGAAAAACATCACAAGAAGCAGACAACTCTTTTCAAAGCTTTCTTAAGAATTTGAGTAACTGGCAAAAGTAAGGTTATACTATCCAAGAATACTTGGAGGCCTTATGGCATTTGCTTTTGGAAATATTTCTGTAACTTCATCCAAGAAGTTGAAAGATGAAATAAACACAGAAATACTTCTTGCAGACAATTTTATTGAGAATGAACCTTATGCTCTAGTGCTTGTGGACAAGCATTATGATACAAGAAAGGTTAAAGCAATATCCACTCTTGTTAAAAAGTATTTTGATTCATATCGTATTGTGTTAGCATCCTATATTGCTCCCACTGAAGAAAACATCAAGGGTGGCATAACCAGCTTTTATAAAAAGAACAAGACTACGTTCTCTCAATATGTTGAGGATCGTGGAGTTATTATTACCTCTGGCTCTGCACTCTATGCTGTGTCTCGAGATGATCTGCAAGTAAATTATCTTTATGATGTTATTACCAATCCCAGGACCTATTTTTTTGATCAACATACACGTCGTTATGTATTTCCAATTGACTCATTTAGCCAAATATTGACATTTGGTCAATCACTATCTCCATATTATGACACTTATAAGATGAACTTTGCTCGTTGGCAATTGGATGCAGCTGAAAAGAAATATGCTGAGCTATCGTCAGATCAAGAATTGGATGAAGTGATTCTTCACAAGATTGAAAGCACTGAAGAGTTTATAAGAGTTGTCAAACAACACTCTAGATATTCCCATATGGCGTGGGACTTGGAAACAAGTGGCTTCTCTCATGTAAGAGCCAAGATTGGTGTCATAACTTTTTCTTTTGATGGAGTAAATGGTTATATCTGTCCATGGAATTTGGTGGATAAGTCAGTTCTTAATGAATGTCTTGGAAAGAAAACTCAAATAGGTGCTAACTTAAAATTTGACTGTAAATTCTTATGGCGTAATGGAATTCCTAATGCTGCAATTCATGAAGACATTGTTCAGCTAGGTCATGTGTTAAATGAGCTACGTAGTAATAGCCTCAAAACCAATTCATATTTTTACACCAAGCATGGCGGGTATGAACAAGAGTTGGATGAGTTTATTGAAAACACCGGAGAAAATGATTATACCAAGATTCCATTTTCAACCTTGGCCAAGTATGCTACCATGGACGCTATTGTAACATATCAGGTTTGGAAAAAGCAAAGAGAGCATTTGGCCTGGATGGATGCAACTTTTCCTAATGAAAAGAATAAGTGGTATACCATGACCTCATACTATGAAGATATTATGATGCGTAGCTTACGCGCATTTGCTCAAATGGAGTATGACGGACTATATGTGTCCATGGATCGTCTTCATAGTGCACGAACCATGTTTCAAGAAAAGATCAAGAAGATTGAAGAAGAATTGCGTGTGGCAATGAACATCATAGGAAATTTTGACTTTAATTCACTTAAGGTATTAGGAACCAAGATAAAAGCTCTTGGTTGGCCTAATCTTGGAGTTTCAAAAGCTGGTGACTACCTTACTGGAGAAGATCAACTTGAGCGATGGAAGCAAATGGGTCATAGAGAGGCTGAGCTTCTTCAAGAACTTAGAACCACCAATACTCTTCTTAATACTTTTATTGGAAAGACAGATGATGAGGGTTGGGGAAAAAACATTAATCCTTATGCCGATGGAAGTTATCGCATGTGTGCCAATTATGCTCATATGTTGGCTGACACTGGCCGTAGCAAATGTAGGGATCCAAATCTTCAACAGATTCCAGCAAATGATGAAACAATTCCTGCTATTATTGATGTTCCATCAGATGACTATGTTATTTTTAGTCTAGACTATGCTTCACTTCAGGTTCGTCTTGCAGGAATTGATGCAGAGGATGAAACTCTTAGAAAGATTTATAATTCTAAAGAAAAGGATTTTCATAGTTCAACAGCTTGGCCAATCTTTGCCAAAGACAAGAAATTCTTAAGAGTTAAAGACGACTCTGGCCATGAACACATCTTTCAGGAAAAAGACAAAGTGTCTGTTAAAAGACAGAATGTAATTCATGTGATTGAGGCCAATCAGCTACAAACCGGTGATGATATTATTCTTGAAGCTTAACTTTTAGGAGCTTTTTCTATTTCTTTTATAAGCTGTGCCCAAAGTTCTTTATGATGGGCATAAGCTTCTGTGGCATCTTGAATATAGGTAGAAAATTCTTTAAAAGATTTTTTAAAGTTTCCTAGCTCTAGTGCAATTCCATTCTCTAAGTCTTCTATATCTTTTCTAAGTGTCTTATTTAATTCAGCGTCTGCTGTTAGGTCATTCTGTTTTGTTTTTGGTTGAACATTACCAGTAAATGAAGCATAATAATCTGAGGAAATATCATATCTATAAGTTTTTATTAGATTTACATATTCATTCTGTGTTTCTTGCAAAGCAATTAACATTTCTTCTACATTTTGTAGTGAATCATGCAAAGAGATATTAACATCTTTTACTTCTTGAACATATCTGGTGAGATTGTTCCTAAGAGTGTCAATATCTTTGGTATTTACTTTCATATAGCTTTTTAATAAGAAGTGTTTTCTGGATCAAATTGCATATGCTTGTGTTGTAACTTGCCCATGTCATTTACAATATCCCATCTTCTATTGGAATCAGGATCATTCTTTTTTAAATCATCCAATTCTTTCTTTAATTCTAAATAGCCTGCAATCTTTTCTGCTGGAGTTTCTTTTCTTTTTTGCCAAGCGTCATAAGCCTTAGGATGATTAGTTTTCCAATCAGTTTCTTTAGCATGGCGATTTAAAGCACCATAAACTTCTGCATCATCATTATACTCTTTTAGCAATTTAACTCTTGAGCCTTTTTTAACAATTCTTTCATTAATCCAAGTGTCTTGCTTTAACAAGACACCGCTTTCCAGCATGTCTTTTTCTCCCATAAGATAAGGATCCATGATAACAGGATTCTTAGGAGTTTCAATAGCTGTAACTTCTACTTCAAATTCATTCTCTCCACCGTCTTGCTTGGGAAAGCTTTTCATTGCATCACGCAAATCATCTTCAACTCCATCAAGAGAGGCGGCAGGATCGTGATTTACAGAGCTTAAATGGGCACGATGAGCAGATGTTTCATTTTCTGGAGCGGTATCTTCACTGGAGTCATCATCATAACCCATAGGCGTCTCAATACTAAAATTTGCAAAGAAATCTAAAGGATTTTCAACGCGATCTTCATCTTCTTTATAAACATCATCAATTAGATTATTTTCTTCTCTAAATTTCTTACCCATTTAAATTAATCTCCAGTATATACAGTTAGTTAAATTATTGACTCAAGACCAATAATAAGCTTGTAAGGAGCGTCTCCAGTTGTTACATCAGTTATTGCTCCTGAACTTCTAGTAATTAATTTTCCGGTTATAGTTACTTCTTTATCTGCTATTGTTTCTATATCATAAGAAAAAAGTTTTCTATTAACTCTTGTGGTTAAATCAAAAAATGATCCTACAACACCGCTTATGTAATGAGGAGAAGCTTTTAAAATAGACGTAATATAATAGGTTCCTGCTTCAGTGTCAAGTGGGGTTGATACAGACAAGTCAATTCCATGCAAAGTGCTTGCATCCACTATTGTTGTTGTTATAATTGCATACAAATATTCAATTCTAAAATTTGCAGGAATAAGAAATGTATTGTTTGTTGAAAAATTTATATTTTCAATATGTAGTTTAAGGCGTCCACCTTTATGTACAGTTACAGTTGCTACGGCCATTTATTTAAGCTCCTATAGAATTAGTAAAAATATAAGAAACGTCTAAAATCCAGGTTATATCTTCTTACATGGAGACCACACATGATAGAGAAGTCAAGATGCACGGTTGAGCTCATTGGGCATTATGGTTCAGATTTAAATTTTGTAAATGCAGCACGGACCTCATTCAATAATGAGTCGAAAGAGTTTACAGATGATGACGCCAAGCTTATTGAATATCTTATTCGTAATGCGCATACTACTCCATTTGAAATGTCATTCATTCAGTTTAAGATTCAGGCTCCAATATTTGTTGCTCGACAATTTATGCGTCATCGTACCTGGTCCTATAATGAGGTATCTTTACGCTATGTAGACGCGCCAAATGAATATTATGTTCCAAATGCATTTAGGTCTGTTGCTTCAAATAAGAAGCAAGGCAGTGGACGTGATCTTGAGCTAGAAAAAAATGATCTTGTGGAAAAGCACTATCGCGAGGCTATTGAAAGAGCTGTTCACTCATATGAGTTTATTCAATCACTTGATGTAGCAAATGAAATGGCCCGTGGAGTGCTGCCTGTTTCTCAAATGACCACATTTGTGGCTGGTGTAGATCTACATAACTTACTTCATTTTCTAGAACTGCGTCTTGATGAACATGCTCAACAGGAAATTCGCTGGCTAGCCGCAGATATGTATGATCTGGTTCAGCCTCTTTTTCCAGTGACCATAGCCGCTTGGAAGAATCGAGTTTTTGATGCAAAGACTTTTAGTGGAAATGAACTTAAAATGATCTCTGAAGCCATTAGCGCTTATGACTTTAAAAATTATACTGAACGTGATATTCGTGTTCTTAAGGAAAAAATGTATGTCACAAAATAGAGAAGAGCATGCCCTAGATAGCTTAGAGGGCATTAAGTTTGATCAGGACAAGCTGGATTGGAGACTGCTTCCTTGGGCTCAGCTTGAAGAAACTGTTAAGGTTCTTATGCATGGCGCTGAAAAATATGCGATTGATAATTGGAAAAAAGTAAGTAGAGAGCGTTATGAAAATGCTCTTATGAGACATGCTGTTTCATACATGTCCGGTGAAAAAATTGATCCTGAATCCGGAATGAATCACTTATCACATATAATGTGTAATGCTTTATTTTTAAAATGGAATGATGACAAAGAGACTAATTAAATAGAGAGGGCTTTTTATTATGTCTCAACCTACTGGAATTCTAGAATTAGATAAATTCATATTAGAGCATGAGCATTGGGGAGCCAGTCTTGACATGTTTATAGTTAAAGATGACAAACATGTAAAAAATATATATTATATTTATCCTAATAAGAAACATAAGATGTGGAAGGGAGCTTGGGAAGCTTTTCTATATGAATTAACAGCGGGTAGACATAGTCATGAAATAGACAATGCAATGTTTAGTCCTACAGATATTGACCAACCTCCAGAGTATGGTAAATCAATAACAATTAATGGCTGGGTATATAGAATTGAGGGTGATAAAGTCACAGTTGAAAAACATAAATTCTATAACACCAATCATCAATTATCCTATTTGGAGTCTAGTCTTCTTTTGTCAGAGGGCATTTGGGGAATTGGAAATGATAAAACTGTTTCTGATAACCAAATTAACTATGTTTTAAAATCATTAACGTCTCTTGGGTATAACCCTCAAAAAGAAAATGAAGTTCAGTCTCAGATTGATAAACAAAATCAAAGCTCACAAACGCAATCAGGTGATTCACCCTCAATTAATATATCTTCAAATACGGCAACACCCTCTCCTGAAAATGCGCAAGCTGCCAATACTGCTGACGCTGGCCAGCAAACTCCAAAAAATTCTGCCAATGTAGGAGAAGCTCCAGCTGCCAAAGACCAGATATCCAGTCTATTAGATAAATTAAATATTTCAGATCAGCAAACAAAAGATTACATAACAACTCGTTTACTCAAAGTAAGTAAAAGTGTAATTGGAGAATTAAGCAAAGCTATAGATGATCTAGTTTCTAATCAAAAAGTGGAAAATGGATTAGACCAACTTGCTGATGGAGAAGAATTAGACCCCGAGTATGATGAGTTTGAAAGAAAGCATGGCCAATCTTTTCAACAATCATTTAAAAAAATAAATGCTAAGACGTTAACCGAAAGTCAAGGACTTTTTATATTAGATGAAGTATTGTCCATTATTTTAGAAGATCAAACTCAACAACAAGCTCAACCAGCTCAACCTGCTTTTAAATCAATTACAACACATGGATCAGAGATTATGGATCCTTCTCTTATATTTGATACGTTAAGTTCATATATTTATAATATTGTAAACTATATATTAAATCAAGAGAAATATTATAAACAAAGATCTGGGTTTTTAAATGCATCAAATAATAGAGCACAAGCAATAAATAATTTATTGAAGCAGCACCCAGCTTATTATCGACAAATAAAAGCATTTGGAAAGCCACCAGAAGCTATACAACTTAAATCATTTAAAGATATATTGGGCGCTGTAGAGTCTTTAAGCGCAAAGCATGTTAAATCTGTTTCTATAGCTTAATTTAAGAACGAACAATTGCGACTTTTGTCCATTCTTCCCATTTGGTGATTATCTTATCTTCAAGATCATCTGCTCTGCTTACAAAAGCGCTATAATCAACTGTACCAGGGATATCACCTCTAACCTGGCCTCTTAGTTGGCCAACTGCTCGTAACACTTTAGAAGCTGCAAGTTCACGTACATCTTGTATGAGTCTAAATTCTACATCTGACCAATTATTAGAAGAGTAAGCCCATTCAATCTGTAGATAACCCATCTTCAAACTATAGCCAGTAACGTGCTTGACTCCAAGATCGTCTTTTTCTGTTTTGAAGAAAATACGTTGCATATAATTGGTCATGCCCTGAAGTACAGCTCTATTTGCTGACATGGTTGCATAGTTATTTCCCATGGTTCTACCAATCTGAGACTTGGACCTTTTGGTTAGTCCATTCATCATTGAGAAAATACCTTCATCAAAATATCTCAATAACGGGTTAGCTGGGCCGTTGGTGGGAACAGTAGCAGGATTTCCTTGAATTACAAAAACTCTATGAGCGTCATATGCTCCTACTGGCACAGGAACATCAAAAGAAATTGATGACATAGGATAAACCTGAGATTTAATTTTAGGAAACCATTTAAAATATAGGTCAAGCGCCGGCTTTATCATTAAAGATAAAATCTGTTCTTTTGTGAATTCCAACTCTTCAAGCTCTACAAACGGAACTCCTACTTCAAGAAGAATTCTATCAAGCTCATCATCTGGCACCACCACTGAATAGGCAGGTATTTCATAAGGAATAAAGCTAGTGTTGACTGGAATTGCGCTGATAGCGGTTACTTTTGCAGGAGTAAGTATTAATGAGAAATAGGGATTGATAACATGCTGTGAAAAAGAAATATATCCGGCTGTTGCATCTATAATCTCAATGGTTTGCCAGGTTAAAAGAGTTGAGCTGGAAAAAGTATCAAGAGCAAGAACAAGTCCGCCATGAATAACTGAAGTGGGAAAGTTAATCTTATAAAGAGTTCCTTTGGTGTATACGGTGCTTGTTGAGGTAATATAGTTTTGACCGGTGAGAGACCAGGTGTCTCTTTTTTGAATGTCAGTATAACCTTTTAAGGTATTGAAAATATCTGCCATGTGTTATACTGCCTGTAAAGGAATTTTCATGGTAAGTGTAATTCTACCACTTTGAGTGTCAATTTTTACTGAATCTTCATTTACCTGAATTCCTCTTAATTTTCTAAGAGAGTCATAGAAAAATTCTGTATCATCATCTACATCTTGAGTGTTACCAGAAAAGTTTTCAATTATTTCTACATAAAATACGGTTTTAAATTCAAAGCCTGAAAGAATTTTTCCTTGAATAATAGGAGTTAGATCTGCTCCAACTTTTTCATAACTATAGTTTTTACCAAAAGCGCGGGTCATTATGGTATCAATTGTGGGAATAAGATTCTTATTAACAAACGAAATTATTTGGTTTCCAACTCCATTGGGTCCTAGAAGTTTTTCCCACCAAGAGAATGTTCCACGTTCAAAATTTGATGTTTTTGTGTCCATATCTATTTAGTATAGGACTAATTAAACGGGTTATATTATTTTAGAGGTGTACATTGGCAAAAAAAGACAAAAAAGAAATTTCATCTTCAAAAGTTTTCGTTGCGGTCAAATACATTGCGTTCATTCTTTTTGTGGCTCTTAGTTCTTTTATTAGTGTAAATTTGTTCTTACACACCGCATCTGATCCGTTTGACCAGCTGGTAATGCTTACATTTGCTGTAACTCTTGAGTTGCTAAAAGTCTATTTGCTTATAAAGGCAAACACCCTATTGCATTTGGAGCTAAAATATGAAGCCTGGCTTAATTATGGAATCTATATTGGATCCATACTTGTAAGCATCATTGCCAGTTTTGCATTTACTCTTAATGTACTAGACCGGTCTTATGAACAAGTCCAGAGTTCTCCTACAGCAATTGTACTTCAACAAAAAATAGAAAGCATTTCAACCTATGAAGCAGATGTGGTCTCTTACAAAGAAAGAATTGCCACTCTTCAAACACAACAAAAGAGTTTGCCTCAAGGCTACACTTCCTCTTTCAATAAACTTTCTGATCAAATTGTGTCCTATGAAACAAAAATAACAGAAAAACAAGATGCAATTTCCAAGTACAATGATGAAGTTGGCACGCTAAAACTACAACAAATAAAAGAAAAAGAAACCACCAAGAGCACTTCTAACGTCTTTCAGTTAATGGCAAATACTCTTAAGAATACTATTTTTTCATTTATAACAGAGAACACTCTAAGGCTATTCTTGCTTACACTGATCTCTGTTCTAATAGAATTAGGCATCATTATAACCTCTCCATCAATTAAAATTGATAGAGAGCATCTTATTCATTTCTTAGGAGAAGATTTTACTCCTGAAAAAATTAACAAGATACGTAGAAAACTGTATGGAGATGAAGAAGAAGTGCTAGCCGCGCCTAAAAAACGAGTAGCCAAGACCCTGCCTAAAAAAGAAAAGATAGGTGAAGTTTTAGAAGAGCCTCTTCAAATAGAAGAAACTGAACCAATTTTGGAGTCTGAAGCCATTTCAGAAGAAAAAGAACCTGAAATTGTTGTGGAAAATCATCCAACCAGCACAATGAAAGCCAGACCCAAGGTAGAGAAAAAAAGATATCGCGCTGGAATAATGACAACCTCTCAAGTAAAGTCTCTTGAAAAGTTTATTTCTTCACTATTCTCACTAGGAAAAGACAATAACTTGGCTTCAAAAGAACAGGCTCAAAGCGCCTCTGGAGTTTCAGAAACCTATGCAACAGCTTTTATTTCTTGGCTTTTAAGCATTAAGGGTGGATCTGATTTACCATTAATTCAAAAAATGGAATCCAATAACGTGTTATATTATAAAGCTAACTACACAAAAGAATATATAATTTCTTATATGACTGAAGAATTAGGAGAAAAAAATGATTGATTTTACACTAGAGGACAAGCATTCTATTGAAGAAGTTTCCGCGCTTACTGGAATAAATAAGAGCGTTATACAAGAGGTTTATGAATTTACTTTTATTAATATTGTTGAGAAATTTTCAAGAGATCCTGAAAAAGCAATGACCATAAGACTTCCTCTTATAGGAGATCTATACATTAAGTATTCTGATGATGAAGAGCAGTCTGACGGATCGGTCAAAACCAACTTTAATACATTTATCTCACTATCACAAAATCTAAAATCCACGTTATCACGTATTATTGATGACTCGCCGTCTGATATATCCACAGTTATTGATGAACTAATTCAAGAAAAAATTGATAGTACTATATTTTCTTCATTAGAATCAGAATAATGACTAATTAAGCTATGATGAATCTACGAGAGAATACACAAACAGAGGCAATGGTCAATCAACTCATAGACAGAGTTGATCAAGTTATGTCTCCTCCTCCTAAGCTAAAAGAATTTTTAAGTAAAATTGCAGTTTATTCTCGTTCAGAGTATGATTATACCTTAAATGATTTGCTTGAACAAACAGACATTGGACCTAAGGATTTTGTAGCTGCCTTCAATAAAGAAGAGACTCCAAAAGAATTTGTGGATAATCTTATGCAAGATCAGATTCTTACTGTAACTGCAAGACGTAACTTTATCTATTTTTCCGGAAATCATCAGCCTCTCATTCAATCATCTACTCCGCCATCTCCCTATAGAATTGCTGGTCATTCAATCATAAATGAAGACACCACAACCACCTACACGGTTCATACTCGCAATGTTCCAGATGACACAACTCTTTACTGGACACTAAATCATCTTACAACACAAGAACGAGACTTTGGAAAGACATCTGGCTCTTTCAAGATCAATTCTAATACAGGCACTTTTGACATCCTGGTAAAAGACGACATACTAACTGAGGGACCACAATCCTTTGAAATAGAGTTACATACTGTAAGTAAATCTGGAGAGGTAGTAAGAACCAAAAGAGTGCGAATTGAGGACACAAGCCCTGTGTGGGGCAGTTACCGCTTTGTAACAGGTGAACCTACTATTGGTGATTACTTATCAATTCCCGCAAGCAATGACTTTTCACTTCCTGGAGATTTTACAATTGAATTTTGGATGTGGATAAACCCTGGCTTTGAAACAACTCATGGTATACTGAGTCAAGTGACTACAAATCCAATTGATGATATTAGCGTAACCTATTCTTCTTTGTCTGGACTTCTAATAATAGGTGGCGCCATTACTATAACTGCTCCTCCTGCTCAAAAATGGATACACGTAGCAATAGTCAAATATAATGGAAACTTAACTATTTTTTACAATGGCTCCATTGCTGGGACCTGGGGGTCAACACCATGGACGCCTTCTAATTCTACCGGACCCTTGTATATTGGTGTAGAGCAGGTTAATCTTGCTGATCCAGCTAGTTCTATTGGTCTTTATGATGGTCTTTTGACCGGAATCAAAATATGCAAATCTGCTAGATACCTATATGAGTTTAATCCATGGGCCCGTACCCGACTTATATCCGAATCAATTTTCACTCAACCTATACTTGTTTTACAAGCTCTTCAAACTTATCCATATCATGATGCATCTCCCTCTCATAAAACAGTTATCAATCACGATGTTGTTTGGGAAGATTCTCATCCTGTTCCATATCCATATGGAAGTCTTAGACTACAAATGGGAGGAACTGGATCAGACTTTGCTTCAATTAATTCTGGAAGTCAGGTGTTATTTTCTAACACTCAAAACACATTTACCGTTGAAGCTTGGATTTGTATGACAAGTAACCCAGTAACAAATGATATTGACGTTCCTTCAGCAATTTGTTATGGTGCATTTCCAACAGATTCTGTACTTACCTGGTCCTTTGGCCCACTGGCGGATAGACGTCTATCTTTTTATTGGTACAGTTCAGGATTAAAGTACATATGTGGTACCACAATATTAGACATCAATAAATGGTACCACATTGCAGTAACAGCAAACGATGGAGTTCTCAATCTTTATGTTAATGGAGTGGTTGAAGTAACATCTGCGTATGATCCATTACAAAATTCTCCACTACTTACAGATAGAGATGTAATATCTAGTTATATCGTTTTTGGTCAATATGCTGACATGGCTAGGTTTTATGGGTATGTTTCCAACGTAAGAATTATAGACGGAATAAGTGAATATGCTTATGGAGAAAACGGTGCAATAAGTAAACCACTCCCAGTTATTGATGGAACTCAACTTATGTTATATACTGTTCCAGGTGAAAATGCTCTTCAAGGTCTTAAAGACAGTTCACCAAATGAGTTTGACTTGACTCTATGGAATGGCACCACCACCGATCATTTTAATCCGTTTGACCTATATCCTACATATGAAGATTATCTAATGTTTGGACCACGAACTGCAACTAGAACATTATTTGATCAGGTTATTGAGGCTGTATCTATTACAAATGGTGATCCACCTGTTGGTAGCTACGTCAATGTGAATGGAACTACAATAGCATCTGATTCGTCTATTGGAATTGGTCATCCTATGATACTAGGTCATACTCTTGCCATAATAGACCATATAGATGGATCAACCAAGGCCACTTTTAGTTTTAACACTTACCAAAATCCTCCTGGAATAGCCTCACTTAACTCAACTCTAGAAAGTGTAGAAGCAGGAGATATACTCATTCTTGTATCGCATGATAGCTGTTCTTGTGATATAACTACAAGAAATATATTAACTTCTATTTATGGATCGTCTGGAATCACCTGGCTTGATGAAAGATACGCTCACATAGTCATAGCTGTAAGACACTAGATATTGTGACAAAAAGAACTAATTAAAAAAAGGATAATAAAGTGGCTGGAAAAAATTATACATCACTATTAAAACTTGTTGAAGATGCACGAAAGAGGCTTGGTGAAGCAAAAGCAAGTCTGGCTCAGGTTATTGCTGATAGCTCAAATTTTGATGGTGAAATGCAAAGAAGAATTCCTTTAGAGACCAATCCTGCAATTGAATATATCAATGAAATTGAACAAGCAATCATGACTCTTTCTGATACCATATATAATCTTGGTAAAGTTGGAGAAAATGCCGAAGCAACTGTTAATAATAACTCCTTAGGTGAAGCTCCTGCTCCTCTAGAACAGAGCGCTCCACAAGAACAACTACAACAGGGATATGTGCGCGCCGAGAATGGCAAGCAATATTTTAAAGGTTAAATAGCATGGGAATAGCAGAAGTAATGAATGATGTTCAAGGTGGTGGATTTGGTCTTCTAGAATCTACCTTTGGTAGAGATCCTGGTGGAGTAGATACCTCTTCAATTCTAAAGCTTATGAAAAAAGACACTTCTCCATTAATTGATGAGATCATGGCTCCTGTTTCATCCAACAAAATTTTAGAATTAAGAAACAATGATTCTATTTCTATTTCTAAAAGCGAATTAAAAGCTTTAATTAGAGAAGCTGTAAGAGATGCTCTTGAAGAAGAGGAAAAAACTCCAGCGGAATTAAAAAAGAAAATAAAAACTGCAGTTAAAGACGCTGAAAAAGCAGCACAAAGTGCTACTGGAGAAGAGATTGATGGTGACACCGCAGCCGGTCTTGCCTCTGCTGCCATGAAAGCTTCTTCACAAAAAAATAGTCTTAGTATTTTTGAGCAAGCTAAACGTGCTCTTCAAGAAGGACTATATGATGATCCAAACACTGCATATGATGAACCAGGCCTAATGCCTGATCATGTCTCTGATGAACAAGATTATGATGATCCAATGACATCTGAAGACTATGAAGATAAATATCCCGGAATAGATCTTGAATATGATCATGGAGTAGGCGAAAAAGAAGCTCATCAAAAAGCAGAAACTTATGGCAGAAAAGGAAATCCTGCAGACTCTGGAGTTGATGGACTAGATCCTAAGAATTATCATGGTGATCCAGTAAAAGTTACCTCTTCAAAGGCCAGACACATGGCTAAAGAAACAGTGGTTAAAACCTGGAATTCAGTTATTGAAATGGTAAATGACAATTGCAATGGTGAGTTGCTTGAGGTTGTAGACAAGAGTGAATTAACTTCAGTTCTTAAAGACATTTATGAGTCACATAGTGGTTTTAGTGGTCTTAGTGAAAAGAAAGTTGCTACAATTATGTACCAAGAGCTCTCATACCTCACAGAAAGCCTAGGGCTGTAGTACCATACGGCGTTAGCGCGATTTCATCATCCTGCGCGGTTTCGTCAGTTTGATCAAAAATAAGTATATACCAGACAACAACTTAGAAGGAGCAGAAATGCTCCTTTTTTGTTATTTTGTCATTCTAGCAAAAAAGTTAAATAACTTTTTTACATTCTCTTTGGCTCATGTTATATTAGACATATGAAAAATATTGTCTGGTCAGCATCACGTATTAAAAAGTTTCACCAATGCAAAAATGAATACAATCTCAACTATAATGTTGGTGTTAAAGCTGATTGGGCCAGTCCTCATACTACCAAAGGCTCTGCGTTTCATTATATTGCTGAACATTATCGTGATAATGAATCTTTATCTTTTGACCAGTGGGTTACCAAGCTTCGTGAATATGAAAATTATGGTAAAAAGCTTGATATTGACTCTATCAATCTGCCTGAGCTTGAGGCTGCTTTTGGCAATTTTAAAGTATTCTGGAAAGAATTTGTTGTGGGTGGAAACTTTGATCAGATTCATACTGAAGAAAAAGTTGAATTCTCCCTGGATGGTGCAAGCTTTCAAGGTGTACTAGACCTGGTTCTTATTCGTGGCGATGAATACATTGTTCTTGATTACAAGACTGCCAAGTCTGGCACTGGTGATCATGACCTGCAGCTTTCAGTTTATGTCATGGCTGTTCATGCCAAATATGCTCCTCAGGTTCCTATCAAAGACTTTTTGCAAAAGATTACTGTGTATATTTACTATCCTTATGCCAAGTACAAATCTTCTCCACTTGAGACTCTTAAGTCTATTAAGCTTAAGTTCTCTGATGTGGATATCAGCAAAGATTCTATTCTTCAAACTATTGATTCTATTGCTGAAGAAACTGAATGGAAGCCTACTGTTAGTTATGCTTGTCAGTTTTGTATCTTTCAAGGCCATGCTGATTATTGCTCTGCATCTCTAGCTCGTGGCTTTCATAAAGTACGTGGCCTGGTATACACCAATAAAAGCGCAGCTACATAGCTATTCCTATTCCCATTTTGTCCATAAAATCTTGCAAATTTTGTTTTGCAAGATCTTTACTAAGAATTCCTTCATGGCTTTCATTCCAGATCTCAGGAGCTCCTAGTGGAGCCAAAATCATGTTTGCAGCGTATACTGATCCGCATACAGCGTCAGATACGTCTTTTGCATTCATTCCAATAATGCTAGTTTCCCAAGCAGAATCGCCATGCGGATCAGGTATTGGACCATTAGTATGATCCACTTTAGGAGATCCTGTTTTGTTTCTTTTTACAATTTCTAAAGATTTTAAATTATTCTTAAAGAATATGTTTCTTCCCATCTTAAATCTCCCGGACTCTACCATAGAGTATAGGTGATAATACGGTTCAGTTGATCTGTCTACTGATAGCTTGGCAATATTAAAGCCACGACTTTCAAGATATTGAACTGATGCCTCTGATTGAAATGTGTCATATGAGACTTGAGCAATATTCATATGACCTTTATTTCTTAAATCTTCAATAAAGAATTTTACAGCATCAAGACTTATTCTTCCTCCATCAGGAGCAATTGCAATACTGAAGTCAGTTATAAACATTATCTCACCGGTATCTGCATTCTTTTCCACATGAGTAGCTGCAATACCAGTTATGTCTCCTGTTGTACTAGAGTCAATGTGTATTGCTCGTGGAAGATGTGGCTTATAATAGAAAGAAACTTTTAGCCCATCATTTTTAAAGAATTGAGAGTGCACTTTATTCCATATGAGATCTTTTGGATCATCTTTGGTTGATGCAGTAATATAGGTATAAAGATTTTTTAATTTGGTTGAAAAACAGCTATCAATGCTTTCATAATTCATAAATAAACGAGCCTGACTACCAGATGGTAGCCCAGCCAGGTCTCTTAGGGATTTTACTGGATTATTCTTAAATGAGTTTTTTAAGTCTCCAGGAACCCAAAGAACCTGACTAACATCAAAATTATTTATTTCTGAGTCTTCTAGTATTTGAGGAGGACGCCCTGCTCCACCTCTATAGATAGGAAATAAATTATTCATGTCATGATTTTCTGGCGACCACTCCCACATGGATCCACGTACTATCATATTGGTGTGATCTTCTTTTGCGTTACCATTTATATACTGATCAACAGCTCCGCTTATATCATCAGGAGACGAGTCTAGGATAACTCTTCCCCAATAATTACCTTTCATGGTACGAACCTGAACGCGGTTTCTAAGTTCCCAAAATGTATCCATGATATAGTCGTCTGTCATTCCGGCCTCTCTAAAGTGAGAGAGCTCTGTAACTGCACCACCCACCAGATTTAGACCTAGAAGTCTGTGTAAGCTAGAAACAATTTTAATTTGAGTTCCATTGGATATGTGAATATGAGAGCTAGGAGAAGCTGTGGTCCAGAATATTTTATCTATCTGATTGTTATGAGCTTGTTCTGCTTCTCTTTTGGCCATGCCGTCTCGTGTATGAACCTTCTCATACATTGGACTATTTTCAAGAGCAAGAAGAAATGGCTCAAGTAACGTTTCTTGGACTTTTTCAATTGAAAATGATAAAAATGCTCGGGCTATTGGAGATGCAGGGTTCAAGCCTAGATATCTTTTAGCGTTTCTCATTAACGCAATATGCGTATCACAATAGAGTGACATAAACATAGCAGCGTACGTTTTTCCCCATCCCATATGCGGGTATAGAATTAGATTGCGATAAGGCGTTGTAGGATTCATAAAATCCAAGAATGTTTGTTTTACTCGTGGATAAGTATGCTCTGCAAGTGGACCTATCCACTCTTCAGTCATAAACTCTTCAGGAGTTGGTGGTTTACGCTTATAAAAGATTTTCCAAGAATTTCCAATATAGTGAAGCTTTTTGGCCTCTGAAAGATTTTCATTATTTACCAGATAGTCTAGCGCCAGTTGAATTTTATTAAAATCAAAGTTTTTAAGCTGCTCTCTGGAAAGAGTAGACATATCTCCGGCCATGAGATCATCAAGAATCACTGAAGTATTTTGAACAATTTTAATGTCTGACATATCTTATGTTATATTCCTATCTAAATAGTAGCTTACTAACTATTAATCAGAAAGCTGTGGAATTCAGCGCCGGCCTCCGCCGACTGTCATAAAAAGTCAGACCTGAAAAATCACTAATCGATGTGGAGGTCGACGTGCAATCATTTTTCTCTAAGCAGTCCAATGTGACTGTGGTAATATCTTTATCTCTTATTTTCCTGGCTATAGTTGCAAGGATATTTCATGTGGCAGACAACTTTTCTCCAATAGGCGCAATTGCTCTTTTTGCTGGAACAATGCTAGCAGGAAATTCACGATGGTTTATACCTTTTGCAGGTCTAGCGCTTAGCGATGTAATTCTTGCGCTAACCAATACATATGGCCTAAGTGTGTATCAATATCTTTCAGGAAGCCCAGCGGTATATTTGGCATTTTTACCAATTATTCTTTATGGCTTCATGAATAAATCTAAGAATCCATTGGTTACTCTTGCAACAATTCCTGCAGCTTCATTAACATTTTTTATCATATCTAATTTTGTGACCTGGATTAATTTAATTCCTGCATGGCCTAGCATGTACGCCATGACATGGGACGGTTTAATGCAATGCTATGTGGCAGCAATTCCTTTCTTTAAGAATACTATAATGAGTGATACTGTTTATTCAGCTGTTCTTTTTGGAGCTTATTACTTATCTTTGGTTGGAGTAAAAAAACTTACAAAAGTACAACTGTAACATATAAATTACAGTTAACTCTTAAATGTAACTTGTATAATACATTAGGACCCGTGAGGGTCCTTTTGTTGTCTAATAACTAACTATATATTAATATGAGTGTCTTGGAAAGAAGCCTAGTAATCTCTTGGCTTTGAGATGCGAAAAAATTTATAAAGGATATTAAATGAAAGTATCTAGCAAAGCAAAGGCTCTGTATTTATATGAACAGCTTTTGACTGAAGAAGATCCTAGCGCAATGGCTATGCCTCCACAAGACGTGGCTGGTGGTGGTCCTGCTGCTCCCGCTCCTGAAGGTGAGTCTGAAATGGCACCACCCGGTGATGATATGGGTGCATCTCCTCAAGTTCCTCCTGGCATGGTTCCTCTCTATGTTCCTATTGAAGCTCTTCAGCAGGCAATGGGCGGAAATATGTACGACGGCGGAGTGGGAAATGATGTAAACTCCAATCTAACTGGAGCTCCTCCTCAGGTGACTGGTGGAGTTGGTCCGGGCGCTGGAAATGGCGTTCAAGGAATTGGGGCTATGCCTCAAAATGCTGAAGAACAACAAGTAATTGAAGCATTTCGAGCGTGGAAGAAAAACAAAATAAACGAAAAAGCCAAGAATCTTTACAAACAGATAAACGAAGCTTATGATGAAGATAGGCCTGCTAAAGACGGTCGTGGAAATAAAGTCTGTGATGAATGCGGAGCTAAAGTCAACGACAATGATAAGCTTTGTTCTATATGCTTTCAAAAATCTGAAGAAAATGAACTGTTTGGTTCTAGCACATGCCCATCTTGTGGAGAACCTTTAGGAATGAAAGATAAGGTTTGTAAACATTGTGGAGAAAAAATGCTATGAATGAATCAAAAAAAGGAAACAGTATGAATACACTAACAGAACAAGAGCTCAATCTACTTGAGACTCTAATGATAAAAGAAGCCCGCGCCACCAAGGCCGGTAAGAAACTTGCTCTCAAGGACCGAGTACAACTTGCCGTTCTTAAGAGAAACCTCAAGCGCCAGTTTGAGAATGAAGATGGATCAATTGGAATGGAAGGACCTACCGGAGCTGGTAAGATGCCTGGTACTCCTCAAGAAGTTCCTAATGAAGAAATGAGCGATGTTGGATTTGCTGCTGATATTGAAGCTGCCATTATGCCAGAGAGCAAGGCTGCTCGTATCAAGGCTATCAAGGAAAAGATTGCTCAACTTAGAAATCTTAAAGAAGAAGATCTTGCTGATCATGAGATGGGCGAAACTCCTGAAGAAGAGACCATGGAAGATGATGAGGACATGGAAGACAAAGAGGGCAAGGGACTTGCAGAGCCTGCCACGGTTGGTGATCTTGTTGACGCTCTTCAGGGCGCAGCTGATCAGCTTGCTGGTGCTGCTGTTGAAGACGAAATGGAAGATGAAGATCTTGATCAAGTTCTTGAATCAGTTCGCCAAAAAGTTCTCTCACGCAGAGAGAAGCTTGCCAATCTTCGCAAGAGCATGAATGAAGATGATTCTACTCCCATGGCTGATTTGCATGTTGACAACCAGGGTCCTTATGTTGGCTGGTTGAATGTTGCTGGTCTTATTGGTGAAGATGATGACACTATTTCCAAGACTGAAGCTACCAAGTCTGATCGCAGCAAGAAAGTTGAAGCCATCAAGGCCAAGATTGCCAAGAGCAAGAGAGAAGCTGAAGTAATGGCTTGGAAAGTTAAGGGTGCTCAGAACGGATCAGGAGCTATTTGGGGAAAAGAAGCTGGTGACGGTCATAAGGTAAAGCACAATCAGGAAGGAATGCCTGGTGCTGATTCACTTGGTGCTAGCTCACTAGCTTCCAAACCCGCTGGTTATCCTGACAACAGCAAGCCTTCAAAGAAAGGTCTTACTGAAAAGCTTGACTTTGAAAATCTTCTTAAGAAAGGAATTTTAGGTTAATTCATAATGTAAATAAAGGAGAAAAGCAATTTTCTCCTTTATTACAACACTGTTTAAACCTAAAAAAGGTAATACATTATGGTACAAGCAAAAAAAGATGGAAAGTCAAGATTTGTAATCACTAATCTTTCTCAGAATGACTCATTTATTATAAAGCCTGGCTATTATATTGTTAGCGTAATTGCTGAACAGATTGCTGCTACAGTTTCAGCCAATGCAGTGTCAATCAGCACAACCCCCGCTATTAATCAGCTTGGTAAGTTTACTGTCTCCGGAACATCAACTCACGTTTCCACTGTATTCTCCCTTGGTGGAGTTGCTGCAGTTACTCAAATCAGTGCCACTGCTACTGTTGCAGAAACTGTTTTGCATATCTGGAATGAGTTTGGACCCGGTGGAGCCAAGGCTGCTGAACTTGCTGCAACTGCTGGTATTGTTCTTACTGATTATAGCACTGCAACTGGTATTATTAACTGGAAGAGCAATCCTGCTAACACAAGTGATCTTCCTGCTGTAGTAACAACCAGCCTCACCGGTCAGACCATTACAAGAACAAACCTCACAACTGGAGTTCTTCCTGTAGATGTAATGGCTCGAACCACAATGGGAGCCTACGCTGCTCACACACTCAAGAACTACACATCAGCTGTAGTAACTGGTGGAAAGTGGGGAGTTGCCGCAGGTGGAACCGCTCGTACCTATTATGTACACAGCGATTTGATTGGTGTTGGAAACACTAATGTCTATGTTCAAATTGAAAAGATGAACTAAGACAGCTTAGTAAATCAAAAAGGAGCCGCGAGGCTCCTTTTTTATTCTTTAAATTTGTATTTTTCCAACATCATTGCTGGAGCACCACCAGGTCTTCCAACTTTATCTCTTACTTTAATTGAAACTGTCATACCATCAGTTTCAAGTGCGATTTCAAATCCATCGCTTGGCGCAACAGGATAAATTACATACTTAATTCTTGGATTTGCAGACAAGAGCATTCTTTTTTCTGTGCTCATAAAAAATACATGCTTATTATGTACGTAAAGATATCCTTCACCAATGGCATGATTTATAAAATCTGTAACAAATGGTGGATTGGTTAAAACTATTTCATTGTCTATTTCTTTTGATAATGTCACCGCGTTATTGGTATCAAATGCTTGAAGAGCTCTATCTATATTAATATCAGGCGAAATAATTGAGAAAAATTTTCTAAAATTATTTTTCCATATATCAGAATTTCCTTTAACTGATCCAAAACCACAATTTAAAAATGCCAAACTAGATCCGTATTTTACAGAGATAGGTAGAATATCTTCTGGACCACCATCGCCATAAATGTTAATGTCAGATAAGGCTCTTCCAATTGCAATAAAGTCTCCAAACTTAGCACCCTCTGGTAGCGGAACAAGATTTTCTGATGACCAGTTAATAGGTCTTCTTACATTTAATCCACCAACTTTTTCAACGTCTTCTTCAGTGTAGTCTAGCTCAGAAACTGTTAAAAGATGTAATAGCTCTTGAGCCCATGGCTCTTGTGAATATTCTGAAAGCTCTTTTAGTTTTAAAACATCTAAAACATTATCTTCAAAAGTATGTCCTTTATTTCCTTCTAGAGATCCTAACGGTTTGGTTGCAATTGTAAACTTATCTATCTTAATATCTTTATCTTTTCTTAACAAAGAAATCTCTGATTCTGGAGGAGTATCATTTGAAATTAATTCAGATGCAAGATCTTTTGTGATAGTGGTTCTTTCTGGCTTTGGCACTTCAACGGTCAAAGACTTTGAAGTTTGTGTTCTTATTGGAAGACCTTTATTATTAACAACATTTTTTAAGTCATCAAAGCTATACACCTCTAAAAACTCTTTAACAGATTCTGATATAGTAGCTTCTGCATTCTTTTGCCAGCCTTTTAAAATATTAGGATCAAAATTCATCTTACTAAATTCTCCTCTATCCACAAGCTTAACAGCATTTCCTTCTTGATCAGAGATCATGAAACCCTCTTGATTGGTTGTCATAATATTTCCGTCTAAAGTTTTTAAATACGTTTTAAATTGACCTAAATAGTTTAACTTTTCTATAAACTTAGATTTAAGATTGGTAAGAATATTTATTAGCTCTACAATCATAACTATTCTTGTATCTTGAGCTAAAGACAGATAGGAATCAAATTTTTGTTGAGTGTCTATTTTTCCTTTTTCTGTTTTTTTAGAATCTATTTCTTTTTGTACTCTATTATTTAGCCAAGAATTAAATCCATTATAGAATTCTTTTGGATCAACAACTTGAGTTCCTTGACGTACAAGAGTATTCTGATAAGTGCTAAATAACATAGTAAAGTTTTCATTTTGTATAATATCTTCAATATCTAATGAACTAATAATCTCTTCACAAACTGATAATTGCTCATTGATGTAGTTGGATTCTTCCAAAGAGAATTTAACTTTTCCAGAAAGAGATGGTATGTAAGGATCTGTCATAAACACACCAGGCGTGGGATTTAATTCAGATACTTTAGCGTTATAGTTTGCTTTAGCATTATCAATAGTTCCAGTATATCGCGTATGAAATGCAATGCCAATATCAGAATTAGCTATATCACCTGCTAGTGCAGAGTCTAGTGGAACAGCGTATATAATGGTGTTGGGCTGAAAAGTCAAGCACTCTTCTCCGCCAATCATCTCAGTGCTTAATGATTCACTATCATAAAGAAAATCACCCTGCCAAACTTCACCCTCAGGTATACCCATATTAGGAATTGATAGCAAAAGTTTTTGCATTTTTCTAACAAGATCTGGAGCGTGGCCATAAAGAACTTGACAATCTTCAGGAGTTCTAGCATACTTGGGATTTTTAGCAAATAGGCCTTTGGTAGCAACTCCAGGCCCCTCAAGACCTGGAAAACTCATAAAACACATGGCAGCTGGAGCACCGTCAATTTTTACAGATTTTGTAATACTAGATTGATTCTCTGATTGCAAATCAGAGAATATATTTTTTAGAGTTTCCAATAACCAATTTACACCAAACTTTCCACCCAAATGAACCAAATCTTCAGCATGAGTACTATGAAGGTTTGTACCTTTTCCAAATGCTTCTTGAATAAATTGCTTAGCATAAATCGTCATTTAAATACCTCAACATAGTTAAGTAATTAGTTCAAGACTCATGTATCCTATTACGAACTTCTAGCATAAAAATCTCAAAAAGCATTTCTTCTTGTTCAGAAAAGAATGTCTTTATAAATCTAGGTATAGAGAAACGACTCTTAGGACGTCTCATCCAGAGTAGCAAACCAATCTTAAACAAAATTTGAAGACGATAAGGCAGCTCAGTCTTCATCTCATTAAACACTGACATTATAGTTTGAATAATTTCATTAAGATCATTTGTGGAATTCTTTTCATAGTCTGAAGAGCTAATTGAGGTAAACTTTAGCTTTTCTTGTATATCAATAAGCTCCATTTCATTATCATATGAAATCATGGTATTTAAGCTTACAATTCTATCAAGCTTTCTTTGCTTGCTGCCGTAAAGTTGTTCAAGTATAGGATACTTAATCCAGCCAGCAAAAGACATCTCTACTTTAAACTCTGGATCTTTATCATATCTATCAAAGACTTTAAGTGTAGAATCATAAGCAATCTCCATGACTCTGGATGGTGCAAGATATACTTTGCCCTTATTTATTTTAAGGGCAAGAGATCTGGCATAAGCTGTCATGGTTGTAAAAAAAGGATCTAATTTCTCTTGAGTACGACCACTCTCAATCCACTCATTTTGAAGACGTATTAGCTCTTTTTCTGTGGGCGGTTTTTCGGTGGTGTATTCATTAGAAATGTTCATTTATACCAACTTTGCAAATACAATATTGTCTGTTCCATTCTTTACAAGAATGCCTAGCTTCTTTTCTTCCACATAGAATTCAAATTCACCTTGAAGCTTTGAAACAAAGTTCTTGATTGAGTCTGAGTCAATCACAAACTTGGTCCAGGCAGATCCGGGATTTAGTGGACCAACCTTTCTAGAGATATTAGTTACAGACGGTACAGAATATTCAACCTCAAGTTCACCGTCTTTATTTACAAAAGTTAGCGGCTTCCAGGAGTTGCCCACAAAGAATCCAGAAAAGA
>Ga0209084_1000216_pt1 | contig 55504 bp, 41 predicted proteins | sample C_130820_MF_Meta_FD_187309 | JGI IMG/M metagenome (GOLD analysis project Ga0209084, IMG submission 187309) | Freshwater microbial communities from Lake Croche, Canada to study carbon cycling - C_130820_MF_MetaG (SPAdes) (version 2) | ecosystem: Environmental > Aquatic > Freshwater > Lake...
TTGACAACAAGATCCATAAGGATGTTGTAGGGTTCTTAACTTTCTCTAAAAAGGATCTGTACGACTTTGATCCAAAGTCAGCAAGCCGTGCGTTTGCTACTCCACGTAGTTGGGCGTTTGTATCTGAGTTGTTGTTTGATGACGAAGAAGATACTGACACATTGACCGATTTGATCTCGGGTGCGGTTGGTGAAGGTTTGGCTGTTAAGTTTATGGCTCACCGCAAGATTAGCTCAAAGTTGCCTGATCCTACAGACATCTTAAACGGCAAGGTTAAGAAAATGGATACTAAAGAAATCAGTGCCATGTACTCATTAACTGTGTCATTGTGCTATGAGCTCAAAGATGCCTCTGACAAAAACGACAAGAAGTTTAACGATAAAGTTAACTACTTCTTCCAGTTTATGATGGACAATTTTGAAACTGAGTTAGTTGTTATGGGTACCAAACTTGCATTGACTCAATACCAACTGCCGTTGGATCCGGACGAGATCAAGTGTTTTGATGACTTCCATACTAAATATGGCAAGTACATTGCGGCAGCTACAGAAAAGCATTCACGCTAATTTGAGCTAGCGTCAGTTGACAGGAGCTTCGGCTCCTGTTATAATATATACATACAGCAAATACTTAGGAGCAAATATGTCAAGTTATCTAGATCCAATTGTTGACAAAATTATTGTAGCACGAGTTGGTCTGCTACTACGCCATCCGTTTTTTGGTAATATGGCTACTCGTCTTAAAATTGAAGATGCTACAGAATGGTGTGCTACTGCTGCAACGGATGGACGTCATCTTTATTATAATAAAAACTTCTTTGCAGATTTAACTACTAAACAAGTTGAGTTTGTTGTTGCACACGAAATCCTACATAACGTTTTTGAACATATGCTACGAGTAGAAGGTCGTGATCGTAAGATATGGAACATTGCTGCTGACTATTCAGTTAACGGTACGTTGGTCCGTGATCGTATCGGCGAAGTTCCTCCTAAGATTAAAATCTTCCACGATCCTGTTCACTACGGCAAAAGTTCAGAGCAGATCTATGATGAAATCTACGATACTATGGATGACGATGAACTTAATGCATTGGGTCAACTTTTAGACGAGCATATTGACTGGGAGAAAGAAGGCAAGGGACGTCCTGCTTACTCAAAAGAAGAACTTAAACAAATCCGAGACGAAGTCAAAGAAGCAATGATGACCGCGGCACAGGCCGCTGGTGCCGGAAATGTGCCTGCGGAAATTGGTCGTATGATCAAAGAGCTTACTGAGCCAAAAATGAACTGGCGTGAAATTCTGCGTCAGCAAATTCAAAGTACTATTAAGAATGACTACACCTTTATGCGTCCTAACCGTAAAGCGTGGCACATGAGTGCAATTTTGCCAGGTACTAACTACGACGAGACAATTGATATCTGTATTGCTATTGACATGTCAGGTTCTATTAGTGATGAGCAGGCAAAAGACTTTATCAGCGAGATTAAAGGCATTATGGATGAGTACAAAGAGTATAAGATTAAACTTTGGTGCTTTGATACCAAAGTATATAACGAAGCAGACTTTGACGGCTATGGTGCAGACATTATGGAATACGAAGTTAAAGGTGGCGGTGGTACTGAATTTGATGCTAACTGGGACTACATGAAACAACATGATATTAATCCTAAGAAGTTTATCATGTTTACAGATGGCTATCCTTGGGGATCATGGGGTGATGAAAATTACTGTGATACAGTATTCATTATCCACGGCAATAATACTATTGTTCCACCTTTTGGTGCTCACGCATACTATGAGTCTAGTGATAAAACTTGATCCTGACGCATTCAGTGCTGGTCAAATTGAAAGTAAAATTTGGGCGGCACGTGAGTTAGAAACTGTAGTGCCTCAACTAAAAATTGAGACACTACGTATTGCCATTTTAGGTGGATGGTATGCGCTACTACATTTTATTTTGCAAACTAGAGAACGTGTCACTATTGAATATTGCAGATCTTATGATGTTGATCCGAGTGCGTGTATAGATGCAAATCTTATCAATAACACTTGGGAAATTAAAGACTGGCAATTTAGATCGTTCCCTAGAGATGCTAATAAAGCTATATACGATGATAACATTAATCTGGTAGTCAATACATCCACTGAACATTTTACCAGTAGAGAATGGTATGATCGTATTCCTACAGGAACGCTGTGTTTGTTTCAAGGTAATGATCTAGTTATTGATGATCACGTACAACGTCCGGAAAGTTTAGAACATTTTAAATCTCTTTGGCCGCTTAAAGAACTGTTTAGTGGATCTTTGCATTTTGATTTTAAAGATGCGCCCTACACTAGACATATGACTATTGGCTACAAATAATGGCATTAAAAAACGGCAAACCTAATCCACTTAATGTACACGACTTGAGAAAAGTGTCATTTCCAGCAGATCACTTTCATTATGCACTATTAGGAAAATATACTCCTTCTTATTGTAAAACTGTAGACTCATGGATTTACCATAATTTAAACAGTAGGTACTATATAGGACAAGCGGTAGACTTAGTTAATAATACTATTGTCTACACTACTAAAATCGGGTTTGAGCAAGAAAAAGAACTTAGTTTTTTCAAACTTGCCTGCCCACATCTAACGTAGATGATAATTAATATGCATATATAAATGCATATAAGGAGGTCGTATGACTGAAGAAACTAATACACAACAACCAGCAGATGAAACTGCTCCACAACAAGAATCAGCTGAATTAACAATTTCTGATCTTAATGCAATGAGATCTATTATTGATATTGCTAGTTCACGCGGTGCATTCAAACCAAATGAAATGGTAGCTGTTGGACAAACATATATTAAACTAACTGCATTTTTAGATCAAGTTGCCAAACAACCTAAGCAAGGAGTTTGATATGGCCCAAAATTTAAAACATGTAGGCCGTATTAAATCAACTGGGCGTAGATGTATGGTAGTGTTTAGAACACTACCCGGCGACGCATTTAGCTGTTTAATTATTCAAACAGAAAGTTTAGAGCCTGATTACCATGATCAACTTGTTAGACTAGTTGAAACCCCAGGTGCTCAGCAGGCAAATGAATTTAGTGAAGTACTTGCTCGTGCAACATTCTCTGATGGTAGCACAATGTTGCCAAGTCTACATGTTAAGGGTCTATTAACTAAAGTTGGAACAGATCAAGTTGAAATGGTTCCAAACATGCAGGCTACAATTTTGTTATCAGAGTTAAATCAAGTTATTGCACAACAGGCCGGAATTAGTGTGCAGGATCTTGCAATTAAACCAACTCCGCAAGACAATGTACAAATACAAGAATTAGCCAGAGTAAAAGATATTAGTCCTACTACTGGCAATACAGAGCCAATTGGTGATCAAGATTTTGGTCGGACTACTAGTGCTTCAGTTAATGAAGAACCATTAAGTGACGAATCTCTTGCTAAAAAATTCCGTAGTGACGCAGATCGTTTGAGCAAAGAGGCTGCTGAACTTCGTCGGCAAGCTGAAGAACTTGTACCTACAAAGAAAAAACAAACAGTTAAAGAGTGACTAAGGGAAGAATTTTTCCCAAAGATGTGGTTGAACATTGGCCAGAAGTATTTGGGGAAATTACGTTAAACGTAGTTCCCCTAAAATACTTAGATTCAATCACTGTTGCATTTAAAAACAAAAAAGTTTGGGAAATAAAAATAAGTGCAAAACAGGCGCAGGAAGACTGGGAATCTTTTGAAAAGAATCTCAAAGAAATGCTTGCCTCGTACGAAAGCGAAATTGAAAATGTTGATTTTAAACTAGACACAGAACGAGTTAAAAAAGACATGATTAAGCATACTAATCTTTTTTTAAGAAAACGAAAATTAAAATGAATGTTAAACTTCTATCTTATTCACAACCAACTAAAGAATTTGCTAGTTTAGGAGTTGATGATGCGCAAGAACTCATTGCATATTGTGCTCGTGTCAGCAATCCCAGCAATCAACTCAACACAGACACATCAGAAAAACTTATCAGATACTTGGTCAAACACCAACACTGGAGCCCACTCGAAATGGTCTCAGCCTGCATCGAAATTACTACAACCCGAGATATTGCCCGTCAAATCTTGCGACACAGAAGTTTTAGTTTCCAAGAGTTCAGTCAGCGATATGCTGACCCTACTAAAGACTTGTCGTTTGTACGTAGAGATGCACGAAAGCAAGATACAAAGAACAGACAAAACTCAATTGAATTAGACATTCAAAATGATGATGCTGATCGGTTCCTTGCTTATCAGTGGGAACAGATGCAAAATAAAGTTATTGAAACAGCCCAAAATGCTTATACATGGGCTATTGAAAAAGGCATCGCTAAAGAACAAGCCCGAGCTGTACTACCCGAAGGACTTACAGAGAGCCGTTTGTATATGAATGGCACATTACGTAGCTGGATTCATTTTATTGAATTACGTAGTGCCAATGGCACACAGAAAGAGCATCAAGAAGTTGCAATTGCCTGTGCTAAAGTTATTGCTACTATATTTCCAATGGCATCTGATTTAATTACTCAGGCCGATACGGCAACTTAACATTAAGTTTAAATTGTTCGTATAACCAGGACCAGTCATTAATTTTACTTAATGCGTCCTGGTTATTTTTATTCTCCGTTCCGTATTGCATACCTGACCTTGCACCAGGTATAACATACTCTCCAAATCGTCTATCTAAACCCTTACTGGTCCAGACAGACAGTCTTGTAGAATTTTCATTTTGGTCTGATCGTGCAATAGTATTACTGGCTAGTTTGGCGGCTTCGCGAAATCCACTGCGCCATGCATTCCACGGACTAGATGCAAATCTGTTAACGCTTGCAACTTTAGGCACTATAGTGAGTTTATTACTAAGACTAGTAGTTATGTCAACACCATCTTTTGTTATATCAAATAACATTTTAGGTAGTAGTTTAATAGCACCATTACCATACTCTAGATCGTTTATTTCATTACGGCTGTGCCAAATGTGTACTAGATCAAAATTATAATCCTCTACAAAATAATCAAAATCAAATGTGTCTAATACTTCATTATCCCCGTCAACTACCCAAAAATAGTCAGTTGTAGATTGTTCGGCACATGCTTTGTGACTAAGGTATATATTCTTTTCTCCGTATATACGTTTTGCCTGCGGAAATCTCTTACTTAATATTTGCCAGTTATCCCAACTGTTAGGTTCGTTGTAAGATAGAAAAAATATATCATATAGTATATCTGCTTGTATAACATATTCATTGACATATTTTAAATTATCAAAAAATTCTTGAGTTGTGTCTATATAATGATTTTTTGATATAAGATAACACTGAAACTTATCAACGTATTTTTGATATAGCTTAAAAACATGAACGTATTCTTTGTCCCATTTTTTAGGTTCAAAGGTTAACATTGCATCTAAGAATTCATAATTTGAATCTATAAACCAAAAGAATTTAGTAATTACAATTTTCTTAGCTAAGTCAGCAGTTGTAGTTAGTGTGCCGTTAAACTCTACAAATTTAGCAAAAGGATATTTTTCTACTAAGAGTGTTTTACGCTCTTCAGATAGCGGTTTAGAATTATAAAATACTATATCGTACATTATTCTTTTTCCAAAAATCCAAAACCGGTACGATACTGATTTAAGTGTACGGCTTTAAAAAATTTACTAGCGTCAGCATCTAATTCTGCTATCTCAAGATCAAGTGCGTTTTTTAAGCTGACACCGTAGGTATTGATCAAGTCTTCAACATTCATATGCTCTACCTCACTATGCCATAGACTAGCAAGGTAATCAAAATCTCTAACTTGCACATAATCCCAATCTGTACAGTTAGTCAAATAACACCCGTGGCGAGCACCAAGGATTGCCCACAGACCGTTTGTTGAGTCAGCTCCAACATTGAGCCATACTCGCAAACGATCTAAATTTTTCCAATGAATTTCTTTTTTAAATTCTTTGTTAGCAGTTCTAACTCCACGCTCAAGTGACATCTTAACACCTTCACGGAAACCTGCTCGCCATGCCTGGAACGGACTTGCATTATTATACACATCACTAAAGCATCTATTCATCTGTATGTACTCTGCATCCCAACAAAAATCTACCTGTGCATTAGGATCGTCAGCAGGTGCATTTTCGTGCGTTTTCATATCTAGAACATATTGTTTAGGCCATAACTTTAATCCGCCATTACCGTACATAAGTCCGTTAACTACATTATATCCTGCCCAGCTGATAACACATTTTGATAAATCTTTATGTTCTTCAAAGTTAACTTCTTGATTTAGGAAATCTTCACGTACAATATTGTCACCGTCAACTGTGACAAATCTTTCAGTTTCACTTAGATTTGCACAGGCTTTGTGTGCCGCATCACTACCTTTAACTCCATGTACACGTTTAGCCCAAGGAACTTTAGCGCACAAATCGGCATAGTTTTTTTCAGCATTTGGCTCGTCATAACTAAGATAGATAATATCATAGTCTAAAATTTTAACTGTTTGTGTCATATAATATTTGATACCCTATTGTTGAGAAAAAATTTCTCACAAAGATTCTATTTTCAGTGTTTGCTTCTTTAGGTGAAGCGTGTGCAACGTATAATCGATCAGTATTAATTAAGTCGTTTAATGACATTTTAATACCTCTAATTAACATATTGTTATTATTTTTATCAACTACAAAAACTTCAAATGTAGTATTAAGATTATGAGATTGTAAAGTATCTCGTTGATCTGGTCTTAATTGAAATCCCCATTGCTCCAGTAGTGGATAATTTTCAATAGTAAATGTACTATCCCAATTATCCACTAACGGTACTTGATCAATAGATACTAACTTAATATCGCCTTCGGATTTAGAAACAATAGTTGGTGTTGTTTGATCAGCAAATATAATCTTATAGTTAGACAATTGCTTTTTACCAATTAAGAATGGTCTAACTACTGCATAATCAACGTCTATAGAATTAGTAAATTCTAAATTTTCTTCGTTGGTTATTGATAGTATATCTCCGGTATCTTTACTAAAATATACTTTATAGACAGCTGGCACATTACTTATTGCAAGTGCGTGTGCTAGTAGCTCAGGAGGAATAATATCTTCTTCTGGATTATACATTTAATTTCTTTATAATTTCGTCAGTTAAAAACTTGTCGTTAACATAATGGAACACTCCACGTTGTTTAAAATTATTCAAATATAATTCGTGAGTATCAGTAAAGTTAATTAACAACTGACTTAGGCAAGATTCGGGAATCGGGTCCCATCCCTGTAATGCTGGTTTTAAATGTGTAAAAGTAAATGGACTATTTTTGTTTGTAATAACGTCATCAATTCCTAATAAAGTAGCAGCTATTGCAATTGACACATCAAGACTATAAAAATTCTGCATGTTTTTAGGAGCAACAGTATAATACATTTTCTCCCAATTGTATGTTATAAATTCTAACAATTTAAAAAATTCAAGAGCAGTATCTGACTTTCTAAAATAACACATACCTGAATATAGATTTGGTAAGTCATTAGCCACAAACATTTTTCTATATGTAGAATTATCAATCACACGATTTTTATAATCAACTACTAACGATGTAAACACTAAATTTCGATCGTTGACAAAATCCCATACACCTTCAATATTATCTAGTACTAACATATCAGTATCAAATATTATAGTTTTATCGTAAGGGCTAGCGTAATAAAGTTTCCATCTATTTTCAACTTTCCATGTACTATTAGATGCCGCATCATTAAATGGAATTGGAATTATTTTATCAAATGCTGACTGATATTCTTCAGGGATTGAATCATTAGTGACAATACTGATATTATTAATATTGGGCTGAGTTGCTTTAATACTTAATGCCAATGCATATGCTTGTCGGACATAATCAACATCACTATTTTGAGCAAGAACTAAAAACCCTTTACTCATTTAGCAGTCCCCATATCTATACATCTTGTTAAACTATATTTGTTCATAACATGCATATCTAAACTATCTGTTTTAGTAGCTATAAATTCACCAAAGTAGTTTTTCTTTTCTACTAAAAATTTTAAAGAATTTTCTTTTATTTCTATTAGCAGGTCTCTATCAAGAGTATAATTCATCTTTCCGGGAAGCTCTGCAAAAAATTCTTTCCCCATTATATGTATTGCTATACTAAATGCAAAATCATTTCTAAAAATTGCAGAATCAATGTTATATAACGACCTATAGTAAGACCAATTTTCTTTTATGTAATTGACAATATCAAAAAATGATTTATTAGTGGAAGTTTTTTTAAAATAAAATGTAGTTGCCCAATAAAACGGAATTGAATATTGATTCAAATATTTAAAGCTACTGTCATCTCTCCATTGCGCTAGATCAAAGCTATTAGAATAGATTAAAAAATCATTCTGATTATTCCATATGTTTGATAAATTACTACTACTAATAATATAGTCACTATCAATAACTAGTGTTTCGTCGTATGGGGTTAAATTATAACAATCAGACCGTGATAAGTTTTTCCATACCAATGTTTTTGACGATAATGTTCCGTCGTAGAATTGTTTAGTTTGATCTGTGTCAGTCCATATAGGTATAATATTATCAAATACTTCATCAGCGTCTGGCTGGCTTGCTAATAACCAGTCTTTGCTGTCTGTCACTAGGCTAACTGGAACATTTAAATATTGTTTTACCCGCTTGGCTGCAAATAGTGAGATTTTAGCATAATCAATCTCACTGTTGTTTTGAGCAAAAATTAATACGCCACGTGTCATAAATTAATTAAATCTTCAACTTTTCTTTTAGACTTAATTGATCCATATTTAGACAAATACGTATTAGTTGCTAATGTATAAACTTCTCGTAAATTGTCTAAAAATTCTTTTAAATTTTTAACATTTAACGGAATATAATTATCATCTAAAATAATAGATTCGTTATCTCCGAGCTCAATTAACGTATGTACGAATACTATCAATTCTCGTGTCACTGTGAAACTCGAACCTTGAAAATAATATATAAGACTTTGTTGATATTCTTCTAATGCTGTTTTCCTAAGATTACTTAGGGTAGCCATATAATTGGCTGTTTGAAATGCTTTTTCTATTCGTTCGTCCACAGAGACCTCCAGATTAACTACTATACAGTATAGTAGTTATCTTGTCAATGGTAGTTGGAGGTAAAATCCTGACTGCGTAGCAGTAGGATTATGATAAGCCGGTGCCGCTAGCAGTTGGACTTGCTACAGATACATTCGAGCCGCTTGGGCGATATTGTGAAACAATGCTGTTTAATGTAGGAGTTACATTTTCATCAAAGTTTGGATCACCGAGGTCGTTATCCTGGAATTCAATTGTTAAAATAATCTGTGTACTATCTACGCTTTTTCTTGCTCTTATTACATAAAGATTTTCAGCGTACGAACCAGACGGTGCTGATTTTTGTCCAATAATTTGATTACTTGTAGTTAAGTCATTAAAACCTATATTTGACCCTGTTGCACTTGCCCCAGTATACGTAGTTTGGGTATAGTTCATAACAAACTCACCCATTTGTGTAAACATTAGACTCCATGTGTTATTTTTAGAACTTCCGCTAGTTATATTAGCAGCAATTCTAATTGAGCCGCCAGCATTGAAAAAATATTTTAAATTATTTAATGAGCCGCCGCCTGATGTTGAACCTGTTATTGCCACTGTATGCGTTAATGTACCATTCCAAGCTGAAGTTTGAGATCCTGTGACTAACCCTTCAGACGAATACTGACCACCTACATTATCAATATCTATAGATGTTTTATTAGAATTAACTGTACTTGCAAATAGTGCAAATTGATTTCTTAAAGCTTCTGTTATTGTTGCGCCGCTAGTCGGCACTACTAAATTACGACCATCATTTGCTGAGGTTGAGCCAACTGCCGAACCAATTTGGTGTTGTCTTGCTTTAACTAGATCAGTACGTAGATTAAACCATTGCAATGCTGTTATAATCGATCCAGCAGTTGTGTCCGATGATAAAAGAGATTGCCCGTATCCGTCGGCGTTTGCACCTATGACGCTATCTACAATAGATCTAATGCTATTGTAATCAGTATTTTGAATTAGTTGTCCAACACCTGCTGTCATTTTTATTCCTTACAATATAATTGATTCAATTAGCTTTTCGCTAGCATCGTCACTAGATTCTAAAGCTACTGCAAACACGCCACTAGCATGTGGAACTGCTACAGTAGCACACCCGTTGTCTGCTGCAATCAATTCATCGCCTTTATTAACTCGACCTATAACTTTAACTGGAACGCGACCTTTTAATGCAACTGGGGTTCCTCCCTTTAATTCACTATTCATTAAATACGCAGGATTAGTAGATACTGCTCCAATTGCACGTTTACCCCATCTGCTTGCTGTAATTTCTTTGTTGCCACCAATTATAACAACTGTACCAGGAGCATATTCTGCATCTGCAAGATAATGTTCAGCTAAGTCAGCATATTTTGCACTAGACGCTACTCCCTGAAATACATTAGCAAATATGTCGCCGCTACCGTTTCTTGCGGCAACTGTATTACCAGTTGCAGCATTGGCAGTTGCTGTTCTACTAGTGCCGTCTACATTCAATGCTTCAGCCTTTAACGAATTACTAGCAGTTCCCCAAAATCTATGACTAGTAGTAGTAATACCAGATATTCCAGTATTAACTAATGTTAATCCCTTTTTAATATTTGCAAAACCAATTTTAGAATTAATTGCATTATCTAACGTAAATTCGTCTGCTGAAATTATGTAAGTTGTCACATCGTTAACTACTGCTGACATGATAGCATGTGGTTGGTTAGTGTCATCTATTACTGTTTCAGATACAAATTGAGTGACTCCTTGACCAGAGGCTGTTTGTGGACCAATTAACACATACCCGCCAGCGGCCGATTTAGCATAAAGCTGGCTGTTTGCATCATCAAACCAAAAATCTCCAGTGCTTAACCCCGACGGTGCAGTGCCGCCAATTTCGGCTCCACCGGTAGTTCTCCATTTATTGTTTTTATCAAAAAATTTAAGTTTATTTTTGTCACTATCATACCAAAGCTGGCCGCTTAGTGGACGAGGAGGTTCGCCGGTGCCTGAGAAATTTTCTAATAAATTTACGAAATTTTCATTTTGTACTTCTCCATAGCCAGCATAATTTTTACCGATTAATTTAATATCGAGAGTGCTGTTTATAGTACCGTCTTCGACAACAGTTATTTCTGTTCCATTATATCTATTAATGCTGTATGGCATTCGTGCTACCCCTTAACTTTATATATTTAGTTCAAATCTTGCCAACCGCTTGGCGTATAAGTTTGTACTGCATCAGTGCTAGTATTATAAATTAACTCTCCGTAATTTGCAGAGCTTAATGTTCGTGCATCACGGGTTGTAGTTGTATACTGTGGCAATTTAAACTGCGAACTGGCTCTAAAACTTCCGTTAACATCTAACGTATAGCTAGGATTTTCATTAAAAATACCAACTCTTTCAGTTATGCTTTTAGCTGTTATTGCATCCTTTGTTCCGCCAGAATTTTTAACTCTAATCTTATAATCTTGTCCAGAATTATTGCTAATGATTGTAAGAGCTGCAGTATTAGCGGAAATTTCAAAATTTTGATTAGGGCCAAGTATCAATGGCAATGCATTTTGTATAGTAAGTGTTCCTGCTGAGCTATTACCAGCAGGATCTACTTTATTCATAAAATCATCAGCAGTGTAAGTTAATGTGCCTTGTAAATTAGCCACTCGATCTGCTTCGCTTGCTCTAACATTAAACTTCATCCCTGAAAGGGTACCTGCGTTAAACCCAGGTTTAATTGTACCGCTAAACCCAGATATTACACTTTTTGGTTCAAATTCTACAGAGCTTTTACTAAAAATTCCAAGTAATATATCACCTACCCACAACTTAACAACTACTCTAAGTGCATTATTTGAGTCATAGATAGACTCAGCGGTTAGTCCAGATTTTCCCTGACTATCATTCCATATTTTACTAGCTTCGTATCGGTTGTTGGCTGACGAATAAAAATACAAGCGATTTTCTAAACTATCAATCCACATATCACCCTGAACAACGTTGACAGGAGGTGTGCCTTGTACAATAGGTCCACTGCCTATTCTAAATCCTTGTCCATCGTATACTTTTAATCTGTTTGTAGCAGTATCAAACCAAATTTGTCCTGCTATGGGGTTGTTAGGTGAAGATGTATTAGCAAAATTTTCTAATAATTTTACTAAATTTTCATTAAAAAATTCGCCGTAGCCTGCTACGTTTTTACCTATAAGAGTAAGATCAGTAGCTGTTTGATCAACTGTACTGTCAACAATTTCAGTTAACAACGAACCGTCTGTTTTATTAATTTTGTAAGTCATTAATCAATCCTACCAGTGAAAATTATATAGTTTATTGTTAAGTAAGGATTCATAACATTTAAAGGAACATCAATTTGTGTGGAATCAACAGGGCCGGCATTTGGTAGTAATCTTGAAAATCCTTCAGTTAGTTGCGAAGTTTTTCCTACTGCATTATCATCAATAATATCTACCGAGCCCGTAGTGTCAATAGTTGGTGCATAGAATTGTGTTCCATTGCTACCTGTTAAATTGTGAGTATGCTGTGGTAAGTTTTTAGTCTGAACTGACTTTTCTTCGTTGCCATTTGCTAATCCTACAGTATCAGCAGTTACATCGGTCACTCGATTAGCCATTGTTCCTATAGTAGGTCCGGCAGTATTACCGTCCGGTAATAACGGAACAGCTATATCGTTATTCATGTTGTCAGCACCTAAAGGAAATCTACCTCTAAGATCAGGTAATCGAAAAGTTGATACTCCAATATATGGATTAGATCCTTTATATATGTTTCCTATAACCGAATATAATGTGGCATACTGACTAATTTGTACTTCAGCACCATCACACATTAAGTACCCCGAAGGAATACTAGTACTTGCGCCGGCAAACGGCATTATACATCCAACTGGTACAAATGGCAATTTAGATAAAAATGTATTTTTGGTAATTTTCTTTAGGCCGGTACCAACTCGATTAATTAATAACTCATCAGTAGACAACGAATCAAATGCTTGATCTTTTGTGGAAATAACGTCTGTACTTAGTACAGTATTAAAAATTGCAACACCGCCTAACTGAGCACCGTTAAAACTAACAGTATTACTTGAGATATCACCGGTTAATGAAAAATCAGTAGAGCTAGTTAGTCGAGATGCGGTACCAGTCACTGATCCGTTGAACGCTCCAGAGAACGAACCTCTAAATACTGTTGATAAGTCTTCATTACCTATTGTGTTAGCGTATATTGTTTTGTATCTTAAAGAATTAGTTCCTAAGTCGTATAAATTATTTGCAGAGGGGCGTATATTATTAGATGTTAAATTTCCGGATATGTTTGCACCAGTACCAACATATAATGTTTTTGCTATACTGGCGCCACCTGCCGTAGTAATACTTCCAGTTGTTAAATTAGTAGAGTCAGTTATAGCATTAACAATTAATCCATCACTTGTTTGTATTTTTCCAATAACATCTAATGCTTCTGTAGGATTAGTTTTATTAATACCAACAGTGGTTCCAGTCACGGTTAATACATCTTTTAACGTTCCAGATTGATTAACTCTTACATAAATTGTAGAGCCTTCTGTTTTATTGTATAATACAGTAGATCCGTTAGAATTATTCGATAATACTGTGTTTAAATCAGCACCTATGGTCAGTCCAACATTATTTCGTATGTTAATACCAAATCCAGTTGTATTAGTTACATCAGTTCTTAAGAAACTATTTGCATCTAATCCCTCTGCATAGCCAGAAACTACTAATTTGTCTGCCCTATCAGCTGTGCCCCAAAATTTGTTAAGCATTGTTCCGTTAAGATCAAAGTCTTTTGATGACATGTTGATGCCTTGATTAATCCCGATAAAGCCTTCAATAACAGCTTTAGGAGTAAATGCATCTTTACTAACAATTGCAACAGTTTGGCCGCTAATAATAAAACTTAGAATTGTGTGCGGATTATTTGATGCATCATATACAACATCAACTTTAGGACCAGTTTGAGCACCTTCACTAAATTGCGGGCCTACTAAAATCCAATTTGATCCAGACCACAAATATAATTGTTGATTAGAAGTATCTACCCAAAGATCACCAATAACTGCACTAGTTGGACGAACAATTTTTTTAGTGACGTTGCCAGCAGCTACCCAATTAGTGCCGTCCCATACCTTTAGCTGAGGTTGTGATGGAATATTATTAATATTGGTATCATACCAAAGTTGTCCAATGATCGGATTAGGCGGTGCCGTTGCCTTTGCAAAATTTTCTAATAAATGTAAAAAATTTTCTGCTAGGCTTTTTGCATAGCCAGTATAATTCTTTCCAACAAATCCTAAACTAGTTTCTTGATTTATTGCTTGATCTGCAACGGTTATACTGCCGTAGTTTGTAAGATCTGAATGGTCTATTTGATAAGACATTATACTACCTCACTTAGACCAGTTAAACTTTGAATCCGTACTGTATAGTCAATTTGAATTAATCTATTCAAAGATTTTTGTACAGGATGAAAAATAACATGAGTCAATAGCTTGCTTGTTCCTGTATTACTGTAAGATTTTAATCCCAGTTCATCAAACACATAAGTGTTGTTTGATAAGGCTGAATTATCAAATGCATCTTGATTATTTGGCTCGCCGTAGTCCAATAAACAAGTGACAAATACATCAGTGTAATTGGTCCCAGTCACATGTCTAGTTTCAATTTTATTTCGAATAGGGTCTAAATTTACAGTTGCTCTATCGTCAACCACTTTAGAATAAGTTTTATTGTAGAGATCGGCATTTGTACCTGTACTGTTTGGTGTCAAGTATGTTATTATTCCAGTAGGATCAATAGTTGTACCGCCATTGCCAAAAGACATTTCATATATAAAACCCTGCCCAGCATTAGCTATACTCTCAGCTAATGAGATGCTCATGTTTTCATAGTGAATAGCATTACGTTTATTAACAAATACTTCTCCAGTGTCTGGATTATGTATCTTAATATGTCCTTCGATGTGTATTCCTGATAAGTCTTTACCTTGCATATTATGTCTCTTTTTTATATTTACCTAATATTAATAACTGCATATATTATAAAATAACTGCAATAACAATTCCCGGACCGTGTGTAGTTTTATCTTCTAAACTTTTTGCAAAAACTGCGTTTGGAGGAGACTGTGGGTCTGCAACTTGTGCAAAACCTGCTATATTGCTAGTCACTAATAGGTCACCTTTCTTAACAGTTCCAATTATCTTTACAGGGACTTTACCCCTAAGCGCAACTGCCTGTCCTATAGAGTCTCCGTTCATAACATATGCCGGATTTGACGATATTGCGCCAGCAACTCGAGTATCTGCGTAAGTATTTGAAACTGTAATTTCTTCAATTCCGCCAAACACAACTACAGTTCCTTCTTCGTATGTAGTGTCTGATATATATTTTTCAGCCAAGTCTGCATAAGTTGCTTGGAAAGTTCCAGTTATACTCCAATTTCCAGTTATTGATCCTGCTGTAATTGCGCTGCCAGTTGTTATAGATGTAGTTGTCACTGTGCCGGTAAATATTGGTTCAGAAAACATTGTTTGCTTTGATTCGTTAGTGACATTTGCTAACCCTACATCATCAGCAGTCACTGTACTCCAATACGGGGATCTGGCAACAGATCCGGTTCCGGTACCAGTTAAAAACTTTTTAGTAGTTGTTATATTGCCAGGGAGAACAGAAGTTGTACTTGTGCCAGTTTGGTATGGTATTCCTCCAATTGCTCCGCCTATGATATTAGCACCTTCTACTGATATAGTTCCATTGTTTACTGCAATTCCCGATCCTATTCGCACTCCTCCAAGTTGTACAGGAGATGCCGTGGGCAAATTGTATGTATAACTTACACTTAATACACTAGTATCATCAATTGTTAGTCCACTACCTACTCGTATGCCTCCTAATACTTCACTTGAAGCAGGAGGTAATGTGTATCCGCTATAATTCTTAACAGATAGTACACCAGTGTCAGATACAGCTAGTCCTGCGCCTACTTTTATTGATCCTAAAATAGTTGGCGTAGCTTGTTTTACAATTGAATTTTTTAAATCAAGAAGAGTAAGTTTTCTAGTAAGTTGGCCATCACTGATTGGGAATACATTATTATCCGACGGGGATTCAATTTTTGGTAAATCTGTTATGCGTGCCATGTTTAATCAAGCTCCAATGGGTCATTATCGTCGGTAGTTAGTGTCTGATTGTCATCACTAGATAATATGTACTGGTATTTATCCTCCAGATACTGTGAAAATACAGCCTCAGTATTCTTAATAAACTTAATAATATCAGTACTGGTATGTGTCGGATCAGTTAGCGGAGTATCCCACTGCTGACCTATCTTCTTAACAACTACTATTCTTGAATTTTCAGGCACGGTATTATTCAACTGCACAGTTGAAGAATTACTGCTTACTGTAAATTCAGCGTCAAAACTGCTATCTCCTTCTGGGCTGTACGGGTATCCATTTGACTCTTCGAATAAAGAATACGAATTCTTTTTCAATCTATATCCGCCGACAAAGATATCAATACTGTTATTACTAGTTGGATTGTAATTTAAATCAACACTGTTGGTACTACCATTGCTAATAAAAGTTTCAACTACATGTTTATCCATGTATGGAATAGTTTCAGTTGGACCAATATCAAGAACTATCGTTCTAACTCTATGTAATATTGGGGCACCTGTACCCAATGTACCGCGGCGTAATTTTCCTAAAATATTTCCAGTTTTACTAAAATATTCAATACGCTCACCATTTATTTCAATAATACCTGGTAGGTTAAGTTCTGAGTTCGGCGGGCTTAATACTTCTCCGTTAACTACTGTTATTGTTGCATCTTTTTGTAATAGGTCTTTAGCTAGTCTAGTTGATTTAGCTTTTGAAATTCTCTTATAATGCACACGATTAAGCATATCTTTAAATTGCATATATCCGTAGCTATGATTAACTATGTTATCGTTAAAACAAATAATATCGATCTTGTCACTAAAGTAAACACTATCTTTTAATCTAATTGTTGTTAAATCTGAATCTAGATAATAATCAACGCTATGTGTTAACATTAATCCGTTTTTAATAACCCAAACATAATCATCAAATGCTACCATTCGTTCTAATGTAATTTTTCCACTAGTCACATTTTGATAGCTATAATATGTCGAAGTACCTGGAATAATATTATTTTGATACACTGTATATTCCGAAGTTCTTTGAATATCTTCAACATTATGGTTAAACATTGAAATAACTTCGATAACATTGCCGGCAAATAATGTAGATGTAAATGTAATTTGATCATCTGTTATAGTATATTCTGCGTTGGTAAAATTTACTACCGTTAAAGTTGAGTCTTGTTTATATACTTGTTTATTAATAGTAATAGAAACATTTGGTACATCATATATATAATCAGCTCCAAAATTTAATTCAACTCCGTCCAAATAAACTTTAAAGTTTGCCGGATTCATAACCGTTTCATTTTCTTTATATTTTTTTAGATTATACGTTAGTTCATCATTTGTTAGAGTGAAATATGCTGAACTAGAAGGAGTTAGTACACGATTATCTTTTATTACTATAACATTATTAGATAAAGGTAGACTGTTTCCTATAATATTACTTAGAGTGAGTGTTTGTGATAATCCGTCTGATACAAAATTTTCAGATTTAATAATTGATGCTGACTGATTTTTATCAGCAGTTATCATATATGTTATTAACGATCCCTGAGGAATATTTTGTACAATACGTATTCCTGTTTTTTCAGGAGAGTCATACGACTCGCTAGTTCTAAATAATTCGTAATTAACAGCTTGTCCATCCACTAGCACTATAGATCCTAATGTATCAATCCACGGTGCTTTGGTAATATATTCTGTAGTGATACCATCACTGATAAAATAATCCGAATCTAATAAATCTTGACTTGCTACTCCAAATGTTATAATACTTAATATAGATTTATCTGTTGGGGCAACCGCCAGCGTAATAGTTTTGTCTTGCCAGTTAACAATATAATCAACATCTTGTTTTAAAATAATATTATTGCCAAGTTTGACAAATATAGACGCAAGATTGTTAGGAATCTGAGCTAGCTCAAATACATTAGTAATTCCGTCACCAATATAATTTTTAAACATTATTTTAGCGGACCCAGCTGTTGGTAGTTGATAAACTTTAATAGCAACTGCATCTGTAATATGTCCTGGAACAATTTCTTCAGGGGCTGCACTAGATGTTGGTGTTATTAGCCCGTCTCCATCTAAAATAATGTCATCAGGTGCAAGACCTGTTGCAGTACTGTACGCTAAATTGCCGCCAGATAATTGAGTGTCATATTCTCCAGGCAATGGTGTGAAGCTACCATCGCTAGTACTCTTGCGGAATATAATAGTATCACCAGCATTGATAACTAGTGTTAAATTAGGAATTGTAAAAGTTTTTGTAGTACCATTGCCAACAATTGTTTGCATAACAGTATTTGCAGGAGCTATTTTTCGTCCGTTAGGTTGTTCAGTGACTCCGTCATACGTATTAAAATATGGGTCGTCGATGCGTACACTGTTAATATACACGTTAATTTTTTCATTTAATACTGGTGCATACGGTAATGTGTATGTATAGGTACTGGCGCCAGCAATTACAATATAATCATCAAACGCTGCATCAAATCCGTCCCATGAGTCCGTAAACCATGGTAGACTGTCCCAACCTCCGCTAATATTAAATCCAATTCCAGTAATGCTAACTCCTCCGTAATCAATACCTGTCATTAATTGTGCTAAATCTTTACCGTACATTCCGCTTTCAGGATTGTAATAAAAATTAATCCTATCAGTAGCTGATAAATGGTTAAAGTTTTTAGTATAACTTACCACAATTTCTTCTCCAGCTGCTGGAGCAGTTTGTAATGTCAGTGATCCAGAATAACTTGTAAAGCCTTTTGACGTTGACGTTTTAGTAGTTAATAAAAATTCATTTCTTAAAACATCAACGCCGTTGATCTTAACTGAGTTAGTTCCAGTAGTAGGAACTGGACTAAATTTTAAAGGCCATTGTAGTCTTGAACCAGTTCCTACAAATGTTTCTGTTTCAGTTAACTCTGTCACATAATATGTCCTAGTTATCCTATCAAATTTAATAGTAATTTTATTAGATCGAACAACTTCGCTTTCTATCTTAACTGCTGCCCTTGCTGCAATCCCGTACTCAGATAGACCTCCTTCAATAGAGATTAGAGGAGCTTTTAAATACCCAGTTCCGCCTGATATTAGTTGAATTCTATTAACTGATCCGTTTGCAATATATGCTTTAGCGATAGCGCCGTTGCCAAATCCGCCTTGGATGCTAACTGTTGGTTGGGAAATATATCCTGAACCACCGTCTATTAAAAATAGTTCTTGAACCGTAAATCCAATATTATCATACCAATGTTTCCACGGATAAGAATTGAAAACATTATTCTCAGATTGAATAATACCTGCGCTATCAATTTTTGTGGTTATTGGAACTACTTTAAAATTAGAATCAATAATAGGCAATAGATCAAAGTCGCTGACAGAATTATATGAAGGATCTAATTTAGTATAAGAACTAATATATTCTCTAATTTGTGTTCTATAAGGTTTAACTTCTTTAATATAATCTTCAAAATTTTCTAAATTATCGCTATTATAATTTACTTTTTGTGTCAATGCTCCTACGTTATGAGTTGCTTTTACAAAACTAGTTTTCATAACCCAGTCTGAGAATGTTTGCTCGCTTAACACGTATCGAATACTTGCAAAAAATAATGTTAAGTATTCTGTTCGTAAGTCATCAACTAGTATTTTATTCTTAATTGTTTCAATAATTATCTTTAACTCTGTAGATGCAACATTATCATATAGTGTAGAATCAAATAATGCACTGTCATAACCTAATCCATTAAAAGTATATAAGGAATTAGAAAATTGTATAGTACCGTTATTACGTCCAACAACTTTAAAATTTTGTGTATAATCAATAGTAGTTAAATTATTATACTGTTCTAATAACAACCAACCGCCGGTGCCAATATTTTTAACTTTTACTAGTTGTCCTATTGACGATTCCAATAGTGCTAACTCATAAGTATTGTTAACTATATGATCAATTTTAGTAAATTGAGTGTATCCCGTGGCATACCAATCAGTATAATTCCAGTATCTATTAACATCAAATGCCTGTCCTCGTGTGCGTTCCCATTTTAGAGTAGCGGCAATCCATTGGTATGTGCTCCATTTATCAAAAATATTTGCATCGCTATTAACAAGCACAGTATAAGGTCTAACTGATAATATTGTATTTGCAGTTAGTATATTATATGGAGAAGAATTGTCTAGATATCCTTCTCCAGGATTTAATACTTTTACATCAATAACTTGACCTTCTAAATTTATTATAGTACGTAAACTAGCATTTCTACCTTGTTTTTTACTGTTAACAACAACATAAGGAGCATTAACATACCCTGCCCCCGAGTTAACAATAGTGGCGCCTGTTATACGCCCATTTTTAATTATAGGATGCAAAACTGCTTGCTGCAAAGTAGCAACTCCTACAAATTTTAATTCAGCGTCTGTGTCAATTGATAAGTCCCATTCGCCAGACATATCACTTGGTGGCAAGTTGTATGATTTAAGATCGGTTAAGTCATATTCATCTACAATTAATCTTGTAGACAACACTAAATTAACTCTTTCAATAAATTGTTTTAATGCTTCGGTACGGTTGATAAACATACTCTGGCGAGGGCGGAAACTAACACCATATCGTTGTTTAAAAGGTAAATTGATATCGGGTACTACTCGATCGTTGTCGTCTTTTCCTGTTAAACTATGAATCCATTTTTTTTCAATTTCAATCGGAATAACTGTATTAACATGTTCGCTTATAACTTTCCATTGACTGTGAGCGTTAGTTCCAGTATAACGGTCATCTACTAGCCAATATTGTATTGTTAGATTATAGTCAGTGCTATTAATAATTGACGGAACATTAACTAAGTTAAAGGAATCAGTACCTGTTAGTGCTAGGCATACATAACCTTCAGAAATAGGATCAGCGATTAAACGAGAAATATTATATGCTGATAAATTTCGACCTATAGATTTAGGAACTACTGTTGAATTTTTAACCCAATAATAGTAAGTGCTTTGGAAAGATTTAGATATAGTGTCGTATTTTTTCTTAACACTATAAACAGTATCTCCGTATCGACTTTTTCCGCTAATACTTAATGCATCACCTTTGTCAGTACCCGATAACTTATCCCACTCTGATGGAAGATATTTTGTTTCTATCCATTCATAGATATCAATACTAGCAGTTTCATATAATTTATTCCAAGTAGTAGATCTATATACTACATTACCACATTGGTTATCTAAAAACTTAGCGCGAGTTAAGTCCCACCACACTGCGCCTACTTGCGCCGTAGTCCAGTTTAGACCACTATCTACATTAACTGGCAATCCGTTGACAACAACATTATCTCCAATAGAATATGTAGCTGGATCAAAATATGTTTTATAATTAATTTCTTGATCAGCGGGTCCTGGAATTTTTCCCTGTATAGGATCAACTACATCCAAATAAGATGTTAATTCATTTTTAGTTCGGTTGTAGATAAATGATTTTTTAATTTTGTAAGCGTTTGGTCTAGGATTTTCTTGGTGTAATATTTTCCAAGACGTACTATTAACTGGTCGTGTATAAGATAATACTGTGCCGCTGTTATCATTATCGTTAGGTGCTCCTACTAATACAATGTCATTTGATACAGCAATTGCAGAACCGTATGCGTCTGAAAAATCAGTAGTTGTTCCTGTTTCTAAAGTTTCGCCGTATATAAAATTATTATTGTAGCGATCAAAAATATCAACACGTCCAGAATCTATCTGTATGTCGATGAGTTGTAAAGAAGAATTATCAAAAGTTGTATAATTAGGAGTATCAAAGATTGTTTTGCGGGCAGTATCACCGTTAGCTGAGAAAACAACTAAGGAGGTATCATCTTTCATAAAGTTAACAGTAAACCCAAATTTTTCAAAATTTTCAGTTTTAACACTTATTAATGTTTGCTGTAGATCAAACAATGGAGCAGTTCCTAATGAAAAAACATAAACTTTACCGTCATTTAAAGAATCAGTAGTTGCAAATGGCGCACCAACTGCTAATAGTTTTCCATTAGCTGAAATATCAATAGAATTTCCAAATTGATATTCGTCATCTAAGTTAAGAGAGTCTACAGATCGATCTATTAGATCTATAAATTCGTATTGGCCACTGTTTAATCTATAAAGATAAACTGCTCCAGCATTGTTATCGTAGTTAGGTGCAGACGCTGCAAAAATATTACCATTAGCAGATAGTGAAATACTATACCCGTATTGATCAGGGTCGTTTGTTCCGCTTGTTAACGGATTAGCAAATGTAGTCCATATAATGTTTCCACTTCCTTGTTTATAAAAATAAACTTTACCTTCTGAACCGCCATATCCAATTGCCGATACTGCTAATATAAAAGTATTATCTAATGTTTTTGCAAATGATAATTTAGATCCAAAGAATTCATTGTTGGCCTCATCTTGGCTAACAATAACTTGAGCAAACTCATAATTTATCGATGTTGCTCTATAGTATAATGCTACATATCCCTGTTTGTTATACCCGCTACTGTTTACATTCGATGCTGTCTTTGCTGAAATTGCAAGCCAGTATCCGTCGGGAGAAAATTTTATATCAGTTGCAAAGTTTAGATTTGAGAGATCTGATATTTCTGGGGGTCTGATAACATCATGGGCTATCCATGAATTTAATTTACCATCCTTAGAGTATATTCTTGCAGAGTTAATTGAAGCTACTACTGCAATAGATCCGTCCGGACTAATTCTTATAGTCTTTCCAAAGTATGCGTTCGAAGCAGGAGTAAAGTCAGCTAATACTTTTTTATTAAATACTTTGACATTTGTGTATACGGAATATAGCCCTGCTCCGTTATCATCTGCCCAAATATTTTCTAACGGTTGTAAACTACTAGGGATGAGTTCATTAATATTATCAACTCCTCGAGAAATAAGTTCTCCAGTAATACTGTCATATACATTTTTTGCTCTTGCTGAATAGAATTGGAAAGTTAATATTTGATCAGTAAATGGGGATACCCAATTAGTAATAGTTGCTCCGATGAGTATAGTTCTGTTATTAACTGCCGTGACTTTATAAAATCCGGCAATAGATGTAGAATTAGTTATGCCAAAGATATCGCCTGGTTGGGCACTTGGTATCCTATCGCAAGTAATAGTCAATGTTTTATTAGAATAATTAACACTCTCAACATTAAATTTAGATTTTGTAAATCGATATATGTTCCAGTCTCTTTCTTCAAATGCGCACCATACGTAGTTGCCTTCTTGGAAAGACGTAATGTCTTTAGAAAGTATATCATCTAAAGAATCAATATTTAATTTAACATCTTCGTACCTTACGTATCCAGGAGTTCTAAGATAATTAACAGTTCCGTTAGTAGACCATAAATTATTAGTATATCCTGTTGGTTTTATATAAACATCTGTAGGAAGTTGTCTATAAACAAAATCTACAACTGTTGGATCAATAGATGATACTAATTCAACAGGTTGGGGAGTTAATTTAAATAAACTTTCATCCAACTTAAATTCAATTTCTTTAAAAGAATCAACTGCTCCGTAGTTGCCGACACGAATTGCCCATTCTTCATTAAATGTTAAACTTTCCATACCGTCGGCACTGAGTACATCGAATAATTTACTAAACACATTCTGTGTACCTTTTTCAATGATCATTCCTTGATAGAATTTGTATTGACTTACATCATCTTGAATAATATTTTCTAAATACTGTCTTTTTTGGTATCCAATTAAATGCTGGGCCATCTTTTGCTGACCTACATCAAAATTGTCGCTATCTAAACTATAAAAGTCGGCAAATTGATTAGCTTTATAATCCCAGTTTGGTATCATTCTACTAGTTGGTTGCTGATCAAGTCTAACCCATGCATCTGAAACAAATGCATCAGTACCGGGTAAAAAGTTATTTGCAGAGTAATAGAATTCTTTATGTTTTACTATATCTCCAAGACGATAGTCAGTCCAAGGTTCCCATATTTGTAGAATTGCCTGATCGTATATAAATCCTGGAATATTAAAACTTCCGTTCCAGTTAGTAGAAATATAACCAATAATTTTAATTCTTTCTTGTCTGTATCCCGGAACTTGGTCGTATACTATATCGTTAAACAATGTAGTATTATCTAAAAGTAATACATGTTCTTTCTGTACTAGATATAATGTTGCACCATAGATTCCATGGACAGTATTTGATGGTGATAATGTAAATGTATTGCCTTCTCTAAAGCTATTCACAAAGTTAGATTGTAATGGTTGTCCGTCAACTTTAAATATTTGATAATCAAACGAACGATCTAGTACGTTATTAACAACTGAATTAATACTTTTAAATACTAAATTACTAGCGGCTGGGCTTAGAGATAGTACTGCGCCAACTGACCAGTTTTGTGTAGTCCAGAATAAAAATTCTTTTATTGCTGCTTCCCAATTATTAATATTTCTTAAGGCAGGGTTAAACTCGTCAAATACAAATCCTTCATTTTCTAAGTATGCGCTATATCCTTGCAGGAAATCTACAGTGTCTTGTATAGACTTAAATTTTGTACCGTACCCAATAACTATAGGAGTATCGGCGTTCCATGCTTTTCTAAATTCTGCAGATCTTCCGCCAGTGACTGGTAATTCTGCAAGTTTTACGTAGTATGAATTATCAAATATATTCCCGCTTTGATGAGAAATTTTTACTCGGTAATATTGATTATTTGCTTTAATTAGTTTACCAACAGCATAATATTTGTTCGATTCCCATACTATAAAACTTTCTGAGATTCCTCCAACTGTTATAGATTTCCCAGGCAGTGTGTATGGATAGTAGGTAAAATAAGGGTTATCGTTGTTATAACCTTTTACTTCATAGCCGTCGGCATATTTTGTAATAACAACTCCGCTATAAAAAACTTTTTTAACTGAAGAGCTAGTGTTTAAAACAATATTATAATTTTCGTCTGGGATAAAAACTCCTCCAGAACTTGAAACATTTTTACTATCTAATAATAATCTAAATTTAGGTTTGCTAGTAAATCCGCCTAATTTTGAGCTTAGTTTGTTTGTTAGTGCTGATAAATCATTAGAATATTTTGTCACTAAAGTTGTCACATCACTAGTAATATAATCAACAACGTAATTAATTAAACCTGAAGTAAACACTCGATCAATACTAAATGTAGTTGAAGGTATTTTAATGTCTGCTAAAGAAATTCGTAAATCAGTATCTCGATATACTAATTGATTATTTAAATTTCTAAAAATTCTACTACGGTCTAGGCAAGTTCCTAGTACATAATTAGGTTGTAATAATAGTGCAGTTTCTATCAATGCAAACGCATAATAAGAACTGCGTCTCCATGCTGATTCAACTGGCCCGCAATCACCGAATACATAGTACCCTTCAGGTGTTGGGTTAATATATCCACTAACTTGTCCTGCATTATACGGGTCTAATAAATTACCATTTTCATCTACTGGAACTCCAGTGGCTAGTATGGGTTTTGCAAATTGTGGGGATGTTCGAATTGGGAATCCGGGTTGTCTAATAATTCCATTTTTAATATCGTCCCATAAAATATAATTGTTGTTAGTATATGGTGAAGGCCCATATACTTCATTCCACCACTTAGGCTTTATAGAAAATCCTAAACATTCCCAAGGATGCGTGTCGGGGCGATCAGTATCTAACGTCCATCGATATATTCCTCTCCAGAACGCTGGAGTATTGGCACCATCAGCTGTATAATTTTCTCTATAATTCCATGTAAACGGATTTAATCTGTCCCAAAGAGTATTATCTTGACTAGTATAATCTTTGTTTATGTTTGTAATCCATTGAAAGAAATACTGACTTAATACTTTGTCAAATTCTGTTTTATCGTACGGAGTAGTTCTACTATATCCAGGAATAATATTATACAAATTAAAAATTTGCGGATCGTATTTAATTTTAATATTATTAAAAATACGCATTTCTAATTCTAATATTAATGCATCTCGATAATCATTATAAGCTATTACTATGCTACCGTCATGCCCTTGAATAACCGTTGTTGGTTCAAGGTAAGAATTATCAACATAGATGCACGGTTCATATGCAGGGTACAGCCCTAACTTAGTAGGAGTAGATGGACAAAAAGATCCATCAGTAGTCTCGTACTCAAAGGCTTCAATTAAGTCTCCTTCATTTAAACTTACTAAAATTTCAAAAAATACATCGTCACCAAATAGATAATCTCTACCGTGTACTAATTGGTATCCATTAATGTATACTCCAACTGCACGGTTCGATAATTGTAATAGGTTAAAAGGTGCCGTTAATGGATATGTTTTAACTCTACTATCTAATACAACATACTCAAGTCTAGTTGATCCAGAATGCGGAAACATGTCTGAAAGATAATATGGTTGTGTTTTTGTTTTATCTTTTGCTAATTCTTCTAATATAAAATCTACATGTCGGCGAGGATCAGTATCTATTCCTGACTCACTAGCAAATAAAATAAAAGATCTTTTAAATTTTCCATAATCTATTCTAGCCTGGTCTAATGCATTAACTATGCTAGTAGAATTTTCTCCAAAGTGATACAAACTTAAATTTAATGGGCCGCTATGTTGCACAAATCGAGTACCATAAGGAGTTATGTTGCCTAAATCTCGTATATTACTGTATCCTGGATATGTTCCAGCAAATCCGTTAATGTTTTCTACAATGGTGTCAACATGGTCAATAACTTCACCTAATGTCAGTTGAGTAATATTTTTATTCAGCGGATTATTTTGTAGATTTAACGGAATTTCATAGTAGCCATTTTCATTCTTTGGCTGTGTTGCTATACATTTTAATGTTAATACATCAGTTAAATTAATAGGAGTAGTTAATACTACTTTTTTCCTAATAGGGCCGTCTTGTATAACAAAAGATTCTTTATTTTGACGTTTTCCGTTTATGTAAACTTTAACTTGTAAGTCATCTAAATTATTTTTAAAATCATAAACATCTATAGGAAAATCGTTAGTTAATCCACTTTCTTTAAATATACGAACAATTGGCTGAACGTTTTTAATAGTTGACTCTACCCACCCATTTTGGTAAGAAAAATTATCAATAGAAGCAACAATTTTTAAATATCCAATATTGGTATTTTTACTTAATACATCAGTTAATGATTTATAATTAAAACTATCACTTAGTAAATTAAAGTCAAATACAATATCGCCGATATTATTAATATTTTGATAACTTAAAGGAAATTTAAGCTCAGCATCATTTGTACCAGATCCTATTTTATAAGAAAATAATTTGGTACCAATAAAATTAGAACCCTCATAAACTTCCGCGTTGCCATAACTTACTCCATTATTATCAAATATATCAAACAGTGGAGGTTGACTAATTGAGATTTTATCTTGCCCTAATTGCCAGGTATGGCCATTATACCAAAACATACTTCCTTGGTTTACATTGCCTAATTTAACTAAAATAGTTTCGTTATTAACAGGTATTGAATCAGTGTCTTCTACAAGATTAATCTGTCGACGAAGTCCGCCAAATACTTCAATTTTATGTGTGCCACTACCTGTGTTAAATAATTTAACTTGGGAAGTTAAGTTCTTGTCTGTATATAATTTAATTTTTGTAGTATCAACTACTACTACAAAATATATCTTACCGTTAATTAATCCTTCTATATTTGTATTACCGTTATTACGATATTCAATTTGATTTCCAGTAGTAAGACCGTGGGCGGTTGGAAATGTTAGTATACTAGTAGTTGTATCTACTCCTGTAGTTGCTACAAAATCTATAAGCCTGCCAGGTATTGAAATTTCAACAAAATTAACTTTAAAAATTTTACCGTTGACAAATCTATCAGTATCGGCTGTAAATAATACTCGCATTCCATTTACTAAATTAACACCGTCAATATTATATCCTAATGATCCTTCAATAGTTGAAAATACATCCGTTGTAAATGTATCTATAACATCAACATTTTCTTTTGATGCATGACCAAAATTAAACAATTTTAATCCAGCATTAAATTCAATAATAGGGCGAGTGGCTCGTTGGGCTTGATCTAATTCAGGAACTTGTCCGTTTGCTTTTGCCGATGCAATAATAATATCTTGGTGGAACCATCTATTGTTTCTGCTCCAAGGATTTCGGTCAATGCTTGCTCTATTGATAACAATATAATCTTTGTCTTTTGGAAAAGAAGTTAGTGTGCTGAACGGTGCTTTATCAAATGGCTCATCATCAAATAATAATGCAACTTCTTGCGTAAAAGAACTTATAATTTCAAGGTCGGCTTCGTTAACTAACGTAATTGCCGAGCCTACTCCTTCAACATACCAATAGCCCGTTGAATATTTTTTAGGAGCAATATTACCTTTGAAAAACAATTTCATTCCGTTAGATAACGGAACACCATTATTCATAGTATATGTTTTTTTACCTATAATATCTTTTTCTAAATTAAGAAAAGAATTTTCGTCAATATCTTTTACTTGTAATACACCACCTACATTAGGGTCTTGTTCACTAACATAAAATAATACATCAGGTGTATCATTCCCTACTTTAAAAGTTAATGTTCCAATTTCAACTGCACTTGCTGATACTCCTTCAGTATATCTATCTAGCTCACCAGGTGTCCTAGTTGTTTTTATTGAAAACGGATTATTAGGCGTATTAATGGAAAAATGATAAGTTTGCCCTCTATATAAGGTCAATGCAGGATTACGAGTTAATCCGTCTGGACTAAAAATATATGCATAAGTATCGCCTTCATCTTCAGCAATGACAGTATACGTACTTTCAATAGCTAATTGTTGGCCTTCTACTTCTACGGGAGTAGGACCGTAAGGTAGCCAATAGTACTGTTGAAAATTAACAAATTTATCCCAGCTGATGTGCGGATTCCAAGAATAAAACTCTTGTTTATTAAGTCTTTCGTGATTATTTACAATACCACCGGCAACAGAAATATGATTAATATGATCAATATAATCTTTAAAAAATGTAGTATTTCCAAGATAATCTTGTATAACTGCCGCAGGCTCTAATTGATAATCTTGTCTAGTTTTATCAGATGCTGACAGAAAAACATCTGCCGATTTAACAGATTTTGCACTTTGTCTACCAATAAACCCTGTTATTTTTTTAACAGTTCCGGGCTGTGTTAATTGATCTAATGTGGCTGATAAGAATTTTTTATTACTATCGGTTCGATAAAAACGAGGTAATAGATCAGCTGACTTTCTATTTTCTCTATTAGAAAGAGGCAAATTTGGTTCGTCTTGATTAGCCATTAATTATTTCCTGCACTAGTTATTGTTTGTTGACTTATTGTCATTGTATTTGAGGTTATTGAGCCTGCACTTTTTATCTTACTTGCAGTTATTGCTGATATTATTTCTATATCATTCACCGTGGCACCATTGATAAAAATTTGATCTTTTTCTGCTCGTATTTCATATAGACTACCAAATGTTAGTGTTGATTGCTTTGGTACTATAATAAAATTTACAATATTTGGAGCAAGTCTATTCATAACATATGTTGATAGTTCAGTAAAATAAAAGTTGCCACCAAAATCCCAATTCTCTAAAGCAAAGAATTCGTTAATTGCAGATAATACTTTTGATTTAACATCGTTATCACTGATAACAATTTCTGAATTTTTAACAATTTTAAAAACTGATTGCACATCTGCGCTGGCCTTAGATCCAAATAGTACTTTATACCTAACAGGATGATATATAATTTCATCACTTATACTTTTAATTTTATTGAGATCGGATGAAAGTAGATTGTATAAAAAATCAGAACTAGGTGCTAGTGGTTCTGTAATACGTGTACCGTCTAGCCATTCTCTAAACACTTTATCATAATCTTTAGTTAGAATAAAAACGTCAATTAAATTAGTTAGTCCAGGATCAATACGTGATTCGTAATCTGCATTATGTATATACTGAAATTTAATATTTGAGCGGCCTTCATAAACTTTATAATTTAATGAAACTACAAACCCTAATGTTAAACTATATTGTTTAACTACATTAGTGTCAATGAAATAATAATATTGCCCGTCTACCCCACTGGTTGGTTCTGTGGTCATTATTATAACAACATCGTTGGCATTATCTATCCATCTATAATCTTCTTGCCCTTGTTCTATTAAGTATAGTTCAAGCACTACATATTTTGTTGTAGTATTAGTATTAGGATCAACAATTTCTTCAAACAGTGTTGGATTGTCAACTACGCCATCATCGTCGGCGTCAGCAAAAGTAATTTCAATTTTTTTAGTATCGATGTATCCGTCAATTCCAACATATTCATTTGATATTTCCCAGTCTCTATCATAAGTAAAAGGAATAATATTGTCGGGTTTGGTATTGATACTTAGAATTTTAATGTTATCTTTAACTATAGTATTAGTTCTAGTATCATAAATTTTATCGCTAGCATCAAAATAAAATCTCAATTGTTGATCGCTTTCAAAAATAAATCTTAACAATCTAGACTTAACTGTATAAAATTCAGAATCTGTTGTGAATAACAATAACCAACTAGAATCTAATTGTTGATTAGAATTATCTCCTTGTTTTCCTAAACTAAAATCACTTGCAGTATTTAAATTAACATTGAATACTAATTTCCAAGTTCGAGACTCAACATCATATCTTAGACCAAAAGACTTATTGTCAAATATTAAATCAATCATTGTACTGATAATATTAGTGTCAAGTACTGTTCTCCATGCAGGAATTATTTGACTTAGTATTGCAGTTGACGGAACGATGTCATTTAATACAACAGTTCCTGAGCCGCCTAATAATTTACCAATACCGTTGTTAGTGCCGTCTCCACTAACTGAAATAATCTTACACCATAATATAGTCGTTGCATTAAAAGGCAAAGGTCCTGTAATAGGCATTAACTTATTAAAATTAGATTTGTCAAAATAATGAGTATATGTTTTTACTCCAGCATTGTCAGTAGTGAATAAAGATTCAAATTTTACTAAGGCGCTGGGAGTTATAAATCTTAAAAGTGTGCTAGTATATGTTCCGAGTTTTAGAGGGGCAACAAATCCAATATTAGAACCAATAAATCCTGTACTTTGATTAGTATCGGTAGTTGCATTATACCAAGAAATCTCAGTTCCTACGGCAATTGCTGTAAATTTAGAATAGTAATAATCTCGTAGTTGTTTTGACTTAAGAGTGTCTAATAATTGATTATATATAACTGCTTCAATATCTGTTCTAGTACTATATGTAAATCTAAAACTATCATCATATTCTTCTCGGTACAATGCCCCGTCGTCTGCAAATAAATTAGTCTTAGAATATTTGCCTGTTGGGTCTACTAGATCATAATATCGACTTATTCCACTACTTGATCTATTAATAGCTTTAACTTTTATAACTTGCTGATTAACACTTAACGGACTAATGTTGTAATCTTCGCCAGTTATCATACGATTTTGTGTATAGTATGTTGCAGGAGCGTTTGCCTTAATGCTAGTGTTTGACTCAGTTGCTGACGAGTTAGTAATTGAAGACTGCAAACTGAAAGTTATTGATATAGTTTCAGATTGATTATTATTAGAGATGTACGGTACTTCTATAGATATATTTCGCATATCTTTAGGATTAACTGTATATGCAACTCCGATACTTTGTCGATAATAAGTTCTAAACGAGCCTCTTGGAAGATTTCCAAACACTCCGTCGCTAAACGATAAACTAACTTTATCATCTGAGCGTGTTATAACACTATAGATATTTCTAATTGATTTTGTTAAACTATTGTAGATAGTGTTGTTGCCCTCTAGAGCTGGGATTTTAGCCCAATATTCTGACTCTACGCCTGCCTGATCTAATTTATATAACCACACATCGTCGTTGTTTATATTAACAGCATCAATGTCTACAGTCTCAGTTGTAGATGGTTGATCAATTGTAAATGTTCCCTGATTTAAAATACCTTGTCGAAAATGGATGAAAAACCCAGTATTTGCACTTCCGTTGCCGCGGCCATCATTTCTGTATAAAAATGCTAATCTATTACCAACAGCCGGTGGCTCTTCGTAGATATAATTTTCACCTTTAAATGTTGTACTAACAATTTCAAAAGGCAATACTCGACCATCTACAGATTTTGAAAAACCATATACCGGAACATCAGTATTCCTGGCTTGGAATCTATATTGTTCTGTAGGTATGTTGTATACTGTAGATTTATCATCTGGTGTACCAAATTGTCTATTAGCAGGTAATGCAGCATTAAGAATTTTAATAAATTGATCATACCAATTTGGATTAGTAGGATCATTCCATGTCACTGTCTGCCCTGATAAGTTTCTTCCATTAGAATCGTATATAACTTGGCTAGTTGATAAGGTAGAAAACTTTAATAATCCGCTGCCGGCAATATTTCTTTTAGTATTATAGCTCAATAGGCGGGCAAGACGGAGAATACTTTCACGACGCTCTGCTAGCTCTAAAAAGTTATCTCGGGCATTTAAATCAATACGGAAAGCTATGCTTTGTCCCAAGAACGCAATAAGGTCAATTAGAGCAAGGTATTCACTAGATTCAATGTAATCGTTAAAATCTTCAGGATAATTTTCCCTGATATAATTAACCATAACTCTGCGAAGATTTTCAAAATCGTAGCTTTGAAAGTCTGCATTGCGGAAGCTTTGGTAAATTCGTGTCCAGTCTTCTGCTACTAGTAATCTATTTTGTCTATCAGTTGTTGACATACGCCTATCCCAATTATTGAGTATTTAGCGTATATTATTATGTGTGTAGTTAATTACATTCCTGACAAGCCGTTAGCTTTGTCAAACTTTAACTGGATTGCTTCTTGAATGTTGTAAGGATAATATACTAGTACACACTCAATTTGTATGCCGGTATCATACGAAGTCACTAAAATTTGTTCAGCACGTACTCTACTATCATAGTTAATAATAGTCTCTACATCTTTAGTAATTAAATTTTTAACTTCTTCAGTTAACGGTTCAAATAAAATATCCCAAATCACTGTACCAAAATTAGGCTGTTCTAGTCGTTCGCCAAGTCGTATATGAAAATGATTTAGTATATCTTGTTTGATTAACTGTAGATCATACAGGGCAAAACTATCTGCCACAGAAGAAACTGTACTAAAACCTTTATAAGTTTTACTACCTGGTACTATCTGGCTTGCAGATTTGCCTTTTAGTGTAATCTTATCATATAACCGAGAACTGGATGCCATCTAGTATTTACTCCTCTTCGGGCGGTTCTTGATTAGCCGCTGGCACTTTAGCAAATGTATCAGTTGTAGTCGAATAGACTCTCCATGCTCCTGGAGGAGTGTTCATATCATCTGTAAAATCACTCTGGTCATTCAATTCTTCACCGTCAGTTGATTCATATCTACCAGCTTCGTCTCTATCTAATTTATCAGGTTTATAATTTACAGGATCTAAATTTTCATGGTGGGGATAAGGTTCAGGTGTGGGCATCCTACGCATTATTGACTCAGTACTAGTAGGAGATTCCCATTGATCTTGTCCTGATAAATCAATAATAGTGTGTAATTTTAATCGTTGAGGCAAATTTGCTTCTTCTGCTTCTTCTGCAACCTCTGCCGCAGAACCGGTTGCCGCAGTTGCGGCGCCTGGACCGTTCATATGAATTGCTGGGGCGGTTTCAACTATATTACCTCCAGCATGGGTTTCGTTTGATCCGCCAGATGTGTGGAATATGTGGCCGCCGGCATTAAGATCATAACTACCGTCCATACTTGTTATTACACTTCCTCCGTTTGTTGACGAACTATCTCCATCTACGCTAGTAGTAATACCACCGTCAACTTTTATATCTATATTACCCACTACATGATGTAAGAAATTTTGATCATACACCTTATTAACATCTTGTTTTACCAAATGTTTATAATTTTGATCAAATAATTTATCAACATCTTGCTTAACATGTTGTTTATAATTTTGCTCGTACGTTTTATCTACATCTTGTTTAATATGTATTTTTTGATTACCATCAACAATTAAAATTTGATCGCCAATAACATGTGTATGTTTCTCACCTTTAACTTTTGTGTTAAAGTTTCTACCAGCTTCCATGTTGATATCTCGATCTGCATAAAAATTAAAATCTTGCTTAGTTCTAAAACTAATACTATCTTCCGCATAAACTTCTATTTTGCCGTCACTGGTTAATTCGATCCATGCAGTTCCACGACTATTTCCAATATAAATTAAATCTTCACTATTATGTAATACTATTTGATGGCCAGTTCTTGTACGGAATCTAATTAGTTCATTATGCAATATATCTTTTATGCCGTCTTCACCTTGTTCAAGTGAAGCGTACTCAGGAGGGCCGTCAGTAGGTTTTGTTTTACGTAAAAACTTATCATCACCGTCGTCCATAACAAAACTAGATCCGCCAAGACGACTAACAAATGCATTATTAATCTTATGTTCGTGTTTACCTACTTTGCCTGTTGGTCCTTGTTTGTCAACTGGTCCAGGTGTACTAATTCCAAATACCATACTAGGAACTTCTCGACGTGCGCTACTAGTTGTTATTCCACGTATATCATCTTTAAGAAGCCCTTGATCTTCTAATTTCTTAGCGGCTGGATTTTCAGGTTTTAGTTTTCTTGTAGTATCGCTTTCGGTGTCAACATGTATAACTTTATTATAATCTGATACTGGTACCCGTTCTTTTTCGGTATCAGTCTCTCTACTGTCGTCTACTACATATTGAGTTGACGCATATCCGGGGAGAGCAAAATTCATGTCTTCGTTTTGAACACATCCAATCCAGAAGCCTTTTCTAGTATCTCCTCCAATAAAAATTACAACTACAATAGTGCCCACATCTGGAGGTACCATCCACATTCCATAACTTTTTTGCGTATTACCATGTGTGTCAGAATCTTCTGAAACGTAATCAATATGTGTTGATCCGTAAAAAGGATTTAAGTATTTTACAGTACGTAGTTGTCCTTCTCTGTCGTCGTCATTTCCTGCTTCGTGCAGAACTTGCACTTCTAGAGTGCCCATGTATGTAGGGTCTAAGTGGCTAACAATTTTAGCTAAAAAGGGGCCGGCGTCTAGTTCGACTGAATTGGCCCCTAGTCTGGTTTCTTCTGGCATTTAATTATCCGTTATTAACTTGTGTATCAAGGATCAGGTGCGTCACCACTGTCTTGTGGTGGTGGTAATTTTGGAGGGAAACTTCCGCCACCACCTTCAGTGACTGTTTGTTTAACTAAGCCTAACGTCTGCGTAAATTTTCCTCTGTTAAACTCACTATCAACTTGGAGTACCTTATATATACCTGTAAACTCTCTCACCGCAGAAGTATTTCCAAAATCATACTTACCGCTGTCAGTATTTGCATCATCAGGCGTTCTAAATGCTACCCTGCAAAAAATTTCTCCAGTTTGCCAATCCATTGATCCTTCGGCATTGATTCCTGCACCTGCTGTTGGAATAGTAAAATTGCCGTGGCCGGTATCTCCTAAGAAATACGGATCGCCTAATACTTTTAAATTTAGATTGAGCATATCATATCCGCGAGTTGCTAGATCCATAAACTGTCTAGCTGCCGTTGTTGCTGCATCGTCAAATCCAGTTCCGCCACCAAATTTTGCAGTTTTAGTTCCAAGTTGATCTTTGCGTGATTGCTCAGGGCCGCCGCTGCCGCCGGCCGCTTCTGCTGGTAAAGACCCCGAATCAGTTATGTTATCTGAGGCTCCGCCCGTTGAGGATGCGAGGGTTTTATCTTCAGAATTTTTGCCACCATCAGCGTTAAAAGCTCGATAAAATCCTACTTTATATTCAATAGCAAAATCAAGTATGTCATGATTTTTACCGGTATAGATATAATTATACTCTCTGGAAATAGCCATTGAAGCAGACCCTTTTGATCCAGTATTGGGCGTAGTAAACACCGTGGCATCTACCATATAAGGAACTACTCTAAAAATAACTTTTTTAGCTTTTGTTCCAGTTTTTGGATCTTCGCTAGAAATGTTATGCAAGTGAGTTTCTATTCGCCACCATACAACTTTTCCATCAGGTGTTTGGTTGGCTTCTTCTAAGGCTTGTCTACCGTAGTCACTAGTTAAAATAACTTGATTAATAATATCTTGTACTGTAGATCCTTGTGCAAATTTAAAGTTTGCATTCTTAGTATCTATTTGTATTTCGCCGCGTTTATAAATTCCAGTAGCAGGATCGTATGTTGCGTTATCTTTGGCCATTGGAGTGTCACCTTTGTTATACACATCAAGGCCTAATTTTGATTCTCCAATAGGATTGCCCATATCATTACTAGTATATGGATATGTTGGAAAGACAATATCTATTTCATGTGCATATGTCACATTTTTCTTTTTATCTTTATCGTGTTTTAGTTTATCATTAATAATCGATTTTAAGCTCTTAGATCCTTCTGACAATAAATTTTTTACTGTGTAGGGGCCTTTTTCGTCACACGCTATCATTGCATCAGTTTTTATTTGTGCAAATGTTGACGACATGCCTTGTTCATTCCACGGATACGCTTCGATATCATATTCAGAACCTCGAGCAGTGACTCGCATGGTCACATCTCTAATTTTCATATGAATATATTTGTTTGTTTTAGGAATAGTTTGAAACGGTTCGTCTGGACTAAAGTGTCCTTTGAACTCAATTTTTAACATATACGGAGCATCTACGTAGTTTTTATGTCCTGCTTGTAATGCTGCCGTTTGTAATGTTTCCCAAAATTTTCCCATGCTGTACGGTTCAATAACTTTGAAACTTATACTTAATGCATTGCTATTGCCTGCTTGTTTATCAAGTCCTACTGTACCAGATATCCTAACATTATCCATAAATGTGGTTGCGCCAACTGTGTCTCCGTTAGGCATTTGTATAATCGGCAACCCGCCGCCACGGACTCCGCCATTGACTTCTCCGTCACTAAGTGCATATAGTCCAAACATGTAAGTATAAGATGCATAGGCATGTAGAGGATTAGACGGAGCACTGCCACCAGCTGCTCCAATTGCTCCAGCAAATCCATTTAGAGAATTTGCAAAGTTTGCAAGTGTGCTAGCAAGACTGGATGCTCCTAAGGCTCCTGCAACTCCACTAAGGCTTCCTGCAACTCCCGATATGCTTGAAATTGCATTTCGAGCTGCTCCAGCAATACCGGCAGCAGTGTTTGCTACTCCTGCAATCTGTCCTATTACCCCAGATCCTGTATTTGTTAATCCGTTAGATACTAAACTTTTAATATTGGCTGCAGATTGACCCACTGCATATATGCTGTTAGTGGCCTGTGCTACTCCACTAACAGTTCTATTAACATTAGTTAATGCTGTTGTAGCTGACCCTACGCTGTCAAATAATCCCATATTATAGTCCTAAAATTTTAGATAGACTATTACCTTTTGGAATGTAAATTTGCACTCCTGGGATAAAATCGTAGATTGGATCTTGAAGTACATTTAAATTTCTTTGAGTAAATACCCACCATAATTTAGATGTTTTGTATAAGTCGTAGGCTAAGAGATCAGGCCTATGAGTGTATTGGCTTTCAATAGTATATAAGAAATCATCTGGCTCTGCAGGAACAGGTCTAATTTTTAAAAAACTTAGATGATTTCCTACTATAGGAGTTTCTTTCCATGGGCTGGTTGATTTGTACACTGCTGACATTATATGAATCCTGCGGCTCCGCCGCTAATAAACGATTGTAAGTTAAATGTTTTAACTTTTTCTCTACTGTAAATTGGTTGTAATTGTACATTAAAAGAACTTTTGATAGGCACATGACTTGCACCGCAGGCAATGTAATCTACATCTGCTGGCAAATCGCAAGAATAACTTTTTACAATAACAGGAATGTCTTTAAACACATAATCTCCGTAGGCATTAAACTTTAATATGATTGGAGGATTTCCATCTGAAAACATTTTTGTACATGCTCTTAAAAAATTTAAAGCACTAATCCATGCTTGTCCTTCTACAGAATCCGATACAAAGAACGGTGCTTGTATAGTTATGCTTTCTGCTTTGCTATTTTGATAAGCAAAAAATGAATAATTTTGATGTGTTATAGCAACTTCTTCGTAGCTGGCTCCGCCACTGATCGAAATAGTAGGAGTAAATGGAAACACTAATTTTCCAACTACTGCTCCAGTTAAGGTTGCTCTCCAATCAGATCCGCCGCCGCCGCCACTTAATGCACTTGCAAGTCCACCTACTGCGCCCGCAAGTCCACCTACTGCCCCTAATGCATTAGTAAATAACGCTGCGCCTGCGGCAAATGATGCAACTGGATTACCTCCATCAGGAAGATTAAAACTTCTTAAACTTGATAGTGCGTCGGCTGCATTAGATACATTACCGATAGCTGATGAGATCCTGCTTGCTGTACCAGTTACATTATTCAATACACCCATTGCTTGCACTTGGGCAGATCCAATAGATGCAGCCGCTCCGGTGATAGTTGACAATCCGCTGGTTAAGTCAGAAAAAGACATTTTGGACTCCTTAGTGTATGTATTTAGTTGACAAAATTAAGTGCATAGTTTATAATAGTAGAAAATAGGACTATAATGAAAGTTAATTATCTAAACAACAAAGATTTACTGGAAGAAATACATAAAAGCAAGAATACATTTTGTAGTTTTATTGACCCGGCATATCATCGATATGATCTAATACTACCTAGTATAGATAAAGTTAACATACGAACTATTGCCGAAGCAAAGCGGGCCCAGGCTAAGCGACAAGGTAGCGAAGAATACCAACGACGTAAAGCTCTTGGAGAAAAGGTCAAGCAAGCAGATACAGAAGTTGACTATAAGAAAATTGCCAAGACTGATGTTATTTTTCGCATTATGTCATTTGATCATATTCCGTTAAATGGCACACGCAAGAAAAATCCTAAAACTCTAGCAGATCATAGAGATAAAGTTAACTTTCCTCCTTTCCAGCATTGGAAATTTGACGACAAAGATATACTAATATGTGTCGGTAAATCGCACTGGAAGGGTGACTTAGAGACAGGCAAGTTTAATAAAGATCACGGACAGATTACAAACACTCTAGCCCGCATGTACATTAAACTATGTGAACGCTATGCTACTCGCGGCAATGTACGTGGCTACACTTACAATGACGAGATGCGTGGGCAGGCTATCTTACAGTTAACTCAGATTGGTTTGCAATTCGATGAAAGTAAAAGCGATAATCCCTTTGCATACTTTACCGCCGCGGTGACTAACAGCTTTGTTAGAATTATTAATTTAGAAAAACGTAATCAAAATATTCGAGACGACATGTTGGAAATGAACGGTATGAATCCTAGCTATAGCAGGACCGGTGCTGGTGAACATGCGGCTGCTGTCAAACGATTTGACGAAACAACCGATTGATCTTTATTGACAACTAGTCTATAATAAGCTAACGGAGACATTATTTTGAGTAATCTTTTTAAGAAAGTTGCCTGCTTCACAGATATTCACTTTGGATTGAAGTCTAATAGCAGTGTTCATAACCAGGACTGCGAAGACTTTGTAGACTGGTACATTGCTAAAGCCAAGGAGGAAGGGTGTGATACAGGAATTTTTATGGGTGATTGGCATCACAATCGCAATAGTCTTAATATCACTACTATGGACTATAGCCTTAGGGCCTTGGAAAAGCTCGGTCAGGCGTTTGATCAATTTTACTTTTTCCCTGGTAATCATGATTTATATTACAAAGACAAACGGGATATACACTCTGTCGAGTTCGGAAAATATATTCCCGGTATCACAGTGGTACACGAACCGACTACCATTGGGGACGTTACACTCTGTCCGTGGCTTGTAGGCGACGAGTGGCGGGCAGTAGGCAAAAAAGGTGGCAAGTATATCTTTGGGCATTTTGAGTTGCCCAGCTTTTTTATGAACGCCATGGTACAAATGCCGGATCACGGTGAAATACAGTTAGACAGTTTTAAAAATTACGAACTAGGGTTTAGTGGGCATTTCCACAAACGCCAACAACAGCGTAATATGATCTACATTGGCAATGCATTTCCGCACAACTATGCAGACAACTGGGATGATGACCGTGGCATGATGATCCTTGAGTGGGGAGGTCAACCAGAATATCATAGTTGGCCTGCTCAACCTACATTCCGTACGATTAAGCTAAGTCAATTAATTGATGATGCTGACAAGATTATATTACCTAATCAACATTTAAGAGTTAGTTTAGATATTGATATAACTTACGAAGAAGCGAGTTTTATTAAAGAAGACTTTATGAACAAATACAGTATTCGAGAACTAACTTTGATTCCTGAAAAGAAAGAAATAGAGATTAACACAACTATGGATATTCAATCATTTGAATCAGTTGATCAAATTGTTAGTAATCAGCTGGTTAGTATCGAAAGCGATACATATGATACAAAAATTCTATTGAGCATCTATAACAGCCTATGATAAAAATTAAAGATTTAACGGTTAAGAACTTTATGAGCGTGGGCAATCAAACCCAGGCTGTTAACTTTGATAAAGAAAACCTAACACTGGTACTGGGTGAAAATCTAGATCAAGGTGGGGATGACAGCGGTTCACGCAACGGTACAGGTAAAACTACTATTGTTAATGCATTGAGCTTTGCCTTGTTTGGTAATGCTCTAACTAACATTAAAAAAGATAATCTTATCAATAAGATTAACAATAAAAATATGTTAGTGACCTTGTCGTTTAACAAAGACGGTACTGATTATCGCATTGAGCGAGGTCGTAAACCGTCAATTATGAAATTCTATGTTAATAATCAAGAGCAAAGTATAGAGTCAACTGACGATAGTCAGGGTGACATGCGTGAAACGCAGAAGGATATAGATGAACTATTGGGTATGAGTCACGACATGTTCAAGCATATTGTTGCACTTAACACCTATACAGAACCGTTTCTCAGCTTAAAAGCTAATGAGCAACGAGAAATCATTGAACAGTTGCTAGGTATAACTCTATTAAGTGAAAAAGCAGACGCACTCAAAGAACAAATTAGACAAACTAAAGAATCAATTTTTCAAGAGACTGCTGATATTGAAGCGGCTAAAAAGTCTAATGAAAAAATACAATTAAGCATAACTGGTCTAGAAACTAGACTATCGGCTTGGTACTCGCAACAGAAAACAGACTGTGAGAAAATTACAAAAAGTATTACAGAACTGCAAAGTGTCGATATTGAACGAGAATTAACACAGCATACTAAACTAAAGACCTACGTGGAGCAGGCTGCTAAAATTAAAAGTCTTAATAAAGAAAAAGCCACGCTTGAAACTGCTGTTATTCAAGCAGACAAGAGTGTTAACAAATACACTAAAGAAGTAGAACAGTTAAAAAATAAAACTTGTCCTGCTTGTGAACAAGAATTGCACAGTCATAAGCACGAAGAAATGACTGCTGGGGCTGAAAAGAATCTTGCAGATGCCTTAATTTACTTGCAGGGCGTTAGCGACAGCTATGCCAGCGTTATTCAAGAGTTAGATGTTATAGGCGATATCAACGGAAGACCAAAAACTTACTATGATACACTAGAACAGGCACTTAAACATCAAAATAATCTTGCTAGTTTAGAAACTGCGTTGGCTACAAGACAACAAGAAACAGATCCTTATCAAGAACAGATTGACGACTTACGTAATACTGCTATTCAAGAAATAACTTGGGATAATATTAATGCGTTAACCGGCATGAAGGATCATCAAGAGTTCTTGTTAAAGTTATTAACCAACAAAGATAGTTTTATTCGTAAAAAGATCATAGATCAAAACCTTGCCTATTTGAATAACAGGCTAACGTACTATCTTGACAAAATGGGGTTGCCTCATCAAGTTAGCTTCTTAAACGATCTAAGCGTTGAGATAACACAATTAGGACAGGATCTAGACTTTGATAACTTGTCGCGTGGCGAGCGTAATCGTTTAATTCTAGGATTAAGCTGGAGTTTCCGCGATGTGTGGGAAAGTCTATATCAAAGCATTAACTTATTGTTTGTTGACGAACTTATTGACAACGGATTAGATGCCGCTGGCGTTGAAAATGCACTGAGCGTACTAAAGAAAATGGGCCGTGAACGTAAAAAGAACATTTTCTTAATATCGCATAAAGACGAACTTATTGGTCGTGTTAATAATGTGCTTAAAGTTATTAAAGAGAACGGATACACTAGCTATTCAAATGATATTGAAATAACAGAGTAATGATTGAAGAACTTCACGATAAGTTAATGAAGGAGTTTCGAAGTTATTTCGAAAACTACACAGACTGGGCAACTAACGAAACTCATGCTGCTGGTAAACGTACACGGACTAACTTATCAGAAATTAGACACATAGTCTTAAAAATGAGGCAAGAAATACTAGAAACCCGCAGGCTTAAACCCAAAATTAAATCACCAAAATACAAAGCAGAGCAACTAGCTCAGAAACAACAGGCACAAGACGACTCAAACACTAACTAGTTGATGTCATGGTATTATCAAGAAACTTTAATTGAAACCCTTCCAGAAGAATGTATAGGTTTCGTCTATTGTATCACTAATAACATCACTGGTCGCAAATATATAGGCAAGAAACTAGCAAAATTCTCCAAAACTACTTACAAAACAGTAAAACAAAAAAACGGCATAAAGAAGAAAAAGAAGATTCGTTCTAAAATTGATTCTGACTGGCGTGAATACTATGGCTCAAGCGACCATCTAACAAAAGATATAGAAACTCTAGGCGCAGAGAATTTCAAAAGAGAAATACTTTACTACTGCACATCAAAGGCTGAATGCTCATACATAGAGGCAAGAGAACAATTTACAAGACGTGTTCTCGAAAGTGACGACTACTACAACGGACAGATATCTGTTCGTGTACACGGAAGTCACATTAAAGGCAAACAACTAAACGGTTAAAGCTCGCACAGGCTAATTTCGTGTGCCGAACAGAAGAAACCTGGACCTAGTGTCGCAGGGATCCGTAGACTCTTGCCGTTAAGAGCACTCAATCACTATCCTTAACAGGACGAGGATCGCAAAGCTGCCGCGGTTTGATTGTTTAAAGGAAATACAGGCAAAAAGAGGGAGAAATACCCACGTTTGCAAGCATGTTAGCGTATGTTTGTAGACCGCCGTCATATAAAGACACAGCTCGAGGTACCGGATGACCGCCTCTGTAATGCTGTAACGCTAAGTGATAAAGGTGCAACTCAGATAATGTTGATTTTATTTCTTTGCCCGCAAGGGCAAAGTGTGACTGAACAATCTAGATAATATTTAAATGCTTCGCATTAATCATTATTAAGTAAAAAAAAATAGTTCGAGCGCAAGCGAAGAACAGATGTACGCAGTACATCATTAACTAAATATAATACTATGAAAGTTTATCAAATTATTAAGGAAGACTACGACTTTAGAGTAGGTGATAGCCCTGCTTCAGCAGCAACTGATGTTGTAAAAAGTGCTGGATCTGCTGTAAAAGATGTTGCTGGATCTGCAGGTACTAGTTTCTCTAACTTTTACAAAGAACTAGGAATAGATACAAAAACTTTAGTAGTAGGTAGTGTTGCCGCTGGTATAACTGTAGCTGGCCTAAGTAAAATTGCTTCTAAGTATTCTGAGAAGTATGCAACATCGATAGAAAAAAACGGCAAGATAATGAAGTTGTATGGCGCATGGGGTAAAGTGTTTACCGTTATTGGCTTAGCAATTGCAATATCACAACTATATGCCGAACTAGCAGTAGTAGAAGCTATGTATGTACAAGGTAAATTGCCTGGAGACGACGGCGGTGCTGAAATGCTACAACAGCACCGCGAGTTTGCATTTGGAGTATTTCAAGTTCAAATATTAACTCCGCTGATAGTAAAATTACTTAGCCGAGTCATTGGAGCAACTACTTTAATAAAATGGTTTATTCGAGCACTAGGTGGAGTTAGTGTTTTTGCTAGTATGGGTGCAAGCATTGTGGCAATTGCTGCATCTGAAGCATTTACACGTTGGCTACAAGCATGGTTAGGGTCTGGTCCAGGAAAAGACTTTATTGCAAAATATATATTTGACGTTATACGTTTTACAGGTAAACCATTAGAATCGTTCTGGAGCGATATTATGGGATTCTATAAAGGTGCTGATGTTAAGAAATACGGCAGCGAAGAAGGCGCCAAAAAAGCCAGTGCTGAAAGAGAAAAGAAGAAACAAGATAATGATACTGGTGTAGGAAGCCTGTCAGGTAAAACTGCAAAAACTGGACAAGTTAACGGGATTGTAGTGACTGATGCACAAGGATACTTGTTGCCGGCATTAAAACTAATGGCTGATCAAGAACTACAGCAAGCTCGTCGTGATGCAATTAAAGCAGGTACACCGGACCCATTAGCTAAATTTCCTATACGTCCCGGACAAAAGCTACCTGAAATTATTTAAATTATAGGCATACCACTTTTCTTAGTAGTTTCAATATTTTCTTTAATAATTTCGTTGATCAACATTCTATCTTCATACGAATAAATGTGGAAGAGATCTTGACTAGATACTCCTCCTCGCATGTACCAACTTAGTCGAAAAATTTCATCTTTTATGCCTTTGGCTTCTTGCGAGAGGTAGTCGACATACTTCTCAATTTCAGAATTTGAAAGTCGCAGAAGCCTTATGCGAAAAAATTTGCTTGATCCAGTGTCACGGTCACAGTACTTTCAGTACCACAGCTAGCGCATTTAACTGGTTGACTTGGAATATTCCAAGCTTCTTTATTTTCTTCTAACTTAGTTTTAACTAGTTTGTAAGTGTCTCTGTCAGCATTACGCATCCATTCTTCAATAAATTGTTTTTCTGTGACAGTTTGTCCGTCAACTTGTACACTTTCAACTGCTGTTAAAAATAATTGTAGCTGTAGTTCTGACAAGTCTTTATAAATCTGATCGATAGTCTGTTGTTTTTCTTCTTCTTTTAACTCAGCACTTTGATATAAAGTCTTTTGTAATTTAAAATTTTCTATACTAAAATAATTCATTTCTTCGTACTGTAAAGGACGGATTCTAATAGTTAATGATTCATCTACTGGTATAGTATTAATGAATTTTAAATTATTAAAGTAATCTAACAGTTTGCCTAACTCAACATCGTAATCATTTTCTGTAGCACAATTACCGCAAGTTTGAGTCACCCCCATTTTATCGCCAAATGTTGCAATTCTAATAGCAATAAGAATAGCATCAATATCAATACCTGGCATATGTTTAGCATTTTTAATGTACGGACAGCACGATTCAATAACTTTAGCTGTAGACTCACCTGTAAATAAGGCATCAGGAGTCTTCATAATGATTTCATCCATACCACTCATGGCAAACACGGGTACATTATTATAATCCCCCTGTAATGATCCGGGCTCGTAATACAACCCTTTGCTAGGCAATGAAATAAACACTTTTGGTTGTCTAAAGTATTTTTGTAATGGGTTAAGTTGGCTCATAATTAGTTCCGATAAATATATTATCGTATTTATATGCGCAGATTTCACTAGGAAAAATAATGGCAGAAGAAATTGATTATAAAAAATTAGCCGAAGCGCAGGCAATAGCTAATGCCAAATATCTAAAACAGGGGGGTAGTGGCGGGGGCGGCAAAGGTACCGGAATGGGTGCTATTGACGTAGGTGTTGACACGTTTAAAAAAGCAATTGATCCTTTTGGATCTGCTATAGGTGTGGCGGGTAAAGGAGTCTCAGCACTATCTGATGCACTCAATGAAGGCAAAGATGCATGGCGCGATCTAAGTAAATCTGGCGCAGGTTTTAATAACGACATTATAGGTATGACCGTTGCCGCAGCCGGCTCACGTTTACCATTACGAGAATTTGCAGGAGTTATAAAAGACAACACAGACATACTAGGACAACTAGGTGGAAGTGTAACTAGAGGTGCAGAATCTTTTGCTAAGATGAGCAAAGGTTTCTTTGAAAGCGGAGCCACTGACAGTTTAAAACAATTAGGCTATACAAATAAAGATCTAAATGAAGTATTGGCTTTACAAGCAGTTACACTTCGCGGCAAGTTTAAAGACGATCAGCAACGTGATGCAGTAGCATATGAAAGTGCTACTAAGCTAGCAACTGAAATGGACTTGATGGCCAAACTAACTGGCAAGAGTCGTGAAGCTCAAATGGAGCAGATGAAAAAGAATCAAATGGACATGCAGTTTGAAGCTGCCATTAGGTTAAAAACTGCTGGAATGAGTGCAGAAGAGGCTGCTAAGTTTGAAGCTAATGCTAGGATGCAGTTAAAAGATGCACAGCTACGCGGCTCAGGTGATATGTTTAAAGAAGTATTTGCCACAGGGCAGATAATGAGCAAAGAAGCGGCAATGCAAGCAGCCGTTAATCAAGAACAAGCTGAAGCTACAATGAAGCAAGCTAGGGCTAGTGCAATTGGTGATGAGAACGCTGCTAATGCTGCTAACAGAGAAGCACAACGAGCAGCGGTAGCCGATGCAAATAATACTACTAAATTAGGTATGGTAGCATTAGGTGCTGCTGGCGGTGCCGCAGGTAAAGCACTTACTGACTCTATGGGTGCTCAAATAACTTATACTAAGAGTTTAGAAGCTACTGCTGTTGCTAATGGATACGATTTAAAAACAAAAGAAGGCCTTGCTAAAGCTCAAGAAAAAATGGAAGAAGAGGCTAAGAAAGCCCAATCAGGACAAGATAAAGATGGCAAGCAAGTAGATGGAGTGACAAAAGCTGCAGTGACTCTTGAAAATACTGTTGATAAAGTACGTGCAGGATTAACAGCTGGATTATTAGAACCATTAAACAAAGAAGTTGGCCCTAAGCTAGGAGAATTTGCAAAAAATGTAGATGCAATGAATAAAAACTTTGGCGGCAGTGGTAAAGATACTAGTAGAGCTATTGAAGATTCAACTAAGAAAGGTTTTGCAGGAGGAGTTAGCGATAAAACTACTAACAGGTATGAACGAGAACCTGGTGCAGGTGGTCCATTAGGTATTGCAGAAAGTGTAGGTGGCTTAGCCGGAGGTGGAACTAGATTATTAACTGGTGGGATTGATAAAGTAAATCAATACATGGAGCCTAAAAAACGCCAAGGCGGTTCTATGGATATGACTGGCGGTATGTTTGAAAATTGGGGCAAGGGCGAAATGGTTGAGTTGCATGGCATGGAAGGTGTTATGCGTCCACAAGATATTGAAAAGATTGTTGAAACTTCACTGGGTGGAGCTAAAAAATCTTTAAGTTCTGCTAGTGCAGGTGATATTAGCAAATCTATAAGCAATATGCCGATGCCTAAATTTGAAATGCCTAAATTTGAAATGCCTAAGATGGAAATGCCTAAGATGCCTAAGATGGAAATGCCTAAGATGGAAATGCCTAAGATGGAAATGCCTAAGATGGAAATGCCTAATCTAACTGCTGGTGGTGGAATTGGCGGAGGCATGGGGGGTCTTGATTTAAGCAGCATAACTAAAAATCTCAATACATCTTTTAGTAGTTTAACATCTGGTATTAAATTACCAGACATGAAAGAATTATCAATGCCTTTTAGTTCTGCATTTAAAGATTTTAATCTAAGTTTCAGTTCAATAACCAAAGACGGTGCAGAAAAGATTGCAAAGACTCCTATCCCTAAAGAACCGTTTGACGAGTTTGGCAGCAACTTTGACGAAGTAGTTGCTAAGATGGCTGCTGATGTATCCGATGCAATGCCATTAGATGCAATGGATCAAAATGCCGCTGCTTTAGAGTATGCATCAAAACGTAGAGCAGAACTTGAACAGCTAATGTCAGATGGCCAAGCAAGGACTGGTAAAGAATGGGATGAAATTTTTGACGAAGCAGAGCAACTAGATGGTCAAATTGACAAGTTAGTCACAAAGCAGATAGAAGCAATGACCAACTACAGCGATGGTTGGGATGAATCTGGCAACATGATGGATAAAATCAATAGTGATATTGTAGAAGCTGTTGGCGGATCTAAATCTAAAATTGCACAAGATAAAATTGATGCTGCGATTGAAGAAAAGAAAAAAGCAAATGAAACTATAGCGTTTATGCTTAATAACATTGCAGACGAGGACTGGGACGATGAAGCTCAAGCTGCATGGGACGAGGCAATTGATCGTAGAGATGCTGCAAAAGAAAAGTTAGATAAAGTTATAGAAGAGTCAATTGGCGATCTAGCAGACGGATTTGATGACTTTGGCGACGGGTGGAATGATTCTGTTGACAAAATCACAGCTGACATAGCTGACTCTTTACCAGTAGATACTGAGTTTGGGGATCTTGACGGTGCAATAGCTAAACAAGCATCTATGCAAGATAATGAGTTTGGTGATCTTGACGGAGCAATAGCAAGAAACAAACAAGATGATGAAGCTAAATCAGAACTTGCAAGAGAAAGCAAACGCGGTGCAATGAAAGATGTAGTAGCCGGGTCTAGCCCAACTGCTACACAGAGTCGTGGCATTACTATGGACAGTTTTACACTGGGTCCAAACGGTATGCCTATTGCTAAACCAAAATCTACTGCGGCAGCAACTCCTGATAAGCCTGCAGAAAAACAAGCAAGTCCCGGAAAAAAGATTAATCCAGAAACTGGAGAAGAGTACACTCCAGTAGGAGATGCTAAACCTGGAGATAAATCCGGAGACAAGAAAGGTGCTGCTGGCGGAGGAGAAAAAGCTGCTACTCTAGACGACGTTGTTAAGAGCTTAAATGCGTTAAATACTAAGATGGGTCAACTGATTTCTGTTAATGAAGATGGCCATAAGGCTTCAGCCAAAGCTGCTAAAAGCGGTAGTACTAATTTATACGCGAGATAATAATGAGTTGGAAAAAATACTTTACACCTGTTGCAGTTGATGCTACTCCTGGAACTTACAGTCCAATTGGAAATGGATCGTCACGTCCAGGCCCGGCCCGCTCAAATTATTCTAGCTACTTGCCAGATGTCTATACTGGCGCACCTAATCGTATTGATCGTTATTTGCAATATGATACAATGGATATGGACAGCGAAGTTAATGCGGCCCTGGACATTATTGCAGAATTCTGTTCACAAAAGAACAAAGAAAATCATACACCGTTTAATTTATTCTATAGAAATAAAGCAACTAATAGTGAAATTGCTATCCTTCGAGAGTACCTACAGCAGTGGTGCAAACTACAAAAATTTGAAACTAGAATCTTTAGAATTGTACGAAACGTATTCAAATACGGTGATGCATTCTTTGTTCGTGATCCTGAAACAAAGAAGTGGAGTTATGTAGATCCCGGTAATATAACTAAGATAATTGTTAATGAAAGCGACGGAAAGAAACCAGAACAATATGTTATACGTGACTTAAATCCTAACTTTCAAAATCTAGTAGTCACTACAATTCAACCAAATACTACTAATACTAACAATCGCGGAACAGCATTTATATCAGGCGGCGCAGCCGCTAGAGGTATGGCTGGTGCATATCCTGCAAGCAACGGCACACGCTTTAGCAACAATCAAAATGAAGTGTCTATTGACGCAAAACATGTAGTACATCTAAGTCTATCGGAAGGATTAGATAATAATTTTCCGTTTGGTAATAGCTTGTTAGAAAGTATTTTTAAAGTATACAAACAAAAAGAATTGCTCGAAGATGCTATTTTAATCTATCGTATACAACGTGCGCCTGAACGTAGAATCTTTTATATTGACGTTGGTAATATGCCTAGTCACTTGGCTATGAGCTTTGTTGAACGTGTTAAAAATGAAATTCATCAACGTAGAATGCCTAGTGCTACAGGTGGCGGTCAGACTGTTATTGATAGTGCTTACAATCCTTTATCAATTAACGAAGACTACTTCTTTCCTCAAACAGCAGAAGGTCGTGGTAGTAAGGTTGAAACACTACCAGGCGGTACTAACCTAGGCGAGATTGATGATTTAAAGTACTTTACTAACAAGTTATTTCGTGGTTTAAGAATTCCAAGTAGCTATCTGCCTACAGGTGCAGATGATAGTCAAGCGCAGTATAACGACGGGCGAGTTGGCACAGCATATATTCAAGAACTACGTTTTAACAACTACTGCCAACGTTTACAAAGTCTGATGCAAGACGTGCTTGATCAAGAATTTAAGCTATATTTGTATGATCGCGGCGTTAATATTGACTCAAGTTTGTTTGAATTACAATTCCAACCACCACAAAACTTTGCCACATATCGTCAAGCAGAATTAGATGGACAACGTGTACCTCAGTTCCAAACTATGAGTCAAGTTCCATTTATGAGTAAACGCTTTGCAATGAAACGTTTCTTAGGAATGACCGACGAAGAAATGGCAGAAAACGAACGTTTATGGGCAGAAGAAAATGGCAAAGGTAAAGCTATTCCTACTGACAGTAGCGGAGAACTACGTGGAGCAGGCATTAGTCAAGCTGGTATTGAAAGTGACCTGAGTGACCTGAGTGATGAAACTGTACCACCGGAAGAAGGCGCAATGCCCGGCGCTGCACCAGGAGCCGATGGCGCAGGAGCTGCTCCTACAGCAACGCCACCGGCTGCATAAATACTACTATGATACTTAGAGAATTATTTTATGCGGATAAAGATATGAAAGCAATATCTAACGATTTGCAATACTCTCCAGCACACGATGATTCCGGTATGCATCGTGGCGATACACGTAAAACTAGACTATCATTAAGACAGATTAATGAACTACGAAAAGCAAGCGAAGCACACATTTTAGAACAAGAAAAAGATTTAGAACTAGTTAGTTCAATGTATGCTACACCGGCAGCACCTGCCGCGTAATAAATAACCTATCGGGTATTTTATTAAAAATACCTGAAAAAACCACCATTATACCCTTAATATTACAATTAAGTGTAAATATATTTGACAGCCTTGCAATACAACATATAGGAGATAAACATGACTGATCGATCAAAGTTCGAGCAGATGCTAGAGCATCTTGTTAATGAAGAGAGTGACAAAGCCAAAGAGCTTTTCCATCAACTAGTAGTTGAAAAATCCCGCGAAATCTATGAAACTATTCTTTCTGAAGACTTCACAACAGAAGCTGAAGAAGACGAAGAAATGGACGAGTCTGCTGAAGAAGAAGACGAGTCAATGGACGAAGCTAAGGAAGAAGACGACGAAGAAGACCTTGATGAGAATTTTGGTTTTGCCGAAGCAGGTGACGAAGAAGAGCATGGAGATATCGGCGGCGACGCAGGTGACGACATGGTACACGATATCGATGCCGGCGGTGATGAAGGTGACGAAGAAGGCATGGGCGGAGAAGGCGATATTGAAGATCGCGTTATGGACCTAGAAGATGCACTTGACGACCTACGTGCCGAATTTGAAGCATTAATGGGCGACGAAGCTGGTGAAGGCCACGACGACATGGGCGGTGACGACATGGGCGGAATGGACGACATGGGCGGCGAAGAAGAATTAGAAGACAGCTTCATGCGTGAATACGTAGAGAAAGTTGGCAATCCAAAGCACGGTGACAATGGCGCAAACGCTAAGTCTATCGTAGCAAAAGCAAACAATATGGGCGGTACAACTGCTAATATTGTAAAAGGTGGAGAGAGCACAACAGGCGGTACAAAAGGCGGTTTGTTAAATCCTTCAACTAAAGAAGAAAACTTTGGCAACGTTAATGTCCCAGGCGGCAACGCAGGTAAGACAGCGTTCAAGAAGAAAGAACCTGGACACGGCGCTGAGAAAAAAGCAACTGGCGACAATGGCGACAGAAGTGCTGATAGCCCGTTAAATGGCGCTCCTAAAAGAGCAAAGTAAGTAGATGACGATGAATTATCTTCGTGAGAACCTGAGTTTCGACCAAGCGAGAGTGGTCGTTGAATCCGACGGCGAGAATGGAAAGAACCTTTATATGAAAGGTATTTTCATTCAAGGCGATAAAAGGAATCAAAATCAGCGAGTTTATCCTGGACGTGAAATTGCCAGGGCTGTCAAGACCCTGAACGATCAAATCGCAGGTGGATATTCAGTATTAGGCGAAGTAGATCATCCAGACGACTTAAGAATCAACCTTGACCGTGTGAGCCATATGATTACAGAAATGTGGATGGATGGCGCAGACGGTTATGGAAAATTAAAAATCCTTCCAACACCCATGGGACAACTAGTGAAAACTATGTTAGAAAGTGGAGTGAAGTTAGGAGTATCATCACGCGGATCCGGGAATGTCAGTGATGGCAGTTCCGGTGAAGTATCAGATTTTGAGATTATCACAGTTGATGTGGTAGCTCAACCTAGTGCCCCTGGCGCATACCCTACACCAATTTATGAACACCTGATGAATAGTCGCGGTGGTTATAACAGCTTACGCATAGCGCAAGAGGTTAAAGGTGACCCTAAAGCACAGAAATATCTCAAAGAGAGCTTATTAGGTATAATAAGCAAACTCCAATAAAGAGGAGAATCACATGTTGGACGCACTAAAGAATTTGTTTGAAAATAATGTGATTTCGGAAGAGATCCAAGAATCTATTGAGAAAGCCTGGGAAGCTCGCATCGTCGAGAATCGCACCCAAGTTACTCAACAACTACGTGAAGAATTCGCTCAACGCTATGAACATGACAAACAAGTTATGGTCGAAGCAATTGATCGTATGTTGGGAGACCAACTACGTGAAGAGATTTCACAATTTGTAGAAGATCGTAATCAATTAGCAGAAGCTAAAGCACGTTATACAGTAAAAATGCATAACGATGCACAGTTAATGAAAGAGTTTGTTACTCGTCAATTAGCTAGCGAAGTTAAAGAATTACACGAAGATCAAGTACAAATGGCTTCTAAGTTTCACACACTTGAGAAGTTTGTAGTAGAAGCATTGGCTCAAGAAATCGCAGAATTCCATACAGACAAGCAAGACATTGCAAAAACTAAGGTACGTTTGGTACGCGAAGGCCGTCAGGCTCTAGCTAAGATGAAGGAACAATTTATTGTCCGTGCCGCTAAACTTGTCGAATCTACAGTTGAAAAGACTCTAAACAAAGAGATTGGTCAATTGAAAGAAGACATCGAAGCCGCAAGACGCAACGACTTTGGTCGTAAGTTGTTCGAAGCATACGCTAGCGAATATCAAAACAGTTATCTAAACGAAAAATCAGAAACAGCTAAATTGCTCAAAGTCATAGACAAGAAAGATTTACAAGTTGCCGAAGCTCATCACGCTGTAGCACACGCAACTAAAGTCCTAGAAAGCAAAGAAGCACAAGTTAAAGCTCTAATGGAGAGCAAAGAACGTCAATCAATTATGACTGAACTAGTAGCACCATTGGCTAATACCCAAAAAGCTATTATGATAGAATTACTTGAAAGTGTACAGACTGCAAAACTACGTACTAGTTTTGACAAGTACATTCCAGCAGTCATTGCTGGCGAAGCTCCACAGAAGAAGAAGGCACTAGTAGAGGCAAAAGAAGTCACAGGCAACAAAGAAACCCACAGCGTCGGTAGCAGCGAGCACGAAAGCAACATTTTCAACATGCGTCGTCTTGCTGGAATTAAACATTAATTAGGAGAAAATAAATGTCAGAACTACTAACAGGCCGTTGGGCAGAAACAAAAGAAGCACTTCTTGAAGGCCTTCAAGGCACAAAGAGAGCTGTAATGGCATCTACGCTAGAAAATACTCGCAAGTATCTAGCTGAGAGTGCTAGCACAGGTGCTACTTCTGCCGGAAACGTCGCAACATTAAACCGCGTCATTCTACCAGTAATCAGACGTGTGATGCCAACAGTTATCGCTAACGAGTTGGTCGGTGTACAACCAATGACTGGTCCAGTTGGTCAGATCCATACACTACGTGTTCGCTATAGCGATTCACTTGGTGGCGCATCTGGTGCTACAGCTGGTGAAGAAGCTCTAAGCCCATTCAAAATTGCAGAAGGCTATTCTGCTGGTAAGACTGATGGTTCAGTAACTGCTGCATCAACTGCATCCTTAGAAGGTGCCGCTGGTAAGCGTTTGAGCATTCAGATCTTGAAACAAACAGTTGAAGCTAAGACACGTAAGTTATCAGCTCGCTGGACATTCGAAGCTGCTCAAGATGCACAAGCCCAACAAGGTATTGACATCGAAGCAGAAATCATGGCTGCTCTTGCACAAGAGATCACAGCTGAGATTGACCAAGAGATCATTGCATCTTTGACTACACTAGCTGGTTCACAGAACACAGCAGCGTATGACCAAGCTGCCGTATCTGGTACTGCTACATTCGTTGGTGACGAACACGCTGCTTTAGCTGTTCAGATCAACCGTGTTGCTAACCGTATCGCTCAGCGCACACGTCGTGGCGCTGGTAATTGGGCCGTTATCGGACCAACAGCATTGACAATCCTACAATCTGCTACTACAAGCGCATTTGCTCGTACAACAGAAGGTACATTCGAAGCACCTACAAACACTAAGTTTGTTGGTACATTGAACAATGCTATGAAGATTTATGTTAACACATATAGCGCATCTGACACAACACCAGTGTTGATCGGATACAAAGGTGCTAACGAGTCTGACGCAGCAGCATTCTATTGCCCATACATTCCATTGATGAGCAGTGGTGTTGTTCTAGATCCAAGCACATTCGAACCAGTCGTATCATTCATGACACGTTATGGTTATGTAGAGTTAAGCAACACTGCTTCTTCTCTAGGTAATGCAGCTGACTATCTAGGTACTGTAACTATTGCTAACGCAGTATTCAGTTAATCAACTTACCGTAAGGTAGTTAATTATAAAGGGCTCTTCGGAGCCCTTTCTTACGAACGGATAAATATATTGTATGACTTACACAGGGTAAGTTTTATGCGGAAATCCAACCGCGTACAGCCTAGAACGCTGTCTTTCTTAAGGAGAAAACAAAATGGGACGTCCTTTAAACAAAAAATATTTTGGTAACCGTAATATTGGTTCCGCAAGCACAACAGCTGATGATAAGATCGGTGGTGAAGGCATAGCAAGTATCAGTGTAGCAACAGCTGGTAGCTTTACTGTTAACAACACTTACAAAAACTTTCCACTATTAAATATTG
>Ga0209084_1000217_pt1 | contig 55495 bp, 43 predicted proteins | sample C_130820_MF_Meta_FD_187309 | JGI IMG/M metagenome (GOLD analysis project Ga0209084, IMG submission 187309) | Freshwater microbial communities from Lake Croche, Canada to study carbon cycling - C_130820_MF_MetaG (SPAdes) (version 2) | ecosystem: Environmental > Aquatic > Freshwater > Lake...
TCCGCAGTGGAGAGGCCCCGGCCAGCCAGCCACGGATCACCATGACGAGCCCGACTGAGATTGCCCGCGATGGGCGGGGCAATGCTCTTGGTGGCATGCGCACCCCGCAGGTCGATGTTCCGGTGGCGTCCCTATCCGGCGTCGGGCAGACCGGCACCAGCTTCTGCGGTCTATTCGGAACCACCACGCCGATCGACGAGAACGAGCTCGCCATGACGATCACGGTGACACCGCCGGGAGCCACTGCGCATGAATCGTTCGTGAACGTGTGGACTGCCTCGCTGGACCAGGCGATTGCCAATGGCGCCATCCTCGAAACCGATCGGGCAAGTCTCGAAGCGACCGTCCGTAATTCATCAGTCCTGCGGGACTGGGCACCCAAGGGTTAGGTGCGCGCCATGAGCACACGCATTCTTCGCAGCGGTCTCCGGTTCGGTGAAGGTCCGCGCTGGCATGACGGGCGACTCTGGTACTCGGACTTCTACGACCACGCCGTGCATGCCATCGACCTCGATGGCAACGACGAGCGCATCGTCGAGGTCATGACCCAACCATCGGGGCTGGGCTGGCTGTCCAACGGCGACATGCTCATCTCGTCGATGCTGGATCGCAAAGTGCTGCGCTGGGATGGAAGCGCACTGCATCCTTACGCCGATCTCTCGATGCATTTCACCTGGCATGGCAACGACATGCTCGTGGTGCCCGATACCGGCCTCACCTATGTGGGCAACTTCGGATTCGACTACGAGACGTTCCTGGCCGAGTACGGCATCGATGGCCTCTTCGGTGAACCCGGTCCCACATCAACGGTGATCTGCCGTATCGACGCCGATGGTGCAGTGCACGTGGCCGCCGATGACCTGATCTTCCCGAACGGCATGGTGCTCACGACCGATGGTCGCACGCTCATCGTGGCCGAAACCCTCGCGCTTCGCCTTACCGCGTTCGACGTGGCCGCCGATGGCACGCTTTCGAACCGACGGGTGTGGGCCGATCTCTCCGAACACTTCGGCGCCCCCGATGGCATCTGTCTCGATGCCGAGGGAGCGGTGTGGATCGCCGCGGCCACCACACCTCGAGCCATGCGCATCGCCGAGGGCGGCGAGGTGCTCGAGGTGATCGAGACCTCGATGAACTGTTACGCGCTCATGCTCGGTGGCCCCGAGGGACGGCATCTGTTCATGATGACGGCACCGTCATCGGAGTCACACGCAGTGGCTGGTGTGACCACCGCGGCGATCGAGGTCATCGAAGTCGCTGTGCCGCACGCCGGCCTGCCGTAGGACCAGACGTTCGCAGGACACGCGGCGGCGCATGTTCGCGTCGCAGACCTCTCGGCTCAGGCTCCCTGCTCAAATCCCCCTGCGTTCACGCGGGGGGCATGCACACCCAACCGCGGCGAACCAGTTCGTCGGCCAGCGCATCGTCGGGAACCGCGGCGAGCAGTTCGTCCTGTCTGGCTGCCCCGCGTTTCGCCGAGCGTTGCTCGGCCACCACGATGGCGTCGACGGCGGCCGCAGCCTGCTCGGAATCGAGTTCGCCCTCGCCGGCCAACAACCTTGCGATGAGTTCATTGGCCTCACCGGTGGTGAACTTTCCGCCGGCCTGACGCTGGGTGAGGCCGTAGATATGACGGGCCTCTCGCAGCGAGGAGAAACCAGCCCGCTCCAGCAGTGATTCGATCTCACTGACCTGTTTCGCCGATGCCGGTGGGCCTGATTGCTGTCCGAATGCCATGAGGTGAGCCTCTCATCTGGTTGTGACAGGAACCGGCATTGGGGTTTCGCGCCCAGATGTCGGTACCCTCTTCACGTTGCTCCAACGTCGGAGCTTCGCCGCTGAACCGCTGTCGGCCCCGTCCCCCTGCATCGCAGATCGACGCCCGAGCCAGTCGTCTTCCAGCGGACCTCAGTGAAACGAGAACCCCCCTATGGCGGAAAACCGCCTTTCTTCACCCCGTCCCGGCGCGCGCGCCTCGGAATATCCCGGCGTGGCCAAGCCCGTCGATCCTGACTCCGCAGCCACCCCGACCGCACCCACTGCACCGCCCAGCGGTCTCGGTTTCGCCGCTCTCGGCGTGCCCGAGACCCTCGTTCGGCTGCTGGATCGAGCGGGCATCACCGAACCGTTCCCCATCCAGAGCGCCACGCTGCCCGATTCACTCGCCGGTCGTGATGTCCTCGGCCGAGGTCGCACTGGTTCGGGCAAGACCCTCGCCTTCGGTCTTCCCGTGCTCACCCGTCTCGCAAATGCCCGGCGCGACCGCAAGCCCGGTCGACCCCGCGCCCTCATCCTCGCTCCCACCCGCGAACTCGCCATCCAGATCGACGCCACCATCGCCCCGTTGGCCAAGTCGCTGGGTCTGCGCACCACCACCATTTTCGGCGGTGTCGGTCAGAACCCACAGATCGACGCACTGCGTAACGGTGTCGATGTCGTCGTTGCCTGCCCCGGTCGTCTTGAGGATCTCATCACCCAGGGTCACTGCAAGCTCGATCGCATCGAGATCGCCGTGCTCGACGAAGCCGATCACATGGCTGATCTCGGGTTCCTTCCCGGCGTCAAGCGTCTTCTCGACCGCGCGCCTGACGACTGCCAGCACATGTTGTTCTCAGCCACTCTCGACAAGGGCATCGACGTCATCGTCAAGCGGTATCTGCACAATCCGGTCACGCACAGCGTCGATTCCGAGCAATCACCGGTCAACACCATGACCCATCATGTGCTCCACGTCGCTACTGCCGATCGTCTGCCGGTCCTTGTGGATCTCACCTCTGCGCCGGGTCGTTCCATCGTGTTCACCCGCACCAAGTACCGGGCCAAGACCCTCACCAAGCAACTCAACGCCAGCGGCGTGCCCGCCGTTGAGATGCACGGCAACCTCACCCAGAACGTGCGAGTCCGGAACCTGGCCGCGTTCTCCGAAGGTCGAGCCGTGGTGCTCGTGGCCACTGATATTGCCGCCCGCGGTATTCACGTCGACGATGTCACGCTCGTCATCCACGCTGATCCGCCCATCGAACACAAGGCGTATCTGCACCGTTCCGGTCGCACCGCGCGTGCAGGCAATGACGGCACCGTTGTCACCATCGTGCAGGAGTCCGAGCGTCGCGAGGTTTCGCAACTCATGAAGAAGGCGGGGATCGACCCGATCGTCACTGCCGTGACCCCGGGCAATCCGCTGCTGCAGGAACTTGCCCCGGGTGTTCGTCATCGTCGTTCTCCCACCGAGATCGCAGCGGCGTTCGCCGTCGAAGAGCCCCGCGGTGCCCGCCCGAACTCACGTTCCAGTGCTCGGCCCAAGGCCGCCGCTGGTGCCCCCGGCGCCCGTCATGGCCGCACCGGTCAGGGTGGTCGTCGTGGCTCCGGTGGTTCGTCGGCTGGTGGCCAGGGTGCCGGAACCGGCGGTAGCGCTCGTCAGGGTGCGGGAACCGGTGGCGGCGCCCGCACTGGGGCCAAGCCCGGCGCCAGTCGCAGCGGTGCAGCGCCAGCAGGTCGCTCCAGTCGTAGCGGGACCACTCAGTCAACCCGCAGCGGTGGCGCTCCCACGGGTCGCGGGCGTTCCGGTGGTCCCGGTGGAGGTTCCGCCGGTGGTGGCTCTGGCGCAGCAGGTGGCGGTCAGCGCGCTGGCGGCGGCGGTCGACGCGGCACGGGCTCGCGAACCACGCGATGATTGAGCCTATGAACTTCTTCGAAGCCACAGCCCGCATTGGTGCCGCTGAAACCCTCGATCTCGAAACTCTCGAGTTGCTCATCCGCGTCGAGAACAGCGGCGATGTTCTGTACGACGCCCTCGCTGATCGCATCGGCAACGAGGAGGCCGCTGAGCTGCTGCGTCGCAATGGTCGCGAGGAAGTGGGCCATGCCCGTCGCATGATGAAAGTGATGTCGCTCAAGACCGGAACCGAGTACGTGCCGTCGGCCGAGGTGCTCGAGAAGTTCACTGTCGACCTTCCCGACACCGTCGATGTCGCCATGCTCCCGCTCATCATCGCTGGCGAGCAGGCTGGTGACGCTGGTTATCAGGCCTGGGCCGATCATGAGACCGACGAAGAGGTCATTCGTCTGCTGCGTCTCAATGGTCGCGAAGAGACCAAGCACGCCGAGCGAATCTCGAAGGTCATCGAGATTCTCGAAGCCGCGCAGGCCAACTAGTTTCGTCAACAGTCGCCGGCCGCGCCTGCTGAGGCCGGTCCTCAAATCAGGGGAGTCCCGCCATGGCCCTGTCCATGCTTCGTTTCAACTGCATCCAGCCCGGTCTCGAGCCCAATGAGATGGCCGATCGTTATGGCGCCATGCTCGATCTCTGCCAAGCCCTCGACGAGCTCGGTGGTGGCATGGTGTCGCTCGAGGAACATCACGGTGCGTTCAACGGCTGGAGCTCCTCGCCGCTCACCATGGCTGCGGCCATCCTCGCCCGCACCAAGAAGGTTTCGGTTTCCATCTCGGCGCTGCTCGTGCCGTTGCATGACCCGTTGCGCATCGCCGAGGACATCGCCACCATCGATCTGATGTCGAAGGGTCGCCTCAGCGTCATCGGTGGTCTCGGCTACCGCCCGAGCGAGTACGCCGCCCATGGCAAGTCTTGGGAGGACCGCGGCAAGATCATGGACGAATGCGTCGATGTCATGTTGAAGGCCTGGACCGGCGAGCCCTTCGAATACCGCGGCACCACTGTGCAGGTCACGCCCCGGCCCTTCACCCAGCCGCATCCCGCATTCCTGCTGGGGGGCACTTCCAAGCCCGCCGCCCGTCGCGCCGCCCGTTTCGGCCTTCCGATCATGTTCGCCGCGCCCGTGCCGGAGATCGAGGCCCACTATTACGAGAAGTGCACGGAATACGGCACCAACGGTTTCGCCATGGCCCCGCCGGCCAGCTTCTACCACGTGTTCTTCGCCGAGGATGTTGATCAAGGCTGGGCCGATATGGGCGAGTACCTGCTCCATGAAGCCGTCACCTATTCCTCATGGCAGACCTCCGACATCAAGTCCTCCGCCCATTCGCATGCCACCACGGTGGCCGAACTGCGTGAGGAAGGTCTCTATCGCGTGATGTCACCGGCCGAGGCTGTCGACGAGGCCGCCGCCGCTGGTGATTTCGCAATGTTCTCGATGCATCCGCTTTGTGGTGGCATGCCCATCGACCTGGCCTGGAAGCAGTTCGACCTGCTCCGCACCGAGGTCCTTCCGGCGCTGGCCTAGCGTCTCCGCAGTTCACATATCGCATCGATCACGGGGAGATCATCACTATGACCAAGAACAACTGGGGCCGATGGGGCGCGGACGACGAGCGCGGTGCTCTCAACCTGCTCACACCCGAGATCATCATGGCTGCGGCGCAGTCGATCACCACGGGCAAGGTGTACAGCCTCGGCATCCCGATCCAGGCCAAGGGTGTCCCGCTCATGGACTACCGCGGCGTGCCCATGCGCTTCACGCTGCGCGATGGCACCGATGCCGATCGTGATCTCTGGATGGGTGCGCTCGAAGGCACCGGCGCTCATGAGGACATCCTCACCATGGCCTCGCACACGACCTCACATATGGACGCTCTCATCCATGTCTACGAGGACTACAAGCACTACAACGGCGTCGACTACACCGAGATGCGTTCCATGGATGGAGCCCGCAAGCTCGGCATCGAGAAGGCCTCATCATTCGCGGCGCGCGGCGTCGTGCTTGACATGGTGGCGTTCTTCGGCGACGACGTTCACGTCGAGCACGGTCGCATCATCACCGGCGCCGACCTCCAGGGTGCTGCCGATGCCCAGGGCGTCGAGATCCGCACCGGCGATGTGGTGCTGATCCGCACTGGCTATCTCGACTGGTGGCTGGCTGCCGATCAGGCCACCCGCGACTCCACTTGGTTCCAGGCCGGCATCGGTGCCGATGCTGCGCAGTGGTTGGCTGATCACGATGTCGTCGCGGTGGGCTCCGATAACGCTGCCATCGAGTCAATCCCGTTCGACGAGAACCATTTCCTGATCGCCCACAAGATCCTGCTCGTGCGTTCGGGCATCTACATGCTCGAGTACCTCGACCTCTCGGCACTCGCTGCCGATGGCGTGCGCGAGGGCATCATTGCTGTCTCACCGCTGAAGGTCACCGGGGCCACTGGCAGTCCGATCAACCCGGTGTTCATCGCCTGAGTCCCTCATGAGCGCCGCCTGAGTCACGCCCGGCACGCGGAGCGGACCAGAGGATGCTGCCCGAGGCCGCGGAATCTGCAATCGTTGCGCTATGCAGATTCGTTCACGTTCATTCATTGGCGCGCTTGCGCTCGTCCTCACAGTCTCGGTCGGCCTCGCCGGCTGTGGCAGTTCGTCCTCTTCGAAAGATTCCGCGGCAAAGTCGACTGTGGCCGATCCGGCTGCTCCCGGCCCCTACGGCGTCGGGTTCCGCACCATCAAGATCGTCGATACGGCACGCAACCGTCCGCTCGATGTCACCGTCTGGTATCCCATCGCTCCTGGCACCACGGGCACACCGGCTCGCTATGCGCTGCTGCCCACCACCTACACCGACTCCAAGGTCGCCATCGCCGATGCGCCGATCGTGGCCGAGGACAAGTTGCCACTGGTCATCTACTCACATGGCAGTGGTGGTCTGAACTTCATCTCGGCATTCATCACCGAGCACCTCGCCAGCGAGGGTTTCATCGTGATAGCCGCCAACCACACTGGCAACACGGCGATCGACAACTTCATCAATGCAATGGTGTCGGAGGATCAGAACGATATGAATCGTCCGGCTGACATCTCCGCTGAGATCGACGGCATGATCGCTCGCAACGCCGACACGAATGATCCTTTCCACAACAAGATCGATGCTGACCGCATCGGACTTTTCGGCCATAGCTATGGCGGATACACCGCTCTGGCCACTGTTGGCGGTCACTCCACCCAGCTCGGCAGCACCGTGCCCGACAAGCGGATCAAGGCCACCATTGGCCTTGCGCCGTACACGCTGCGGCTCACCCCGGCCGAGCTCGCTGCCGTCGACGTGCCCACGATGATGCTCGTCGGCACCAAGGACATCACCACTCCGGCGAACACCAATGCCGAGGTCGCCTATCAGTCGATCAGCGGTCGGCCCTCGGTCCTTGTCGAGATGACCGATGCCGCCCATCAGTCATTCACCGATGTGTGCGCGTATCTCGACGAGATCCCCAAGCTCCCTGATGCGCCCCAGGCTGTCGTCGATGTGATCCGCAAGCAGGCAACCGAGGGTTGCGGCGAAGGGCTCATGCCGTTCGAGCGCGATATCGAGGTCACCAACACGATGACCACGGCGTTCCTGCTGCAGTACGTGGCCGGGAAGTCGGGTTACGACTACTACTGGACCACCTGGCCGAAGTCGCAGACCGACCTCACCGTGCAGGCGAAACTCCAGTAATTCAAGGGGTTTTCTGCGCTTGGTGGGGTTCAGCGCAACCGAGGATCGGCGGTAGGTTCATCGGGTGAACCCCGTCGAACTTGCCGTTGCAGCGCTCATCACTGCAGCGGTCGGGGCTCTCGGTGGACTCGGTGGCGCGATTCTTCTCGTGCCGATCCTCGTTCTCTCGGGGCTCTCCGCGCGTGAGGCCGCCCCACTCGGACTCATTTCGGTGGCGGCCGGCTCACTGGCTGCTGCACCCCATCAATTGCGCGCCCATCTGGTCAACCACCGTCTCGGGGTCTCCACCGAGATCATCGGGTCGGCTGCGGCGCTCATCGGTGCACTCGCCTCCGGCATCATCGGTCAGTCCACACTCGCGGTGATGCTCGGTGTGGTGGCGCTGGTTGCAGCGTTCTTCGGAGCGAGGCGGAAGGGCATCCGGAATCGTCCCGACCCTTCACTCACCATCGACGACCTCGGGGAGCACGCCGGTTCGCTCTCCGGGGTCTACCAACTCGATGACGGCGAGTTCGTGCGGTACCAAGCGAATCGGGTGCCCATCGGGCTTCTCGGCATGGCGTCGGCGGGACTCATTGCGGGGCTCTCCGGGGTGAGTGGCGGATTCATCAAGACCCCCACGACTTCCGAGGTGATGCATGTCCCAGTGAAGGTGGCAGCGGCCACCACCACATTCACTGTGGGTATCACCTCAGCTGTCGCTCTGCTGGTCTACGAGGCGCAGGGGCGGATCGTGGTCTCCGATGCCGCGCTCGTGGCGGGTGCCGCGTTGGTTGGTGGCACATTCGGGGTGCGTCTCCAAGCCCTTCTCCCACCGCCGCTCGTTCGCAAGGTGCTCTCGGCCGTGCTGGTGATCATCGGCGTGCTGCTCATCGTGAGGAACCTGTGATCCCGGGCATGGAGCGTCTCGCTGGCCTGATGCAGACCGCACTGATCGCCGCATTCCTGCTCGCGTTGGGTGGTGCGTTCGTACCGGGAACGGTCGGTCATGCCAGCGGCGTGGCGTGTGTGGTCCTGTTGATCAGTGCACCGGTGGTGCGAGTCGGCTGGCTCACTGTTGAGTGGGCGCGCACCGGCGACCACAGATTCGCGCTGCTGGGCGCGGTGTTGCTCGGAGTTCTTGCGACCAGCGGGTTGCTGGCCTTCCTGAGGTGAACCCGTCGAGTTTCGCGTGCTGGTACGAGCAGCCGGAGCGCACCTGCGCTGCTTGTTCAGCTCATTCAGCTGGCGCGGTCCTCAGCGACTGCGTCGAGCAGTTCGTATTCCTCGCTGGTATCGGCCCAGTCCTCGAACTGGGTGACGCCGAGGGTGTCGAAGCGCTTGCGCAGCCAGCCGTCGTTGGCGTCGAGCAGGCCGAGCTTCTTGCAGTTCGGCACGATCTTTGAGAACAGCAGTTGCTGGAAGGGGTCCTGGTTCTTGATCTCGGGGTCGTCCTGCTTGAACACGCGGATCGCATCACGGACCGGAACGCCGAGACGCTCCCAGACTTCCTGCTGCAGGAAGCGATCACGCATGCGCACGGCGGCTTCGAAGGCGAATTCCTGACGGTCGAGCAGTTCGGCCGAGGTGAGACCCTCGTAGTACTCCTTGAGCGTCAGCACGCCGAAGGCCACATGACGGGCCTCGTCGCTCATGACGTAGCGAAGGAGCTGCTTGAGAAGCGGATCACCGGTGGTCTGATGAGCCATGCCGAACGCAGCGAGGGCGAGACCCTCGACCATGATCTGCATGCCGAGGTAGGTCATGTCCCAGCGGCTGTCCTCGACGATGTCGTCGAGGAGCATCTTGAGGTGATGGTTGATGGCGTAGTGGCCGTCGAGCTTGGTGTCGAGGTACTTGGCGAACACCTCGACATGGCGGGCTTCGTCCATGACCTGGGTGGCGGCGTAGTACTTGGCGTCGATCCACGGCACGGTCTCGACGATCTTGGCGGTGCAGACGAGTGCGCCCTGCTCACCGTGCATGAACTGGCTGAGGCTCCAGTTGATGCGTTCGATCTCGAATTTCACCCAATCATCGTTGTTCCACGTGGCGAGCACAGTGCCGCTGAGATCGATACCGAGATCGGCAATGCCTTCGACGGTGGGGGTGAGTGGGTTCTCGCGGGCGAGTTTCTCGTTGTCGACCTCGATCGTCCAGTCGAGATCGGTCTCGCCGTTCCACATGGAGGTCTTGGCTTTTTCGTAGAGCTTCATGAGCGGCACACGGCTGCGCTCGTAATCCCAGGTGAAGATGGAATCCGCGTTGTTCTTCACCACATGGATGGCTTCGTCCATGTCGGTGTTGGTGAGTTCGAGGATGGCGTCGAGGTCGTTGACGTCCTCGCGGCCGAGGATCTCTGCGTCGGTGCGGGCCATGGTGATCTCCCTGGGGAACCGGGAGCCTCCGTCGGCTCCTCGTTGTTACCCAACAGTAGGTTCTGAACAGAAGCGGCGCTAGGCGCTTTAGAAATGAGCCTTCGGCATTCGAGCCGATCCCGCCGACATGCCGTCAGTAGTGTCTTCTCCATGTCTACGGCATCGACAAGTTCTGGGTTTCTTGCTCCGCTCACCGGGGCATCGACCTCTCCGGACGGATTGGCCGTTCCCCGCGATTTCGGGGCCCGCCATGGTGAGGGCCTTCATTTCGGCCTCTCCCTCGGGGGAGGAGGCCTCTTCTTCGTGGCCTGGCAGGTCACGTATCTCCATGAGATGGCCACCCGCGGTATCGATCTGAGTGGAGCGCAGCGCATCGTTGGCACCTCCGCCGGTTCGATGACCGCCGCATTTCTCCAGAACGACTCCATCGGACGGTTCGACAAAGAACTCGGGGTCATGGCGAGGATTCCTGCGCTGGTGGCGAAACTTGCCCCGGCCAGCGATTTCAGTCCGAGTCAGCAGCGGGCGCTCGAACTCTTCGGAGGTGCAACCGACGCGAGTGCCGAGACCCTCCGCCGGATCGGGGGTGCTGCGTTGGCTGCCGCGACACCGGCGCCTTCTGTCATGGAGCGCAATTCCGGTCTGGTCATCCTGTCGCGGAAGTGGAAGTCGCCGGCCCTGCACATCACGTGTGTCGACACGTACACCGGCGAGCGCTGTGTGATCACGCGTGATTCCGACATCCCCGTAGCTCGAGCTGTGGCAGCCAGCAGTGCCATCCCCGGCGTGTTCTCCCCGCAACCCATCGGTGATCGTCGCTGCATGGACGGCGGGGTGAGCGGCTCAGGGACACATCTCGATCTGGTTGCTGGTGCTGAGCGAGTCGTCGTACTGAGTCTCATCGATGGCTCACCCACCGAGGTCGGCGGTATGACCCAGGCCCCCGGCGCGTTCCATTCGGAACTCGAGGAACTGCGGGCATCGGGCAGTGAACTGTTCCTGCGCAGCCCCGAGACCATGGACATCGCCCGCCTCATGGATCCGAAGGCGGTTCCGGAAGCGATCGCGATGGCTCGTCGTCAGGCCGCCGCCGATGCCGATGCTCTGCGCGAGTTCCTCGCATGACCGATCTCTCGAAGCTCGAGGCCAATGAGGTACTCGCTGAGAGTTCTCGTCGCACTGGCGGTCTCACCGAACTCGGCACCGGTCCGTTCGTCGAACCACTCGCATTGTTCGTGGAGTCGCTCCATCGCGATGCGCAACTGAACGAACTCGGGGCGCTCATCGCCAGTGAGCGGGCGCTCATGCATACCGTTAACCGACTGAATTACATCGAGGATCGCAAGCGGTTCCCGGTAATTGCGCAACAACGCATCGTGAAGCCGGTGTTCATCATCGGCATGCCACGCACCGGCACCACGATCCTGCACGACATCCTCGCCAAAGACCCCGCGAATCGTGCGCCGATGACGTGGGAGACCATGTTCCCGTCGCCGCCTCCGCAACGGGCCACGTTCCGCACCGATCCACGCATCGAACAGTGCGCCGCGTTGTTCCCGGCACAGCAGGAGCAGAACCCTGGCTTCGAGGCCATCCACCCCACGGGTCCGGAGCTCACCCAGGAATGTGTCGTGATGATGGGTGAGGCCATGTGCACGCCGCTGTTCCACAATCAGTTCCGGGTTCCGACCTTCGAGGATTGGGTTGATCTCGAGGCCGACTGGTCCCATGTGTACGACTTCCATCACATGCAGCTGCAGCATCTGCAGTCGGGCTACGAGGGTGATCGTTGGGTGCTCAAGACCGGCGCCCATCTCTGGGGCCTCGAACATCTGCTGGCCACGTACCCCGATGCGCGCATCGTGTTCACCCATCGCGACCCGGTGAAGTCCATGACCTCGTACGCGAGTCTCACGTCGAAGGTCCGAGCGGTCGGGAGCGATCAGGTTGATCCCGCGGAGGTGGCATCGGACTGGATCCCGCGTCTGCAGCGTGTGCTCACCCGCAGCATCCGGATCCGCGCTGAGCACGAGTATCCCGATGCCGTGTTCCACGACATGATGTTCCGCGACTTCATCACCGATCAGTTCGCAGTCGTCGAGCAGATCTATGACGCCTTCGACATCCCGATGTCATCGGAGGGTGCGTCGGCGATGCAGGCGTTCATCGATGCCAACCCACCGGGTGTGCACGGCGTGCATCGCTACACGCCTGAGGAGTACTCCATCGATCCGGCCCAGGTGCGTGCTGAGTTCCGCGAGTACATCGAGCATTTCGAGCTGCCACCGGAGTAGCCCCGCAGCGGGGAGATCTCACCACCGGTCGGCGGCGTTCGGTAGATCCTGAGAGTCACCTGACAGTGACGATGACCCGACCCACCGTGGCCCGATCGGCCATATCAGTGATTGCTTGAGGCAGTTGTTCGAATGGCGGCGTGGCGCCGACCACGGGACGCGCGGCTCCGCTGCGCACCGCATCGAGGACCTCGCGCATGGCGTGCTCGCCCAGTGAGGTCGGGGCGACGTTCCAGCCCATGGCTCCCTTGAGCAGGGCGATCATGTCATCGGAGGTGTAGTTCAGCAGCACACCGCACAGCTTGAAGTTCCCCATGGCGATCCGACGGGGAACGATGAACGCCTCATCGGCCACAACCTTGTTCGAAGCGAACCCCATCATCAGATAGCGGCCGTTGTAAGCGATGCATTTCATCGAGGCATCCATGACCGCTTCACCGACGTTGTCGAACACGACATCGACTCCGCGACCGTCGGTGGCTTCCAGAACCACCTGGGAAAAATCCTCGGCGGAATAGTCGATGGCGACATCAGCGCCGAGCTCCCGGCACAGTTGCGCCTTCTCGGCTGAACCACAGGTGGCGAAGACCGTGGCGCCGGCATGCTTGGCCAGTTGGATGGCTGCGGAGCCCGAGCCGCCTGCACCGGCATGGATGAGCACGGTCTCGCCGGCCTGCAGATCGGCCCGATCGATGAGTCCGAGCCACGCCAGATGGAACGGGAACAGCAGCGCGGCAGCACCGGGAAGTTCGATGTCCTCGGGAACCTCGAACACTCCGGTGGCCGGGCAGATCGCGAACTCGGCGAAGCCACCGTGGGCTTGGCGGGTGATGGCTGCGACACGACGACCGAGAAGGGTTTCGGCGCCAGTTCCACACCCGGCGACCACGCCGAACACCTCCATGCCGGGGCTGTAGGGAAAGGTGGGTGGCGCCATCATGTTACCGCCGGTGATGCGCTCGAGATCGTTGAGGTTGAGCGGGATGGCCTGCACCTCGATGAGTACCTCGCCGGGTCCCGGTTCGGGGACGGGCACGGTTTCGAGGCGAAGTACCTCGAGAGGTGAACCGTATTCGTGGACCCGCCAGGCCCTCATCTGGGTGGTCGCGATAGCGGCGCCAGTGGTCGCATCGGTCGGCGTTTCGGTCATGGATCCCCCTCAGAACAGGCCCTGATGTTGCCACGACAGCCATGGTTCAGCTTCGGATGAAGATGAATCGGACTCGGCGGGAGCCGTAGAGTCGGACCTGTTCGTTCGCCGACCCCCGGAAAGACCATGGCTGAAACCGTTCACACCATCATCTACACCCAGACCGATGAGGCGCCGGCGCTGGCCACGGCCTCGTTCCTCCCCATCATCAGCGCGTTCTCCAGTGTCGCCGGTGTCGGGGTCGAATTGCGCGACATCTCGCTCGCCGCTCGCCTGCTCTCGCAGTTCCCGGAGTCACTCACTGCCGATCAGCAGGTGGCTGACGATCTCGCTGAACTCGGTGAACTCGTCACCCGCCCCGAGGCCAATGTCATCAAGCTTCCGAACATCTCGGCGTCAGTGCCCCAACTCAAGGCCACCATCGAGGAACTGCAGGCCCGTGGGTTCGCCATTCCCGACTATCCCGATGATCCGCAGACCCCGGCCGAGGTCGAGGCCAAGGCCAGGTACGACAAGGTCAAGGGCTCGGCCGTCAATCCGGTTCTGCGTGAGGGCAACTCCGATCGTCGCGCTCCGGCATCGGTCAAGAACTATGCCCGCAGCCATCCGCATTCGATGGGGGCATGGTCGCCCGAGTCGAAGACCCACGTTTCGCATATGCATGGTGGCGACTTCCGCTCGAACGAGCAGTCGGTCACCATGGCGGCCCCCGACACATTGCGCATCGAACTCCTTGGCGACGATGGTCAGATCACCGTTCTCAAGCCCGCACTGCCAGTACTTGCCGGTGAGGTTGTTGATGCCACCGTCATGAGCGCCGCTGCGCTCAATGCGTTCCTCGCCGAGCAGATCGCCGACGCGAAGGCGAAGGGTGTGCTGTTCTCTGTGCATCTCAAGGCGACCATGATGAAGGTCTCCGACCCGATCATCTTCGGGCATGCCGTCAAGGCGTTCTTCGGTGATGTCTTCACCAAGCATGCAACCACTTTCGAGGCGCTCGGTGTTTCGGCCAACGACGGCATGGGCGATCTCCTCAACCGCATCGCATCGCTGCCCGAGGCAGGGCGTTCGGCCGTCGAGGCCGATATCGCCGCCGCCATTGCCGCCGGTCCGGCGCTCGCCATGGTCGACAGTGACAAGGGCATCACCAATCTGCACGTGCCCAGCGATGTCATCGTCGATGCCTCGATGCCGGCCATGATCCGCACCTCCGGCCAGATGTGGAACGCCGCTGGTGAACAGCAGGACACCAAAGCGGTCATTCCTGATTCGAGTTATGCCGGGGTCTATGACGTCGTGGTGCAGGACTGCATCGCCAACGGAGCGTTCGACCCCGCCACGATGGGTTCGGTGCCCAACGTCGGACTCATGGCCCAGAAGGCCGAGGAATATGGCTCGCACGACAAGACCTTCGAGATCGCCGCACCCGGCGTGGTCAAGGTCCTTGATGCCAGCGGCGCCACGCTCATGGAGCATCGAGTCGAAGCCGGCGATATCTGGCGGGCCTGCCAGACCAAGGACGCCGCGGTGCGCGACTGGGTGAAGCTCGCTGTCACCCGTGCGCGTGCCACTGGCGCGCCGGCAGTGTTCTGGCTCGACGAGTCACGGGCCCACGATGCCCAGCTCATCGCCAAGGTTGCGGCGTATCTGCCTGATCACGACACCTCGGGCCTCACCATCGAGATCATGACCCCCGAGGCCGCAACGGCGTTCTCGCTCGAGCGCATCCGTCGCGGCGAGGACACCATCTCGGTCACCGGCAACGTGCTGCGTGATTACCTCACCGACCTCTTCCCGATCATGGAACTTGGTACCAGCGCCAAGATGCTGTCGATCGTGCCGCTCATGAACGGCGGCGGTCTGTTCGAGACCGGTGCCGGCGGTTCGGCCCCGAAGCATGTGCAGCAGCTCGTCAAGGAGAACTACCTGCGTTGGGATTCCCTCGGTGAGTTCCTCGCGTTGGCGGCTTCACTCGAGCACCTTGCTGTTGTTGGCGACAACGCTCGGGCGCAGTCTCTGGCCGATGCGCTGGATCTCGCCACTGGCCGTCTGCTCGACGAGAACCGTTCGCCGGCCCGTCGTGTCGGTCAGCTCGATAACCGCGGCAGTCACTTCTACATCGCGCTCTACTGGGCCCAGGCACTCGCGGCTCAGACCACTGATGCGGCACTCTCGGCGTTGTTCACACCGGTGGCGGCGTCACTGGCCGAGAACGAGCAGGCCATCGTGGGCGAACTCAACGCGGTGCAGGGCTCACCTGCCGATATCGGGGGTTATTACTTCCCCGATCCGGCGCTCGTCTCTAAGGTGATGCGGCCGAGCGCAACCTTCAACGCCATCATCGACTCGTTCGGCGCCTAGGAGTCATCATGAGCCATATCCCGGATCCACCGCAGCCACCGGCTGCTGGCGGAGCACAACCACCGGCTCCGGGATGGTGGCTCGCGTCTGATGGTCAGTGGTATCCGCCGACCTCCGCGCCCGGCCCTGCTCCCGCTCCGACCCCCTCACCAGTTGGTGCTCCGATGGCGCCGGGGTATCCGGGCGCATACGTGCCCGGCGTCGCGATGCCGAAATCTCGAACCACCGCGGGGATCCTCGGAATCCTCCTCGGAGGGTTCGGGGTTCATCGGTTCTATCTGGGCTACACCTCGATCGGTCTGCTGCAGATCCTTGTCACGCTGCTCACCTGCGGTGTGGGTTCCGTGTGGGGTCTGGTCGAGGGCATTCTCATCCTGGTGAAGAACGAGAACTTCCTCACCGACGCCAACGGCATACCGCTCATCGACTGAGCGGGGTCTCGACCCCATTCGTCGAGTCCGCAGTGCCCCGAAGTCCCTGTACGTCGGCGGGGGAGTCAGCGCTCGGTCAGCACCGAGGAGTTGGCGATGGAGATCTGTTCGACGGCCCGGCGCAGCAGCGCGAGTTCGTCCTCGGCCAACTCGGGCACGGTGACCTCACTCCATCCCTGCCGACCGAAGCGCACCGGCACTGCCACCACACCCTGCAGATCCTCGAACTCGCCTTCGAGTTCCACTTGCAATGAGAGCACGGTGGTTCGATCTTCGAGGGCCACGGCGAGAACTTCGGCGACAGCGTGCGCAGTGACGATCTCGGTGGTGTGGCCGGCGGTGAAGTGCACGAGGAATGGTTTGAGCGCGGCACGAAGATCCGGCGCCAGTTCGGCGAGCCGGGCGAACGCCTCGTGAACTTTGGAGTCGGCGACAAGAGCGAGCAATGCACCCCGATGCGCCACGATCTCCTCGGGGAGGTCGGAGAGTGTCCTGCCGTTGCGATGGGCAGCGATCGCTGCGGCTGTCGATGCATCGTCGAATCCTTCGATTTGCACGCCGCTCCAGGCCGGGACGAGATAATCGCCGTGCTGGCCGAGAACGAACGCAGAGATCGCTGAACGGTCCACACCTTGGGAATCGGCGAGTTCTCGTCGAAATCGCATGGTGTCGGAGTGAGCGCCCACGCCGACGACCCGATGACGACCGAGCCTCCGGGCGAACACCGCCACGCCGAGTTCCACCGGATTGGACTGGACCAGCACGAGCGGCGGCGGTCCGGGGCGAGTGGCGATCGCGTCGGCGTATGTGGTGAAGACCGACAGATTCGTGCGGGCCAGCTCGAGGCGATCGGCGTGGGCGTGCGCATCAGTGGGGATGGTTGCGCCGGCCAGCATCACGACGATGTCAGCGTCGAGGTCGGCGGCCTCATAGACGAGCTCGATCGTGGGGGCATGATCGGCGAACGCATCGCGGAGATCGGCCCGGAGACCGTGGAGTTCATGTTCGCTGGCGCCGCCTCGGTGACCGACCAGTTGCAGTCGCGCCTCGGGCGCGAGCATCCGGCGCTCGAGGATGGCCACAGCAAGCTGCCGTCCGCAGGAACCGGCTGCGCCGATGATGGCGAGGTTCGTCTGGGTCATGTGACGCTGATCCTTCTGGCGGACCGCTTTGCGCGGTGCCGACGTTATTTCGCTAAGTAGCTTACTTCTATGCGTCTGAGCGCTTCACCCGAGTCAATCGGCGTCACCCGACGGATGCCGTCGTAGATGTTGCCCACACTCCATGTCATCTGCGGGTTTGATCGCAATGGCGATCGGCGGGTGCATGCGTTCATCGATCACCTCACCGAGCTCGGCTGGGGCCTGAAGGTGATTTTCGAGGATGCACTGGAGCACCGCGACATGGGCAGCTGGGCAGCAGCGGTCACGACCCGGGTGCTCGACGCCCGGGACGACTCCGAACCACTCCACCTCCTCGGCTACTGCGCTGGCGGCAACATCACCATGCAGGTCCTCCACGATCTGGAACTCCACGGGATCGGAGTGGGATATGTGGGTCTCATCGACACGAGGTACGTCTCGCCGGTGGAGAGGCTGTCGAAACGGGACTACGGGTACTTCGGTGTGCGCCGTTCCCGGAGGGTCCGGGAGCAACTCGGACGGCTGGCGCCACCCGAGTCGGCGTCGGTCGGCACCGTGCTGCGATCCTGGGTATCGGCGCTCACGCTCGGCCCACCCCTTCAGATCGCCCGCCGGATCCGCAATCGTCATCGGTTTGCTCTGCTCGTTCGGAACCGGCGAGCGGACCGAAGATGGTGGGCCTTGCATCTCGCGTTTGACTGGAACTATCCGTCGATCGTGACGCCGGCGCATCTCTACGGGACCGATGTGTCCATCCGGCGGGCCGGTGGCGATCCGTCACAGGGACTGGCGACCTTTCTCCGCGGTGGGTTCATGTTGCGGCGCATCGGCGGCGAACACTTCACCTGCATCCAGCCTCCGCACGTGGATGGACTGATCGGACTGATCGAGAAGGATCGGGTGTCGTCAGCGATGGGCGAGGTCGGCCCGGCGCAGGCGACCTGAGCGCAGCGTGCGGCGGCGAGGACGCGAGGGCCGGATCGGATACCCGTAGCGAAGCAGTAGGGGAAGGTTCAGTACGGTGAGGACCACGAGGTCGCGGCGGGAGAGTTCGGTGCGCCAGGCGTCGTCCTGCCGGATGGTGATCGAGGTGCGGCCCACGCGACTGGGGTTGCCCCACGAGGTGTGCATCTGGCCGATGGCGAACGACGAGCCGTCGAGGACCGAACTCGGATCGATCGGTGAACCGGCGAACTTCCCGATCGATTCGAGGATGCCGGCCGGGTCGGCGACGAAGTCCTCGTAGCGGAGGAAGGCGTACTGCTGCGTCCTCGATCCCCAGAAGAGCTCCGACACGATGTTCGAGAACATGTAATACGCAGATGCCATCGGACTGCTGCGCTGCTCCATGATCTCGTTGGTGGTGAGCCCGGCTTCGGTCTTGCGACGTTGCCAACTGCGACCGACAGCTCGGGGGTCGCGCACCAGATGCAGGAAACGCAGATCGAGCTCGGAGCCCTCCCGCAGGATGTAGGAGTAGTGCGGTTCCTTCGAGGAATCGATGAACACCTCGACGTCACGGGTGGCGGTGACGTCTCCATAGAGCCGCTCCATCGTTCGGGGAAGTTCGGAGATCTCGCGCATGCGACGCCGGGAGTAACCGGGAATGGCCATGGCGAACACATGGGGTGACCAGAACCGTCGGCGAAGCGCGACCATCTGCGCCGCCAGTTGGTCAGGATCTTCCGTGATGGTCGCGACGGCATGGCTCCAGACCGAACAGGTGCGCACCGGTTCACCACACGCGCAGATGGCACCGGCCTCGATGCCACGACTCCAGAAGAAGGCCATCTCGCCTCCGGAGAAATACGAGTCGAACTGCCCGAGGAGTTGATCAACCATGGTGCTTCCGGTGCGACCGGTTCCGCCGATGTAGAGCACGGTGCGTCGGGTCATGGGGTCTCCGAATCATCATCGGCGATGAGCAGGGAGGTGATCACGCAGATCAGCGCGAGTGCGGCGAGCGCGCTCACGGGCAGTGCCGCCGGGCCCAGCCAACGGGCCTGCATATTGCCGCGATCCGGTGCGACGAGCAGCAGTATGCCGGCGATGGAAAATGCGCTGAAGGCGATGAGCGGGAGCAGGTTCGCCAGACGACGACGGAGGAACCAAAGCACCGGCAGCAGGACTGCTCCGACGCCGGTGGTCCAGATGGCGAGTACGACACCCGAGGCGGCGGGGAGCACCTTCGGCCATCGGCCCGCGCCGACAGGGGCGAGCGCATCCGGCCGTCGGCGCGGGATGATCGCCAGTGCGACCAACAGCACGAGCAGCCCGAAGCCGGCTGCGGTTCCGGCCTGGTAGGGGCGGTTCGGCGTGAACGTGAGTTCGAGTTCGCCGCCTGCCCCGGCGGGTACAACGAACGCCTGACGCCAACCGTCGATCTCGAGCGCATCAAGACGGACACCGCCGAGTCGAGCTTCCCAGCCACGGTTGAAGACTTCATCGACCACGAAGAGGTTCTCGTCGCCAGCGCCGATCGTGGCCCGTCGGATCGTGCTGCCCCATTGCCCGAGGCTGATCGACCGCGGTGCGGCGACGGAACTGGAAAGCGTGGGTTCGTTGCCGAGCACGAACTGATCGATGGTCATGCCGCGAGGGGAGGGGTTCATCGCAACCCGATGGTCGCCATCGCTGAGATCGATCGTCGATGGACCGCAGGGCGTGAGGGTCACCGGTCGGTGATCCATGAGATCGCCGTAGGTGCCGGTGGCGGAGTATTCGATCCGCGTGGAGTCGATGACCACGCTCGGCCCCCGACCGCAGTCGAGCGTGAAGTTGGCGCCGCGGTCGATGGGTGGTTCGTAGAGATCGGCGATGGCTTCCACTTCGACACCCGAGAGTCCGGCACGCAGTGTCGGTTCGCCGGAGGTGGGAAGTGCGTAGTGCAGCTCGATCTGCACGGCGGCTGTGGTGACCTCGGGAACTTCGAAGCTGCCGTCGGCTGCTGGTGTGCATTCGAAGACCTCGCCGTTCACGGTGACAGTGACAGACGACGGAGTGGCGAACTGCGGGTCGAGATCGAGGCGGAGCTTGGACACGACTCGGGGCTCGAGCCAGCTGACCGTCACCACGGTGTGGCGGTTCGGATCATCAATCGGGTTCGCGCTGATCCACACCGTGCTCGGGTCGTCGTCGATGAGGTTGCGAGGTGCGAGAGTCGGGGCGTCGAAGAGCGTGGAGTCGGCATCGACCGACATCCAGGTAATGCCGTTGAGGATCTTGAGTACATCGGCGGGGTCACTCACTGATCCGGTGGCGACGGTCTGCAGCGTCGCCGAGTGCGGCACAGTGAAGTCGCGAAGGTTGCTGGCGCCCTGGGTGACCCCAACGCGCAGATCGCGGGTGAATACCCATGCCGGGGTGTTCGCAGCTGCCCCTGCGAAATGGGGCGCGAGATCGCTCGGGACCCGGAGGGTGCGCAGGACGGGTTCACCCGGCAGCGTGAGTTCGGAGATGCCGATGAGATCATTGAACTGGTGGTAGCTGGCGCCGGTGATCGTGACCCGGAGATGGCTGGTCTCACCCGGCGCAACCGACAGAGGTTGTGCGGTGTTGATCGGTTCGAGACTCGACGTGACACTGCCGTTATCGGTCTCGGTGCTGACCTCGATCGGAACGGCGTTCCCGTATACGCCGAGCAACAACGTGATCGCGAGAGGGTCGACCACACGAGGTGCGTCGAACTCGATGTCGATCCACTGATCAGCGGTGCCCCAGTCATCGCCCTTCTCGATGGTGAGTCGGTTTGGTCGCCAACTCGTGAACGGGTTGCCGTCGAGCACATTGGCCGGCTGACTGTCGGGCATCGCCTTGTCGACAACTCCGGGGCCGACGCTCGACGCTGAGATCCGATGGATGCCGGTGAGCACCTGCACGGTCTGACTCTCAACCGGCGAAGGACGCAGCTGGAGCCCCTTCAGGGCCACACCGTTCACCTGCGTCTCGAACGGACCGAGCACATAGCTGCGGTTATTGCGATTACGTCCGAAGTTCGTGGCCACCCGCTGGTTGCCATCGGTGACGATCCACTGGGAGGGATCGAGGTCGGTGGGAACCTTCCCGCTGGTGAGCAGGTAGGGGCGATCGCCGAACAGCCTGGAGGGGATGCGGAACACGGACTCGACGTCTCCGCTCAGCCAGGTGAGTGCGCTCGTGGCGTAGGTCTGTGCGATTCGGGCATCGGGCACTGCGAAGATCTCGATCTGGTGGAGATCGCCGAATCCGTAGCCGGTGTTGCCGAAGGATGCTTCGACGGTGAGTCCACTGGCGATGAGCGCTGACGCCATGGTCTGCGGATCAGCACCTCCGTACGCACGGAAGTCACTGTCGGCGGCGACCACCACCTGTGAGAACCCGCCGCGCTGCAGGAAGCTGATCAACGCGGGATCTCCGCCGCTGCCGAGTGCTCTCTCGATCGCGTCGAGGTACGCGATGTTGCCGGGCCCGCCGAGTGGTGCTTGGGCACGGGTGGCCCAAGCGATATCCGCGTTCCACTGAAGGGGAAGTTGCTGGGTGTAACCCCAATCGAACTGCTGCTGGCTGAGCCCGGGGACGACGAGAACCCGACCGGTGCGTTCGGTGTCGAGATAGTGCCGGGCATCGACCCAGGCCTGCGGTTCGCTGGTGAATCCGTTGCCCCGGGTGAGCAGGTTCTTCCAAACAGGGAAGGCGGTCGCCACCACGATGAGGGCGGCCATTGCTGGCAGCAGGACCCTGCGGAGATTGGATCGGGTGAGGAGCGAGTGTGATGCGACCCTGCTGAGTGCGTGTACCGAACCGAGGACCAGTGGCAGGGTGACCCAGGCCTGGAACTTGTAGATGTTCCGGAACGGGGCGAGGACACCTCCGAGAATCATGCGGTACTGCTCGGTGAGCGGATTGCCGAAGAGCCCGCCGAAACCGCCGCCGACAGCAGCGACTCCGAGAAGGAACACGATGGTGAGGAAACGACGATCAGGAAGTCGGCGGCTGCTCAGACCGGCCAGGCCGAGCCCGGCGAGCAACGTGGTCCCGATGATGGGGATGGTGCGGAATGCGAGCGAGTTGCCGGAGGGGAGCGCCACGCCGTTGATCGCTAGGCGGGCGAACCAATCGGCGGTCCCGCGGATGACCTCGAAGACCGGAGTGGGCCCGGTCGTGGTTCCGACGGTCTCGGTGTACTGGATGATGTTTGGTCCGTAGGCCTCGAAGAAGCGCAGACCGATGATCCACCACAGCACCGCCATGGGAACCGAAACGATCCACCATCGCAGCAGACTCGCCCGTCTCGGCCCCCGGGCCCGGGTGAGCAGGTACAGCAGGGGAATGGGGATCATTGCGAGTGTGACTGCGGCGTTCGCGCCGCCCATGAGCGCGATGGCGAGCGCGGATCGGGCGGCGGCGGTCCTGGTGGAACCCCGGGCGGAGCCGCGCACCAGTGGCACGAGTGACCACGGCAGGAACACTGCGCCCATTGCGAAGATCTGCTGCTGGGCCACGCGGCTGACGATGACTGCGGAGAGCGCGTAGCCGAGTCCGCCCAGCACCCGGAATGGCCGCGTCCCGATGCTGAGGGCGTCCGCGAGGCGCACACACCCCCACATCGCGACGATCATCAGTGCCGAGATGAGGATCCGCTCGGTGATCCATGTGGGCGTACGCGTGATGACGCCGAGGCTGAAAACGGCGTCGAAGGGGATCCAGTACCCGACGCTCTGGTATTGGATGGATCCCATATCTGCGTAGGGGTTCCACAACACGATGCTCCTCGCCGCCATCGTGATGGGATCGAGGATGCGGTCGAGCCGCGAGATGAAGACGATCTGTCCGACCTTCTGCAACATCACCCCGACGAGGATGGGCAGCGATGCGAGGAGCAGCCACAGCCGTGGGGTCGGCCCGGGGCTCTGGTCGATTGAGTCCGCTGATCGGGTGGTCGAGCGGGGCTCAGTCACCCTTCAATACTGCCTCAAGCAGTGCCGAAGAATGCTCCCACCCGAAGCTGGCTGCTCGTTCACGGGCTGCTTCGCCGAGGGTCTTGCGCCGGGCTGGGTCGGCGGCGAGCGCACGCCAGTTCTCGATGAACTCCTGCGCATCGTTGACGAGTACGCCGGTGACATCGTTGACGATGGCGTCGCGCACACCGGCAACGTTGAACGCCAGCGTGGGGGTACCGACCCGACCCGCTTCGAGGATGGTGAGGCCCCAACCCTCGCGCCGGGAGGTGACCATCAGCAGTGATGCGCGTGAGAGATAGGAGTCGCGGTCGAGATCGTGGATCTGACCGACGAACTCGCAGTGGGGCACGCGCATGCTCTGCAGCTGTTCGCGCTTCGGGCCGTCGCCGATGATGACCAGCCTGCCGCCGGTTGTCTTCTGAACCTCGCGCCACATGTCGAGCAGGAGCGAAACGCGCTTGTTCGGCACGAGTCGGGCCACCATCACGAAGAGCAGTTCGTCGTCCTTGCCGGGCAGGTCGGTGGGGGCGGGATCGAGGCCGTTGGGCACGATGGTGATCGACCCAGGTTTCGCACCATGTCGCTCGAGGTCCTCGGCGGTGGAGCGCGAGACGGTGATGAACTCCTTGTAGATGCGGGGCATCACCCGAAGTTCGAGGAATCGGCCGACGAACGCCACGACGCCGGAGTAGCTGTCCTTCCACTGCTCATCATGGATGTGATGCACGAATCCGATGGTGCGCTTGCTGCGCCTCCACAACGGGGTGAAGAACGGCAGGCCGTTGATGACGTCGATGACAACGTCGGCATCACGACCGCGGCGCAGGTAGTTGAACGGTGACCGGAGGAACTGGGTGTAGAAGCCTCCGCTGACGACGGTCCGGTACCGATGGGCGCCCACGGGTCGCGGAACCGACAAGGTGACATCGTGCCCTCGACGGGTGAGTTCTTCGGCCGCCCGGTCGATCACGACCTCGCTGCCGCCGGCGCCAGGACTGGCGAGGTCATGCCATGCGTTGATGTGGATCTTCATGGGGCCCCTGGGTCCGGCACGGAAAGGAAGATGCTACTGCTGCGTTCGCCGCTGACGAAGTGGCACACGGGTTGTTGGCCACCACGGTTGGATCAGTGTTCAATCCAAGAGGTCGACTTCACCTGACCACAGTTCCCGTGCTTCATTGAGCGTGATCACGGCAACAACCCCGGCGGCCACGGGATCGGCCCACCACCATCCGAGCAGTGCGTCGAGGGCGAGGGCGATCAGAATGCCGGCGGCGAGCAGTCCATCGACAGCGGCCATTCGGGCGTTGGCGACGAGCGGACGGTTGCCGAGGGCGAGTCCGGTTCGGCGCTTCGCCCACGCGAAGACGAACATGATGACCACAGTGGCGCCGAGGAACACCATGCCGAGCGGCGAAGTCTGAGCTTCGGCATGGGAGACGAGACCATGGATGGAATCCACCGTGAGGTACACGCCGAGCGAACCGAAGGCGATGGCCAGCAGACGCATCGCCCGTCGTGCTCGTGCCGGATCACTGGCCTCGTCGGCACCGCGCAGATGCCACAGCACCACGAGTGACGCGAACACCTCGACGGTGGAGTCGAGGCCGAAGGCCACCAGAGCGAGGGAGGACGCGAGCAACCCGGTGACGATCGAGACCGTGGCTTCGAGAACGTTCCAACTGGTGGTCGCGTATTCCCATCGGCGGCCGATCGTCTCGAGTTGCTCTCGTTCGGTGGCCGTTCGATCCATGGGGGGAGTGTCGGATGTGCTCATGATGTCCCGATCAGTCGACGCTGCCTGCGTCGGCCGCCAGAGTGTAGGGACGCCGTCGTGGGGGCAGGCCGCATGCTGACCTACGCTTCGAAGATGAAGGTGTTGTTCGCAACTGCGGAGTTCGCGTCCGTCGTATCGGCCGGGGGTCTCGGCTCGGCATCGGCGGGGCTGGTCGCCGAGCTGCGACGGCAGGGTGTGGATGTCACGCCGGTAATGCCGGATCACATCGGTCTCGAACTCACCGACGAATCGGTCATCGAACTCGATGTGCCGGACTGGGCGGCCCCGGCACGCGCCCGGATCGGGATCGCTGGTTCTGTAGGCGAGATCGTGCTCATCGACGTCCCGGGAATCCGCCGGCCGCATCCGTATCTCGATGCACAGGGCCAGGGATGGTCCGATAACGACCGGCGGTTCTTCGCGTTCTCCGCAGCGGTCGCGGCGTTTCACGAGCACATTGGTGCTGAGCTGCTCCACCTCAACGACTGGCATACGGCCACGGCGCTCGCCCATCTCGAGCAGCGACCCCCGACGGTCCTCACCGTGCATACCCTCGGCTACCAGGGCGCCACGGATGTCGGCTGGCTCGAGGCATTCCCGCATCATCGGAGGGCCTTTGAGATCCATCATTCATGCAACCCGCTCGCCGGGGCCATCCGGCTGAGCGATGCCGTCGTGGCGGTGAGTCCCACCTATGCAGCAGAGATCCGCACCGCAGCGGCCGGATGCGGACTCGATGGCGTGCTGCGTGATCGCGGTGCTGCGGTCGTCGGCATCCTCAACGGGATCGACACCGAGCTCTGGAATCCCGAGAATGATCCGACGCTCGCGGCCCCATATTCGGCTGCTGATCTCTTGGGTAAGCAGGTATGTCGCGACGCACTGCGAGTGGAGATGGGATTGGCCCCGTCCGATGGTCCCTTGCTCTCAGTGGTCACCAGACTCACGGAGCAGAAGGGCGTCGACATCATCGCCGAGGTCGCCCGGTACCTCGAACCGATTGATTGTCAGCTCGTTGTGCTCGGTGCCGGTGAACGACATCTTGTCGACGCGCTCACCGATGTCGCTCGCGAGCATCCTGATCGAGTGGTGTTCCGCGATGGCTACGACGAGGCGCTCTCGCACCGGATCACCGCGGGTTCCGATTTCTTTCTCATGCCCAGCCGCTTCGAACCCTGTGGCCTCGCCCAGATGCAAGCCATGCGCTACGGCACGATCCCGATCGTCACCGACGTCGGTGGTCTGCACGACACCGTTGTCGATCTCGACGCCCATCCGCGACGCGGCACGGGTTTCGTGGCCGCCCGTCCGACACCGGTCGCTGTGCTCGATGCCGTCCACCGGGCCACACGTCGATGGAGCGCCTCCCGGCGACTCGATGGCGCACGGCGCCGGGCAATGTCGATCGACTGGTCCTGGCATGCACCGGCACTGCAGTACCGGGCGCTGTACGACGGGGTCCTGGAGTCGCACAGCGCCGAGCGAGGCGTGTGAAGGGACTGTGAAATACCGGAGATTTCCCCGGCTCGCGTAAGGGCTGCTCAGGTATCGTTTCTCATGTCACGACGCGAACCCAATGTGCTGGTGATCGTCCTGGCCGGTGGTGAGGGCCGGCGACTCCTACCCCTCACCCACGATCGGGCCAAACCGGCGGTGCCTTTCGGTGGCAGCTATCGGATCATCGATTTCGTGCTGTCCAACTTCGCCAACGCTCGGTATCTCAAGATTGTGGTGCTCACGCAGTACAAGAGCCACAGCCTCGATCTCCATGTCTCGCGCACCTGGCGGTTCTCCACCTTCCTCGGGAACTACGTCACGCCGGTGCCGGCCCAGATGCGTCGCGGCCCGCACTGGTTCTCCGGCTCGGCCGACGCGATCTACCAGAACCTCAACCTCATCACCGATGAGGAACCTGATGTGGTGTGTGTGTTCGGCGCCGATCACATCTACCGCATGGATCCTCGTCAGATGGTCGAGGAGCATCTCGACAATGACTGTGCCGTCACGGTTGCGGCCATTCCAGTTCCCCTCGAGCAGGGACGCGAGTTCGGTGTCATCGAAGCCGACGCGAGCGGACGCATCGTCAAGTTCCATGAGAAATCACCGAACCCGCCGGCCATGGACGGCGATCCCACTCGTTGTCTCGCCTCGATGGGTAACTACGTGTTCGACACACAGGCACTCATCGATGTGGTCACGCCGCGCGACGGTTCCTTCGATCCCACCGATATCGGCGGCGATGTTCTTCCCGAACTCACCTCACGGGGTCAGGCCCGGGTCTATGACTTCTCCACCAACGACGTGCCCGGGCAGGTGGCGCTCGAACGGGGCTACTGGCGTGATGTGGGATCCATCGATGCCTACTACGACGCCAGCATGGATCTCATCGCTCCGGTGCCGCTGTTCGATCTCTACAACCGCGACTGGCCGGTGTATTCGTTGCAGTTGCAGTTGCCGCCGGCCAAGCTCTCCCGCGGCCATGAGGGCAGTACTCCCGAGGTCACTAACAGTCTGTTGTGCGCCGGGTCCATCGTCTCGGGAGGGCATGTCGATCGTTCGATCATCGGCCCCGATGTCTACGTCGACGCAGGAGCGGTTGTCACCGATTCGATTCTGTTCCCGGGTGTCCGCATCGGACGCGGTGTTCGTCTCCATCGGGCCATCATCGACAAGAACGTCGAGGTTCCCGACGACATGGCTATCGGTCTCGATCCCACCGCTGATGCCAGTCGTTTCGCCACGTCCACCAATGGTGTGGTGATCATCCCCAAGGATCACAAGCTCGATCCCGATCCGGGCTGAATCATGACGCTCTCCGATGCCGAACGGCGCCGGGCGATCGAGGTCGGCATCGCGCTGAGCCACATCGGCAACGACGGTGTCGAACACCACCCCAGCAGCGCCACGGTGCGGGCGGTGCTCGATGTGCTGGACGTGCCCGGTGTCATCGACGAGCTGGATCGGGCTGGAACTGGCAGCGGACGTGCATCGGGAGACAGCTGTAGCGAATCCGCACGCGCTGGAACGGGCGTGGAGTTGCGGCGCTGTCACGACCGTCCATTCGCCACGACGAAACCCCGCCATGAGTGGGGTGTCTTCTCGCCGCTCTACGGTCTGCGAGGCAACGGTGATGGCGGTATCGGCACAGTGTCGGCGCTGGTGGAGATGGGCGAGTGGATCAGCACCTTTGGCGGCTCGGTGATCTCGACGCTTCCACTGCTCGATGCATTCATCCTCGATCCGTATGAGCCCAGCCCGTACCGCCCGATGAGTCGACGCTTCTGGAACGAACTGTTCATCGAGCCGAGCTGGGTGGAGGGTTACGTTCCCGACCGGCGCAGCGGCGCATCGATCACCGGCACGCGTGTCGATCACCAATCGGTCGCTCGCTCGTTGCGCGACAGGTTGTGGTCGGTGGCACTGGGCGAAAACTCAGCGGCATTCCATGAGTGGTTGGCCGCTGATCCGGAACAGATGATCCGCGCCCGGTTCCGGGCAGCGGGCGAACGCCATGGTGTCGATTGGAGGGTCTGGCCGGCCTCATGGCGAACGCATATCCCTGATGAAGCCGTCGATGCCGAACTCGTGCGTTGGTATGCATGGTCGCAGTTCGAGATCCAGCGACAGCTCGGGATTGCTGCCGATCGCCTTCGAGCACTCGATGTCGTTCTGGCCGCCGACCTTCCCGTCGGCACGCATCCCGATGGTTTCGACAACTGGCGTCATCGCGAGCTCTTCGTCGATTCGATGTCGATCGGCGCGCCCCCCGATTCCTTCCAGCAGCAGGGGCAGAACTGGGGTCTCGCTCCGCTGCATCCGGGTCTGCTCGCCACCCCGGCCGGGCAGGCGTACTTCTCGGCGCTGATCGATCATCACCTCTCGGTAGCAGGGCTCCTGCGTATCGATCACGTCATGGGGCTGCATCGGCAGTGGTGGATCCCCGAGGGAGCAGCGCCCACCGATGGCGTCTACGTGCGGTTCCCGTCCGATCTGCTCTGGGATCTCATCGCCGCGAGTTCGCAACGATTCGGTGCCGGGATCCTGGGCGAGGATCTCGGCACGGTTCCCGACGAGGTGCGTACTGCACTGGTCGACCGCGACGTTCTCGGCACGTTCGTCGCCCAGTCCGAACACTTCCCGGCGAGCACCTCGCTCCACAGGCCTCCACCGACCGCATGCGTGGCATCGCTCGACACGCACGACATGGAGCCGTTCGCCGCCCACTGGGCCGAGCACGGCGATCCCGAGATCTCTGTCACCCGTGCTCGTGACGAACTGCTGGCCCAACTCGCACTCAGCGATGCCGAGCTCGTCATGGTCGATCTCGCTGATCTCGAACTGGTCACCGAAGCGCATAATCGGCCCGGCACCGTGAGCAACGAGAACTGGAGCCTGCGGAGCCCCCGCAGCATCACCGAGATGCGGGCCGATCCTGCGCTCTCCGCGACACTCGTACGTATCGATTCCCACCGCCGTCACCCGCAACTCGTCACGGACCTCGATCTACATCTGTTCAACGAGGGCACGCACAGTCGTCTCCCCGAGCGGTTCGGCGCGCATGAGCTCGTGCTCGATACGGCAGCAACGACCGGACGGCCCGGTGGGTCAGGACCGGATTCGGTCGCTGTGGCGGATCAGGCCACCGATGGAGTGGTGTTCTCGGTCTGGGCGCCCGACGCACGGGCGGTCTCGGTCATCGGCGACGCGGCCGGCTGGGACACCGGACACCCGCTCGCCCCGGTCGGTGCCAGCGGCGTTTGGGCCGGAGTCGTTGGTCATGCCCGCGTTGGTCAGCGCTACAAGTTCCGGATCACCGGAGCCGACGGGAGTGTCACAGATCGGGCCGATCCGCTGGCCCGTGCAGGTGAGGGTTCGCCCGATCATGCGTCGCTCATCGCTGGTGATGACTACCGATGGAGCGATGCGCCATGGATGGAACAGCGGGCCGATCGCCAGCGTCCCGACCGGCCGATGTCGATCTACGAGGTGCATCTGGGTTCATGGCGTCGTCATCACGCTGAGGATCGGCCGCTCACCTATCGCGAGGCGGCGCCGTATCTGGCGACGTACGCCTCGACCCATGGGTTCACCCACATCGAGTTCCTGCCGCTCATGGAACATCCGTTCACCGCGTCCTGGGGCTATCAGGTAACCGGGTTCTTCCAGCCCACGGCTCGTTACGGCAGTGCCGATGATCTGCGGTTCCTCATCGACCATCTGCATCAGTACGGCATCGGCGTCATCCTCGACTGGGTGCCGGCACATTTCCCCGCCGATCGTTTCGGACTGGCGGCCTTCGACGGCACCCATCTCTACGAGCATGCCGATCCCCGTGAGGGCCGACATCCGGATTGGGGCTCGCTGATCTTCAACTATTCGCGCAACGAGGTGCGATCGTTCCTACTGTCCTCGGCCTGTTGGTGGATCGAGAGCTTCCATGCTGATGGTCTGCGGGTCGATGCGGTCGCTTCGATGCTGTACCGCGACTACTCACGTGCCGCCGGCGAATGGGTGCCCAATGTGCACGGCGGTCGGGAGAACCTCGAAGCCATCTCGCTGCTCCGCGCCTGCAACGACGAGATCCACCAACGATTCCCCGGTGTGCTGGTGATCGCCGAGGAGTCCACCTCCTGGCCCGGCGTCACCGCACCAACTGCACATGACGGCCTCGGGTTCGATCTCAAATGGGACCTCGGCTGGATGCACGACACGCTCGACCATCTGCGCCGCGATCCGGTCCACCGTCGCTGGCATCACGATGAACTCACGTTCCGGCAGATGTATGCGAACAGCGAACATTTCCTGCTGGCGCTCTCCCACGACGAGGTCGTGCACGGCAAGGGGTCATTGCTCTCGAAGATGCCGGGCGACGACTGGCAGCAGCGCGCCACGCTCCGGCTGCTGTTCGCGTATCAGCACCTGATGCAGGGCAAGAAGCTCGTGTTCATGGGCGGTGAATTCGGCCAGCGCCGGGAATGGAACCACGACACCCAACTCGACTGGGAACTGCTTGAGTACGAAGAGCACGCGCAGCTGCTCGGCTGGGTCACTGCCCTCAACGAGCTCCATGCGCGCTGTCCCGCTCTCCATCAGCTCGATCACGACCCGGCCGGATTCGTCTGGATCTCCTGCGATGACTCGGTCAACAGCGTCGTGGCGATGGTGCGTCGCGGATTCGATGAGGCCGACGACCTCGTGGCCGTGTGCAACTTCACTCCCAACCCGCTCGAGGGGTACCGCATCGGGATGCCCCATCCGGGGTCATGGGAGCTGTTGGTGTCGAGCGATGACATGCGTTTCGGTGGGAGTGGGATGCGAGTGCCGAGGGTCATCGAAGCTGACGGCGAACCCCTGCACGGTTTCGCCCAGTCGGCATTCGTGAATGCCGTGCCGCTTGGTGTGGTGCTCTACCGGAGGGTGCGGTGAACACCGTCACCGGATCCGCTGCCGCAGCTTCCGGGGCGCAGCATGTTGCGTGTGTGCACGCGCACGTGTATCAACCGCCTCGTGAGGACCCGCGCACCGGCGAGGTGCCGATCGAGGTATCGGCCGCGCCCATGCACGACTGGAATGAGCGCATCACACAAGAGTGCTACCGACCGATGGCCGCGGCGCGCGTGCTGCGATCCGACGGCACGCTCGATCGGGCGATCAACCTCTACGCATATCTGAGCTTCGATGTTGGTCCCACCTTGGCTGTGTGGCTGGATCGTTTCGCTCCTGATGTCATGGCGTCGATGGTGGCGGGAGATCGTGCCTCGTGTGCCCGCTCCGAAGGGCACGGCGGCGCCATCGCCCATCCGTGGGTTCATGCGATCCTGCCGCTCGCCTCTCCGGGAGATCGGGCCACGCTCATCAACTGGGGCATCGCCGATTTCGAGCATCGGTTCGGACGTCGGCCCGAAGGGATGTGGATGCCCGAGACCGCAGCCGATACCGCCACACTCGAGGCGCTCGTCGATGAGGGCATCGCCTTCACCATCGTTGCCCCTCATCAACTCGGGGCGGTAACGGGCATGTCTTTCGATCCCACGTTGCCGGCGCGCGTGGCACTCCCCTCGGGCCGCTCAATCGTGGTGTTCGCGTATGACGGATCACTGGCCCACGGTGTGGCCTTCGGTGAACTCCTCAACGACGGCGATCGTCTGGCTGCGGCGCTCGTCGGGTCCGGGGAGTCAGCGAACGAGCATCGCGATGGCAACGGCTCTGGTCTGCGCTCGTTGGCGACCGATGCCGAAACGTTCGGTCACCATCATCAGTTCGGGGAGATGGCACTGGCGCGTGCGATCGATCGAACCCGCGCCGATCACGTGGAGCTGGTGTCCTATGCCGAATGGTTGCATCGCCATGGCTGCGAGCAGCAAGTAGCGCTGGTGGAGGACACATCGTGGAGTTGTGCGCACGGCATCGAGCGGTGGCGCAGCGACTGCGGATGCCGGATCGATGCGCTCACCGAAAGTTCGCAGCAGTGGCGTGCGCCGTTACGCGATGCCATCGATTGGCTGGTGGTCCGCGGGGTCGAGCTCACCGATGAGTTCGCAATCGAGGTGCTGATCGACCCCTGGGCAGCGCGCGATTCCTATGTCGAGGTGCTCATCGGCTCGCTCCCGTCGGGGCAGTTCGTGCACGCGCATGCACGGGTCGGGCATGAGGACGCAGCGCTGGCCTGGATGGAGGCGCATCGGCATCTGCTGATGGCCCAGTCGAGCTGCGCGTGGTTCTTCGACCATGCCAACGGCCATGAGGTGGGCATCGTGCTCGCCCAGGCACAGGTGGCGGTCGAACTTCTCGGATTGCTCTGCGGCGTGGCGTTGAATGATGAGTGGCAGACGATGTTGCTCGCGGTCACCTCGTTGGTCTGACCGGCTGGCGCGCAACCTGCAGCGATGCGCGCATCTGGTTCCGGTCAGGCGGAGGGGGCCCACCGCACGAGGCGCAGGTCGGTCCAGGCGCCCAGCGCAGAGTGATGCGGCACGACGCGGACCGCCATGCCGATGTCACCGGCCTGCTCTGAGGTGAAACTTCCCTCGAACATGGCGGGCGATATGTCCTCGGAGGAGTTGCTGGGACGCAGGATGGTGATGTGCGGTGCGGCGATGTCACCATCGATGCCAACAGCTCCGCTGAGTAACTGCACCTCGACCTCATCGGGACGCAGCCCGTTGAGGGCAACCGCAGCGCGAACCGGGGCGGGATGTCCGAGGGCGGCCTCACGGCCGGGCCAGTCGATCGAGCTGATGACGATGCCGGGCCATGCCGCCGTGACTCTTGAGCGCCACGCCGCGAGGTCGCGTGCCACAGCGGCGTGGTCGCCGTGGGCTCGGCTGGATCGAGCCGCAGCCGGTTCGTAATGCTGCTCGACGTAGTCGCGCATCATGCGAGTGGCGCTGATATGGGGACCGAGACCCACGAGGGTGTTCCGAACCCGCTCGAGCCAGGCGGTGGGCAGTCCGTCGGAACCACGGTCGTAGAACGTGGGGAGAACCTCACGCTCGAGTAGTTCGAACAGCCACGCTGATTCACGATCGTCACGGGTTTCGGGATCGATATCGGAATCATCACTGGCGATGGCCCAACCGAGATCAGGCCGGAACAGTTCGTCCCACCAACCGTCGAGCACCGAGCAGTTGAGCGCGCCATTGAGCGCGGCCTTCATGCCGCTGGTTCCGCAGGCTTCCATCGGCCGCAGCGGCGTGTTGAGCCACACATCCACGCCCTGGGTGATGAACCGACCGGCGTCGATGTCGTAGTTCTCGACGAACACCATGCGGTCACGGATCTCGGGGGCCGATGCGAATGCAGCAACCTGCTGGATGAATTGTTTGCCCGGTTCGTCAGCGGGATGCGCTTTTCCGGCGAACACGAACTGCACCGGCCGATCGGTGTCGAGCAGCAGCGCACGGAACCGGGCCGGGTCGCGTAGGAGCAACGTGGCGCGCTTGTAGGTCGCGAAGCGGCGGGCGAAGCCGATCGTGAGTACCTCGGGGTCGAGCAGCGAGTCACACCATCGCACCTCGGAGGGGCGCGAGCCGCGACGGATGGCCGCGGCACGAGCACGCTCCCGTACGAAGGTGACCAGACGGTCGCGTTGGTTGCGGCGCAGGTCCCACAGTTCGGAGCCGGCGATGTCGTGCACGGCGTTCCAGTCAGCGGGCGGGCGTTGGGCCCAGTCGGGGCCGATGGCGCGAGCCAGGAGTTCGGCCTGTTCGATCGAGGTCCAGGTGCCGGCGTGCACACCATTGGTGACCGAACCGATCGGCACCTCATCGACCGGGGTGTCGGGCCAGATGGCGGCGAACATCTCGCGGCTCACCGCGCCATGCAGCATCGAAACACCGTTGGCCGAACCGGCAAGACGCAGGCTCATAGCGGCGAGATTGAACATCTCGGGATCGCCGCCCGGTTCCGAGCCGAGAGCCATGAGATCGTCGACGGTGACTCCGCAGGCATCACACCACCAGCGAAGGTAGGTCTCGATGAGTGAACGGTGGAACCGATCGATGCCGGCCGGAACCGGCGTATGGGTGGTGAACACCACTGATGGCCTGACGAACTCGATCGCCTCGGTGAACGAGAGCGACTGATCGGTCATCGCTCGCCGGATCGCTTCGAGAACGAGGAACCCGGCATGACCCTCATTGAGATGGAAAACGTCGGGCTTGGTCCCGAGCGCGTCGAGAAGTCGGTAACCGCCAACGCCGAGCAGGAGTTCCTGTCGGATTCGGTCCTCGCTCTGACCGCCATAGAGACGATCGGTCATTAGCTGGTCGGGTTCCGACTCGGATTCGCCGTCGACTGTTGTGTCGAGCAGATGCAGCGGGATGGTTCCCACCATGGCGCGCCATGCTTGGGCACGAATGATGGATGTACCGATCGGAACTTCGATCTCGATGCCTTCGACCGGGCTGAGCGCCAGTGATTCCGGATGCAGCGCCGGGAACCGTTCATGCTGGCGGTTCGTGCGATCGAGGGATTGCTGGAAATAGCCCCGTCGGTAGAACAGGCCGACGGCCGTGAGCGGGATACCGAGGTCATTCGCGGCTTTGAGGTGATCGCCGGCGAGCACCCCGAGGCCGCCGGAGTACTGCGGCACAGATGCGGCGATGCCGAACTCGGGGGAGAGATAGGCGATGGAGCGCAGTGGGCTCTCGGTACGCGCATCGAACCAGTGGGGAAGTGAACGCTCCGCCATGAGTTGATCGCGCACTGCATCGGCCCGGGCCACGAATCCGGTATCGGCGGCGAGTTGGGTGAGACGGGCCTCGGGAAGGCGGGCCAGCACGCCGAGTGGGTCGAGGCCGATCACGTCGATCGCGTGCGAATCGATCTCGCGGAACAGCTCCAGAACCCTCGGGTCGAACAACGCAGAGAGATCGTCGGTCATCACCCCGAGCGATCGGAGTTGTTCAGGAAGGCGGGCTAGGACGGTCAGCGTGTGTTGTGCTCGCACCCGCTGAACGGTAGCGGAGCGGCCCAGCGAACCGTTCCGGTGCGATGAATGCTGTGTTACGACCCGACGATGTAGCTCGTCATCGACAATGACCCCATCATCGGGCCATCAATGAGCACCTCGGCGGTGGTCTCAGCAGCGACGGCGAGACCGGCGATGTAATCGAGCGGCTGCAGATGTTCGGGAGTCGGCGCGGCAAGGCTGAAGGCCGGATGCTCGTGCAGCGTGACGATGTCGATCGGGTCAGTCGTCATGATCTCGCGGGCACGGTCATCGAACGCGGTGTTCCAGTCGAACGCCGTGTCGGGTTCATGCCAAGACATCATTGCGAGGTTGTGCACCACATTGCCGCTCGCAAGGATGAAAACGCCCTGGTCACGCAGCGGCGTGAGCGCAGCGCCAAGGGCCACGCGCTGTGCGGTGGTGGCGCCGGCATCGACAGAGAGTTGCACCACCGGAATGTCGGCGGCGGGGAACATGTGGGCCAGTACTGACCAGGTGCCGTGATCGAGACCCCATGCGGTGTCGGCGATGACCGCTGTGTACGGGGAAAGCAGTCCGATCACCGAGGACGCGAGTGCAAGCGATCCCGGGGCCGGATACGACACAGCGGAAAGTTCGGGCGGGAAGCCACTGAAGTCGTGGATGGTGCGTGGCGCCTCCATGACCGTGACGGCTGAACCCTTCGTCCACCAATGGGCGGAGATGGAGACGATGGCGTTCGGCCTGGGGAGCTTGGCGGCGAACTCCGCCCACGCCCGGGTGAAGCGGTTGTCCTCAAGAGTGTTCATGGGACTGCCATGGCCGATGAACGCGGCAGGCATGCGATGCGGTATCGGCCGCTCGGCGGGAGTGGTGGAGGTGGATTCGTGACCGGCATCTTCGGCGGGTGACATGGACTCACCCTATGGCCGAGCGCAGGGTTCTGACTTTCGATACGATCCGGTCCGTAATTGATCAGTGAGTCTCCGGGGGGAACGCAGACTGTGGGGGTGAACGGGTGAACGGGAGTGCGCGCGACGGGAATCGGGTGTCGTCCGCTGACCCTTCGCGCACACGTGCGGCCAACCCGGTGGGTCGACCGCGTGATCCCCGCCTCGATGCCGCAATCATGGCGGCCACGGTGTTCCTCTTGGAGGCACGCGGCTACAACGGACTCTCGCTCGCAGCGGTGGCGGAACGGGCCGGTACGACGACGGCGGCGATCTATCGCCGTTTCGGCTCCAAATCCGAACTCGTCGCTCGTGCAGTGTTCCGCACCGATGGCGATGATGTGGTGGCCGAGAGCGCCGACCTTGCTGCCGATCTCGAGACCATGATCCGCTGGTCGGTCGAGAAGCTCTCCCGCCCGGCGGCGCTCGCCGCGATCGCTGGTCTGCTCGGTGCACCGAAATCTTCGCGGGTCGAGCGGGCGGCCGACGCCGCGGGTGCATCGATGCTGGTCATCGAACGGCTCGAACGAGCGAAGGCTCTCGGTGAGATCCGGGCGGAGGTCGACACCCGAGTGCTCGCCGCGATGATCGACGGCCCGGTGCTGCACGCCGTACTCGGCGGTATGGCCGACCCGATCGACGACGAATGGATCCATGGTCTCGTGAGCGTCGTGCTCCACGGAGCCGCCCCGCATTCCGATGCCAGAAGCAGTCAACCACGAAAGGTCAACTCACGATGAAGCAGATCATGTTGCATGGCGCCAATGATTGGCGTCTCGATGACATTGCCGAGGCCCAGCCCGGTCCGCGCGACGCGTTGGTGCGCATCGCCGCCTGTGGCATCTGCGGCACCGATGTCTCCTACGTACATATGGGTATGACTCCCGGTCATCCCATCCCGCTCGGTCATGAGATGGCTGGTGTCGTCGATTGGGTCGGCGCTGAGGTCACTGGCATCGATGTCGGAGATCGCGTGGTGGTGTGCCCGTCCGATGGCGGCGGTGGGCCCATGGGCACCGGTGGTCCGCAGGGCGGCCTCACTCCGGTCCTTCATGTGCCCGACGCGGCCAATGGTCGTCGCTTGTTCAAGGTTCCCGCTTCCATGCCGCTCACCACTGCAGCATTGGCCGAGCCCCTCGCCGTGGGTATGCAGTCGGTCAACCAGAGCGAGGCCAAGCCGGGCGACAAGGTCGCGGTGTTCGGCTGCGGCCCCATCGGGTTGATGGCGATTGCCACGCTGGCTGATCGTGGCGTCACCGATGTCGTCGCCATCGATCTCAGTCATGCCCGGCTCGAATTGGCCAAGCAGATGGGTGCGGCTCAAGCGCTCGATCCCACTGAGGTCGATGTGTGGGCCGAACTCAAGCGCATCCACGGCGAGGTGCCGTTCATGTTCGGGCCCACGGCGGCCACCGATATCTTCATCGAGGCCTCCGGCGCTGATCGCGTCATCGGTGATGTGCTGCAGAACGGTCGCGTCGACGGCACGCTCGTCATCGTGGCCTTGCACTACCGGCCGGTGTCGACCAACTATGTGAATCTGCTCATGAAGCAGTTCACCGTGCGCGGCTCCATGGAGTACCCGGAGCGTTTCGAGGACGCCATCGAATTGCTGGAGCGCCGCGACTTGGGCGAACTCATCACCCACAAGCTTTCGCTCGAGCAGTTCGGCGATGGTCTTGCCGTGCTCGAGGGTGAGAAGGACTGCGGCAAGGTCATGATCACGATGGGAGAAGATCGATGAGCAACGGTCTCACCTTCGATTTCGGCGGAACCTCTGTGCTCGTCACCGGTGGCACCAGCGGTATCGGCCATGCCATCGCCTCGGCCTTCGCCACCGCCGGGGCAACGGTCACGGTCACCGGTACCCGCACCAGCGCGGCCGAGTACGACACCGACCTCTCGGCATTCACGTACACGCAGCTCGAGATGCGAGATGCCGACGCGGTTGATGCGTTGGCAGCCGGCCTCGGCTCACTCGACGTGCTCGTCAACAACGCAGGCGCAAACTTCCCCGATGGTCTCGACGAATGGAGCCCCGAAGGGTTCAGCGCCTCGCTCGATATGAACGTCGAGGGTGCGCAGCGCCTCACGGTGCGCGCTCGTGATGCACTCGCCGCCAGCACGATGGCCGGAGGCGCAAGTGTCGTGAACATCGTGTCGATGACCGCCTTCCGCGCCACGACGATCGTGCCCGGTTACTCCTCGTCGAAAGCGGCGCTGCTCGCGCTCACCCGTAATCTCGCCGTGCACTGGGTGGGCCGGGGAATCCGTGTCAATGCTGTGGCGCCCGGACTCATCGATACCCCGATGACCGCTCCCATGAAGGCCTTTCCGGAACTGCTCGATTCCGAGGTGGGCAAAGCTGCGATGCCTCGCATGGGAACCCCCGAGGAAGTTGCTGCTGCTGTGCTTTTCCTGTCGAGTTCCGCCTCGGCGTTCACCACTGGTTCGGTGTTGGCCGTCGACGGCGGCTACCTGGTGGCATGAGCGCATCATGACCAACGAGATCCGTATCGACGACCTCCGGGCGCCGGTGCTCAACGACATCCAGCGCATGGGCATCGACTACGGCGAGTCCAAGCACACCGAACTCACCGTCGACGCGGTGCTCGAAGCCGCCATTGCGGCGACTGGACTCGATGATTTCGGCCCACTCGATTTTCGCGAGCGGCTGGGGCTTCAACTGGCCGAGGTTGATGCCGACCCCGAACGCACGGGACTCGGTCGAATGCTCATGTTCGGCGATTGCATGAAGTACGCGTCAGCGCGTCTGCGCATCGAGGACTTGTTGCAGCAGCATCCCGAGATTCTCGAGGTTCCCATCGAGAAGCCGGTCATCGTCATCGGATTGCCTCGATCAGGCACCACCAATCTCGTCAACCTGTTGGCCGCCGACTCCCGATTCCGGTCCATGCCCCTTTGGGAGTCCTACGAGCCGGTGCCCGATCCGCGTGAGTCGGTCGGACCTGATGGTGTCGATCCCCGCTGGACCCGATGTCAGAACCAGTGGGAGGCCATGAAAGCCGGGGCCCCGTTCATCGCGGCGATGCACCCGATGGAACCCGACCACGTGCACGAGGAGAACGAGCTGATGGCTCCGGACTTCTCGAACTACAACCTGGAGTGGGTGGCGAGAGTTCCGCAATGGCGTGACCATTACCTCGCCACCGATCAGACGCCGCACTACGCCTACATGAAGAAGGTGCTGCAGATCCTGCAGTGGTACCGACCTCGCGAGCGTTGGGTGCTGAAGTCGCCACAGCATCTCGAGCAGATCGGTCCGCTGCTCGCCACGTTCCCCGACGCCACCATCGTGGTCACGCATCGTGATCCAGTGGCGGTCGTGCAATCCACCATCACGATGCTCACCTACGGGGCCCGCACTGCGTATCGCTCAGCCAACCCCGAGTGGTACCGCGATTACTGGACCGACCGCATCGGTCGTCTTCTCGACACGTCTTTGCGCGACCGCCATCTCCTGCCCGAGGGACGCCTCGTTGATGTGTACTTCCACGAGTACATGGCCGATGAACTCGGCATGCTGCAGCGCATCTATGACGCCGCGGGTATCGAGCTCACCGACACGGCGAAGTCCGAGATCGGCGCATATCAGGACGCACATCCCCGAGGTGTCGCCGGCCGGGTCATCTATGACCTACGCGGAGATTTCTCAACCACACCCGAACAGGTCCGGGAGCGCTTCGGCGACTACCTCGACCGTTTCCCTGTCAGCATCGAGGTCCAGTGAACATCCAGCAGCAGGTCGACCAACTCATCGACACCCGTCCCGGCAAGGAACTACTCACCGCGGACTATGACGATCCGGCGTACCCGATCATCGACGGGCTCATCTATCGCTCCGGTGGAAATACCGCGGCGTACATGATCCTCACCGACAACGGCCGCATCATCATCAACGCCGGTATGGGCTACGAAGCGCCGCACCACAAGCGGGTCTTCGATGCCATCCGCCCCGGGCCGACGCATCACATCATCACCACCCAGGCTCATGTCGATCATGTGGGTGGTGTCGATCTGTTCAAGGAGCCCGGCACCACGTACATCGCACAGGCCAACAACCCCGCCTGTCAGGCCGATGACAAGCGCATCCAGGGTGTTCGTATGCGCACTGCTGGCATCTGGTTCGACATGCTCGGTACCGATGCCAAGCGCATCTATATCGAGAACCCCGGCGTCTCGATGAAACAGTCCGAGCCGATGCCCGACATCTTGTTCGAGGATCGTCTTGCGCTCACTGTCGACGGCCTTCGAATCGAACTGCTTGCTGCGGTGGGGGAGACCACCGACTGCTGTGTCGTGTGGTTGCCCGAACATCGCGTTGCGCTGGTGAGCAATCTGTTCGGACCGCTGTTCCCGCATTTCCCCAACATCAACACCATCCGTGGCGATCGCTATCGCTTCGTGGAACCTCAGTTGGCCACCAATCGCATGGTTCGCGAGCTGCGTCCCGAGATGCTCGTGACCGGTCGCAACGAACCCATCGTCGGCGCGGATCTCATCGAGGCATCTCTGGAACGACTGCACGACGCGGTCACCTATGTGCATGACCGCACGCTCGAGGGCTTCAATGCCGGCATCGATGTGTGGACCCTGATGCGCGACATCGAACTGCCACCCGAGCTGCGGGTGGGCCAGGGCTACGGCAAGGTCTCGTGGGCCGTGCGCACGTTCTGGGAGGAGTATGTGGGTTGGTTCAAACTGCAGGCCACCACTGAGCTCTACCCCGACAGTGCACCGGCTGCGCTGGCGGAACTGCTGGCCATCACTGGCACCGCTGCTGCGCTCGATCGGGCTGAAGCAGCGCTGGCTGCTGGCGATGCTGTCCTTGCGATCCGCCTCGGCGAAGCGGTGGCTCAGGCCGAACCTGAGAACGATCGACTTCGTGCGCTCATGGCCACCGCGCATCGGCAGCTGCTCGACAACGGTGGCGATGAGAGTTTCTGGGAGAACGGTTGGTTGCGCACGGAGATCGTCCGTTGGGGCGGCGAGCTCCCCTGAGCCGCTACGGACGAGGAGAGGACGAGCGCGGAGACGACATGGAATTTGATCTGAATGATCAGAGCATGCTGCTGCGGGCTGATGTTCTTGATGATCCGCGTCCCTTTTATGACCATCTCCGGAAGGTCGCGCCGGTCTGGCAGATCCCGGGTCAGGACACCTTCCTCGTGTCCGATCCGGCGCTCATCAAAGAGGCAGTGGGCCGCACCGATGACTTCTCCTCCAACATCGTGAGCCTTCTGCACAATGACGGCAACGGATGTCCCGTTCCCTATCGCATCTCCAACTATCGCGATCCGATCCATGTGTTCTCCACTGCCGATCCGCCCGAACACACGCGCCACCGCCGCCTCGTGCAGCCCCACCTCAGTCCTGCCGCGGTCGCTGATCTCGAACCCGAGGTCGTGCGGATCATCGACGAACAATTGGCGTTGGTGCTCGGGGAAGGACGCCTCGATATCGTCAATGCCTTCAGCGACATGGTGCCGGCCCGAACCGTGTGTGCACTGTTGGGCCTGCCCGATGAGGATTCCGCAAAAGTGATCGAGTTCACGCTCGGTACGGGAGCGTTGCTCGATGGAGTCACCACGCTTGATGGCATGGGCGCCGCGGCCGGCTCGGCCATCGAGCTCGCCGTGCACATGCATCAGCGCATGGACGAGATGTTGGAGCGTGCTCCGCAGGATCGGCGCGGGATGCTCGGCGTGTTCGCCGATCAACTCGAGGCCGGAGAGGTGACTCGTGATGAGGTGAGCGCGATGCTCACCGTGTTCGTCACCGCCGGTTCGGAGACCACGGCGAGCCTCATGGCGACGTGCATCGAAACACTCGCCCGTGATCGGCAACTCCAGAGTCGCCTTCGTGCTGAACCCGAACTCATAGCGAACGCCATCGAACACATCCTGCGCAACAGTGGCCCGTTCCAGTTCCATTACCGCTACACGCCCGCTGACACCTCCATCGGCGGGGTGGCGATCCCGGTGCACAGTCGGGTTCTGCTCATGTGGGCGGCGGCGAATCGTCCCGCATCCAACGCATCCAACGAATCCGACGCGCCCGAGGTGGGTGAGGAGCTTGATCTCGAAGCTCGACCTCTGCCGCATTTCGCCTTTGGTCGCGGTCTGCATTTCTGTATCGGGGCGCCGGTCGCCCGGATGGAAACCCGGCTGGCGCTCGAACGCCTGCTGGCCGCCACCTCGTCGATCGAGCTTGACCCCGACTCCGCGCCCACCCGGCGACCGAGCATCTTCATCCGCCGCCACGCGACCCTTCCGGTCGTCGTCGAGAAGGCCTGAGGTTCACATGAGCACGATTCCAACTTTCCGGCGCGACCTCAACATGGGCAGTACCTGGTTGCTCCCCGAGTGGAGCAAAGCGCCAGTGGGCGATGAACGCACTGTGCTCGAGGGAGCAAAGGCCGCCGGGTATCAGGGCATCCAGGGCGCCAACCCGCAGTTGTGTCGGGAACTCGGACTCGTACCCACCACGTTCGACATTCGCATCGAGGTCGGCGGCATGCTCGATCAGGCCAAGCGTTTCGTCGATCAGGGTTTCGCCTGCGCCACGCTCATGGTCGGTACCGGCCTCGAAAGTGATGACGACGCGATGCGCTTGATGGAGGAGATCGTTTCCGCCAGCGCGGAAGCTCGCATTCCTCTGTATGTCGAGACGCATCGGGCGACCGCCACTCAGGACATCTGGCGCACGCTGCGACTCATCGAGCGGCTTCCCGAGCTTCGCTTCAACGGGGATTTCTCACATTGGTACACCGCGCATGACCTGCCCATCGGCGACTTCGAGGCCAAGCTCGATCTCATGGCTCCAGTGTTCGAACGCGTGCGATACATGCATGGCCGCATCGGCACTTCAGGCTGCATCCAGGTCGATATCGGCGTCGGACGCTCCGAAGGTCAGCCCCATGTCGGTCACTTCCGCGCGATGTGGACCCGAGCCTCGGCCGGCTTCGTCGCCGGCGCGGCGACGGACGCTGTGCCGCCACCGAACCTCGAGCTCGGCTTCGCCCCTGAACTCCTTCCGAACGAGTTCGGCTACGCCATCAAGGTCCCGAATGCCGAAGGCGAGCTCGACGAACTCGGCGATCGATGGCAGCAGTCGCTGGTGCTCACCGACATCGCCCAGCAGTGCTTCAGCCCAGCGCACGTCTGAAGCTCAGACCTGCTCATGGTCGCGGGATCTGCCGACGTGTTTGCCGGAAGGAAAACCAGCCGGAACTGCTGATCTTCTCCGATGTCGACACGCCAAGCGCCCGAATAACTCCGAACGATGGCGCAAGCATCGTGCTGGCGGCCATGTCGGTAGGTGGCCTGCTCGCTCCCACGTTTGTTCGTCTGTTCGAACGTGGGCTGACGCGAGGTCGGGATCCGGTTCTGCCGGCGCTCATCGTCACCGGACTCGCCCTCGCCGCCTTCGGGTTCGTGTCCACCTTCCTCACCGGCCGTACCGAACTCCTGGTCTGGGCCGCGATCGGTCTGGTGTTCGGCGGTGCTGAGTTCGCCTCGCAATCGACGGTGCTGGGCCAGGTCGTGCGAGTTTCGGGTTCCTCCGAAGCGCGTCATGCGATCTCGACGATGAAGTTCTCGACGAATCTGGCCGCTCCGGTCGGGTTCGTGGTCTGGGAGGTACTGCTCGACACAACGGGCGGTGTGACGGCGATGTTCGTGGCGGCGGCGCTGATGATCATCGTGGCGTTCAGCTACGGCCGCTCGCCGACTCTTCAGGTCAGCTGAGGATCATCGCGATTCTGGGTGTTCGACAGCGACCTGTGGCTCAATCGCTGGGCCAGCCCGGCTCCCGGATCGTGATGAGGGGAGTGTCCGGAGGCTGGTTGAACGTGTCGATCAGGACGGCGTCCTCTGTGCCGAGGTTGGCCGCTGACATGAGTGTGTTCGGCGGCATGTAGTAGCAGGTTCCCGCCGGCCATTCCATTGGCTCATGTCCCTCGACGAAGTCAGTGATCACGCCGCTCAGGACACAGGTCTGGCCGCCGAATTCGTGCGTGTGGATCGCCACTCGTGTCCCAGCCTTACGTGTGCCCTGGGAGGTCTTGAGGCGGTTGCCGTGCGCGTCGATCGTGTCGAGCATCACGAACACGTTCTGCTCCGGCAGCATCTCTCCGGGTACCGGGGCGTTGTTGATGGTTGTCACATCAAGGGCGGTGTCGTAGGTCGTCGTTGTGCTCGCACTCGCATCGGTGGTCGACGGAGAGGCGTTCGAACTCGTGCTGCTTGCGCATCCGGTGAATGCAAGTGCGGCCACTGCAGCGCTGACAATCACGACGTATCGCATTGACTTTCGTGGACCGAGCCGGGTTGTTGATTGATTGCGCATAGTGCCGTGAACATTGGTCCAGAACCTTGCGGCAAGCCAATTTCGAGCTTCGGAAATGGCGCTCTGCGGCAGCGAGAAGTGGCCGTCGATCACGACTGAGTCAGTGATCTTGAGGACGAATGGGGCACTTCCGACTGTTGGGGCACAGATGTAACCGGGGAGAATCGGCCGGAAGAGGCGAACCTTGGGAACGTCGGTGACGATTGCATCAGGCGCTGGCTGCGACTTTGGTGACGAACGGTGAGGTCGCGGCCCTGAGCAGGGAGCCGTAGTCGAGCCCGAAGGACAACTCATCGCCGACCATCACACGTTCATCGGCATCTTCGATGACCAGATGATCGCTGCTGGCCCCTCGGATGACGATGCAGGCGGGTGCGCTCAGACCGTCCGGGTCGATGTCCTGGCGCCCGATTGCGAGGATGGCTCGACAAGAGGTTTCAGCAGCGGTGGAACTCCGTGCCACCGCTTCGAGAGGGCCGAAGGCGGACTGGCCCATCTCCCCCCAGGGTTGTGCCGGTTTGGTCTTGACCTCGATGACCTCGGCGATGAGTCGGAATGCGTCTTGTCGAAGACCATCGATCGGTGTCCGGGTCAGAGGATCGACGCCCAGGAGGATGGCTTCGCCGAGCCGGAGTTGATTCACGCGACCAACATCGGCGCTCGAAAGCGCCCATCCGAGGTTCGCGGAGTTTCCGCCCGAGACGGTGTCGAGCGTGAGTCCGCAGGCGGCTTCGACCTCGTCGGCGAGCCCCGACAGTTCGTCCATCTTGTTCTGGTCGGGGACCACGCCGCTCTGACATGCCAGGTTCGTACCGATGCCCGCCAGCACCAGCCCCGGCAGTCGAGTGATACACCGAGCCATCTCGACGATGTCGTTGACCGCAATCCCTTCTCGCAGATCTCCGAGCTCGACCATCAGCACAACAGTGTGGGGCCGCTCGTATCGGGTCGCCGCTGCAGACAGAGCCTGGAGCACAGCGAGTTCGGTGTTGAGGCTGATGTCGCACGCGTGCACGGCGGCATCGACCTGACTCAGCATCGGGGAGCGGATCATCATGAGCGGCACGGTGTGGCCGTCCTGTCGGAGCCTCTCCAGATTCTCGAGGCGGGAGTCACTGAGCCCCGCCACACCTGAGGCGACGAGCACACGGGCAACGGCCGGCCACGCCATGACCGCTTTGGTCACGCCGACGACCCGGATGCCTCGTTGACCGAGGCGCTCCACGAGGACCGTTGCGTTATGGCGGATCGCCTCGAGTTGGATCTCGAGGCGAGGGGTCATCGTGCTGTTGTCGCGTTCGACCCGGGGGTGTTGAGCGATCGGGGGGCATCCACGGCTGTGGTGAGGTCGGGAAATGCGAGAAGCACCATGTCGACGAGCCGATCGAGCGGCCGGGTCAGCGGATCGGTGACGGGAACGCCGAGCTCGAGTTCGTAGGCGATGATCGCCGCGCTCACTTCAGCGTCGGTCATCAATTCGTGGTTGAGCGTCACGCCTATCACCCGTGTGTCAGCAAATGATTCGATCAGCTGGATCTCACTGGCGGCGGTCGGCATCGCAACCATCGGGAAGTCACCGAGCACCCGTCGATTCGGAGCGTGCTGAACGATGACAGCCGCCGGTCGAGAGCCGCGAAGAATATGTGCCGATGTCAGATAGGCAGGGTGACTGAGCGCGCCTTGGCCTTCGACGATGATCACGTCGGGGTTCTCGCCCTCGAAGGCTTGGACCACCTGATCCTCGACCGCTCCCGAGCAGAACTGCGGCACCAGCGCATCGAGCGCAACGCCGTATTTGCTGCCCTGGATGAGTGAGGTCTGGCCGGTTCCGACCATGACGGCGTTGACCCCGTGATCGCGGAGTGCTTTGACCAGCAGGGTCGCAGTGGTCCGTTTGCCGATCGCACCATCCGTGCCGAGCACAGCGATGCGCGGGCAGGTCACCTCCCAGATGCGACCGGAGAAGAGTTTGAGATCCTTGGTCTCCTTGGGGCGGCGCACGTCGGTGATCGTCACCCCGGCGAGAAGCGCAGCAGCCACGAACTCGGCGTCGTCGTTGAGGAACTCATGCAGGCCGTTGATGACATGCATCCCCCGGTCGATGCCGTCTAGCAGCACGATGCGCTGACGGGGGGAGAGGAGACCGTCGGCTGGCGCAACACCGCAGATGAGGAAGTCCGGCACGGAACCGGCATGCGAGATCGCTTCACGCAGCGACGCCAGCACCGGAATTCCGTTGGCCACACCATCGAGGTACTGACCGGAATCGGCGCCGGCTTGCAGGCTGTCGATCACACTCAGGATCCGGAATCGCTCGGAGTGCCGGACCAGCCCGTTGGCGGTCTTACCGTCCTGCTCGCCGAACTGGCCCTCGCAGTACACGATCGCGGTGCCGGTGACCGGTGGATTCGCCGGATCCTGTCCGGGCGCGCCGAATGGGACCTGATTCGAGTGGGAAATCGACATGGAGCTCCTCCGCACAGCCCAGAGGAGGCGACGGGACCGTGGCGGCACACATGTGCAACGGCGAGCGAGGCGTCTGCTCCAAACATCGACAAGTTGCCGACACAGGCACGGTACCAGCGTCCTCGCCAAACGAACCGGACTTTGACGCTTCGTGCCCGAAAATCACCCAGCTGCGCCGGGCGAGCTGAGGCTCACCCGCAGATTGATGTCACTTGTTTCCGTTCACACTGGCGATTGGTTGGAAGGACCCGCCACGGGCTTCGCTGACCCAGACCACTGGGTCGGTGACTTCCCGATGGTTGCGGTTGCAGAGACGAACGGGACGCCGCCAGCGTTGAATACCGGTCCGGCAACTTCAACATCGCCCGAGCGTTGCGGCCCAACAACGGCGAGTACCTGCGTTGATGCAACGATCTTCTTCGCAGCGGCGGTTGCTGCCGCGTCGCCTCCGCTCCCAGCCTCAACGTTGAGTGTGACCTGACACTTGGGGTTGGCCGTATTGAATTCGTCCACTGCGAGTCGCGCGCCCAATTGTGTGGAGGAGGCAGCGACCGGCTCAGCCTCGTCGAATCGGCCCATGAATGCGATCGTCGTTTCTTCCGGGCAGGTGGCTCCGGCAACGTCTGAACTGGTGTCCGAGCTTGAACTGGAACAGCCGAGGAGAAGTGCGGTGGCAATGGCAATGGCGCCGGCCGAGACGGCCAGGGGTCGGGTTCGGATCGGATGATTCGTGTGACGCTCCGCGGCAGAGCCGGTGTCAGGGAAGACATGGGCTGTTCCCGGCAGATTACTGAACTCCGCTCAGTATGGAGAGATCGTCGCCACGCTGGGTTCGATGTTGGCCCCGGCCGGCTCGCCGAGGCCCCGGAACGTCGGGGTGGCGGCAGCACGACCGTTAGCATCCGCGCATGACCCATACCGGCAGACCAGCAGTGGGAGCATCAGAGATTCGCGGTTCGCGATCAACAATTGCCCCGACTGATGTTTCGACAACATCCATGCTGCTTGCGGCAACGGGCTTCTTCGCAATGGGGTTGGGAGAGACGCTTCGTTGCTGGGCGCCGTCAGGCGTGCGGGTTGAGAACGTCCTGCTGATCGTCGGGACGCTCGTTTTGGGAGTGGCGATCCTCTCTCATGTCAGGTCGCATCGCTCTCGATTCGGCGTCGTCGCAGTCGTCCTCGTCATCCTCGCCACGGTTTTGGCAGCAGTGATGTGGTTGCCTCCAGTGATCGATCTGGCTGTTCTCACGCAAGAGACCTGGACGCGATTCGCCTATGACGCGTGGGGGATCGCATGGATCCTCGGATCTCTCGCAACATTCGCGGTGATCGTGCGAAAGGAGCATCGAGAGTCGAGTGGGGACACATCGCCGGCCACTGAGATCCATGCGCGGTACTCGACGTTGGTGATCCTCGCCGCCGGAATGCTCATCTACGGGTCGGGCTTCGCTGAGCCGGGCTCGAATCACAACAGTCATTTCGACGGACTGCTGACTGTTGTCGGGCCAACTCTCATCGCATTTGCCGTCATCACCCATTTCGAGCGACTGGCGGCGCAGATTGGGCGCCTCGCCGTCTCGCTCATCGTGATTGGAACCGGCACATGGGCACTCAAGAATTTCACGAGGGTGTTCACTGATTGGATGACCAACCCCGATGCGGCGAAGTTCCTCATCTATGGGATTCAGGGCATCATCTACTTCCTTGGCGTGGTGGCGTGTCTTTCAGTGCTCGCTCATAAGAGGTCGATGACAACAGCCTGATGGGCAGTTGGGTCTTCGCCACGAACATCGAGTTGTCAGTTCGTCGTCGGCGCGAGTGATGGAATAGCGGTTCCCCCGCTGGTCACCCCTCTCGCACAATCCCGAGGTCCGGATGCTCTCGCTTGATCCAGTAGTGGTGGTGGCACTTATCGCTTCCGCTTTTGTCCAAGGGATGAGTGGGGTTGGTTTCTCGCTGATTGCTGCACCGGTTCTCACCCAGGCCATACCCGGCGCTGGTGCAATCGGGCTGGTGAATCTCCTCGCCCTCAGTCAGAACTCCTTGATGATCTGGCGAGTTGACGGCAACATCCAGTGGAGACTTGTTCGTCGACTTCTTCCGGGGCTCATCGTCGGAGTGGCTTTGGGGCTCCTGCTCTCCTCGCTCATGGGAGAACAGTGGCGCCCTGTGATTGTTGCGATGTCTTCGCTCTCATCGCTTGGCGTGCTTCTGTGGTGGAAGCCGCGTGGCCAGCGAGTGGGGGCAACGTTGGCCGCGCTGTGGAGCGGCACAGTCAACTCCTACGGAAGCGTCGGTGGTCCGCCGCTCGCGTCCTATCTCATTCATCTTGGTCTCGACGAGGAGGACTACGTCAGGACTCTGCAGACCTGTTTCGCGTTCTTGAACATCGCCAGCCTGCCGTTTCTCGGACTTCCCTCGGTTTCAGCCCTCTGGCTCGGGGGAGCGTTCGGTTGCATTCTGGTCGGCACGCTGCTCGGTCGGTTCGCCCGCCGATTCTTGAGTCCGGGTTCCGCCCGGACAACGACCATCGTCACCATTGGGATCGTGGCCACCGTCGCCCTTTGCAGGGCGCTGTGGGCGCTTTTCAGCTGACCAGTCAGCTCTCGTTCGAAGTTCCCGAAGCGGCGTGACGAGCTCGTTGGAGGAGCACCCAATCACGTGGTCGTGCTCGACGAGCAAGTCTCGCCTCGAGGAGTTCGGCTGCTTCCCCACCTCGACCTGCTCGACATAGTGAGGAGATGGCGAGATCAATGGCCACACTTCGCTGGGCGTAGCTGCCGCCGATGGGCGTGAGTTGATGATGGATTCCCTCAAGCAGATCCGCTGCCTCGCTGTCGTTGCCTTCGCATGACGCCACGAGTGCGGTCATGAATGTGAGCAAGGTCGACCGCACGGGTGTGGGCTTCCAGGTGGTGAGGTAGTCGCCGAGTTCATGGAGCCCGGAGATATCACTGACCAGGGCAAGACCAAGGCCACAGTGAAATGCCATGAAAGGTGTTTCAGGTTGGGTGAGGCTCAGTCCTGCTGCTTCGAGCACTGCTTCTGCATCAGCAGAAGGAACAGTGAAGTCCTCCGTCTGCCCGCGGAAAAGCAGCGAAGCGGAATCGATCAGTGCCCGTGCTCCCGTTACGACCTGTGGGCTCAGTTCTCGGTCGAAACGCCGTGCGACAGCGTCGAGATCATTGAGGCTGAGTTCGTAGAGCGCCGCATGCCAGGAGAAGTGACAACGGTGAGCGGCGTCCTGTCCGGCGGACGAGATCCATCCATTGATCCACCGAAGCCCCGACTCATGGTCACCAGTCTCCAAGTACACATGCGCTGCGGCGTGGGCGGCGTTACCGCCGCGTGGCTCTGCAGCCAGAGAGCGTTCAGCCAGATCTCGGGCTTCGTCCATGCGGCCCTGGTCCTGGCGGGCGAACGCCATCATTCCGTCGTACCACCAGTCGTTCGTGAAATGCGAGGCCATGTCTTCGAGTGCGATCCACGCATCGTCAGCCACGTCATAGGCACCAGAAAAGGCGATCGTTGGAATGGCGATGCTCACACCGAGCACGTCACGAGGGTGGTCAAGGAGATATTCGAGGAGCGGGGCGTAGTCGCCAGCAACTCGCTGTTCATAGGCGTCAATGAACTGACGTTCGCGGGTGGTCGTATTCGCAAGGAGTGCCCGTGCCCGGGCGAGATACTGGGACGTCTGGTCATCCGTTCCGAACTCATGGCTGAGCACCCCCAGGGCGAGATGACCGAGCGCGAACTCAGGATCGATGGTTACGGCCTCGATGAGCGGCTCGTGAGGATCTGATTCCAATCGAAGGATGCGTCCGAGCGCGTCGTTGTAGGAAGAAGCCGCTTCATCTGAGGTACTGAGTTTCAGGCCGTAGAGGTCCTCTGGGCGCGCTGACGTCAATTCGCTTCCTACATCTTGGAGACGGCGGTGAGGCTATTGCGCGCCGTATCACCGTGTCATCATCGACGAAGCCGATGTTGATCAGCCAGACGTGCGGCAGACCCGTTTCTCCTCCCCCTGCCCCAACAACACCCCAACAGCGATTGACGGGCCATCCAGCATCGCTGCCGGTGCGGCCTGCACCTGGACTGATGCCGGAAACGGATGTTCACATGGCACACATGTGCAACGGCGAGCGAGGCGTCTGCTCCAAACATCGACAAGTTGCCGATACAGGCACGGTACCAGCGTCCTCGCCAAACCGGCTGGGGAGCGGTCAGGGTCCAACGCGGTGCGCACCCAGAATCGACTCGGGTACCGTTCTCCAGCCGGGTTTGAAACGGCCGCCGAAACGCAAAAATGCCTGCGCGGGAGAACGGGTTAGCTCTAGTTCTGGCTTGGTTCGGCCAAGAATTCTCAAAACTGACGATGGAGATTGTATCCCGGCGAGAATTTAATTTTCATTGGGGATAGCGTTTGACATGGCAAAAATTAAATTCAAACGTTTTGCAGCTTTTCTTACTGCCCCTCTTGCTGTTCTGATGACGATCTGCGTGATCGCCATCACCACTGTCACCGCCGACACCCAAAAAGCGGCTGCGGTTTGGCAGAGCGCAGTCGCTGGTGCTGCCACTGCGAGTACCGCAGCAATTGCGACCACACCCGAACGACCGGTTTTCGATCCCGCGCTTGACCAGCAGTTGGCCGACTCCCCGATGACCACGGTGCTCGTCCGCCTCAACACCGAATTCACTGGCACCGATTCGCAGCGCAGCGCCGGCGCCCGCGCTGCGGTCGCCCAACTCCTCGCAACGCTGCCCGATGGGAGTTATGCCGACGTAGTCGATAGCGGCGTGCTACCTGTGGCCACCTTCCAGGCCTCCAGAGCCGCTGTTGATGTCCTGAAACGCTCCCCACTGGTCCGCGCCGTCGGTGCCGACGAACCGATGGCTATCGCCTCTGCCGAGTCCAATGTTCGCAACGGAGCCGCAGCAAGCAATGCCAACTCGATAAGGGGTGACGGCACCGTGGTCGCAGTCATCGACTCCGGCATCCAGTCAACGCATCCCTACCTCATGCGGGGCACGACCTCAAAGGTCATCGGCGGCGCATGCTTCACCACCCCCTATCCTTCGCAGGGTTTCTCCTCCCCCTGCCCCAACAACACCCCAACAGCGATTGACGGGCCATCCAGCATCGCTGCCGGTGCGGCCTGCACCTGGACTGATGTCGGAAACGGATGTTCACATGGCACCCATGTCGCCGGGATCATTGCCGGGGAACCGGGTACACCTGGCTTCACTGACCTCTCGGGTGTCGCCCCGAATACCAAGCTGATCGCCATTCAGGTGTTCGGAAGCAAGGCCACAAGCGGGCAGCCGTCGGGGGTCACGGTCGTCTCGCTCGCCTCCGATGTCCTCAATTCGATGAAGTGGCTCTACAACCGCCGGGCGGACTTCCCGGGCCTCAGCGCGGTGAATATCAGCATTTCCTCTGTCACGACCAAGTACCCCGGAATCTGTGACACCAGCAGTGAGAGCACCTCTGCCAACGCGGCACAGCAGAACATGTTCGCCGCAGTCAAGGCGCTCCGAGACGTCGGCATCGCCACCATTGTCTCGGCCGGAAACTCCGGTTGGAACGACGGGATTTCCTCGCCGGCCTGCCTCAGCAACACCGTTGGTGTCGGCGCCATCGATGACGTCACTGGTCAGCGCGCCAGTTTCTCGAACATCAGCACTGCGGTTTCTCTGTTCGCCCCCGGTACTGCCATCCCCTCGGCCTGGCCCGGATTCCCCGCCACCCCTATGTACGAATCAGGAACCTCGCAGGCCACCCCGGCGGTGGCGGGAGCATGGGCGCTCATGCGGCAGAAGTATCCGCGCACGATGACGAGCCAGGGCGTCACCGACATCCTCAACCTGCTTCGCTCCACCGGCACCACCGTCACAACTTCCGTCACGCTCACAGGCGGTCCGGTAACAAGCACCAACCCTCTCGTGACTTATACAGCGCCAAGTGTCAACATCAGTCGAGCACTGGGAATCCCAGTGCCCACGCGCGTCGCGGCCGGTAGTCTCTTTACTTGCACGAGCGATAGCAATGGAACGGTGGCCTGCTCGGGGAGCAACGACGTCGGACAACTCGGCTTCGACCCAACCATCGCCGAATGGAAATCGACACCGGTGCGTGTGGCCGTCGGCGCTGCCGTCGATATCACCGCTGGCGATACCTTCGCCTGCGCCACCCAAAAGGGTTCAGTGGCCTCCGTCTCGTGCTGGGGCCAGAACAACTGGGGTCAATTGGGCGATGGTTCGACGAAGAACTCATTCACGCCGAAGACCCTCAGCCTCGGCGGAGTGTCGTCGGTTTCCTCAAAGATCGCATCCAGCTGCGCAGTTATCGGTGCTGGCGCTTCCGGACATGTCAGATGTTGGGGTGCAAACCACCAAGGACAGCTGGGTGACGGCACGGGCGTCAGTCGATCCAATCCGGTTGCCGTGAAGACCAGTGCCGACAGCCTTCTCATTGGTGCGAAGGCCGTTTCCATGGGCGGCGAAACCGCATGCGCGCTGATGAACAATGGCGCCGTGAAGTGCTGGGGTAACAACACCTTCGGAACGCTCGGAAACAACAGCAGGCAGTGGAGTGGGTACGCGGTTGACGTCTTCGGCATCAACGGCACGGACCTCAAAGCCTCCAGCGTCAGCGTGGGCTTGCAATACGCCTGTGCAGTTCTCACCACCGGTGGGCTCAAGTGCTGGGGTCTCAACAACGTTGGACAATTGGGCAATGGCTCGAGGGCCTACTTCTCGTCGATTCCGGTTGATGTGAAGGTTGTCGCCACACGCAGCCCGGTGACCTACACCAACCTTGCCGGAGTCAGCGCCGTCTCAGCTGGCAAGTATCACGCATGTGCGATTGCCCCCGTTGCCGAGGTCAGGAAGGTCCTGTGCTGGGGCGCTGACAGCGATCGCAAACTTGGCGGAGCGCGCAGCGGTAATCAATCCGTCGCAACGGCGATGTTCGGACCCAAGTCCATCGGCGCCACAGCGCTGTTCGCCAGCGAGTTCAGCACGATGGTCGTTGTGAGCAATGCCCTGAACGTTGTCGGCAGAAACTCCTACGGTCAGCTTGGACTGGGCGATACCACCCCTCGGAGTGTCCAAACCTGGTCACTCAGATTCTGAGCCGCCGCTACCGCAGCGGCACCACTTCGGCAATTCACAAAAGCAACCACGACCCCGGCCTCAGGGCCATGGGTCACGGCAACGTCGTGAATCGCTGCGGGGGGCTGAATAGGGTCCAGAACACTCTGCCCGGACCGATCCTGACTAGAGCCTGAACCCGCCAGTCATAGGTGGTGCCCCGCTCCAACCAGCCGAGCAAGCATGAGTTTGCGGGCCAGGCAACAACACACCCACGAACACGGGTGTCCGTTCCCGGCAGGTACACATAGGCCCGCATGGTGAGGACAGAGGTCGCAGTCGGCTGAAACGGGTTCCAACACGCCACTATGTGGTTCCAGGGCAGGAGCGTCGCCGGACACAACGTTGGACCAGCCATAACAGGAGTGACCCAAGGCAACACAGTCGCCGAAGCAGCGCCGAAACCGACGCTGTTCACTGCCCGCAACTTGATGCGGTACGTCGTGAAGTTCGTGAGACCGTTCACCGTCACTGGCGAGGTGGTACCCACCGCATCAGCCCAAGTACTTCCACCATTCGTTGAGAACTGATACTTCGTGATTGGAGCACCACCGTCAGCGCCAGCAATGAAGTCAATTGACACAGAGCCATCACCCGCCGTTGACTTCCATATCGCTCCCTGGGGTCCCGTATATCCCGTCGAATGCGTCGGAGCAGCAGGAACGGTGGCCGGTGACGCTGACACCGCGGTAGATGCTGTTCCATCACCAACGGAGTTCACTGCTTTCAGTTTCACGTTGTAACTGGTGCCAATCGTGAGACCAGAGATCACCAGCGGCGAAGACGTCGACGACGGCGAGCGCGTGATCCAGGTCGCACCATTGTCGGTCGAGTACTTGTAATTCGTGATCGCAGCACCACCATCAGCCCCAGCAGCGAACGTAATTGACGCGGAACCAGGACCCGGGCTTGCAACCAGAGACGTCGGAGCAGCGGGAGCGGCAAGTTCCACAAATGGACTGGTCATCACCGTATTCGTCCCGTCGTAGGAAACTGCCACGAACAGGCCATTGAGATAGGTCACCGAATACCAGTCGTTCGCCTCTGCTGCAGTGCGAGCAGTCCACGTCACTCCGTCCGGAGACGTCATCACCCGATACGTCCCGGAGGAGGCAACTGCTACGAACAGGCCATTGCCGTAGGTCACCGATTGCCAGTAGTTCGCCTCTGCTGCAGTGCGAGCAGTCCACGTCACTCCGTCCGGAGACGTCATCACCCGATACGTCCCGGAGGAGGCAACTGCCACGAACAGGCCATTGCCATAGGTCACCGAC